>Ga0153964_1000229_pt1 | contig 12020 bp, 8 predicted proteins | sample TSFL048MetaG_FD_104726 | JGI IMG/M metagenome (GOLD analysis project Ga0153964, IMG submission 104726) | Attine ant fungus gardens microbial communities from Florida, USA - TSFL048 MetaG | ecosystem: Host-associated > Fungi > Mycelium > Unclassified | place: USA: Florida, Withalacochee... | reverse complement strand
TGATCGCCTCGAGACGTGACTGGCATCGATCGAAAGGTCTTCTTAAGGGCTTTAAGCTGGCTTTGAGACCGTGGGAATCGTCGAAGAAATGGTGGAGATATGACCGAATGAAGTTTGTGACACTGATATATGTGTCCAAGATTTTTCTGGAATTGAGTTAGGCATTAATTTGCCAGCTAGTTGCTCTGTGCGATTTTTATTTTGCTGGCAGACATCATATCCTTTTACATACCACTTTACTTCTTTCATAACCCCTGGCCACCAAAAATTTCTAGTGACCAATTCCACTGTTTTCTATTGCTTCCTATGTCCTTCTATCAGTGTGTCATGATATAGCCTAATTATCTCTGCTCTAAGCTTGTCATCTTTTAGTATATAAACTTTTTCTTCTTTGTATATTACACTATCAACTTCTCTCCACTCCTTGTCTCTTAACATCTTGACCCCTGTTCATTTCATTTCTTCCATAGCTTTTACCACTTCATCATCCTTTACTTTCAACTTTCTAACCTCCTCTAGTAGATCTATCCTATCTACTATTATTTTTACTACCTCTGTTCTTCTTACTTCTATTTATTCTGGTTTTACCAATGTCTCATCCTCATTATCTTTTTCTACCCCTATCTCCTAGTCTGGTCTTCTGCTTAGACTATCTGCCTTCCCCATCTTGCTTCCAGGGACATGTTTTAGCATAAAGTCGAATGTCAACAAATATAAAGCCCATCTTGTTTGTCTCTGATTTAACTTTTGTGCTTTCATGAAGTATTTGAGGTTTTTGTGGTCTGTCCAAATCTTGAATTTAATTACTGCCCCTTCTAGGAAGTGTCTCTACTCTTCTAGGCATCTGATTATAACTAACATCTTTTTGTCATGTATCTAATAGTTGTGTTTTGTATCACTTAGAGATTTTGAAATAAAAGCCACTGGTCTCCACATGTTGTCAGAGCACTTCATAGATAGTACTTCTCCAGTTGTGTAGTTCGAGACATTAGCCTTCACTCTAAACTTTTTATCTAGATCTGGGGCTGCTAGTACTGGTTTTATTGTGAAAACTCCTTTCAACTCATCAAATGCTTTCTGCTACTCTTGCCCCCACTGCCACTTCATATCTTTTCTAGTAAGCATATTCATTGGCCTGGCCACTCAAGCAAAGTCTTTGATAAACCTCCTGTAATAGTTTGCAAGACCTAAAAATTTCCTAATGTCTTTTATATTTTTTGGCTCTGGCCAACTCAATACTCTATCCACCTTCTCCTTTTCCATTTCTATTCCATTAGGTCCTATAACTACTCCTAAAAACCTTATCTTCCTCACTTTCCATACACATTTCTCTGGTTTGATATACAAGTTATTTTCCTTTAACTTCTTCAATACTTCTTCTACTATTTCATCGTGTCCCTCCTCAGTTTCTGTTCCTACTAACACATCATTTACAAATGCAGCGACCTTTTTTTCATTGATTAGATCCCTTAGAATTTTATTCATTATTGCCTGGAATGTGGCTGGTGAGTTTGTCATTCCAAAGAACATTACTGTTGGCTTGAAGGAACCCATATGTGTTGTAAATACTCCCTTCCACTCATCTCCTTCTTTGATCCTTACATTATTGAACCCCCATCTTAGATCTATTTTTGTGAATACTTTCTTGCTACCCATATTGTCTATCAAGTCTGTAATTAATGGTAGTGGATAGTTGTTCTTCACTGTCTAGTCATTCAGATTGCAGTAGTCTATAACCATTCTCTTACTTCTATCCTTTTTTCCTACAAAGAATACTGGCAACGTTTGAGGGGATTTTGACAGTCTAATATATCCCTTCCTCAGTTAGTCTTCCACAAAATTCTGAACTTCCTTCCTCTTGTTTTTGGATAAAGGGTAAATTCTTCCTTTTTGTAGTTTAAACATCTCTTTGAGATCTATAGTGTGATCCCAAACTTTCCTTGTTGGTGTTCTTTCTGACTCTACTTTCCTGAATACCTTTCTCTACTTTAGAAACTTTCTTGGGATCATTTTCTCAATTTTCCTGTGGTCCTTCTCAATTTTCTCTTCTCTTCCCCAATTCTCTTTATTATTTATTATCCATCTGACGATTTTCTCTTCTTCTAGGATTACTACTCTTTTTTCTCTTTTCTTCTTGTCTTCCTCTTTTACTTTTACTCTGCCACACAGGAGTAAACATCTTGTTATTTTGACCTCTCTTGTCTCCTAATTTATCTTTGGGTTGTGTGCTACTAACCATGATATTCCCAAGATTATTTCTGTCTTTCCCAGGTCACATACATCCATCCTTATTCTTTCTACATGGCCTTTGTAATAGATGTTTACTTTTATCTGGTGGATGATTGCTCCTCCACTATTGTTTGTTCCATTCACATTTCTAACTATTATTGGTCTTTCTAATTTCTGTAGCTTGAACCCATGTCTAGCTGCCATTCTTTTGTCTATAAACATCCTGGTGATACTGCTGTCCAAGAGTACCTTTACAGTTATACCTTTATGTGTATTCAACTTTTCTACTCTAATACTTATCCACACTTCTCTTAGCATTTTAAAGGTTCTCCTGACCTCCCTTTGACTACCTCCCTCTTTGGCTATGCTTTCCAACTCTCTTGGTCGTGCACCACTTTGTTGTGCTTTTCCCTCTGTGGGGCATACCACTTTCTTTTTCTCCTTCTTTTGATATCCATACCATTTCTGCCTATCCTTAATTACCCCTTGCCTCCTGTTCTCTTCCACATGATATCCCTTCTCTCCACACCTTTCACACTATGCATACATCACTATTACTTCCTCCATGTACTATCCTAACTCTAGTAGGTGTACTTCCTCTAGTACTCCTTCGCCACAATGTTCCTCTGCTCTCTTTCTCAACTCCACTACTGAACTCCTTCTCTACCCTCCTTGCTGTGCTTCTCATGGCTAAGCCACACGCACTGCCTCTCTTTCTTCTGCTCTCCTCAACCTCCTTTCCTGCACTTCTCCCTTTGTAGGGTATGCTGGCTCCTTTTGTTGGTGTGCCTTTTGTGACCTTGCTGCATATACCACCTTTTCTTTCCTCTCTCTCTATGGATACCCTATACTTATGCCCTATTTCTCCATACTTATAACATTTCACCTCTACTACTCCCAATCTCCTTTCTCTCCTCTAGTCCACACTACATTACCTTACTTTTCAATATCTCAAACTTGTTTTGGAGAATGACTGTCCCCTTTTCTTTTTCTCTCTTACTCCTGCAATTTCAGGCCAGGTACCTGAACCCTTTGTAGCATCTACACAACTTTCCTCTTCTTCCTTCCAGTTCTGTCCTTAATCTAGTACAGGTGTGCTTTTTGTTGAGCAGGTTGCTCATAAGGGAATTGTATTGAGTTTGAGATATCATATAGATGTCTCAAGGGTACAGAATGAATGGTTGATCTTACTTAATGCTATGTCTGTTGGGGCACAAGATCTTTACCCAACCAGACATCTACTTCCTTACTGACTACTGCCTTAATACTATGGTTAGACTATCATCCAATGGATGGGATCCCTAATCTAGACAGCTCCTTAAGAGATGACCATCACTTCTCTGCATGTACCTAGTCACAATGGACTGCAGCACAAGGTTTATACCAAGAAAAAAGGACAAGTATTCTACTAGACACTACCTGATTATAAGATCAGGTCTCAGTAATAACACCCAGGCTTGGTGCTACACTTCCACCTGCAGTCCCTAACTGACTGCAAAGTCCCCTTAAGCCAAGGGCCTAGCTATGTATGGAGGTGGCTATTGATTGTGATGATCAGCAACCAAGGGTTAAATTTTAGATGAGATAAGAGTTTGAGCAAGGTTCAAGATGAATAGTGCTCAGATGTGAATCGAGTTCTAGTATAAAAAAGCTAAACTCCAAGCCAGAATTAAGCCAACTGCTCTTTGCTTAGCAATTGACAAAGAGAACTCAATAGAGTTTCCATTAGATTTTCTACACTACTTATACAACTACTACATGGTCTGTGCACTACTTTCCCATGCCTATCATGTGACCCATCATATGATGTCATGTGATGTGACTTTGTGACTTTCTATTTCATGTGACTGTGACACTTGTGACATAACACTTTCCTGCACTCTCTTCTGTATAGTAAGTCTAAGATAAAATAAAAAGAAAAAAAATATAAATAATGATTTAGCTATTTTGCCAAGTTATGACACTACTTATACAACTACTACATGGTCTATGCACTATTTTCCCACACTATCATGTGGCTGTGACTGAGTAGTACTTGTGATGTGACACTTTCTTGTACTCCTTCCTGTATAGTAAAGAAAAAAGAAAAGAAATATAAATAATAACTTAGTTATTTTGCCAAGTCATAACAGAGAGTATGGGAAAGTATCACATGACCAAGGTTATGGGTCACAAGTCATAGTCACAAATTATATGATGTCACATGAGGTAGTCATATGATAACTGTGGGAAAGTAGTATACAGACTATGTAGTAGTTGTATAAGTATAAGACTCTAGCTACAATGACTTAAGTTTACTCCAAGTCAGAGTTGACAAGGAGAACTTGATAGTTCCCATTTGATTTTGTATACTACTTATACATTTTACTACTGTGGCTGTGCAACATCCTCCCATGGTCCTTATATTATTTCTATCATGTATTTACCTCCTCACATATTGTGACTATGACTATGACTATGTGATATGACCAAATGTGTGACTATGTGACTGTCATGTGATGCTTTCCCATGTTCCACCTTAGTAATAATCTAACTAAATAAAACAAAAGAAAAATAGAAAATGACTTAGCTATTTTGCTAAGTCATGACAATAAGTAGTATACAGAAAATAATAGGAACTCTATCAAGTTCTTCTTGTTAACTCAGACTTGGAGGATAATTAAGTCATCTGGACTAAGTCACTACAAGACCCTCTAATAAGAAGTGTTATCACACTGAACAGTTGTTTAGGTGATATTGTCACAAACTTCATTTAGTCATATCTCCATCAATTCTTCAACAATTCTCACAGTCTCAAGGACTACGGAAAGACCTTTCAATCAATGCTAGTCATGTCTTGAGGCAATCAATATTGGCTAAGATATTAAGCAGATCAACTGGTAACTACCATGCTACTGTTTATTAAATCACTAATATCTCAGAAACCACCATGATCAATGCTTCGGTTCTAGGCTCAGCAGAAGCCTTCTTCATAATGCTCAAAATAAGCCTAGAACAACCTCAAGGCAATTAATATTAGTAGAGATATGAAGGCCTCAATGTTTGTACATAGACTTTATTAATTATCCATAGATAGTCATCTGTTCTTTTCTTAGAACAAAGGACAGCCTCCATATGGTTAGGTTATCACTATTTTAAGTACAAAGGCACTACCATATGTAGAATAATAGGTAGTAATATGTGATGATCTGTCCTAGTGCACAGACCATCACAATTATATATATAAGGACTTAACAACATCTCTTGTCACTGTCTAACTTTGCTTATTAAGCACTTTTGAATATCAACTCATCAATCACAAATCAAGTAAGTGACTATCTGTGATAGATATAAGTGGTATTTTTTATTATACAAGGTTTTTATTTAGGCCTCTGGCCTGGTCCCTCTACTAATTTTGCATTTTGAACTTTGTGTTGAAGTCAGTTTACTATGCTCCCTTCCTACAACAGTCTGTAAGGTTCTTCTATTTCTTCATCTCTTAAATTATTAAAAATCAATCTCAAGTCTATTGTTAGATACATATATAATCTATAATCTAATACTATTGAATACCTCTTTATATACTATATTAAGTGTCCTTCTACTTTCTTGGCTCTGCTCTGGAAGAAGTACTGAGATGTTAAGAGGTGAAGTACATCTTGAAAATGCCACATAGAGCTATCTATGGAAGAATACTAATATCTGTAAATTAATCCCCATATGCTCCACTGACTGTCCTTGAGACTTGTTAATAGCCATAGCAAAGGCTAGCCTGACTAGGAATTGAAGTCTCTTGAGTGGCATAGGCAATGTCTCTGTATTAGGTAATAACCTGATCCTTGGAATCAACACCACCTTGCCTCTAAATCTCCCGTCCTTGCTGATAATCCTGTACTGGAGTACCTTTTTTCTCACATTCAATACTATCATTCTTGTCCTATTACAAAGTCCTTCTCTTGGATCTAAGTTTCTCAATAAGATAACTGGAGAGCCAACCTTGAGACAAAGTAAAGCAGGAGATAATCTACCAGCATTGAGTTGCTGAAGAAACTCTGCAGGATAGGTATAGTACATTTCATCTTCTTCAGACATAGAGTCTACACTTCTCAGTATATGGACCTCTGCATTTGGATTGAACTGTTGAAGAATAGTCTCATTGATATCATGCACTTCATCATTTCTAGGACAGAGAATAATGTAATCCAAGAAGTACTAGTCATCTTGAGCCCTTGGGTTACTAATTCCTGAATAGATCCTATTGATAAAAGTATTAAGATTAGTGCAAACCATGGACTGAGGAACTTGAATCATCTTATTGTTATCTATAGTTGACCCAGCACCAATCTCCAGCAACTACTGAGTATGTTGATTATCAGCTTTTGAGTAACCTAAGCACATATTCTGTTTGAGATGCAAGAACTTAATATATCTCCATAAGTTTCCTCTGCAAAGAGATGCTACTACTACTTGTTAATGTGTTCCTTTGGGCACCACAGGTAAAGTCTGACAAAAATCTCCTCTAAATACTACTGTAATACCACCAAATGGATGATCATTCTAAATAATATATCAATTCAAGAGCTATCAAGTACAAGTGATTACTTATTTCAAGCAAGTCTCTAAGACATTGATCAATAGCATCAATATCATACTTGTGCTGTATAGGAACTTTATTCTAAATAATAACCCTGGTTTGTTAGAGGACTGGAAACATGTAACTATCGCATTTAAAACTAGCCACAGAGTCTTCATGAATGGAAAGAAGAATCTTGAAGTATAAGTGAGATGTTCTTCCTCCATCCAACAAAAGAGCAGCAATTCCAGATGATGCCATATACAGTGCTATCTGACCTCTTCTTCTAACCTCAGCAGCAATAGTGTTACACAAAAATATCTTCCTATAACCACCAGCAGCATGAATAAAGAAAAAATGACCTTGATTATTGGTAATAGACTCTAGGATAGCATTAAAAGCAGCAGCTTGGTCAGGATTGAAGATTGCCCTTTGCTCATTCACCAAAGTAGCCATTTCATCCATATTATACTGCTCAGCCTACAAAAGAGGATTAGGTATTCTGTGAGCTTACTGTTGCTATGAAAAAGGCATTGGTAGAAAATCAGCAAGACTTTTTTTTATTCCCACTAATATCCTATTAAGATCCCAAAGGTCATAATCATAAACATCATCCTCTGGTGTTTCCTGGTCAGATTGGTAGTAGTTCATATAATGTAGTTTGTACTTGACATCATCACATAGTCCAGTCTTGAATTGATCCCAGAGAAGATGAGGCTTAGCCACTTCATTAGTTAACAAGATAACTGCTAACAACTGATGACATGCTATTCTAGGCTATATTGTAATTGCTTTCTCCAAGCAGATCCTCCACTCATGATCATCCTCCAGTAATCCCCTTGCCATACATGTCTTCTTGAATGTAGCAAATACTTGGCTATTCCAGGTTCTCAAATGCTCCTAACTCTTTTTACCTTCAAATATAGTCAAAAGAAGTCATAAAAAAAACTGCTCTTCTTTTGATAGTGACATAAAGTATATTCTCCCAATTACCTTGGCCTATTGTCTTGAATGCCATGACCTGTCTTTGGCATTCCAGGTAGAGTTGTCATGACTTGGCAAAATAGCTAAGTCATTATTTATATTTATATTTATATTTCTTTTCTTTTTCTTTTATCTTGGACTTATTACATAGAAGGGAGTGTAGGAAAGTGTCATGTCACAAGTGTCACATAGTCACAATCACATGACAGGAAGTCACAGCATCACATCACATGACATCACATGATGGGTCACATGATAGACATAGGAAAGTAGTACATAGACTATGTAGTAGTTGTATAAGTAGTATAGAAAATCTAATAGAAACTCTATTGAGTTCTCTTTGTCAATTGCTGAGCAAAGAGCAATTGGCTTTATTTCGGCTTGGAGTTTAGCTTTCTTACAATAGTGCTAAGAGAACTACCAGTAGGTAAGGTCCAAACCATTATCATATACAGAGTTGTAGTCAAACTAAGCAATCAGCTGAGTTTTCTTCATATTTTGCCTAGCTAACACTTTATTGACTGTCTGGTATGCATAGAAGTTGACATAGTGTTTATTAGGAAGATGGATAGAAAGACGTTGGACTACTGGTGATTCTCTATGCATGTTGAATTCAAAGATCCTCTAGTATGCTTCTGTTGGACCAATAAACTAACTATCTAGATGAGCCTTGATTTTATCCTGTATTCTACCACTAATCTCCATGTATAACTGTCCTCAGCCCAATCTGTTCTCTCTCTATACTTCTTGGAAAAGCATTTATTATATTTTTCATTGACCATATACTTGGCTTAGGAATTGTTAACACCACATGGACTATATAGCATATATTTTGTGACTTTTGCATAGAGAGGTATCTGTAGTTAAAGATCAGGAAGTTAAGCTGAGATCATGAAGTTTATATGATGAGAGTCTCAAATACAATATTGAGGATAAAGAAAGATGAGCAAGTGAATGTAGGAAAGACCTCTCTTCTAGAACTCAATGGTGTGAATATGAGCTACAATAGTGCCAAAGAAGCCATTATCAATAAGCTTGAGAAGTGCTTTCTTCTTCTACTCAAAGACCCATGATACAATATCAGGATAATCAGTAGTTGTTTGGCCAAGAAAGAGACTATAGAGAATTTCAGGCCACTATAGTAAGGAAAAGATCTGGTTTGTAAAAGTGTCTACAAATGGCCATAGCATCCTGGAACAACTGGGTCATAAATCTAGGACTTTTTATATGAGAAAAAAAGAATGAGTTTGTATCCCAAAGGCCTAACATCTTCTCTATCATGCCTATCATGTACAGTAGCATTTTATAGTCCTTGGTAGAGCTCAGATCTAAGGGTATATTGATGGATCCTAGCCCAGTTGAGTTTTCTTTGCTCATAATTTGCTAATGCATCAACAATAAATTGCTAAAATAGCTTTCTACCATAAAAGAGAGATAACTGAGGACTATCTCTGACATGAGGACAATAGACATAGTAGCATGTATCAAATACTACCTATGAGTAAGCCCATTCCTCCTCATCTCTTTGTTTTTCATTCTACTCTTGTTCTTTAAGTTGAGTACTACAGATTGGAATTTTTGAATGTTATCTATTTTCTCCCTTTGGAAATAACAAAATATAATAAAGAGCAGCATATAAAGGACTGTTCTGGTTGATCTGTTCAAGTCGATCCCCTCTTGCCCATAATACCATATTTCTATTATCTAATACATAATGGATACCTTTCTCAGGAATAATAACTACAATTCCTTCAGTAGTAGACAGATTATGAGTTCTTTGATCCTGTTGTAAATTGACATGTAATCTAATTGTGACCTCTTGTTGTTTATCTACTGGTTTCTCCTTAATAAGCTCATAGGTATGATGATATCGACCAATATATAGATGATTGTCTAGGAGCATTGTTTGAAGATTATCTATTATCACAAGATCTAGGTTATTGTTGTTGGTCCTCCTAATATTGAGCTGCTCTTATCACAAATAGTCATTTACTTATTTGTGATTATGGATTCTAGAGCTCAAAGGGTCCTAGAAGCAAAGTTTAGATGGTGACAAAAGATATTGTTAAGTCTGAGGTCTAATTCTCAGATAAGAAGTCTGTAAGAAAGCTAAACTCCAAGCTGGAATTAAGCCAACTACTCTTTGTTCAGTGATTGACAAAGAAAACTCGATAGAGTCCCCATTAGATTTGCTACACTATATATACAATTACTATTGTGGCTATGCACCTTGTCTCCCACAGGTGATAACAGTCATACCTTTTGTGACTCTGTGACTTGTCACATGATATTTTCCCATGCTCTACCTTAGTAATAAAAGAAAAGAAAAGAAAAGGAAAAGAAATATTAAATAATGACTTAGCTGTTTTGCCAAGTCATGACAGAGTTCTTATATATAAAATTATGATAGTCTGTATACTAGGACAGATTATCACATGCTACTACCTATTGTTCTACATATGGTAGTATCTTTGTGCTTAATATAGTGATAATTTAACCTTATGGGGGCTGTCCTTTGTTCTAAGAAAAGGACAGATAACTATCTATAAGTAATTAATAAAGTCTATGTACAAACATTGAGGCCTTCATATCTTCACTAATATTAATTTCCTTGAGGTTGTTCTAGGCTCATTCTGAGCATTATGAAGAAGGCTTTTGCTGAGCCTAGAACCAAAGCATTAATCGTGGCAGTTTTTGAGATATTAGTGATTTAATATATAGTAACATAGTAGTTACCTGTTAATCTGCTTAATATCTCAGCCAATACTGATTGCCTCAAGACATGACTGGCATTGATCAAAAGGTCTTTTTAAGGGCTTTCTGTAACCATTGAGACTGTGAGAATTGTTGAAGAATTGATAGAGATATAGCCAAATGAAGTTTGTGATAGCTCTACTGTATTAAGAATATAGATTTGTGCATACATTGGAGTTTAATTGCCATAAGAAAGGAGAGCACCAGTGAGATGATGAAGCTCTTCCTGGATCTTGAAACAGTAGGGACCAGACTGTCTAGTGACTAAGTTGTCAATTTTGACTCCTACTAAAGTTATAGCAAATGCCATATTATACTGTTGTATATTGTTGCAAAATTCTCTTGAGGAATAATCATTTCCAGTCAAGTAGTTGTGAAGAATTCTAGTGAGTGGTTGAAGAGAAGGTAGTTGAATCTGTTCTTGCAAACAGCACATGCCAAACTTTGGATAATTAATCCTTGAGGAAGTGAGCTTTTCATAGTCAAAGTGAAGAGCATGACAGTGAGGACAGATAACAGTCAACATGCCCAAGTTAAGATAGTGAATAATGTTCTCTAAGAATGGCTGTCCAGCTGGTGGATAAGGTATAGGCTAAAGAACAAGTAGTAGGATATCATTCAAAACAGTGGCATCTTGAGTTTAGTTCAATTGTTAATATTATAGAATTTTGGTATACAAAAATTATCATACCTAAATCACATTATCTTGCACATCTAACTCTTGAACATTGTCTTCCTCAATATTCTGTTAAACTTGATCAATATTCATTTACTAACAGTAAGTGAAATATATTACTCATAACTCTCAGAATGTTTTCCTGCATATTTCTATCCACATTTAGGTCTCCATTATCTTCTCTATTCTGCTGTCCTTCATAATCAAGAGTATTTGTATTCTCATTTCTCTATTTCTCCATTATTTGATTGATTTCCACTTGTCTCTATCTTTCTACTTCTTGTCACAAACTTCATTCAGTCATATCTCCACCAATTCTTCGATGATTCCCACAGTCTCAAAGCCAGCTTAAAGCCCTTAAGAAGACCTTTCGATCAATACCAGTCACGTCTCGAGGCAATCAATAATGGCTGAGATATTAAGCAGATCAACTAGTAACTACTATGTTACTGTTTATTAAATCGCTAATATCTCGGAAACCGCTGTGATAGATGCTTCGGTTCTAGGCTCAGCAGAAGCCTTCTTCATAACGCTCAGAATGAGCCTAAAATGACCTCAAGGCAATTAATATTAGTGGAGATATAAAGGCCTCAATGTTTGCACATGGACTTCATTAATTACTTATAGATAGTCATCTGTCCTTTTCTTAGAACAAAGGACAGCCTCCATATGGTTAGGTTATCACTATTTTAAGTACAAAGACACTACCATATGTAGAACAATAGGTAGTAGCATGTGATGATCTGTCCTAGTGCACAGACCATCACTTTTCTGTATATAAGGACTTATAGTCTGAGGATTAGATCTCAGACTTAACAACATCTT
>Ga0153964_1000227_pt1 | contig 12086 bp, 12 predicted proteins | sample TSFL048MetaG_FD_104726 | JGI IMG/M metagenome (GOLD analysis project Ga0153964, IMG submission 104726) | Attine ant fungus gardens microbial communities from Florida, USA - TSFL048 MetaG | ecosystem: Host-associated > Fungi > Mycelium > Unclassified | place: USA: Florida, Withalacochee... | reverse complement strand
TCTTTTAGTTTTCCAAACGCTTCCTCTTGCTCCTTTTCCCATTTCCACTTCTGCTCCTTTCTGACTAGCACATGTAGTGGCGCTGCTATTTTAGCAAAGTCTTTTATGAACCTCCTATAATAGTTGGCAAGACCTAGGAACTTTTGTACTTCCTTGACATTTCTCGGTGTCAGCCAGTTAAGAACTCCTTCCACCTTTTTCTTCTGCATTTCTACCCCTCTTGGCCCAATTACTACTCCCAGAAATTCCACTTCCCTTACTTTCCACTTGCATTTTTCTGGTTTCACAAACAGATCGTTTTTCTCTAACCTCTTTAACACTTCCTCCACTAATTCATCGTGCCCTTCCTCTGTATCTGTTGCTACTAGAATGTCGTCAATGAAGGTTGCTGTATCCCCTTGGTTTATAAGGTCCCGGAATAGGTCGTTCATCATTGTTTGGAAAGTAGCAGGGGAGTTTGTCAACCTGAAATACATTACAGTAGGTTCATATGCTCCAATGTATGTGGTGAATGCTGCTTTCCATTCATCTCCTTCCTTGATCCTGACATTGTTGTAACCCCATCTTAGATCCAACTTCGTAAACACCTTTCTTTTTCCCACTCTGTCCAGTATGTCCGCAATAAGTGGTAGCAGGTATCCATTTTTTATCGTTCATTGGTTTATATGTCGATAGTCTTGTACTATCCTCCTTTTACCATCCTTTTTTGCCACAAAGTGCACTGGTGACGTTTGCGGTAATTTGGAGGGACGGATATACCCTTTTCGTAATTGATCCTCCACAAATGCTTGTACTTCCTCTCTCTCCTCCCTTGATAATGAATACACTTTTCCCTTCCTTGGCGTAAACCCCTCCTTCAACTCTATCGTGTGGTCCCAGGCCTTTCGCACTGGCATCCTTTCTGATTCTCTTTTTCCAAAGACTTTTTTCCATTTCCAAAATCTTTTGGGTATCAACTTCCTTAGTGTTTCTTCGTCCTTATCCTTTTCTACCTTCTTTACTTCTTTCTTCTTCTCCTCCTGCTTCCTCTTTCCACATATGGGTGGGCACCTTGTCATCTTACCTCCCCTTTTTCCCAATCTATTTCTGGGTTATGGGCTGCTAGCCACAGCATCCCTAAGATAACCTTGGTTTTTCCCAGATTGCACACATCTATCCTAACTCTTTCCACATGTCCCTGGAAGAACATATTGCACTTGACTTGGTGCGTTATTGCTCCCCCCACATTCACTGTTCCATCCACATTCTTAACCAGTAGAGGGTTCTTCATTCTTTCCATTTTAAACCCTTTTTCTCTTGCAAAGGTTGTATCCATAAATAAACCTGTTGCCCCACTATCTAGTAGAGCTTTTACTGCTACCTTTTCATGACTTTCTAGTTTTTCTAACCCCATCTTCATCCATACTTCTCTTAGCAGCCATAATGTGCACCGCACATCTCTTGCTCTCTCAGTGTTTTTTTGACAATTTAATTTATTGCCCAGTTTTTCTGGGTGTAACACACTGTACAAATTATTAGAGGCCAGCCGAGAGCTCACTGTCCTCCATTTTCTTTTGCCGACTCTTGCGGCCTCTTCACTACTCTTGCCTTGTTTCTTTCCCAACAGTTTCGGGCCATATGGCCAAACTTCCCACAATGATAACACGTCCTATCCCCTCCTCTCCCTCTATCAACATCCATTGCATTTGGGTCTCTCTGTGGGCCCGTTTGATATCCCCCTCTGTTGAATGTATTTCCTCCTCCTCCCCTATTTCCCCCTGTCTGCGGAACTCCTGCCCGCCAGGTTATTTGCCCCCCTCTTCCTCCATATGACCCTCCTCCAAAGCTTCCCCTTAGCTGCACGTTTCCCCCTGGGCACGCCGCATTCTTTTCCAGCATTCTTTCTTTCGCCCTACTCTGCCTCTGATTTCTATCTAGCCTTACTGCCCTCTCTTGCCACTCTCCTATGGTGGTCGGGGGCTCTTCTGCCTCTGCCAACTTCCTTCTTATCGTCCCGTTCAACCCTCTCTTGAATTCTTCAATAAGGGGCCGTCCCTCATATCCACTCCCCCTGGCAACCTTTTTGAACTCTTGGACGTACTTGTCGCATGTCCTTCCTCCTTGCTCTATTGTCCGCAACTGCTCAATTTTCCTTTCTTCCTCCGACATTTCCCCAAAATCATTTCTAATTTTTGAAAACAGCTGCTCCACTGTTTCCACTTTTGACTCTCCCTTGGCCAGCTCGTCCAACAGATTGTCCTTCCACGCCTCTGCTATCCCTCCCTGCACGTAAGATAACACCCAGGCTACCTGGGTCATTGCTGCCTCCTCCGTTATCTTCATCCTAATGTATATGTGAGCCGCGTTAATGAACGCGCTCACCTCTTCCATCCTCCCATTGAATACTTGAGGCCTTGTGACCTCTACTTGGCTCCCCTGCTGCTGGAGGAGCATAGTGTTAACCTGCTGCTGCAGGGTGGCGATCATGGTGAGGAGTTGCTCCTCTCTAGTTGGTGGTAGTGGTTGGCGGGGGGCAGGTGCCTGGGATAGTTCCCCCTATTGTTGCTGTTGTTGTTACCGCGACATGTCATAGGGTGGCGGTGGTGGTGATGGTGATGGGGAAGGTGATGATTTGTACTCGGATTTGGTTTCTTGGTCCAGGGCAAACTCAAGGCTATGTTTAATAGGGAGCACAATCTTCTCCTGTCTAGACTCCTATTGCCTTACTGACTACTGCCCTAATCAAAAATGTAAACGATCGCCCCTAAGAAGGGAACCCCTAAGCTAAGCGGCCTTTTAAGAAGTAACCGCTGATCTCCTGCGTGTACCCATCACAATGGACAACAGCATGGAGCTTATACAAGGAAGAGTAATAGCTAACAGGCCCAATTAACAGGTCAGGACTTGAACAAAACACCTGGACTTGGTGTTCAGTCTCCTCCCTCAGTCTCTCCTGACTAAGAAGTCCCCTTTACAGCTAGGGCCCACTATCCAAGAGGCTTGTGAGCGCTGTGCTCACTAGCGAGGAAGATAAGAGAGTAAGTAGTGGTGGGGGGTACTCGTCCACAGCGCCGGTATTAAGCCAACTACGCATTGAACAAATATGAGCAGGGATCGAGGTGATCAGTGCTCGGGAGTGGTATCAAGTTCTTTTGTTATCACTAAGTCTTGATGACTCAAGGACCACTCTAGGTGAGTGTTTAGGAAGAACTCAATGGAGTTCTCCGTTGGATTGGACTACCTACTTATACTACTTTTACAAGTGGCTGTACACTACTAGTCCATGATCACATGTCCTTCTAGAATGTTCTACAATCACATGACCTTGTCACGTGATACAATTACTTAAGTTTCTACACTATTTATATCTTATCTTCATTGTATGACTTGATATTTGTGATCAAGTGTTTGAATGCGTGGGAAACTTTTTCCTTCTTACGGCTCTCATAACACTATCCTCCATTCCTTACCATGCTCTAATATCTGGGATATTATTAAACAAAACCTCCTTGATAAAGGGAAAGCACTTACCCTTGATCTCCTTAGTACTGAACTCATATCTGTTTATAATCATACCAAACATGATCGTCAAGCCAACAAAAATGAGAAGAAATCAAAATCTGATCAAATGCTCCTATTGGCCAAGTCAGCACTACCTTTAAGTTATTCTGGAAGAAAAGAAAGAAAAAAAGATAGACCTGGTGATAGATCAAGGTAACCAAGAGGCTGTTCTATAGGCACTAAATACTATATCTGCAATTAAAAGGGCTATTAGGCATCCAAATGCCCTACCAACAAGTCAAACAACAAAGGTAGCAAGGGAGAAACTCACTAATTTGAGAGTTCTGCAAATATAGCTACCAATCATTTACAATCTCTGGATAAATGGGAAGTGGACAAGATGTTGATGGCGACTTATGATTCATTTCCTTTTACTAGAATACTCCTTGACTGTGGTGCCACAGCTCACATGTTTACTAACAAACAACACTTCTCAATGTATGTTAATTCTGTCAATGAGTTTGTGACTATGGAAGGGTACAATTGTATTCCTGTTGCTGGTTGGGGGTCTGTCTACTTCAACACTGTACTTCCTAATGGTTGTCTCAACATTACCCTCTATAAAGTCCTGCATATCCTTTACCTTGGTGTAAATCTAATTAGTCTTGGTGTCCTCCACCATTAAGGAGTTTCTGTGAAGAGCTCAAATAATGGTCTTATACTCTTTAGAGAAGGTGAAGAATTGTTTTGAGCTTCCTTTACTGAGTTCACTGGAATACTATACCATGTGCAGTATGCTCCCCTTGAGAGTAAAATGGCTTACCTGGCCAGTAGTCTCCTAAGCATACATCTTTGGCACCATTGACTTGGGCATTTGAGCTCCCAGACTATCAATGTTATGCTTTGTCAGCAAATGGTTAAGGGACTAAATATTATGGCACCTCAAGATTTTGATCACCTATGTAGTGGTTATGCAAATAGAAAATCCCATTACCTTCCCTTTTTTAAAATTAATCAAAGCAAGTACTCCAAAATGGAGCTCGTTATCATGGATTTAACTAGCCCCATGTTGGTCCCTACCTGGGATAGTTTCTTATATACTCTGATCATCATTGAGGTTAGCTGTTATTACCTAGTTAGAAGGCTCTTATGTAACAAAAACAAAACTAGTACCACTGTCTGTGATATTCTGGCAGTACTTGAGAGACAGTCTAGACAGAAAGTTTGCTACCTTCATAGCAATAATGGTTCTGAATTCATCAATCAGACTATGGCTGAATTTTGCTGTCGTAATGGTATTATGCATAAAACAACAATCCCTTATATCCTAGAGCAGAATAGTATTGCTGAAAGAGCAATAGTCATATTCTTTGAGATGGTCTGGTCTATGCTATACATGGCTGGTATTAGCCTCCATTATTGGTGTGGTGTGATGTTATGAGAGCCCCAAAAAGGAACTAACTTTCCACACATTTGAACATCTGATCTATAACCTCAAGTCATACAATGGGGTTGAGATATAAATAGCATGGGAGATTAGATAATCAGATCAGGTGATCATAGAACATTCTGGAAGGACATGTGATTGTGGACTAGTAGTTATACAGCCACTGTAGAATAGTATAAGTAGTAGCCCAATCCAATGAAGAACTCCATTGAGTTCTTCTTGAACATCTACCTAGGATGATCACTAAGAGCTATCACAGCCCATCAATAACAGATGAAGCATTTACCTATGCTGTTCATATTCAGACCCTTTGCTCCACTACTGTGCTCAACTGTGTTGTCCCTTATAAAGCCTAGACTGGTCACAAACCTGATGTCTCCCATTTATGTGTTTTTAGATTACTCGGATGGGCCCATGTACCAAAGCAAGTGTGCAAAGGCAAATTAGAATTGCAAGCTGTAAAAGATATTAGGCTGGTGAATAGATGAAAGCAAGGGTTATCACTTAGAAGACCTCAAAAACAGCAAGCTCATTGCTTCCCAAGATGTCTATTTCTTTGAAGATAGTTATTAAGAAACAGTGGTGCAAAGACCAAAAATTAGATAATCCCTTTTTTGATCTCAACTACATGGTATTTATACTACTTCAAAAGTGTCTCAAATATTAAAGAATAATCAAGGAAAATAAATGAGTCACTACAAAAGACTCGAGTGTTCGTGGAGTTGATAGTCGCTCCTCTAATCCCCAATACTCCCCCTCAACTAGACAACACCAAGAACATGACCACGAAGAGTAATGAATTGCGGCTTTGCTAGTAGTTTGGTAAACATATCTGCAACATTCTTCTTGCTAGCACAGTAGTTGAGAATAACCTCATTAGAGGCTAAGCATTCATGAACAAAGTGATGATGAATATTGATGTGTTTGGAATGGGCATGAAAAACAGGGTTTTCAGCAAAGTGCATAGTAGACTGATTGTCAATGAAAATAGTTATAGGAGAGTTTATAGGAATGCTAAGCTCAGAAAAGAGTTTTTGAAGCCAGATTGCCTTGCAAGTTGCCTTAGTGAGGGCCATATATTTAGCCTCCATGGTTGAGAGGGCTACTGTTGGCTGCTTCCAAGAAGACCAGAAAATTGGTACTGAGCCAAAGTATGAGATATAGCCAGTAATCAAACGGCGGTCAATGGTGTCGCTTGCCCAATCGGAGTCAGAATACATGTGGAGGTCTCCTGTTTCTCTGAAAGTAAGTCCAAGATTTGTTGTTCCACATAAATAGCAGAAGACATACTTCAATGCTAACATGTGCTCAGGACCAGGTCAAATGGAAAATTGTGAAAGGTGCTGGATAGCATATATGAGGTCGGAATGAGTAGTAACAGCAGGATACATAAGTTTCCCAAGTCCAGAAAAATAGTCGTGTCAAAATTTTGCATCACCAATGTGTGGGTCACTATTAGTGAGAGATATCAATTTGACATTTGGATCAATAGGAGTTGCAATGGGGTTGCAATTGCTCATTTCAACTGATTTAAGCATGTAGGTAATATAGCTAACTTGTGAAAGTTGAATGGAGCCATCAGAATTGTCTTATTAAACCTCCATACCAAGAATTTAGGTAAGTTCTCCTAAGTCCGTGACTTTGAACTTAGAGGCCAACTCCCCCTTAAGCTGAGAAAGTTCAGTGTCTATTCGAGTGTACAAAGTCATGTCATCAACATGGACTACAACAATAGTGGGTAAACCAGAGACAGGATCACGATAGATATATACACATTGGTCAGCAATTAACTGTATAAATCCAAGTGATTTGAATGCTGTGTCAAGCTTAATGTTCCAATTTCTACCAGCCTGTTTTAGGCCATAGATAGAGAGTACGAGTTTGCAAACTCGGTCTGTACCATCGTCAAACCTGGGAGATTATTTCATGTAAACTTCTTTATCAAGTTTGCCATTGAGATAAGCAGCAATGACATCCATGCCATGGACTTGTAATTTATAGCGAGCAATAAGGGTGTCACAAATTTCATTTGGTCATATCTTCATCAATTCTTCGACGATTCTTATTGTTTTAAAGCCAGCTTAAAGCCCTTAAGAAGACCTTTCAATCGATATCAGTCACATCTTGAGGCAATCAATAATGGCCAAGATATTAAGCAGATCAACTAGTAACTACCATGTTACTGTTTATTAAATTGCTAATATCTCGGAAACTGCCATAATCGATGCTTTGGTTCTGGTCTCAGCAGAAGCCTTCTTCATAATGCTCAGAATGAGCCTAGAACAACCTCAAGGCAATTAATATTAGTGGAGATATGAAGGTCTTAATGTTTGTACATGGACTTTATTAATTACCCATAGATAGTCATCTGTCCTTTTCTTAGAACAAAGGACAGCCTCCATATGGTTAGGTTATCATTATTTCAGTACAAAGGCACTACCATATATAGAACAATAGGTAGTAGTCAGGTGATGATCTGTACTAGTGCACAGACCATCACAATTATGTATATAAGGACTCATAGTCTAAGGATTAGACCTCAGACTTAACAACATCTTTTGTCACTATCTAAACTTTGCATTTTTGAACCTTTCAAGATTCTAAAGCACCAATCATAAATAAGTAAGTAACCATTTGTGATAAAGGGCAATGATGAAACGGAAAGTTTCAAGTCAAATAGTAGGTGTGTAGGTTTGGAAAAAATCAACACCAGGGATTTGGTGTGAACTATCTGCAACAAGTTGAGTCTTGCGTCGAGCAATCTCACCAGCATTATTTTGCTTCTACTTAAAAACCCAAAGACTATTGATAGTCTTACAGCTAGAGGATAAGTCCACAAGTTTCCAAGTGCCTAGTTGCTCATGTTACTCCTTTTCTGCATCCATAGCAGCCTCAAATTGTGCTGAATCTGGTGCAGCACAAGCTTGCACAAGGTTTTTGGGATCACCATCAAGTTGATTTGCTTCATATGAAGCAAGTACAAAGGTGAGTCCAAAATTAGCTGTGGCAAGATGTGCATTGTCTAACTTAGCATATTTCTGTATACATAGACCAAGGATGATATTGTCTAGATCAATAGCACTACTGATATTATGAGATGCTTTTGGTGGTGGTAGTGGTAAAGACTAGGGAGTAGATTGATGAGTTAGTAGCAATGGTGTGAGAGAACTAGGAGGTGTGGTAGGTATAGAGAAGGGTACCTGAGGTGTGAAGAGAGTTGGTAGCATTTCTGGATCCACCTGAAGCTTGTTTGGACAACTAATATACTCTTTTTCCTCCTCAAGCAAAGGCGGGAGAGAAATATCAGGTGGAGGTACCTGATTAAATTGAAAGCTTCTGTTAGCCCTAATCTGTAGCTTCTCAAATATAATATTCTAGGAGGTAAGAATTTGCTGAGTTTCCCAGTTGTAATATTGGTATGCATGGGAGTACTCTCCAAGACCTACAAAAATGTACTATTTGGCTTTAGGTTGAAGTTTATTAATGTGCTTGTTCTGGATTAAAACACAGACTTTGGTACCAAACTCCTCCACATTTGAGACATTGGGTTTGCGATTCCAAAAAGCTTTGTAAGGTGTGATGTTATCATGAAGTACATGGGTAGGGCAAATGTTCTTCAGGTAAAATACATACTGAACTACTTCAGGCCAGAGAAAGAGTGAGAGGCTAACACTAGCCAACATAGAGCATGTGCACTCCATAACAGTATAGTTCAAACATTCTGCAACACTATTTTGGGCTAAAGATTTTGGTGCAGTGATCTCATAGTTGATACCCTGCAATTCCAACCAATCAAGAACTTCTTGGTTGATGTACTCCTTGCCGCCATCAAAATGAAAGCATTTTACTTTCTTTCCAGTTTGTGTGAAGATAAAGGCAACATATTTTTTAATAGTATCAAGTATAATATTTGCTTCTTTGGTTTTGAGGAAATTGACGTGATTGTGAGCCTTAGCAGCATTGGTGAATGAAATAAAATAGTGTTCATCACAGGGACCTTTTTGATCCACTTTGCCAAATAGATCTGTGTAAGTCATTTCACCAATCTCAGTATATTTGCATTGAGATTCACAGGGGAAAGGTTGAACATAGGATTTGCCTACCAAATAGGCTTTATATTGGTGCAAGTCTGTATTTTTGTTATGAACTTCTAGCCCATTAACCATGTTATGAGTTTTGAGATGGCACAAAGATTTCATGTTCAGGTGCCCAAAGACATAATGCTATTCATCCCAGGTATGTGCAATAAGTACATGATCAGTGAAACCAGCCAAACAAAGTTGGTACAACCTAGATATCTTGTTGCTAACAGCCAAGAGCATTCCTTTCTGTGAATGGAGTTCAACTTTATCATCCTTGAAAATTGCAGTATACCCAGCATCTGTTAGCTGAGAATCAGAAATCAGGTTGAACAGGGCTAAGGAACAATGGAGTACGTTATGCAACACACATGCATGTGTAGAGCTGCCAAGGGCAAAGGATAGTGGAATGTTACCATGACCAGAAGAGAATGTATTACCAATGCCAGAAATTTTATGAGAGGGGGTTGAGATATAGAAAGAAAAGTTGTTCTTGTTGCATACTATTGAATGACTACATCCAGAATCTAAAATCCAATCATCTGGCTGTAGAGACTATGCAAGAGTTGGATCCTAGGCCAAAAACATAAAGTCTTTATCATCACTGACATCCAAATCATTTTGAGCAAGATTTGCTTGAGAATTTCTTTCTTTTTCCTTTTTCCATCTATTTCTACCCTTCTCTTGTTGTCAGCATCTAAGGTCTGATAACTGGAATTAAGCCAACTGTCTCTTTGTTCAGAGTTTGACAAAGAGAACTCAATAGAGTTCTTGCTTAATTCTCTACTACTTATACATTTTACTACTGTAGCTATATGCTTACTCTCCCATGGTCCTCTAGTCATGTGACATACTGTGATAGTGACCTGTGACATGACCATCCATGACCATTGTGACATTATGACAAAGTCACATGATACTTTCCCACACTCTACCTTGTAGTTGTAAGTCCAATAAGAAAAGAAAAGAAAAGAAAAGAAAAAGAAATATAAATAATAACTTAGCCATTTTGCCAAGTCATGACACTTGTTTTTTCTTCTTTTCCTTCTTATCATTGTTTTGCTTTTGCTTTTCCTCCTTCTCTCTGTTAACTTGCTTCCCATGATCACTAGCAAAATGCTCAATGCGATCACAGGTATAACATTTGACAGTTGACTTGTCAATGACAGCCAATGTTGTACTGGTACCAGCCTGTTTGCGAAGTCGTTGGAGTTCAGATAACATCCGAGAGATAAGTTTTGTGGGATCCTTGATGACGTCTTCTGGGACAGCAGAGATAAAGTTGTTCCAGGATTCAGAAAGAGATGTGAAAAGAGCATAGGAGAAGTCTTTCTCAGAAATAGGTTTTTGAAGTGTAGTAAGCTCTTGCTGGTAAGTCCGCATAATGCAAATGTGATCCTCAATGTCACTTTCCTCAGTACAATGAGTGCCAAAGAGTTTACAATGTGCTAAGACAATCCCAATGGGGCCCTTGGCCTCAAACATGTTTGACAGCATGCTCCATGCTACTAATGTTGTCATACTACCAGCGATATACACCAGGAGTGTGTCTGCAACTTGTAAACAAATTGTAGCAAGTATCTTCTTGTCTGCTTGTTTCCATTTGGCAGCCTCAGCTGTATCAACTGGGACAGCAGCTTTATCCTCAATGTGATCGTCATAGTTGAGATTGGTGAGGATGTCACTCATCTTGATTTTCCACACAGGGAAGTTTTTAGTATCTTGTAGAGACTTGATGGTGACGTGGTGGGAGGTGAAGTCAGACATAGTGGTGATAAACATGATGTTGAAAAATTGAGAAAGTAGAGAAGCATATCTCTGAGTAAAAGTCTAGTTGGCTGCAAGTGTCGATCAAAGTTCTATGATGTTCTCAGGTGCAGGTGGGGCCCATAACCTATTAAGAAACAGCAGTGCAAAGACCAAGAATTAGATAACCCCTTTTTTGATCTCAACTACATGGTATTTATACTACTTCAAAAGTGTCTTGAATGTTAAAGAATAATCAAGAAAAATAAATGAGTTACTACAAAAGACTCAAGTGTTCATGGAGTTAATAGTTGCTCCTCTAATCCCCAATAATAGTTCCCCATGACATTGACATTGCATCTGCAAATACCGTTATTAAGTTAGTTGATAATGCAATTGCAAAAGAATGCACCAACTTGCCTACCAAGAACACCCCAGATGCCCCCACTGTCTCTGCTATGACTGACATCACTATCACTGAAGCCACTAAGCCCATCAAAGTTATCAAAGATGAACTAGCTCCTCTTGCCATTCTACTTGTGAATGAAAACCTATAAACCATTATGCACTCCTATCTGTTGATGACACTGTTACAAATAGTAGTCTCAATGTTGCATTTGTTGCAATAGCTGATGAACCAAAGACATACCTAAAAGCCATGCAATCAATAAACTCAAAGGAGTGGGAGTTAGCTATACATATTGAATTTGCTCAGTTACAGAAGTTAGAAGACTTTGAAGTTGTTGATAGCTTACCTAATGGCAGGAAGGCCATAGGGAGTAGGATCATCTTTCAAGAGAAAAGAGATAGGCATGGCAATTTAATTAAATTCAAAGCAAGAATTGTTGCAAAAGGCTTTTTACAAATATCTAGAGAGAACTTCTCTAAGACCTATCACAAACTTCATTCAGTCATATCTCCGTCAATTCTTTGACAATTCTCATGGTCTCAAAGGCTATGGAAAGCCCTCAAAGAAATCTTTCAATCGATGCCAGTCATATTTTGAGGCAATCAATATTGGCCAAGATATTAAGCAGATTTACTAGTAACCACTATGTTACCATTTATTAAATTGCTAATATCTCAGAAACTGCCACAATTGATGCTTTGGTTCTAGGCTCAGCAAAAGCCTTCTTCATAACCCTCAGAATGAGCCTAGAACAACCTCAAGGCAATTAATATTAGTGGAGATATGAAGGCCTCAATGTTTACACATGGACTTTATTAATTACCCATAGATAGTCATCTGTCCTTTTCTTAGAACAAAGGACAGCCTCCATATGGTTAGGTTATCATTATTTCAGTACAAAGGCACTACCATATGTAGAACAATA
>Ga0153964_1000225_pt1 | contig 12113 bp, 14 predicted proteins | sample TSFL048MetaG_FD_104726 | JGI IMG/M metagenome (GOLD analysis project Ga0153964, IMG submission 104726) | Attine ant fungus gardens microbial communities from Florida, USA - TSFL048 MetaG | ecosystem: Host-associated > Fungi > Mycelium > Unclassified | place: USA: Florida, Withalacochee... | reverse complement strand
GCATTAGCAGTTAATGATACTCAACAAGGAGACCGAATCACCTTCTTGTCCCCAATCTTCATATAACAGATCCCAAGAAGCTCCCATCTCCGAAATAAAGTCTCTTCTAATTGCTTCCAGCCTTCTTTTTCCCTGACTTTCTCTTCACCAGTGTTTTTTTCTTTCGGTCGTCGTGCCACTGCTTTAGTGCCAATAGCACCATCAAGTTTAGTTTGGGCTTTTGTGAGGGGCGTTTTGTCACAAACCACGGAGGGAGTATAAAAGGATGATGTTGATGAGTTGAGTCGAGCTGTATAGTGGATTTGAGTGGATTTGTCAATAAAAAGGATAAGAGGGCATACATAGCTCCTGATGACACCGCTTCCTTGGAGGCCTCTCTGAGGAAGATGTCAGCGGCGAGGGACAAATGAACTGGCGTGTTGAGCATAGCCAAGCGGATAGTGTGAGAAAAGGGAAGAAGCGACAAAGACCAATTCAACTTGTTGTTGTGGTCAATATCGGTACGAGGACGTCGACCATCCAGCGGGTGCGAGCATCGGCCATGTCTCCAAGCATGGTCACTATCTTGATGTAACCTTCTTTCCTAGCTGGTTGCAAGGCATCACGAACAAGTCTGCTGAGAAGTCTAGGCCTGTTTGAACAGTGCAGTTGTTTCCCTATTCGGAACTTTGTTCGTGGGGAGATATTGGACTCAGAGAGAGGGTAAAGAGTTGGAGAGAGGGGGGAATGGAGAGCTTTTATATTGGTGAGGCCATGGAGAGAGACGGGACAGGCCTGAGTCGAGCTGCGCGTTGGAGGCTTTGTGATGTCAAGGACTCATGCAGCTGTGCTGCAATCTGCGAGGGCTAGGGCAGCGTTTTTGAGTAGCAGGGAGAGGGAGGCAACGACGGGAAGGGCTCTGGAGTGGTTGACGATGAGACAAGGTAGAGGCTGAGAAGATACTGAGACCGCTCATTCCTACGCACACTATCAGATCAAGTTGTGCACAGAAAGAGAGGAGGGGCTTCAGCTCATTCCAAGTCAAGGAACGGCAGCCGATTGAGGAACTCCTGATCTTGTTGCCTTAGTTGAAGGACTCGCTTGTTACCGTTCGTCAAGATCGATCCAATGACAAGGAGCGCTGCAGAAAGATAGATGGGATGATAGCATAGCATCCTATTGGGCGATCTGCTGTACTTTTGACAGGTCGTCTGGGTTGTCATCGACCCTTATATCAAGAATTCGGTTGTTCATCACATCTAGGCCTTGAATTGTCCTAAGAATTTGTCGGTAGAAGAGAGGCATTGAGAACGAGATGATTTGAAATTAAAGATTGAGGGTGATCTATCTGCAAGAAATTTCAGTCTCTCAAAAGAGTCATACACACTTGTACTCAACTTAAGTCTCCCAATTGATAGCCTTGAGCTAAGTGTGGCCAAAGATAGGAGTACAGGCGGGCAAGATCACAGGCCATAGCGCGCCAGAGGGCATTCGTAGTAATGTTACCATCACCACAAACGCCCTCTATTATGCTGGACATCTGATGTAATCTGTCTTCTATTTGTCTTCTTTGTCCTGAGTCCCTGTTTGTTGAACGTCCTTGCACCTCAAACCTGAATGATATCACACGTCGCTTCTGATCCTCTGGTCAAATGGCCGTGCTAGCTGCCAAGGCCGATTTTCCAACACCAGGAGATCCCCTTCTCCAAATCAGATTGAGACCATTGGCATTCTTTATCTCGTTTCCAATCTCTTGTAAGACAGCGGTGCGGGTGCTTTCCATACATGGTTTGCATAGGGGAGCCTAACCGAACCAAGGAAGAATGTGAAATTATCGATGATAGTCATCATTGTACCTGTGGAGCAGAATACAAGAATGATCGTCATTGCACTCGCAGGGAAAGGTGTAAATGTTGACAATGGTCATCATCACGTTTACAAGGAAAAAAATGCAAGAGTGTCGATATTGCGTTCCCGAGGCGAAGTATAAGACTGGTGACTATAGCCACCGCTGTGGTCTTGAGATGATGTAGGAGGGTGTTGATGAGGCCTATTGTCATCATGGTGCTCTTGAGATAGAGTACAAAAACATTGATGTTGCCGTTGTGAAGACCTTTCCCAGTGCGGAAAGCGAGGGTATAAACGACATCAGCGGACTTGAGCACGATCGATCCCATCCTCTAACAGGCATCCCCAAGGACGAGTAGCGATGAGAAAAGTATTCTGATAGATAAAAGAGGTGGCCTGGTAAGTGTCTTAGAGGATTATCAGCGTAGAGAATCATTGTGGCAGTCGCATCGAGACAGGTGGAAATAAGTTGGAAGAGTATCAGTTAGAGTAGGTGCAGTTGACGGAATCATGATAGAAATAGGCCTGTCTCGACCTAAACTGTAGTTCGAGTTGTAGCGACAGTGTTGCTACCTGCTCAGACGCCTCAACTGAGTTTGAATGTATCGAGGTCTTCTGTATCTGTCTACAGCAGTGTGTATGATGTGTGTTGATATTGTGGACGGAAGTATGACATCCTGACTGTAAATAATCAGCTACAACTACAGGGAATATCGGCTGATGGGCTCACTTAGCAAAGTACCATGCTATAATCACACTTGCGCAGCTCATTTTCAAAACTTCTCTTGCAGCACCAGTTGCCCTCCACATCGAGTTGAAAAATTCGTACTCGAAAGTCGTCATCCTCTGGTGAGACAATATTGCTCAGGGCGAGGCGGTAGATATTGCTAGACCAGTTTTCAATTTCGGCAGATCGTTGCATGCGCTGTTTGTAGCTCTCTCGGAAAATTAATGAAGACGGGAGAGAGATAGAGAACAGCTTCGCAAGCAACGCAGCCAATCGTGTTCATATCGATAGGACCGATGTTGACAAGATCCTGCAAGCAATGACCAACATTACGTTCACCCATGCACATGAATGACATCGTCAGGTCCTTGGTATTGTAGATCCCATTTGCATGAGCCATTTACTTGAATAGTTGACCTCAACAGGGCTTATTCATGGTAAAAGGTTGATATAAAACCAAGCATGAATACATACGACTGTTTTAATTAGTAACTTTGACAGGTATAGCAAACCTGGCTGTCGCCAAATAGTGAATGAGCCTTTGCCGAGATGTGCCAATTGGCCCTGGACTCATGAACAGTCAAGCAAGCGCCAGTCCCTCCTATACGGCTATGGATGTTGCATGGAATATACCAATCGAAATTGCTTGCACCAGTGATAGTTGAACCAGAGGCTCTGGTGAAAACACCAAGGCAATGCTGGTTGACCTTTTGGAAGGTAAATCAGGCACTATTTCCGGCGAAATTCTAATCGTCGTAATGGGATCGTTAATGCCGTCGAATCCCGCTGCGGCAGGCTAAAAGTTAGTGAAGTCATAACTATAGCCGCAGATAACAACGGACATACTCGAAACACTATCCCACAAGTCGGGGACCTTGTTGCGGGTGTCTCACGCATGGCCTCAGTGAAGGCAAAAGTCAAGAATCCGGCGCCTGCCATTGGGGTGAGGATAAGACTGAGAAGGCCCATATTCTCTCGCTATGCACGTTGCTGCTTTGAACTACAGAGACCTGAAGCGAACGGGTCGTCAAGATGGAATGACAGATAACAGCGGCATCATAACCCACCACATTGATGCATGAGAAAAGTCGGAACCCAGATCATAATGATATGGCAGTAGATCGATCATCCGCGGACTACTGGGGCCAGGGCCCTTCCAACTTCTTCCGTCTCAAGCTCCCAGGTTTGAAGAGTGCGAGGCTTTATTCATGAACATCCTCCTCATGGCCAAGGAGTGACTGTCCCCATCAGAGGGTGCCCTGCTGTGGGACGTCTCAATGGTGAGTTGTAAGTTCTCGGATTTACCGCTGCCCGAATCGCCCCTGTGATCAAGAAGAAAAATTCGTGTTGATGGTCAGACGGAACCAAAAACATGGCCGACAAAAAGCACGCACATGAAAAGCATGCTCTGGTCCCGGGTGGTCCTGCGCATGAGGTAATGGGTGTTGCTTGCCAGCTGAAAGATGTGCAGGGGAAGGGTAGTGTCTCTGTGCTCAGATTTCCGCAGACGCACTTGACGGCATCATTCCCCTCCTGTTCAAGTTGAGCGACACGGCTGCGATAAGGACCATTGACGATGGCCAGGGTCAATTCTGTGGCCCGAGTAAACTAAACTCTTCTTGCAGCCGACTTTAGAGACATCGAAGAGCTCTGGGCTTTCCAAATCACCTGCATAAGGGAGATGGACCTGATAAGCAGAGGACATGTTACGCTGTCTAGAAGCATCGAACTGAGAACTCCAGTCACCGTACTCAGTACTTTGTTGTCTGTACTTTTGAGAGGGTTCGAATCACTTATTAATCACTAATTAAATTAATTCGTAAACCCTTTACTAATCGATAAATGATTTATGAAGATCGAATTTCTTTGATTATGTACTGAGAAGACTTCAGGATGAGGAGAAAATAAGAAGACTACAAATACATCAAGTTGAGGAGAATGAAAAGAAATGACTAGGTAGTGTATCGAATTAAGGAGATGGAAAATGACTAGGCAAATTGAGGAGGATGAAAAAAAAAAGGACTAGACAGGGTATCGAATGGAGGAGATTGAAAAGAAGTGACCAAGCAGAGTATCGAGCTGAGGAGATAGAAAATGACTAGGAAAGTATCAAGCTGAGGAGGATTTAAAAAAAAAAAGACTAGGCAGAATTGAGGAGATCGAAAGGAAATGATTAGGCAGAGCATCGAATTGAGGAGAATGAAAAAAAAATTGCCAGGCAGTGCATCGCATCGGATAGGATCGAGGAAAATGAAAAGATAATCAGTAAACAGAATGGCACCCTACAATTTACCCTAGAATGTCCAAATAGATGAAAAATAAATTAAAGTGCCTCCACACCCAACAAACAAGAACAAGAACATCTCAACACTAACCAACGCAACCCCACACTCTCAAAGAACAATACAACCAAGAGCCCGCTGCTCAAAATCCCGAAGGAGAGCAAGGTACGGTCAGGGTTCAAGTACGCTCCAAGAGAGCATGTCGGGCTTGATGGCGTGGAGTCGTCTGTCCGTTCGTCAAAGGTATGAAAACAGGTCGAAGAAGAATGGAAACAGGTTGAGAAACAACGAAGTGCCTTCTGTAAAAGAGAATGACCCTATACCGAAGGAAAAACACTGCCTTGAGCCACTGAAAGATCATAAGGCGAAAGATAATAAAGCGAAACTATGAACATCAGTGCCAATATTTTGTGCCAATCATATTTCATGCCAATCATATTTCGCGCCAATCAGATCTCGGGCAAGGATGAATGAATGCAACAGAGCCTACAAAAGCTCTGGTATGCAGGTGAGTTATGATACGATCCAGGGGAGGGCGATGACAAGAAATAGGCCATCGAAGGACACCAGAGACGACGTTGTGAATCCATGGATCTTGTTTGATTATGAGACGATCACTGCTTCATACGGTTTCGTTGCGGAAGTTTCTTCGTTGGACGACCGCTTCTATTCTTCACTGGACGACCGTGTCTATCCAGCTTCACCGGAGGTGGAGCTCCAATAGTGAAAACCACTGGGGTAGATGCAAGAGACACAGAAGGTGAACTGAGTGCCGATGAATTGAACTGATTGGGCGTCGACTGGTTGAACTGACTGGGCATCGACTGGTTGAACTGACTGGGCGTCGACTGATTGAACTGATTGGGATTGGGCTGATTGAACTGAACTGATTGAACGAAGTAGTGAACTGATTGAACGAATTGGGATTAGATTCGATGGGAATAGACTGATTGGTATTGAACTGGTTAAATTGATTAGGATCGGGATTGAACTGATTAGCATTTGCCTCGAACGGTACCCCCGACGGAAACGAGTTGGGACCGGAAAAGGGAACAAGAGTAGGGTGGTTCGAACCTGAACCTGAGGCAAAGAAACCTGGTGCTGTGAACGAGTTGCTAGATGCAGGCCCACCAGAATGCTGTCCGAAAGGACCCGGCGTGGATGGGTGAAAGCTTCCTGCTCCCTGAGACGTTTGACCAGATGACTGGCCAAATCCGATGCTGCTGGAAGTAGATCTATTATTCGGAGGGCTCACATCCATCTGGCAATCCTGATCGCTATCATTGGGTAGGGTAGGTTCAGAGGCTCCAGCATGGGACGATGAGGGGTCGTTCACTGTCAGGCGGTAAGTACAATACTGAGAAATCAGACACAGGTGACTTACCACCATAAGACATAGAACCGGCTGGAGCATAAGCTTGTTGACCGAGCGACAAATCTTGGTCTCTTTGAGCATTCTCAGTCTTCTTCTCACCGTCCCATAATGGATTTGCAGGATCTTCGATAGGAAGACTAGGAACGAAAGGGTTGACATTGGCACCAGGAGAGGATATTGATGAAGCAGCGTGTAAAGGCGCAAGATTTGACAAAAAAGTAGTGCTCCCCCGGGTAGGTTGCGTCTGGGAACAGATGTCAGCTAAAAAAAATTACTGGTTGAAGAATGACCCACATTTTCGGTAAAGCTGAAATTTGCTGGAAGGTTGAAGTCAGGTACATTCTTGGCGGCCTCCTCAAGCATCGCCATTTCCTTATCTCAGTCAGGAATGAAGCCATCACCTTCTGCTGGAGACCTAGCTCTAGAGCGAATCGTATAAGGTTGAGGAATACGGTTTCGCGACGACTTCACATGACCAACACGTAAGGAAGATGCACCGGACGTTGAGGATATTGAAGGTGAAAGTAGAACGTTTTCCGCTGATTCCAGAGATACATCCACAGACATCGGGGAATAATGTCGACCAGATTCCACAGATACATCCTTGGGTGATGGAAGCGAAGGTTGAGCATTCGTTGCTTCCACGATCGCGTTGTTGGACACTGACATTGGAATCTGAGTATTTGCTACTTCTGAAATCGGGTCATTAGGCACTGAAGTTGAAGGCTGAACCCTCGCCGCTTCTACCTCAACCTCATCAGTCACTGAAGTCAGAGGCCAAGCCTCCATTGTTTGTACAGCCACACTTTGAAGTACTGGTGCCGAAGGCCGAACCCTTGCTGCTTCTACATCGGTCATTGAAGTTGAAGTGTTACCTCTACCGTCACGTCTGTTGGCACTGAATTTGAAGCGCTAATCCTGTTTACCCTTTGTGCTCTCCTCTTTGCTCTTCATTTAATCTCTTGAATTCTGCATGATACCCCTTCGAGAAGACACGCATCTTGAGCATTGGTTGTAGTCTCTTTCCACCACCGTTCCAATCTAGGAGATCATCTTGGATTAGGGAAGAGCCGTCTTGTGAGGACAGGAAGTTTGGGGGAAGGTCGGGCGAATCAGGAAGGTTGGGCGAAGGAAGGTTTGGTTTTGGCCAAAAGAATATGGGTTTACCGAGTAATTTTTCCAAATATTCTTGCTCGAAAGCCTCCAACTTGTTGTGTTCAGCCGCCAACTTGTCGTGATCAGCCTTAGCTTGGGCCTTCAATATATTCACGCCACTCTTTCTAAGGAAATGTATTAGAAAAAAGGACCAAAGATTAGAGCAGAATAACGAACCCCTTGCTTTGATGCCAAGAGCTCATCAATAGATGGATTTTCTCCAATTGTCTCCCACACAGGAACCCCATGTCTGTCAGGAGGAGGTTTAACAAAAGCGGGATGATTTTGCAAAAATTCCATAGATATCATATCGATCCAGTCCGGATTTTTTGGAGGAGCCATGCACTTCAAATATAACTCGGGTTCTGCAAATGGAGAGGGTCTTATCAATGTTGCTGGTGTGACCAATGTGACTGACATTGCTGTGGTTATAGAAGATTCAATAGACTGGACTGATTTAATAGACAAACCTGTATTTTCAGAAGTACCGGACAAAGACCGACTCTCAGAAACGGTTTCACCGCGTTCCTAAGCCAGAGTCAATGGACATTAGGAAAACACGATAAAAAACACATACAAAAGTTCGAACAATGCCTACAGGAGGTAGCACAGGACATATGTTGGAATATCGAGTCGACATCATAATCTTGTTGAAGGTTCTAGAACGTTCCACCTTTTTAGTATATAGACTCAGTAGCTTATTGTATGCATCCACTGGTTTGCAAAGGAATAAATTGCAAACACTCCTACATTCCAAGACAAACCAGTCTGCAAATATTTTCTACAACAACATAAACTGACAGAACTGTTAATGGGCTTGTGAATGACAAGTGTCATATTCCAGAAATCTGACAATTATGTAATTTTATTTCCCCTAATAATTCTCCTGAAATTATAAATAGTAGGATAGTGTAGTAGACTACTCTCCTCCTATTCCAGACTTCCTATAAGTACTGAGTAGTTAAAGTGTATTTCCTTAGTTTGTAAATTAATGTCATCTGGTCCTAATCCTATCCCTGTCCACTCCAGTTCCTATTCTACTTCCTTAGGACCTCTGTTCTGATGACTTCCTTCCACTCCAAAATACATGACCAACCTCACAACTGGAGACTGGGGTGTAACACATAAGTTGAAGCCAAGGTCATTCATCAAGTCATACTCCACTCCAACGTCTTTCCTGTCTGCCAGAGCCTGCTTTTTGGGTTCTCTATCATTGCTAAGTACTATCTATTCTCCAAAGTAGTACAATACATCTGTTCTGGAGTGTAATTCTATTTATAACTCCTTTCCTTTGTCCTCCATCCTTTCTGTATTTGACAACAAGGGACTCAGGGCCAAGCCAAGGAACAGAACATGGGAGCTTTCCAATAACTCCATAAATGGACCTAAGGGCATTTGATCCCAGTTTATACTTGCATTGTTTGAATTCAGGAGACTTTCTCCTCAAATACTGTATCTCTCCTTCTCCTTCTCCTTCTCCTTCTCCTTCTCCTTTTTCTTGTTCTTTGATCTCTGTTGAGACTGCAGTTGTTTGCTTGTGCTTCCCAAGACTGCCCCTCTTGTAGACATTGGTAGGTGCAGACAGCTGAGCACTGGTAGACATGGAAGGCTGGGCACAGATAAGTGCAAAAGGCTGGGTGTGAGTAAGTGTGGAAGGCTGGGTGCAGGAAGGTTGAGTATGGGTGAATGCAAAAGGCTAATAGGTAGACATGAAAAGTTGGGCACTGGTGGACATGGATGGGTGAGCCCTGGTAGATGTGGTTGGGTAAGCCCTGGTAGACACAAAAGGCCGGAGTGTGGAAGCTGATGACGGGGACTGGTCTGCCTGGTATGGGACTTGTGCATGCTCTGTCTCTCGGAGCTCTGATGGGGTGGCAGGTGATCACTGCCCAGCATCGTCCCTCTCATCATTTGTGCCCATGAGAAGGGAGCAGTGAGATAGCTCTTGACTTGAAAAATAATGTTGGGGCTGTATCTTGTTCAAGGTGCATGTCTTCGCGTTGGCCATATGGGAAGCTGCAGAGGACGGCATCATGGTCGTGGGTAAAGAAGAAGAAGAGTAAACGACACAACCTAATCAGTGGGAACTTGATATTGAGACCAGATCTGTGATTAGTCAGAGTTGCTCAGTCCTTGTCACGTCGAAATAGTGTAGATGACGCTAAACGTTCAGCAGTTATATATCTATCACAGCACACGTCCCATCACCCATATCTTGATCATGTTGTTGTCCGACCACGGCGTCTTATTTCTAAAATTGATCTCCAGCTCTTGCTATCTCGACAATACTTGCAGCATTTGTTGTACCCTAAGAACAAAGATTGAATTTGCGGAGTAAGTACATGTCGCAGGTTATCTCCATCAATAATAACGACAGCTCTCGCTCTGCCAATAACTACAAAGGCAGACTCGTGACAAGAATTCATTATCTCGACTGTCCAACCTTACAACATAGGTCTAGAGACTGAACGCCAAGGAGACAAGGATAAAAAAAGAGCTCAGAAAGGCACAGTTTCTCGCTTGCTCTTCCACAGCACCAGATTCACCGTGTTCACGTTCAGGTGCTGCTCCTGTCTGGCTGTGTCATAGAACAGCCTCTGAGACCCGGGAAGACTTTATAACTGCCACTACATGCCTTTTAAAAGACCACCAAAACCTCTGAGCTGAGTAATATACTTTCCACTCGCAGTAAAAAAAGGGAAAGCTACTAAATGGGCATCTTCATATCTTATCTCTCCTCGTGATGATTGTCTCAGACTGTTGAATCCTGAACGGAGAAGGCGGTTGATTGTCATGACCGACTTCAACTCAAATTTTCCATATTATCTATGCTTCAAATGTTTTCCCATCCCTATGGATGACCTTATGTTGTCTTGTTCCATCAACGTACATTAAATGGCTTAATAGACTTGACATTTCAACGCATCATCGACTTCTCATGATGCTCCCAAACATTGTCAAGCTTACTTGTTAAGGACTCTGACTAGGCTTGCCCAAACCATCGTACATGAATCGAGTATTTGACCTCGAGCACAGCTGGATGTGGTTGTCATAGCACTGAAGAACGAACATTCAGCATTGACTCACATCCATGTGTACCTATCCTCAAACCCTTGTCATCTGATCCAATAAATATCATGAAATAGTAAGATCGCACGAACTGAATCACCAGCCAAGACAATTCTTCCCGAAAAAGGAGTAGCGAACGTCAGCATTAATCACATCACATCACAGAGACAATCAAAAGCCTTGTCTTGTCTCGTTTGTCGCACTCAACCGCCTTTTTGTTTAGTAACACGAGACATTCCTTTGTTTCTATCTGAGACTGAGACATCCTAAAAACGACTTAAGACATCACTATATATAAAAATAGCTAGATTACCATCACAAATTCATATCAAATCAAATGTTTCATCTCTTTCAATATCAAGTTACACCACCACCAATAATTACAAGAAAAGCCTTCCGTTGAAGATAAAAAAAACCCATTCAACTATGCTTATTTTAATGCAACTATATCATTTTGATATAACCCATAGCAGACCAATCATTATCAACAGCTGATCCACCCTTGGAAATCTCATGCTTCGTGAGTGGGGTAGCAGGTCAAGTAATGGGAATTTGAAGCATACCATTCCCTTTGAAATACAGCCCACTAATTGAGTGGATGGATCAAGGACTCTGGCAAGAAGAGGACAAAGAGCAGGCACACCGCTTGGCAACGACGCCAGGAACAAAATCCTAAACATAGAGTTCTCCATCGTGGTTTGCGGTTGACATTGGGACGGACGCGTACTTGGGATTATCAACAAGGGGCTTGCCGAAGACAGGATACTCTGCGAGAGAGCCTTGGAGAGGGAAGGTGAATCAGGAGGCAGGGAGAAGAATGCCGGGAGATGGACGTTGTCGGAGAGTTCGGATGTCGTTGGGGTTATTGGCTGGCTAGGGCCTAATGCAAGGCCAGGTGCTTCGAGGCCAAGAGCCCAGAAAGGGCATATATTCTATCCATTCAAGAGAATGCTGCACACCCACAACTGTTTCTGCTTACCAGTAGACTCAGGGCCACCTTATTTGAGAAGCAGATATGATCATGATTGTCAATCATGTACCAACAAATCATGATAGTTTAACAGGCACCTTGATGATAAAATGTACTTTACCAAGAGCTCTAAACATATCACAGTTCCTGTCGAGAAGACCCTTATTGTGAACAAGCAATTTGTGAGACCCAGATCTAGATCCAGTTCTCGAAGAAACTGATCTTTCTGATCCTCTGATCTCCACCGGTTCTGGTTCTCAGAATATCATATGGATGACGTTTCATGACATGATGGAATATACTAGGGTGGATTTTCGAAGCTCAACGGTACTTCAACGGGATCCGTTCAGAGTATAAAAATAAGAAAACGAATTTTCGGTAGGGGCTATGTTTGGAGTTGTAGTACACTGGAACTACTCATATCGTCAGACATATGACATCAGTATGTTCTACGTCTTGTATCTGAGCAAGACACAAAAGCAAATTGGAATAAGTTTTCCACCTTCCTGTCTTCAATGACGACCTGACAATCAACATATGAGCATGAATATCATTCTGCAACACCAGCGTGCCCAAAGTAAAGACGTCAATTTCTCACCTCTGGGCAAGCGCAGTCTTTTGTATTGCCATGCATGTGTCGCTTACTTGTCTTGCATATAGCTAATCCACAGTCTGTGACTTGACCTGAGTAATATCGCGAGTGGAAAT
>Ga0153964_1000223_pt1 | contig 12132 bp, 15 predicted proteins | sample TSFL048MetaG_FD_104726 | JGI IMG/M metagenome (GOLD analysis project Ga0153964, IMG submission 104726) | Attine ant fungus gardens microbial communities from Florida, USA - TSFL048 MetaG | ecosystem: Host-associated > Fungi > Mycelium > Unclassified | place: USA: Florida, Withalacochee... | reverse complement strand
GGTCTAGATTATGTCTGGGGCTTGTAGGAAGTCTCTAGAGTGGATTCCAATAGCGAAATCCAGGGTTATAACTTTTATCCCATGCTACATTTCCGCAGAAAATTCTCTAGCGGCGTAACAGCGCTACTATCAATGATAAAGGTAAAAGTGAAAGAAGTGATGTATGAAGGTTAAGTGTAAAGCTGATGAGTAAAATAAACCTATGACCTTAAACTAAACTAACTTCATAAAACAAAATAACTAACTACAACAAAAAAGCAAAATTAGACCTACAAAGAAAGCCAAAAGAAGATAAATAACAACTATAATACAAAAGATAAGAAATATCAAACAAAGCCCATAAATAAAGAAATAATGATAATAACAATATTAATAATACTAAGATAAACATTATATATTATAACCTTAAAAAATGAAAACTGAAATGAAAATCATAAACATATATATATATACTCAACAAACAAACAAAAAAATAATAAAGAGAAAATAAAACTAAAAGCAATAAATTAAACAATAATAAACTAATAACAAAAATAACTTAAAACAATGTAATATATAAAATAGTGAAAAAAACAATAAAGATAACATAAACCACAAGAAATAAAAGAATATATTAATAAAACAAAAACATAATAATAAGAACAAATAAAAAGATATGGAAATAACCTAGATAAAAACCTAAAACTATTGGATCTACCTAAGAGACTGAAGGCTAAAAGACTAAAACTCTACTTAGGTAAAGAACCCAAAAAGATTTAAGTACCTAGGGTTTTTAGTAGATTAAACTAGTCCAAGCCCATACTATAGAGCATTTGCATATACTTGCTCTATGCTAGAATATTAGTTTTTACTCTACTGAAAATAAAGATACTTATTATAGAATAGTAACTAAATGACAAAAAAGTAATAATCAAAAACTAACAAACTAGTAAATATCAGATCATAGTTGTAATAACTGTATTTAATGCTAAAAATGACTATTTAAGATCAATCATATTACAAAATCCCTTTGAAATACTTACTTTATTAACCTAGCTAACAATTATGTTGATTTTTGTAAATATAGTATTATAACTGAGATAATTTGAAATTCTACTAAATATATCCAGTTTTTGCTTACTAAATAAGTTAATGAAAGGAAAGTAATAGCATGTCTCAAAGACAAGGTTTTCATCTAGGCCTCCGGTCTAGCTTGTAAAGTTTGTGTTGAAGTCAGTCCACTACACTTCCTTCCTACAACAATCTGTGGAATAGCAAATAGTGTTGTCTGAAAGGTCACTATGCTCCCTTCCTCCAATAGTCTGTGAGGATTTTCTTTCTAACTTATTTCTTTATCTCTCAAATCATTAGAAAAATCAATCTCGAGTCCATTGTCATATACATATATAATCTATAATCTAATGCTATTGAATACTTCTTTATATACTACATTAAGTGTTCTTCTACTCTCTTGACTCTGCTCTGGAAGAAGTACTGAGATGTTCAGAGGTGAAGTACATCTTGCAAAGGCCATATAAAGTTGTCCATGGGAGAACACTGATGTCTGCAAATTAATTCCTATATGCTCTACTGACTATCCTTGAGACTTGTTGATAGTCATAGCAAAGGCTAGCCTGACTGGGAATTGAAGTCTCTTGAGTGGCACAGACAATGTTTCTGCATTAGGTGACAACCTGATTCTTGGAATCAACATCATCTTGTCTTTAAATCTTCTGTCCTTACTAATAATCCTACACTGGAGCACCTTTCTTCTCACATTCAACACCACCATTCTTGTCCCATTACAAAGTCTTTCTCCTGGATCCAAGTTTCTCAATAAGATAACTGGAGAGCCAACCTTGAGACAAAGCAAAGCAGGAGACAATCCACCAGCATTAAGTTGTTGAAGAAACTCTGCAGGATAAGCATGGTGCATTCCATCTTCTTCAAACACAAAGTCCACACTTCTCAGTATATGGACCTCTGCAGTTGGGTTGAACTGTTGGAGAATGGCCTTATTAATATCATGGACTTGATCATTTCTAGGACAAAGAATAATGCGATCTAAGAAGTACTGGTCATCTTGAGTCCTTGAGTTGTCAATTCCTGGATAGATCCTGTTGATAAGATCATTGAGATTAGCACAAACCATAGACTGAGGAACTTGAATTATCTCATTGTTATCCATAGTTGATCCAGCACCAATCTCCAGCAACCACTGAGCATGTTGATTGTCAGCTTCAGAGTGACCCAAGTGCATATTTTGTCTGAGATGCAAGAACTTGATATATCCCTATAAATTTCCTCTGCAAAAAGATACTGCTACCACTTGTTGATGTGTTCCTTTGGGCACCACAGGCAAAGTCTGACAAAAATCCCCTCCAAATACCACTATAATTCCACCAAATGGATGGTCATTCTAGATAATATGTCAATTCAAGAGCAATCAAGTGCAAGTAATTACTTACTTCAAGCAAGTCTCTGAGACATTGATCAACAGTATCAATATCATACTTGTGCTGCATAGGAACTTCATCCCAAATGATAACCTTGGTTTGTTAGAGGACTGGAAACATATAACTATTGCATTTAAGTCCAGCCACAGAGTCTTCATGAATAGAAAGAGAAATCTTGAAGTGTGAGTAAGATGTTCTTCCTCTATCTAACAAAAGAGCAGCAATAGTGTTACACAAAAATGTCTTCCCATAACCACCAGCAGCATGAATAAAAAAAAGATAACCTTGATTGTTGGTGATAGACTCCAGGATAGCATCAAAAGCAGTAGCTTGATCAGGATTGAAGATTGCCCTTTGTTCATCCACCAAAGTTGCTATTTCATTTACATTATACTGCTCAGCCTGCAAAAGAGGATTGGAAATTCTGTGAGCCCACTGTTGCTATGGAAGAGGCATTGGTGGAAAATTAGCAAGACTTCTTTCCATTCCTACTAATATCCTATTGAGATCCCAAAGACCATAATCATAAACATTATCCTCTAGTATCTCCTGGTCAGCTTGGTAGTAGTTCATATGATGTAGTTTGTGCTTGACATCATCACATAGTCTAGCCTTGAATTGATCCCAGAGAAGATGAGGCTCAGCTACTTCATTAGTCAGTAAGATAACTGCCAACAACCGACGACATGCTATTCCAGGCTGTATTGCAATTACTTCCTTCAAGCAAATCCTTCACTCATGATCATCCTCCAGTAATCCCCTTGCCATACATGCTTCCTTGAATGTATCAAACACTTGGCCATTCCAGGTCCTCAGATGCTCCCAACTCTTTCCACCTTCAAATATAGTCAAAAGAAGTTATAAAAAGAACTGCTCTCTCTTTGATGGTGACACAAAGTACATCCTTCCAATTATTCTAGCATGTCGTCTTGGATGCCATGACTTGTCTTTGGCATTCCAAGTATAGTGTTGAGGAAACTGCCAGTAGGTAAGGCCCAAACCATCGTCATGTGCAGAGTTATAGTCAAACCAAGCAATCAGCTGAGTCTTCTCCACATTTTGCCTAGCTAATACTTCATTGATAGTCTGGTAAGCATGGAAGTTGACATAGTGTTCATTAGGAAGATAGATAGGAAGATGTTGGACTGCTGGTGACTCTCCATGCATATTGAATTCAAAGATCTTCTAGCAAGCTTCTGTTAAACTAATAAAGCGACCATCCAAATGAGCCTTGATTTCATCCTGCATTCCACTACTAATCTCCATAGTTGCTCTATCAGGACCCTTGTAGATGTACTTGCTCAGATACTTAACAGTTCTTAATCCAGCAGAGATCTCAACATTGAGATAATAATCAAAGAGAAGAAAAAGTTGAGGACAGTAGGGGACCATATATTGATTAGTAAATCTGGCCCCATTGCATTCAAAAACTAAGCCATTGTCAAGTCTAGCATAAAGTGGATAACTATCCTCAGCCCAATCTATTCTCTCTCTATAATCCTTGGGAAAGTATTTATTATATTTTCCATTGACTATATACTTGGCTTGGGGATTGTCAGCTTCACATGGACCATGTAGCATATATTTGGTGACTTTTGCATAGAGAAGTAGCTGTAATTGAGGATCAGGAAGTTGTGCTGAGATCATAGAATTTATATGATAAGGGTCTCGAATGCGATCTTGAGAGTATAGAAAGATAAGCAAGTGAATATGGGGAAGATCTCTTTTCTGTAACTCAATAATATAAATATGAGCAATGGTAGTGCCAAAGAAGCCATTGTCAATGAGTTTGAGGAGTGCTTTCTTCTTTTGCTCAAAGACCCATGATACAATATCAGGACGATCAGTAGCTGTTTGACTAGGGAAGAGACCATGGAGGATTTCTGGCCACTTGGGATTAGCAGTCATTGTAAGGAAGAGGTCTGGTTTGTGGAAGTATCTGCAAATGGCTATAGCATCCTAGAATAGCTAGGTCATAAACCTAGAACTCCCCACATGAGAAGAGGGCAGAATGAGTTTATGTCCCAAAACCCTAGCATCTTCTCCATCATGCCTATCATGCACAGCAGTATTCTAAAGTCCCTGGTAGAGCTCAGATCTAAGAGTATGTTGATGTGTTCTAGCCCAGTTAAGTCTTCTCTGCTCACAATTTGCCCATGCATCAACGACAAACTGCTGAAACAGCTTCCCACCATAGAAGAGAGATGGCTGAGAACCATCTCTAACATAAAGACGATAGGCATAGTAGCATCTATCAGAGACCACCTGTGAGCAAGCCCATTCCTCCCTATCTCTTTGTCTTGCATTCTCCCCTCATTCTCTAAGTTGAGCTCTATGGATTGGGATTCTTGAATACCACCCATTCTCCCCATTTGGAAATAACATAACATAATAAAGAGCAGCATATGAAGGACTATTCTGGCTAATCCATTCAAGTCATTCTCCTCTTGCCTGTAATATCACATCTCTATTATCTATTGCATGATGCACCCCTTCCTCTGGAATAATAACTGCAATCTCCTCAGCAGTTGGCAGGTTATGAGTTCTTTGATCCTGTTGCAAATTCACATGTAGTCTAATTGTGATCTCTTCTTGCTCCTCTACTGGCTTTTCTCTAATAAGTTCATAGGCATGACGATAATGACCAATATATGAGTAACTATCCAAAAGCATTGTTTGAAGATTATTCATCACCATAGAATCCAAGTTCCTATTATTGAGTCTCCTGACATTGAGCTGCTCTGCTGTATCAAGAATATAGATCTGTGCATATATTGGAGTTTGATCACCATGAGGAAGAAGAGCACCAGTGAGATGATAAAGCTCTCCCTAAATTTTGAAACAGTAAGGGCTAGACTGCCTAGTAACTGAGTTATCAATTTTAACTCCTACTGAAGTCATAGCAAATGCTGCATTATACTGTTGTATGTTGTTATGAAATTCTCTTGAGGAATAATCATCTCCAGTCAAGTAGTTTTGTAAGATTCCAGTAAGAGGTTGAAAAGGAGGTAATTGGATCTGTCCTTGCAAATAGCATATACCAAACTTTGGATAATTAACTCTTGAGAAAGTAAGTAAGCTTTTCACAGTCAAAGTGAAGAGCATAACAGTGAGAACAGATAACAGATAGCATGCCCAAGTTGTTATACTGTATATCAGCCTCTAGAAATAGTTGTCCAGCTGGTGGATAATATCTAGGCTGAAGAACAGGTGGTAGAATGTCATCTGGAACAATAGCCTCTCGGATCTAGTTCAATTGTTAACAATGTAGAGTTTTGGTATTCAAAAATTATCATACCTGAATCACATCATCTTGTACATCTAACTCTTGAACATTGCCTTCCTCAGTATCCTGTTAAACTTGATTAATATTTATCTACTAATAATGAGTGAAATATATTACTCACAACTCTCAGAATATTTTCCTGCATATTCCTATCCATATTTAGGTCACCATCATCTCCCCTATTCTGCTGTCCTTCATAATCAAGAGCATCTGCATTCTCATTCCTCTATTTCTTCATTATTTGATTAATTTCCACCTATCTTTGTCTTTCTACTTCCACTCCTTTATGTCCTTGAGTAGTTCTCTGTTGTTGTTGAGCAAGTTGACGTCTATGCAAATCAAGTATAGCATCCTCAAGATTTTGTGGAACATTTGCAGAAGTCAAGTAGAATTTTGATTGTTGTCTTCCTCTTCCTCTTCCTCTTTCTCTATTCAAAACAGGAGCTGGAGTAATATTTGGGAAATCTTGCTGTACTCGTTCCTTAGCTCTTCTAGCCTGACGTTCTTCTTCAACAAGATCCATTTCTTACAATTGTCTTACTGTTCACTTACAGCTACTCTAAGAAAAAAGATATACTATTATCCCTAAGAAGGAGACCCCTACTCTAGACCCCTCTCTTAATGAGCAGTTGTCAATCCTGTGTGTATACAAATCACAATGGACCTCTAGCACTAGGTTTATAATAAAAGAGTTTACAGGTATACTACTACAGCACTGCTCAAGAAAAGAGTCCTTCTAGGAGAGGAGACCTAAGCTTAGTCACACACTCCAAGCTCTATACCACAGTTGTAGAGTACTGTCCCCTTTACACCTAGGGCCCAGTTTCTAGTCAAGGTATAAAGAGAATAGAGAGATATAAGAGAGCAAAGAGGAGGGTAGGGAATAGTGATTATAATTTAAGAGAGTGAACTCAATGATAAGCTGGCATTGTTTGTACATGTTATGTCTCTCACACACATTTATTTAGGTTGAATTATGAAAAGAAGAGTGAAAAGAGGAGGGTTATCATGATTGAATATGCCATTAAAATTTATTTTAATAATGAGAGAAAAGAGAAAGTCTATTTCTATTTTTCTTTAGATTTCACTGAATTTATTTGAATTTTATAGAATTATTTGAGTGAATTTGAGTAATTATTTGAGTGAAAAGAAAGGACATATGAAAAGTTGAATTATGTATCAGCACCATCACTCCCACATTTGGTCTTGCGTACATAGTAGATAACATGATCTATAACTAATATCAGTCAAGAATTCATAATAAAACAAAAAGCCTAGCTTTAGTACTATTATATTACTAGTGAATTTTTAACAGAAATATAATATGAAATATACTTATTCTAAAGACCCTCTACAAGCTTCAGATATAATATAGACCTAAGAATAGGTACTTTCATTAGATAGTTACTAACCTACTATATTCTAAAATAGCTTTCATCTTAGAATACAAAACTAATAAGCTAGTATTAGGTTTCTCAAAAATAAACTATTAATGTTGATACTCTAGAGCTTAGAGACTTAAAAATACCTTTGGAATGTAACATAATTTCAATCTAGAGCAAACTTAAACTAATATGATACCAAGACAACAGATCAAAAGTCTATTAGTGACTTATGATCCCATTACTACTAGACCTAGCCAAGAAGCAAATAGAATATAAGATAATGACAATAATGAGAACATTTGCATGTGATAGAGCTTGTCTCTAAATTGTGTTTAGGATAGAAAGTAGCCAGTTTAAAGGTTAAGGAATGTTGGCCAAGAGTAAAGTATAAAGGTAGAGCAGGATTACATGATCATGTCTAGTAAGCATGGAGAATAGAAAGGTAATATTTGTTATGTCTGTATAACAATGTTATAGAAGTGAGAAGTCTTTCTTGAGACAAGATATAGTAGTTGCTCAAATAACCTTCTATAAAGTAGCAAGCTTGAAAAACCTAGCTAATCATTGACTCAGACTATATCACATCTATAAAGTTTGGTATAGAAGTACAGATAAGAGCTTAATTGAGTATGGTAAGACCCAGGAGTAGTTTACTAACTACTTTGCTAGTAAGCTTGCTATGGTATATAAAGGTAGATATCTTAGAGATATCATATGAGAAGGATCTAAATTGAACTTAAAATCATTACATTTATTTTTATATTATAGATAAGCTATGCTTTTACTTTTTAATTTCTTTTTGATACCTCTACTTTCCCATGAACCCTTTAGCATGCAATTGAGAACTATTACTACCCTCTTATCTTTTTGCTTGTCATAGTTAACTTCTTTTTTGTCCCTTTTAGTATAGCATAAAAATGACCCTTATTATTGATAACAAATTACAGAATAGTATTAAAAGCAATGGTTTGGTCAGGATTGAAGATTGCCCTTTGTTTATATACCAAAGTTGCCATTTGATCTATATCATACTACTTAGCCTGCAAGAGAGGATTGGGTATTTTGTAAGCCTACTGTTGTTGTGGAAAAGGCATTGGTGGAAAATCAGCAAGATTTCTTTTTATTTCTACTAGTATCCTATTGAGATCCCAAAGACTATAATTATAAACATTATTCTCTGGTATTTCCTAGTCAGCTTAGTAGTAGTTCATATAATGTAGTTTGTGCTTGACATTATCATATAGTCCAGTCTTGAATTGATCCCAGAGAAGATAAGGCTTAGTATTAGTCAGCAAGATGACTGCCAACAACTGATGACATACTATTCTAGACTGTATTGTAATTGCTTCTTCCAAGTATATTCTCCACTCATGATCATCCTTTAGTAATCCCCTTGCCATATATGCCTCCTTGAATGTAGCAAACAATTGGCCATTCTAGGTTCTCAGATGCTCCCAACTCTTTTTACTCTTAAATATAGTCAAAAGAAGTCATAAAAAAACTGCTTTCTCTTTGATGGTGATACAAAGTATATCCTTTCAATCACCTTGGCCCATCATCTTGGATGCCATAACTTGGCTTTAGCATTCCAGGTATAGTACTAAGGGAACTGCTAGTAGGTAAGGTTCAAACCATTATTATGTACAGAGTTATAGTCAAACTAAGCAATCAGCTGAGTTTTCTCCACATTTTGCCTAGCTAACACTTCATTGACAGTTTGGTATACATAGAAGTTGACATAGTGTTCATTGGAAAGATGTTTGACTGCTGGTGACTTTCTATGCATATTGAATTCAAAGATTTTCCAGCAAGCTTCTGTTGGACCAATAAACTGACTATCCAAATGAGCCTTGATTTCATTCTACATTCTACTACTAATCTCCATAGTTGCCCTATTAGGACCCTTGTAGATATACTTGCTCAGATACTTGACAGTTTCCAATCTAGCAGAGATCTCAACATTGATATGACAATCAAAGAGAAGAAGAAGTTGAGGACAGTAAGGAACTACATATTGATTAGTGAATCTGATCCCATTGTATTCAAAAACCAAGCCATTGTTAGGTCTAGCATAAAGTGGATAACTGTCCTTAGCCCAATCTGTTCTTTCTCTATACTTCTTGGAAAAACATTTACTATATTGTTAACACTATATAGATCATGTAGTAATATATTTGATAACTTTTGCATAAAGAAGTGGCTATATTTGAGGGTTAGGAAGTTAAGCTAAGATCATGAAGTTTATATGATGAAAGTCTTAAATACAATGTTGAGGATACAAAAAGATAAGTAAGTAAATATGGGAAAGACCTCTTTTCTGGAACTCAATGATGTAAATATAAGCTATAGTAGTACCAAAATTTCTAACTACTTAGGATTAGTAATCATGGTAAGAAAGAGATCTAGTTTGTGGAAGTGTCTGCAAATAGCCATAGTATTCTGGAACAACTAGGTCATAAACCTAGGACTTCTCATATGAGAAGAGAAAAAAATGAGTTTATGCCCTAAAAACCTAACATCTTCTCCATTATGTCTATCATGCATAGCAGTATCCTGTAGTCCTTGGTAAAGCTCAGATCTAAAAGTATTATATATGTATGCGAGAAGGACGTGGGAGTGATGCCTACTTACCCAATACTTAGCTAATGCTTTACAAGCATTGGTCAGCATTCTCTCTTCAATGAAAAATGCAAATAAATTCAGAATAAATTCAAATAAATTGGGATAAATTGGAACAGGCAGTGAGCAAAGCGAGCTGACTGTGGCCTTACTGTTGTAGGAAGGGAGCAGAGCAACCTGACTTACAACAGTGCAAACTATTAGTGTAAGAAGGGAGTAGAGCAACCTAATGTACAATAAATATTGCTCACTATGTCGCAGACCATTGTTGGAAGGGAGCAAAGCGACCTGATAGACAACACTACTTACTGTTATACAGAATGTTGTAGGAAAGGAGTGTAGCGGACTGACTTCAGCACAAACTTAATTAGTAGAGGGTTCTAGAAGGGCTGGAGGCCTAGATAAAAACCTTGTCTAGTATATATACTACACCAAATGTGGGAGTGATTTCTGCTTACCCAATGCTTAGCCAATGCTTGTAAAGCATTGGTTAGCATTCTCTCTCTTTTCAATCAAAAATTCATTAAAAACTTGGAAAATTTGGAATAAAATTGAAGCATATGATAAGCATAGCCAGCTGATGTCTAAGACACAATTGAGTGCCATGAAGGCCACATGTCCTTTTCTTTTTATAATTTAACCCAAATTGATGTATAGGAGGAATATAATATGTACAAATAATGCCAGCTCATCATCGAGTTAGTTTTCTCAAATCATAGCCACTATTCCCTGCCCTCTCCTACCCTCCTCTTTGCTCTCTTATACCTCTCTACTCTCTATATACCTTGACTGAAAGCCGGGCCCTAGGTATAAAGAGGACAGTACTCTGCAACTATGGTGTAAAGCTTGAAGTATATGACTAAGCTCAAGTTTCCTCTCTTAGAAGGCCTGTTTTCTTGAGTGGTGCTACAGTAGTATACCTGTAAACTCTTTTATTATAAACCTGGTGCTAGGGATACATTGTGATCCATATATGCACAGGATTGACAACTGCTCATTAAGAGAGAGGTCTAGAGTAGGGGTCTCCTTCTTAGGGGCAATAGTATACCTTTTTATTAGAGTAGCTGTAAGTGAACAGTAAGACAATTATCAAAGATGGATTTTGTTGAAGAAGAATACCAGACTAGGAGAGCTGAAGATAGGACTCGACATCATATTGATAACCCAAATTATCATTATCATCTTTATCCTTTACTTCAGAATATTCCTCTTGCTCTTGTTTGGAATAGAGGAAGAGGAGAAAAACATTATATCACTCCTTTATATGTTCCTGCAAACCTAGATGAAGCCATAACTGATTTGTATAGACAACAACAAGTAAATCAAGTACAAGTAGAACCAATGGCTCAAATCAATGAAATGGTAATTGAATGGAGAAATGAGGGACATGATGCTCTAGATTATGATGAACAGCAAGCAAATGAAGATGGTGATTAGCATATGGACAGAGTCAAAGAGGAAAACCTTGGTAGAGTCCAGATAGTTGTAAGTAATAGATATTGAAATTTTTAACAACAAATTCTTACTGGGTATACAGGAGATACAAGATAATAATGGTGTAAATGATGAAGTAAATCAAATCAATAATGATAACAATATGGTATGTTGATTTTTGTATAATAAAACTATATGCTCACAAGTTATTAGATTCAAGATGCTGTTGTTACAGATAATCTCTCACCTTCTGTTCTTCAGCCTATACCTTATCCACCAGCTAGACAGCCATTCCTAGAGAACAATATATACTATCTCAACTTGGGCATGTTGGCTATTATCTGTTCTCACTGTTATGCTCTTTACTTTGACTGTGAAAAGCTTACTTCCTCAAGGGTCAATTATCCAAAGTTTGGCATGTGCTGTCTATAAGGACAAATCCAACTATCTCCCCTTCAACTACTCACTGGAATTCTTCACAACTACTTGACTAGAGATAATTATTCCTCAAGAGAATTTCGCAACAATATATGGTAGTATAATATGGTATTTGCTATGACTTCAGTAGGAGTCAAAATTGACAACTCAGTCACTAGGCAATCTGGTCCCTACTGTTTTAAAATTCAGGGAGAGCTTCATCATCTTACTGGTGCTCTTTTTTCTCATGGTAATCAAACTCCAATGTATGTGCAGATCTATATTCTTGATACAGCAGAGCAGCTCAATGTCAGGAGGACCAACAATAACAATCTGGATCCTGTAGTGATGGATAATCTTCAGACAATGCTCTTGGATAACCACCTATATATTGGTCATTATTATCATGCCTATGAACTTATTAGAGAAAAGCTAGTAGAGGAGCAGGAGGAAATCACAATTAGGCTACATGTGAATTTGCAACAGGATCAAAGAACTCATAATCTGCCTACTGCTGAAGAAATTGCAGTTATCATTCCTGAGGATGGGGTACATC
>Ga0153964_1000221_pt1 | contig 12193 bp, 18 predicted proteins | sample TSFL048MetaG_FD_104726 | JGI IMG/M metagenome (GOLD analysis project Ga0153964, IMG submission 104726) | Attine ant fungus gardens microbial communities from Florida, USA - TSFL048 MetaG | ecosystem: Host-associated > Fungi > Mycelium > Unclassified | place: USA: Florida, Withalacochee... | reverse complement strand
TGTGGCCTTGTCACACACACTGCTTTCTTCTTTCTTATCCACAATGGACACTTCTTGCATTTGTGCCCCTTTTCTCTATACTTGAAACACTCAACCTTTATTACTCCTATTCTCCTTATCATCCTCTCTTCCACTCCATACTGCATTATTCTACTTCTCAATACTTCAAACTTATTTTGGGGAACTACTGTTCTCTTTCCTTCTTCTTTTTGCTTTCTGTAATTTTGGGCCAGGTGTTTGAACCCCTTACAGCTCCAACATTCTCTTTCTCTCTTTCCTTCTAGCCTTGCCCTTAATGAAGTGAGAGTGCGCTTTTCTTTGAGCAAGTTGCTCATGAGGGAGTTACATTGTTGTAGAGACATTATGTTACATCTCCACAGTAGTACAGAATTAATGTTGAGTCTTGCTAGTTATAACTACATCTGCTGGGGTGCAAGATCTTCACTCAGCCAGATACCTACTGCCCTACTAACTACTGCCCTAATAGTACTTTGTCTATCACCCAATGGATGGGATCCCTAATCTAGATAGCCCTCTAGAGGTAATTGTCACTCTTCTGCATGTACTAACTCACAATGGAGTTGTAGCACGAAGTTTATACTGAGAAAAGATATAAGTATACTATTAAACACTGCTCATTTGTAAGGTCAGGTCTTGGAAATAGTACCCGAGTTTGGTACCACTCTTCTACCCACTATCCCTAACTGACAGTGGAGTTCTCTTAAGCCAAGGGTCTGGCTATGTATGGAGGTGGTTATTGATCATGATGATTAGTGACTGAGAGTTGATTTGTGATGAGATAAGAGAGTGAGCAGAGTCCAAGATAGACAGTGCTCTAAAGTGAATTGAGTTCTAGTGTAAGAAAGCTAAACTCCAAGCCAGAATTAAGCCAACTGCTCTTTGTTCAGCGATTGACAAAAAGAACTCAATAGAGTTCCTATTAGATTTTTTACACTACTTATACAACTACTACATGGTCTATGTACTACTTTCCCATGCCTATCATGTGACCCATCATGTGACATCATTGTGATGTGATGTGATGTGACACTTTCTCACACTCCCTTATGTATAGTAAGTCCAAGATAAAAGAAAAAGAAAAGAAATAAAAATAATAACTTAGCTGTTTTGCCAAGTTATGACATTCTTCTATTCCTTCTTCTATTACTTGTAGATGTTCTTGTCTAAGTAGTACAATAGGTATTCCATCTTAAATTGTTGTTCATCATATCTATAACTCTTCTTTGAGCATTTGTATGTCTTGATTATTCTCTTTTGTATTCACTTTCTCTCTTCTGGATAGTATGTCTGCTTTCATATTTGTTTTTCCTGGGATATGTTGTAGGATAAAGTCATAGTCTTGTAGTTTTAAATACCATCTTGCTTGTCAACTATTAAGTTTGTATGATTCTTTGAAGTATTTTAGGTTTTCGTGGTCTGTCCATACTTCAAATTTCTCGACTGCATCTAGTAGGTATTGTTGCTATTTGTCTAGTGCTTCAACTATTCCCAGTAGTTCCTTGTTATATATCTCATAGTTCCTTTCTACAAGTAACATTGTTCTTGATAAGAAAGCAACTGCTTTCCATTTGCCTTCTTGTTCTTGTGAGAGAACTTCTCTGATTACATGTCCTGATACATCTACTTCTACCCTGAACTTTCCTTCTTGTCATGACTTGGCAAAATGGCTAAGTTATTATTTATATTTCTTTTCTTTTCTTTTTCTTTTATCTTGAACTTACTACACAGAAGGGAGTACAGGAAAGTGTCATATCACAAGTGTCACATAGTCACAGTCACATGCCAGGAAGTTACAGTATCACATCACATGATATCACATGATTGGTCACATGATAAGCATGGGAAGATAGTGCACAGACCATGTAGTAGTTGTATAAGTAGTGTAGAAAATCTAACAAGAACTCTATTGAGTTCTCCTTGTCAAATGCTGATAAAGGAACAGTTGGCTTAATTCCGGCTTTGGAGTTAGCTAGTCTAACAAAAAAGGTTTTTGAAGTAAAAGAAAATATTTGGAAAGGTAGAGTCAGAAAGGATGCCAACCAGAAAAATTTGGGATTATGCTATAGATCTCAAAGAAATGTTCAAACCACAGAAAGGAAGGATTTATCTATTATCTAAAATAGAAAGGGAAGAAGTCCAGAAATTTGTGGAGGACCAGCTAAGAAAGGGGTATATTAGACCATCTAAATCCCCTTAAACATCACTAGTTTTCTTTGTAGGCAAAAAGAACAGAAGTAAGCAGATGGTGATGGACTACTGCAACCTAAATGACCAGACAGTGAAAAACAACTATACATTACCATTGATCATAGACCTAATCAACAACATGGGAAGTAAGAAAATATTCACTAAAATAGATCTGAGGTGGAAGTTCAATAATGTAAGGATAAAGAAAGGAGATGAGTGGAAGAGAGTGTTCATGATGCATGTGGGCTCCTTTGAGCCAACAGTAATGTTCTTTGGGATAACAAACTTGTTAGCTACATTTTAGGCAATGATAAATGAAATTCTAAGGGATTTAATCAATGAAGGAAAAGTTGCAGCATTTGTGAATGATGTACTAGTGGGGACAGAAACAGAGGAGGGACACAATGAGATTGTAGAGGAAATATTAAAGAGGTTGGAAAAAAATGACTTGTATATCAAGCCAGAAAAGTGTGTGTGAAAAGTATGGAAAATAGGGTTCTTAGGTATTGTTATAGGACCAAACAGGATAGAAATGGAGAAGAAAAAGATGGATGGAGTATTAAGTTGGCCGAAGCCAAAGAATGTAAAAGATATCAGAAAATTTTTAGGCCTTGCAAATTACTATAGGAGGTTTATCAAAGATTTTACTTGAGTAGCTAGGCCGATGAATATGCTCACTAGGAAGGATGTGAAGTGGGTATGGGAAGAAAGCCAACAAAAGGCATTTGATGAGTTAAAAGGAGTCTTTACGACAAAACCAGTATTAGCGGCACCAGACTTGGACAAAGAGTTTAGGGTAGAAGTAGATGCTTCAAATTACGCAACTGGAGAAGTACTATCAATGAAGTACTCAGACAATTTGTAGAGACTAGTCACTTTTATTTCAAAGTCTTTAAGTAATACAGAGAGAAACTATGAAATACACAACAAAGAAATGTTAGCAGTAATCAGATGCTTGGAGGCATAGAAACACTTCTTAGAGGGAACAACAGTTAAATTCGAGATCTAAACAGATCATAAAAACCTCAAATACTTTATGAAAGTGCAAAAGTTAAATCGAAGACAAGCAAGATAGGCTTTATACTTATCTAGGTTCAATTTTATGCTAAAACATGTTCCAGGAAGTAAGATGGAGAAAGTAGATAGTCTAAGCAGAAGACCAGACTGGGAAGTAGGAGTAGAAAAGGATAATGAGGATAAGACATTAGTAAAACCAGAATAGTTAGAAGTAAGAAGAACAGAGGCAGTAGAAATAATAGTAGATGGGATAGATCTACTAGAGGAGGTTAGAAAGTCAAAAGTAAAGAATAATAAAGTAGTAAAAGCTGTGGAGGAAATGAAAAGAGCAGGGGTAAAGATGTTAAGAGATGAGGAGTAGAGAGAAATCAAGGGTGTAATGTACAAAGAAGAAAATGTCTACATACCAAAAGATGACAAGCTTAGAACAGAAATAATTAGGCTGCATCATGATACACTGGTAGGAGGACATGGGGGTAGTGGAATTAGTCACTAGAAATTTTTGGTGGCCAGGAGTTATGAAAGAAGTAAAGTAGTATATAGAGGGATGCGATGCCTGCTAGCGAAATAAAAATTGTACAGAGCAACTAGCCAGCAAATTAATGCCTAACTGAATTCCAGAGAAACCTTGGACACATATATCAGCAGACTTTATCACTAAGCTGCCTTTAGCTCAGGGATATGATTCGATCTTAGTAGTAGTTGATAGGTTAACAAAAATGGTGCATTTTATACCTACTACAGAGAAAACATCAGTAGAGGGGCTAATATGGTTGTTCAGAGATAATATGTGGAAATTACATGGTCTGCCTGAGAGTATCATATCAGACAGGGGACCACAATTTGCAGTAGGATTAATGTGAGAGCTGAATGAGATGTTAGGGATTAAGAGTAAATTGCCAACAGTGTTCTACCCTCAAACAGATGGACAAATAGAGAGGATAAATCAGGAGTTGGAATAGTACTTAAGGATGTTCATCAATCACAGGCAGGAACAATGGCCAGAATGGTTGGGAATGGCAGAGTTTGCATATAATAATAAAATGTACTCAAGTACTAAAACGTCACCTTTTAAGGCAAATTACAGACAAAACCCAAGGATGGGATTTGAGGGAAGAAAGAAAGGAAAATATAAAGGGACAGAAAAATTTGTGAAGAAAATGAAGAAGATTCAAGAGGAAGCAAAAGCAGTACTAGGAAAAGCATAGAAGGAGATAAAGAAGTATGCAGATAGGAAACAAGCAAAAGTTAATGACTACAAAGTAGAGGACTTAGTGGTGCTCAGTACTAAGGACTTGAAATATCAGATGGTGAAAAGGAGGATAGAGAAGTTAACAGAGAGATTTGTAGGCCCTTACAAGATTAAGAAGATCGTATCACCAAATGCAATAAAATTAGAACTACCTAGTACAATAAAGATACATCTGGTAGTAAATGTTAGTAGGATATGTAAATACATAGGGCAAGTAGAAGGGCAGAAGAAGGAGCAACCAGCTCCAGTAATAATTAAAGGAGAAGAAAAATAGGAGGTAGAGAGGATTCTGAATAAGCAACGAGTTAGAGGGAAGGATAAATACTTGGTATGCTGGAAAGGATTTATAACAGAATCAGACACATAGGAAGGAAGGGAGAACTTAAAGAATGCAAAGGAAACAATCAAAGAGTTTGAAAAGGAATATCAACAAGATATAGAAGATGTAGCAAGACAAGAACATGAAGAAGAAACATTTAGAAGGGAAGAATTGCCAGAAAGATTTACAGCAAGAAAACTGTTTGGATGGTTAGATAAAAGGTACAATCAAGAATATTGGGAAAGGTTGGAAAGGAATTGGAGATAGTGAAAAGAAAGGCAATCAGGGAAAAGAAAAATAGAAACAATTACAAAGGAAGAAGAAATCAAGGAAGAAAATTCAGGAGTTAGAGAATGGACAGAAGAAGACAATGACGAAATGGGTAATATAACTGACCCATACTATGAGTTGTAGGAAATTTCTCAGGACAAGGAAACCTAAGAGGAGAGTGGTGTCATGACTTGGCAAAATGGTCAAGTCATTATTTACATTTCTTTTCTTTTCTTTTTCTTTTATCTTGGACTTACTACACAGAAGAAAGTGTGGGAAAGTGTTACATAGTCACAGTCACATGACAGGAAGTCACAGTGTCACATCACATGATGTCATATGATTGGTCACATGATAGGCATAGGAAGATAGTTCACAGACTATGTAGTTGTATAAGTAGTGTAGAAAATCTAACGGGAACTCTATCAAGTTCTCTTTGTCAATTGCTGAACAAAGAGCAGTTGGCTTTATTCCAGCTTGGAGTTTAGCTTTCTTACAAAGAACGAATCAGGAAAATCCAAACAAGAGAACAAGAAGTAACAAAAAAGTTGAAGAAAAAGGATAAACAAACATAGAAAGAAAATAGAATTGTCTACATAGATAGCAAGATCTATGTACCAAGAAACAGACATTCCAGATGAAATACTCAGTGACAACCATAATCTACTAGATGTTGGGCACCCAGAACAACACAGAATAATGGAATTAATCAAAAGAAACTATTGGTAGCTAGGAATATGCAATGATGTACAAAAATACATCCAAGAATACCAGAAATATCGACAGAACAAGGTATAACACATCAAGAAAGCAGCATCTTTACATCCCTTACCCACACCAAAAACATTATGGAAGAGAATTAGCATTAACATCATAGGACCCTTGCCAAGATCAGAAGACAAAGACACTATTTTGGTGGTTATAGACTGATTCTCCAAAATAATCAGACTCATGGCTACAACAACCTCAATCTCCTTAAGTGAAGTAACAAGGATATATTGGGATGACATATGGAAAATACACAGTATACCAAAGAAGATTATCAGCGATAGAGAACCCCAATTTGTATCAACATTCATAGGAAAACTGCAGAGCATTAGGAATCAAAAGAGCAATGTCAATGGCCTATCATCTACAAACAGATGGTCAAATGGAAAGGACCAACCAAGAAGCCAAAGTGTTTCTAAGATACTATATTAACTACAGATAAGACAATTGGACAAAATAGCTAGCAATAGTAGAATTTCAGTACAATGACAAAGAACATGCAGCAATAGGACACTCTTCATTCTATATGAATTACAGAAGATACCCCTGAAAAGGAAACCTAATAGTGGAAACAAAAATACCAAGTTTGGAAAACCTACTAAAGAAAATAGAAACAACAAGGGAAGAAGCAAAGATAGCTAATGGAAAGAACGAAAAAAACAATGAAAAGGCAATATGATAAGAGAATACACCAATTACAAGGTCTTAAAACAGGAGAGCAAATATGGAAACATTCAAACAAACCAACCCTCAAAGAAGCTAGACCAGAAAAAATACAGATCTTTTGTAATCAAAGAGAAAATCAAACAGGAAGCATATCGACTAGAGCTTCCAGAAGGATAGACCATACACGATGTTTTCAATGAAGACCTGTTAACATGTTGCAGAAAGGTAGAATTTGCAAGTCAACACAAGGATCCAGCACCACTACCTAACATTATAAATGAGAAAGAAGAATACAAAGTAGAAGAAATCAGGGGATATCGCAAAAAAGAAAGAAATACTCAATTCTTAGTGCACTGGAAAGAATATAGAAATGAACATGATCAATAGATAGCAGAAACAAATTTATTACATGCAAAAGAGGCAATTAAAGACTATTAGACATAGCTTTCAAGACAAAATCTATAAAAGAGGGAACTAAAGGTCATTTTTCAACATTTCAAACACATACCAGTACTCAAGAAACATTTTCAAATATGTTCTCTTTTACCAATGCTACTACCAATGCTTCTACTACATCTACCTCCCTTACTTGGAACCAAGAAACTTATAACAAGATCATATGTCATAATAATAGAACCAAAGATTGGGCAAGCAAAATGGATCACATTATCCAAGCCATTGAAGCTATGGCAGGACTTGAAGAAAAAGCAGAAGAACTAGTCAATATGGCTGATATTATCAACAATACCATAGTAGAGGCAGAAATAGGAACATTACTTGCTGGTGAAGGATATTGTATAGATATTGCCACATAGTTCTATGAAGTGGCTGAAACACTGAGGCTCATCTTGTATAATGTCTTACCCTAACAATTTCATAGTATCCAATACAATCTAGTCAATGAACTTATAATATGCCAAGACCAAGGACATCCAGCAATTGATAATCATATTCAAGAACTACAAGAGCCATTTGCTCATACCAATCAATTTATTTTTCTTTCACAAGTTAAACCAACAATCCCTTTAAAAAAAATAAAGACAAAGAAGAAGTTATTTTAATACGTCCCTCTCTACCACTACCTGACAACAAATTCACAACTGCATCATCAAGCAATGAATCAATTATATCAGCAACAGAAAACCCTAACAATCAAATAGTTAAAGAAATCAATAATCTCATCATATTCCTAAAAGATTCAAAGTACTGAATAACATTACTCATTTTCTACTACCTACTAGATATTGTACCATTAGCAGAAATAGAGAGAACAGCTCAAGATATTGGAATTGGATCATCAAAGGATTAATCAAATCTAAACAAAATTTGGAAACAGTATAAAGAGAATTCAAAATACTATTATATGCTGGAGGACCACCACATGAACCATGGTTCATTGCAAAAGCACTAGATGAAGGTTACATTGTTGGACCACAAAAGAAGTTAGTGGCTATTTATACCATGGGAGAAGAAAGATTGTAGGATGTTTATAAAGACATGAAACCTAAGATGGAGGTATTATAATGATCAACCTTATTATTTCCAGGTGTTCTACACATGGACTACTTCTTTGTTTCACATTACTTCATATATCTAATGGCTCAGTCAGCACTTCACTGGTGGGGCATGTTCTTTACTCAACAGACCTCATGTCTACCACATGTATTCCTTATTCCTATCTCATGGTATATATAGTAGATACTCTTCTGTATTTCTTATGCTTTACCAATTATATCATTCCTTTCCTTCCTCAACTCTTACATTATCCCCAAGTCTTTACTTGAGTGTTGCAACCTGAGTTACTTCTCAAGATCGTAACAGAAAGTCTAATATACCCTTTTCCTAGCTGCTTCTTCATAAATTCTCATACTTTTTCTTTTTCCTGCCTTGACATTAAATATGTCCTTCCTTTTTTTGGAACAAAATCTTCTTTCAGATTAATCACATGGTCCCATGGCTTTCTTGTTAGCATTCTTTTTGACTTTGCTTTCTCAAATACTTTTAGTCACTTATGAAATTTCTGTAGTACTATTTCTTTGACTTTCTCTCTATCTAGCTCAATCTCCTCATTGAACTTTTCTTCTATTGTTCATTCCCATTCATCTCTATCAGCCTTTTCTGCATTTCTTTTCTTCTTCTCTATTTTCTTTTTTTGCTCTATGTCTTCTTTTACTACCAAGTTTCTTTTACAAAGGGGTAGATATCTTGTCATCTTTACTTCTCCTATTTCCCAATTTATTTCTGGATTATGTACTTGCAACCAGGGCATCCCTAGTATCACCTCTGTCTTTTCCAAATTACATATATCTATTCTCATCCTTTCCACATGGTTTTTGTAGAAAACATTGACTTCTACCTAATACATAATATTTCCTCCACTGTTCTTTGTTCTATCCACATTTTTCACCTTCAGAGGCCTTTCTAGTTTTGTCATCTTGAAATCATATCTCTTGACCATTTCTCTGTTCATAAACATCCCCATAGCACCACTATCCAGGAGTGCTTTAACTGTTATACCTTCATATATATTTACTTTCTTTATTCCAATGTCTAGCTACACTTCTCTTAAAATTTTGAATGTTTTCCTGATATCTCTTTTCTTTTCTTCCCCTGTTGCTGCACTTTTCAACTCTTTTAGTCACATGCTGTTTCTTTCTCTTTTCTCCTCTGGCATCCATACTACCTTTGTCTATTCAAAATTACCCCCTGTCCTCTATTCTCTTCCACATGGCATCCTTTCTGTCTGCATCTTTCATACTCTATGTATGTTACTATCACCTCTCTTATACACTATCCCAGCTCTAATAAGTGCACCTCTTCTGGGACACTTTCTCTTGTGCCCTTTCTCGTAAGGCAGCCTCTGAACTCCTTCTTTACTCTTTTTGCTGTGTCTTTTGCAGTTAAACCATACATGTCACCTTTTTCTTCTTTACTCTCCTTAACCTTTTTTTTGTTTCCTGCATTTCTTTCCTAGTAGGACATACCAGTTTCATCTTGTGCTATGCCTTTTGTGGTCTTGCCACATCTACTACTTCTCCCTTCCTCTACTTCCACAATGGACATTCTTGCACTTATGCCCTTTTTTACCACACTTGTAACATTCAACTTTCTACTCCTCTTTCTTTATCTTCTGTCTCCTTAATTCCACTCTATATTTCATTATCCTGCTTGCTAATATTTCAAATTTATTATGGGAAGTCTATTTCCTCTTTTTTTTCTCCTCCTTTCTGTAGTATTGGACTTAGTGTCTGAAATCCCTGCACTTCCAGCACTTTCTTTCTTGCTTTCCCTCTAGTTTTGCCCTTAATAAAGTAAGGGCATGCTTTTCTTTGAGCAGGTTACTCATGATGTCATGATATTATTGTTAAGACATTATGACAATATCTCGGGGGTATAGATAGAATGTTGAATCTCACTATTTACTGTCACATCTGCTAGGGTGCAAGATCTTTACCCAGCCAGATGTCTACTTCCTTACTGACTACTGCCCTAATACTAGGATTACACTATCATCTCAACAAGGAGGATCCCTAATCTAGACAGCCCTTTAAGAGGTAACTATTACTCCTCTGCATGTACCACTCACAATAGAGTGCAACACAAGGTTTATACTATGAATATATAACTAGTAGGTTCAATTGGTAGGTCAGGACTCAACTATATACCTGAACTTGGTGTATAATTTCCTCCCTCAGTCCCTAACTAACTAAGAAGTCCCCTTAAGCCAAGGGCCTAGCTATATATGGAAGTAACTAATGATTGCAATGATTGTCAGTTGAGGGTTGATAAGATAATCAGAGAGATTTGTGAGTAAGGTTCAAGGTAAACTAAGCTCTAGTAGTGGTTATCAAGTTCTTTTGTCAGCAACTGACTTAAGACCTTAGTTTAGGGTTTAGACCAAGGAGCTCTTCAGGGTTAGAGGAGAACTTGATAGAGTCCTTGCTTTATTTTGCTATACTACTTATACATTCTTGCACTGTTTGTCCCTATTTATTCTACAAGTCCCTACTAGTGCAGGGTTCAATTCCAGTCCATGCCATATTTCTTAGTCATGGTCGAGGCAACTCATAACACTAGTATGTATACAAGACCAATGTGAGAAGATAGTACTAACACATAGTTTAAACTAACACATAGTTCAACTTTTTCACATGCTCTCTCTTTTCACTCAAAAACTCAAATAAATTCAGAATAAATTAGGAGAAATTGGAATAAAATTGGAACAGGTAGTGAGCAAAGTGAGTAAACTGTGGCTTCACTGTTGTGGGAAGGGAGCAGAGTAACCTGACACACAATATTGCTTACTATGATATAGACTATTGTTGGAAGAGAGCAAAGCAATCTAATAGAGAATGCTATCTGCAGTCACACAGACCATTGTTGGAAGGGAGCAAAGCAACCTAAGAGACAATACTATCTGCAGCCACACAGACCATTGTAAGAAGAAAACATTGCAGACTAACTTCAACATAAGCTTAATAACACAGAATTAGTAGAGAGTTCTAAATGGGCCAGAGGCCCAGATGAATACCTTATCTATATTCTATTACAAAAAATTCTTTATTAGTCATTGTAATATTCTCATAGTCATATAAAAGAGTACTCACTAGTTTGACTCACTTTGTTTAGACTTCAGGCACTTGCCTGTTGTGTCAAGCCTCAAACAGAAACTAGGGCCTTTAGACAGGATTCTCAGATTGGATTGAGTCTAGAATACTTGATTGACAAACTAGGTATGACTTAGTTGAGAACAAAGCTAGGTTATACTACTGTATACTACTGTGATATAGGAAAATAGTACATAATGATGAAATCAGAGTTTGGAGTGATCTGAGATGGGTGATGTGACAATGACACCTTATGACATATTGTCATGACTTGGCAAAATGGCTAAGTCAATATTTCTTTTTCTTTTTCTTTCTTTTCTATTGGGACACATGAGATACTATCTAGGGTTAGGGTTAGTATTGTGTATAAGTAGTTCAAGAATCTAACAGGAACTCTATCAAGTTCTCCTTATCAACTCAAACTAGGAGGGTTTCTAAGTCATCTAGGCTAAGTTACTACACCTGTTGATTATTAAGTTTCACTTGGGCACTCTCATCATTGCCCTACCTTCTCTGAGAGTTTTTCCTGATTATTACTACTACAATGTACACTGATAGTAGTACTATAGCTGAATATTTCTTGAGTTATAAATTAGCTGTCCACATGGTGATATGACATTTGAGCTGAATATTTCTCACCATGGAAAGTGGTTGGAATACAGTGGATAGTGGGATTAACATTGGCTGTGACATCACATTGGTGGTCCCAATCAAAAACAGTTGAGGTCACCTGGATTGCTATTCCCCTTTAATTGCCCTTTGACACTGAAGCACTTCTCCTAAGGAGGGTACAAAAGTATTGTATTTCATGAGTATGCAGCATGCTGCTCAACTATGCTGCTATAATAACCACACTGCCCTGATATATTTCAACCTACTGCACCCAAATTCTTGGCTAGTAAAGATACTCCACTTGAATGATGAATACTTTGTGTGTTCCCGCTCAGGTCTCACACATGGTTTAATGAGCCAGATTCTACTGTTACAATCTCCAACATAATAGTATGAATTTATCATTTAGCTTCCGTTAGGCTGAACTGGGACCCGACTTCAGATCTAGACTATGCTGCGGCTCGTGAATATTGT
>Ga0153964_1000219_pt1 | contig 12221 bp, 10 predicted proteins | sample TSFL048MetaG_FD_104726 | JGI IMG/M metagenome (GOLD analysis project Ga0153964, IMG submission 104726) | Attine ant fungus gardens microbial communities from Florida, USA - TSFL048 MetaG | ecosystem: Host-associated > Fungi > Mycelium > Unclassified | place: USA: Florida, Withalacochee... | reverse complement strand
GCACTTCCTTATGAGTCACTTTTGTCTCGCATGTCCATCGATAACAAAAATAAAAGAAAAGAAAAGGAAAAGAAATATAAGTAATGACTTAGCTGATTTGCCAAGTCATGACACCATCCCCCTCTTAAGTTTCCTTGTCCCGAGGAATTTTTCTACAGTTCGTAGTATGGGTCGACCATGTCGCCCATTTCATTTTCATCTTCCTCCGTCCATTCTCGAACTCCCGAATTTTCTTTGACTTCTTCTTTCTCTTCCGGGATCGTTTTCATCGTCCCCCTTTTTACCGGTTTCTTGCCCTTCCATCGCCTCCAATTCCTTTCCATCCTTCCCCAATATTCCTGGTCATATCTCTTGTCCGACCACCTGTATAGCGTCTTCGCCGTAAACCTTTCTGGTAGTTCTCTTCGTTGGAACGTACCTTCTTCGCACTCTTGTCACGCCACATCTTCCATATCTCGCCGATATTCCTTCTCAAATTCTTCGATCGCTTCTTTTGCGTTCTCTAAATTCTCCCTTCCTTCCCAAGTATTGGACTCCGCTGTAAATCCTCTCCAACGTACTAAATACTTGTCTTTACCTCTGACTTTCCTTTTATTTAGTATATGTTCTACCTCCTATTCTTCTTCCCCCTCGATTATTACCAGGGCCAGTTGCTCCTTCTTCTGCCCCTCTACCTGTCCTACGTATCGCCGTATTCTACTAACGTTTACTACCGGGTGTATCTTTACTGTACTAGGTAGTTCTAATTTGACTGTGTTTGATGATATTATCTCCTTAATTCTATAAGGACCGATGAATCTCTCTGTCAACTTCTCTGTCCTCCTTCCGACCATCTGATATTTCAGGTCCTTGGTACTGAGCATGACCAAGTCTCCTACTTTATATTCCTCTACATCCGATCTCTTCTTGTCAGCATATTTCTTCATATCTGCCTGCGCTTTTCCTAGTGCTGCTTTTGCCTCCTCCTGTATCTCTTTCATCTTCTCCACAAATTTCTCCACCCCTGCATATTTCCCCTTCTTCCTTCCCTTGAACCCCATCCTAGGATCTTGCCCATAGTTAGCTTTAAAGGGCGATGTCTTCATACTCGAGTGTGCCTTATTGTTGTAGGCAAATTCTGCTGTTCCTAACCATTCTGGCCATTGTTCCTGCCTATGGTCGATGAACATCCTTAAATACTGCTCCAGTTCCTGGTTGACCCTCTCCGTTTGTCCATCTGTCTGAGGGTGGAACACCGTTGACAACTTGCTTTTGATCCCCAACATCCCGTTCAACTCCTTCATTAGTCCTGCCGTGAACTGCGGTCCTCTGTCTGATATGATGCTCTCAGACAGTCCATGCAGTTTCCATACGTTGTCCCTAAACAGTCTAGCCAGTCCTTCTGCCAACGTTTTCTCTGTAGTAGGTATAAAGTATACCATTTTTGTTAATCTGTCGACTACTACTAAGATTGAGTTGTACCCCTGAGCTAAGGGCAGTTTAGTGATAAAATCTACCGATATATGCGTCCAAGGTTTTTCTGGAATAGAGTTGGGCATTAACTTGCCTGCTGGCTGTTCTATGTGGTTCTTGTTCAGCTGGCAGGCATTGCACCCTTCCACGTATCTCTTCACCTCCTTGGTAATCCCTGACCACCAGAAGTTCCTAGTTACCAGTTCCACCGTTTTCCACTGTCCCCCGTGCTCTCCTATTGGTGTATCATGGTATAGTCTAACTATCTCTGCCCTTAACTTCTTATCTTTTGGCATGTAGACTTTTCCTTCTTTGTACATGACGCCATCCACTTCTCTCCACTCTTCATCTCTCAACATTTTTACCCCTGCTTGTTTCATCTCTTCTACCGCTTTTACTACTTCATCATCTTTTACTTTTGACTTTCTAACTTCCTCTAGTAGATCTACTCCATCTACTATGATTTCTACTATCTCTGTCCTCCTTACTTTTAACCATTTTGGTTTCACCAACGTCTCATCCTCATTGTCCTTTTCCACTCCAATTTCCCAGTCTAGTCTCCTGCTCAGACTATCCGCTTTTCCCATCTTGCTTCCTGGAACATGTTTTAGCGTAAAATTAAACCTAGATAGGTACAAGGCCCATCTCGCTTGTCTCCTATTTAACTTCTGCGCCTTCATAAAGTACTTGAGATTTTTGTGGTCTGTCCAAATCTCGAATTTCTCTACTGCTCCTTCCAGGAAATGCCTCCATACTTCTAGACATCTGACGACTGCTAACATCTCCTTATCGTAAATCTCATAATTTCGTTCTGTGTCGCTTAGAGATTTTGAAATAAAAGCAACCAGTCTCCACTTCTTGTCTGAGCACTTCATCGAGAGTACTCCCCCAGTAGCATAGTTTAAGGCATCGGCCTCTACTCTAAACTCTTTGTCTAAGTCTAGAGCTGCTAATACTGGTTTCGTCGTGAAAACCTGTTTTAACTCGTCAAAGGCCTTCTGCTGGGCTTCCTCCCACCGCCACTTCTCGTCCTTCCTCGTCAGCATATTCAGCGGCCTTGCTACTCGAGCGAAATCCTTAATAAACCTCCTGTAGTAATTTGCAAGGCCTAAGAATTTTCTAACATCTTTCACAGTCTTTGGCTGTGGCCAACTGAGTACTCCATCTACTTTCTCTGCCTCTATTTCTATCCCATTAGGTCCTATGACGACCCCTAGGAATCCTATCTTTCTCGCTTTCCATACACATTTTTCTGGCTTGACATACAAGTCGTTCTCCTCTAGTCTCCTCAATATTTCCTCCACTATTTCATCATGTCCCTCCTCTGTCTCTGTTCCTACCAACACATCGTCCATGAACGCTGCTACCTTTCCTTCGTTTATTAGGTCTCTCAGAATCTTATTCATCATCACTTGAAACGTTGCTGGCGAGTTTGTCATTCCGAAAAACATTACTATTAGTTCAAAGGAACCAATATGTGTCGTGAACGCCCCCTTCCACTCATCCCCTTCCTTTATTCTCACATTGTTGAACCCCCACCTGAGATCCATCTTGGTGAACACCTTCTTACTCCCTATATTGTCGATTAATTCTGTGATCAACGGGAACAGGTAGTTGTTCTTTATTGTCTGGTCGTTCAGGTTGCGATAGTCCATCACCATCCTCTTACTGCCATCCTTCTTGCCTACAAAGAATACTGGCGACGTTTGAGGGGATTTTGATGGTCTGATGTACCCCTTTCTCAACTAGTCTTCTACGAAATTCTGAACTTCTTCCCTCTCGTTTTTGGATAGAGGGTAAATTCTTCCCTTTTGCAGCTTAAACGTCTCCTTGAGATCTATACCGTGATCCCAAATCTTTCTCGTTGGCATTCTCTCCGACTCTACCTTCCCAAACACTTTTCTCCACTTCAGAAACTTCCTTGGGACCATTTCTTCGATTTTCCTGTGGTCCTCTTCTATCTCTTCCTCTCTTTCCCAGTCTTCTTTATTGTCTATCGCCCACCAGACGACTTTCTCTTCTTCCTCTGTTGCCACTTTTTTAACCTTTTCTCTTTTCTGACTCCTTCCACCACACAAGGGTGGGCATCTCGTTATCTTGACTTCCCCAGTCTCCCAATTTATTTCTGGGTTGTGGGCTGCTAACCATGGCATGCCCAATATCACCTCTGTTTTTTCCAGATTACATACGTCCATCCTTATTTTTTCCATGTGGCCTTTATAGAACACATTGCACTCTACCTGGTGCGTGATGGCCCCTCCACTATTGTTAGTCCCGTCTACATTCCTGACAAGTAATGGTCTTTCTAATTTCTGCAGCTTGAACCCATGCCTAGCTACTGTCTGTCTATCCATAAACATCCCCGTTGCGCCACTATCCAAGAGCACTTTGATCATTATGCCTTCGTGCGTATCTATCTTCTCTACTCCAATGTTCAACCACACTTCTCTCAACATTTTGAAGGTTCTCCTGATCTCCTTTCAACTACCCCCCTCTTTTGCTGCGTTTTCCAGTTCTCCTGACCGTGCACCGCTCTGCTGCGCCTTTGCCTCTCTGGGCCGTGCCGCTCTCTCTACCTTTGCTGCGCTTTTCCTCTCTGTGGGCGCGCCGCTTTCCGCTCTCTTCCCCTTGCATCCACACCAACTTAACTCTTTCCATTTCCAAAAGGGGATCACCCCTTGCCCCTGGTTGTCTTCTACATGAGACCCCTTTTCTCCGCACTTACAAGTCAAGTACGATACTACTACTTCTCTTGTCATCCATCCTAATTCTAACAATTGTGCCTCTCTTGGGACGCCTTTTCTACAATGTTCCTCTGCTCTCTTTCTCAGCTCTTCCGTTGAGCTCCTCTTCCATTCTTGCTGCACTTCTCCCTTTCTAGGGCGCGCTGCCTCTTTCTCTTCCACTCGCCTTATCTCCTTCTTCCCACATTCCTGCGCTTTTCCTCTTACAAGACGCGCCGGCCTTCTCTCTTGCTGTGCCTTTTGCGGCATTGCCACACGCGCCGCCCTCTCTTTCTTTACCCACAGAGGACACTCCCTACACTTGTGCCCCTCTGTTCCACACCTAAAACACTTCACCCCTGACATCCTTACACTCCTTATCGTTTTCTCTTCTACCCTACACTGCATTACTCTGCTACTTAAGATTTCAAATTTATTTTGGGGAACGACAGTCCCCTTTTCTTCTCCTTTCCTATTCCTGCAGTTTTGGGCCAATTGCCCAAACTTTCTACAACATCGACACAACTTCCCCTTCCTCCCTTCTAACTCTGCCCTTAATTTAGCGAGGGCGCGCTTTTCGTTGAGTAGGTTGCTCAATAGAGTATGATATTGTTCTTGAGACATAATGGTAACATCTCAAGAAGGGTACGGATTTAGTGGTTTTGATCTTACTAGTTACAACTACGTCTGCTGGGGCGCAAGATCTTCACCTAGCCAGATGCCTACTACCCTACTAACTACTGCCTTAATAATATGGTTAGACTATCACCCAATGGATGGGATCTCTAATCTAGATGGCCCACTAGTGGTAACCGTCACTCCTCTGCATGTACCAACTCACAATGGAGCACAGCACGAGGTTTATACCAAGAACAGTACAAGTAGCTACTAATCACCACCCGTTTACAAGGTCAGGTCTCAGCGATAACACCCAGGCTTGGTGCTACACTTCCACCTGCAGTCCCTAACTGACTGCAAAGTCCCCTTAAGCCAAGGGCCCAGCTATGTATAGAGGTGGTTACTGATCATGGTGATCAGCGACCAAGGGTTGATTGAGAATGAGAATAAGAGAGTGAGCAAGGTCCAAGGCAGATGGTGCTCTTGAAGTGATATCGAGTTCTAGTGTCAGAGAGCCAAACTCCGTGCTGGAATTAAGCCAACTGCTTTTTGTTCAGCGTTTGACAAAGAGAACTCAATAGAGTTCCCATTGGATTTTCTACTCTACTTATACAAGTTTCTGACCCTAACCCTACATTATAATCCCGCACTTCCTTATGAGTCACTTTTGTCTCGCATGTCCATCGATAACAAAAATAAAAGAAAAGAAAAGGAAAAGAAATATAAGTAATGACTTAGCCGATTTGCCAAGTCATGACATGCCACTACAAGGCAATGTCGTGACGGTGTGACCTTCTTGATCCCACTATAATTAGCCATCAGTGATGACGGCCCAAATCTGATTATAACTCTTCTTTAAATAGACTCTCCGATGGTTGCGGCATGACGTCACTCAGGTCGTATAATCCACCCTAAGTTTGTTTCCGTCCTCGAGAGCACTTCTAGAAGGGAGATCCATTAGGAATCCGATACGGGGCGCCTAGGCAAGCATCTATAAGGCGTATGTAGCGGTAGTCACAGCCGCTACCCTGCTACTTGAGCTAGATACTCAAGTCCATGACTAGGCGTCTAGTGGAACGTTTCTGGGGGGCCGAGCTCGTCTCTCGAGCTGGTTATTCCTTTATTTAAGGTTCAGAATGTCACTTAATTAGCCTAAAAGTTTGTACGGTGTAACAACATTATTTATGAATGCTGTTACCTTTCCTTCATTTATCAAATCTCTCAAGATCTCATTCATCATTGCCTGGAACGTGGCTGGTGAGTTCGTCATTCCAAAGAACATAACTGTCAGTTCAAAGGACCTCACATATGTCGTAAATGCTCTTTTCCACTCATCTCCTTCCTTTATCTATATGTTATTGAATCCCCATCTTAGATCCATTTTAGTGAACACTTTCTTGCTACCCATATTGTCAATTAACTCTGTAATTAATGGTAGTGGGTAATTGTTTTTTACTGTCTGGTCGTTCAGATTATAGTAATCCATAACTATTCTCTTTCCTCTGTCCTTTTTGCCTACAAAGAACACTGGTGATATCTGAGATGATTTCAAGGGCCTAATATACCCCTTTCTCAACTGATCTTTCACAAAGTTCTGAACCTCCTCTCTCTTATTCTTGGACAGAGGGTAAATTCTTCCTTTTCATAGTTTAAACGTCTCTTTGAGGTCTATCACATGATCCCAAATCTTTCTGGTCGGCATCCTCTTGGACTCTACCTTCCCAAACACTTTCTTTCGCTTTAAAAATTTCTTAGGGACCATTTCTTCAATTTTTCTATGGTCCTCTTCCATTTCTTCTTCCTTTCCCTAATTTTCTTTATCGTTTATTGCCCAACAGACAATTTTCTTTTTTTTCTCAGTTGCTACTCTTTTGACTTTCTCTTTCTTCTGACTCTTCCCACCATACAGGGGTAAACACCTTATCATCTTAACTTTTCTAGTTTCCCAGTTTATTTCCGGATTATGTACTGCTAACCATGGCATCCCCAGAATTACTTCTGTCTTCCCTAGATCATATACATCCATTCTCATTCTTTTCACATAGCCTTTGTAAAACATGTTGCACTCTACTTGGTACATAATAGTCCCTCCACTGTTATTTGTGCCATCTACATTCCTGATGGCTATTGGTCTTTCCAACTTTTGTAGCTTGAACCCATGCTTAGCTACCACCTATCTATCCATAAACATCCCTGTTGTGCCACTGTCCAAGAGCACTTTAATCATTACACCTTTATGTGTATCTATCTTCTCTACTCCAATATTTAACCACACTTTTCTTAACATTTTAAAGGTTCTTCTAACCTCTTTCTGACTACCCCCCTCTCTTGCTACACTTTCCGGTTCTCCTGACCATGTGCCACTTTGCTGTGCTTTTGCCTCTCTGGGCCATGCTACTTCTCTCTCTGTCTTTTCTTTGCATCTACACCAACTTAGTTCTTTCCACTTCCAAAAGGAGATCACTTCTTGCTCCTGGTTGTCTTCTACATGAGACCTCTTCTCTCCACACTTGCAAGTCAAGTATGATACTACTATCTCTTTGGTCATCCACCATAGTTGTGTCTCTTTCGGGATATCTTTTCCACAATGCTTCTCTACCCTCTTCCTTAGCTCTTTCATCGAGCTCTTCCTCCATTCTTGCTGCGCTTCTCGTGGCTTAGCCATGCACACTGCCTCTCTCTTCTCCACTCTCCTCAATCTCCTTTCCTTTTCCTGTACTTTTGCCTTTACAGGTGTCACAAACTTCATTTGGTCATATCTCCACCAATTCTTTGACGATTCACACGGTATCAAAGCTAGCTTAAAGCCCTTAAGAAGACCTTTTGATTGATACCAGTCACATCTCGAGGCAATCAATAATGGCCGAGATATTAAGCAGATCAGCTGGTAACCACCATGTTGTTGTTTATTAAATTGCTAATATCTTGGAAACCGCCATGATTGATGCTTTGGTTCTAGGCTCAGCAGAAGCCTTCTTCATAATGCTCAGAATGAGCCTAGAAAAACCTCAAGGTGATTAATATTAGTGAAGGTATGAAGACCTCAATGTTTGCATATAGACTTCATTAATTACCCATAGATAGTCATCTGTCCTTTTCTTAGAACAAAGGACAGCCTCCATATAGTTAGGTTATCACTATTTCTAACACAAAAGCACTACCATATGTAGAACAATAGGTAGTAGCATGTGATGATCTGTCCTAGTACACAGACCATCACTTTTCTGTATTTAAGGACTTATAGTCTGAGGATTAGACCTCAGACTTAACAACATCTTTTGTCACTTGTCTAACTCTGCTCATAAGCACTTTTGAATCCAAATCTCAATTCATCACAAATCAAGTAAGTAACCATTTGTGATAATAGGGTATACTGGCTTCTCCTCTTACTGTGCCTTTTGTGGCTTTGCCATACATGCTGCCTTTTCCTTCCTCATCCACAATGGGCACTCTTTGCATTTGTGCCCCTTCTCCCTATACTTAAAACACTTAACCTCTACTATCCCTACTCTCCTTATCATCCTTTCTTCTACTCTACATTGTATTACTCTACTCTTCAATACTTCAAACTTATTTTGGGGTATTGTTACCCCTTTCTCTGTCTCTTTCTCCTTCCTGCAATTGCAGACCAGGTGCCTGAACCCTTTGTAACTAAAATACAACTTTCCTCTTCTCTCCTCAAGTTCTTCCCTCAGTTTGGTGAGGGAGTGTTTTTCTTTGAGCAAGTTGCTTATGATAGAGTTATATTGTTCCAAAGACATGGTGGTATGTCTCTAGAAGAGGTTATGGATTTAATGGTAATTCTTGCTATATAAACTATGTCTACTGGAGTACAAGATCTTCATCCAGCCAGATGCCTACTGCCCTAATAGTATAGTTAGACTGTCACCTAACAGATGGGATCTCTAATCTAGATGGCCTTCTAGAAGTAACCATCACTCCTCTGTGTATACCACTCACAATGGAGCACAGCATAAGGTTTATACTATGAAACGATACAAGTAAGCTACTAAACATCACTTGATTGTAAGGTCAGGTCTCAGTAGTAATACCCAAGCTTGGTACTACACTTCCACCCACTGTCCCTAACTGACAGTGAAGTCCCCTTAAGCCAAGGGCCTAGCCATATATGGAGATGGTTACTGATCATAGTGATCAGCGACCAAGGGTTGATAATATGAGAGTAAGATTGAGCAGAGTCCAAGGCGGACGGTGCTCACAATGTGGAATCAAGTTCTAATGTTAGACTAGCTAACTTCCAAAGCCGGAATTAAGCCAACTGCTCCTTTATCAGCATTTGACAAGGAGAACTCGAGAGAGTTCTTATTAAATTCTCTATACTACTTATACAACTACTACATGGTCTGTGTACTGCTTTCCCATGCCTATCATGTGACCTATCATGTGACATCAATGTGATGTGACTGTGACTGTGCATGACACTTTCCCATACTTCCTTCTGTGTAGTAAGTCCAAGATAAAAGAAAAGAAAAAGAAAAGAAAAGAAATATAAATAATAACTTAGCTGTTTTGCCAAGTCATGACAAAGAACTAGCTAAGCTATTTCAAGACTACATATGAAAACTGCATGGACTTCTGGAAAGCATTGTGTCAAATAGAGAAGTATAGTTTGTAATAGTAATAATGAAGAAGTTGAATGACTTACTGGAAACTCAAACAAAACTCTTGACAGCATATCACCCCTAAATAGATAGGCAAACAGAGAGGGTAAACCAGGAGTTAGAACAATATTTAAGGGTCTTTATTGATCACTGACAAGGGCAATGGCCTAACTGGTTAGGAACTGCTGAATTCACCTACAATAACAAAATTCATTCAGCCACAAAAGTATCTCTATTCAAAGCTAATTATGGTCAAGACCCAAGAATAGGATTTGAGGGAAGGAGAAAGAGAAAGTATGAAGCAACAGGAAAATTCATGGAGCAAATTAAAAAAATACAAGAGGAGGCAAAGGCAGCATTAAGAAAAGCACAGGAAAAAATAAAGAAGTTTATAGACAGAAAATAGGCAGAAGAGGAGGAATACAAAATAGGGAATTTGGTACTACTAAGTACAAAAGACTTAAAGTAACAGATAAAAGGGAGGAGATTGGAAAAACTAACTAAACAATTTGTAGGACCTTATAGAGTCAAGGAGATTGTCTCAAGTAATGTAATAGAGTTAGGACTACCTAGGTCTATTAAAATACATCCCATAGTCAATATAAGTAGAGTATGACTCTATAAGCTGCAAGTGGAAGGACAGAAGAAAGTACCACCAAAACTAGTTATTATCAAAGGAGAAGAGGAGTTCAAGGTAGAAAAAATATTGAACAAAAGAATAGTAAGAGAGAAAGAAAAGTTCTTAGTCAGATAAAGAGAGTATATAGTAGAAGAAGACACTTGGAAAGACAGGGAAAATCTAGAGAATGCAAAAGAATTGGTAGAAGAGTTTAAGAGGGAGTATGGAGAAGAGGCTAAAGAACTAAGGCAATAGAAGCAAAAAGAAGAAGAAAAGGAGTTTAGTCAAAAATTACCCAGGGAGTTTATAGCTAAATTATTATATGAATGGGAATGAAAAAGATATAAGGAAGAGAGAAAGAAAAGAGATGGGACAAAAATTGGAGTTGATGGAAAAATTCCTTGGGATGAGAAAACTTAAAGAAGGGACCATATTATGAGGAGCCCAAAAAGAAACTTCCCATACTTTTAAACAATTAGTTTACAACCTTAAGATATATAACAGGATTAAACTATAAATAGCATGGGAAAGTTAAGTAAACCACATTATGTGATTAGGTTAGGTGATTGTAGAACATTCCAGATGTCACAAAAGGTTACTTATTTATTTGTAATTGCTAGTTTGATACTTAAAAAGCTCAAAAATGCAAAGTTTAGATAGTGACAAAAGTTGTTAAGTCTGAGGTATAACTCTCAGACAAGGAGTCCTTATATATAGGAAAGTGATGGTCTATGTACTAGAATAGGCCATCATATGCTATTACCTATTGTTTTACATATAGTAGTACCTTTGTACTCTAAAATGCAATAAATTAATTATATAGAGGCTGTTCTTTGTTCTAATTAAAGGCAAATGACTATATATGGATAATTAATTAATATTCATATACAAACATTGAGAACTTCATATCTCCACTAATATTAATTGTCTTGAGGTTATTCTAAGCTCATTCTGAGCATTATGAAAAGAGCTTCTACTAAGCCTAGAACCAAAGCATCAATTGTGGTAGTTTCGAGATATCAGCAATTTAATAAATGGTACCATAGTAGTTACCTATTGATCTGTCTGATATCTCAACCAATATTGATTTCCTTAGGACATGACTGGCATCAATTAAAAGGTCTTTGTAAGGGCTTTCTGTAGTCATTGAGACTGTGAGAATCGTCAAAGAATTAATGGAGATATGGCTGAATGAAGTTTGTAATACCAGAAAAACATGTGACTGTGGGACTTTAGTGTAAAATAGTATAAGTAGTATATAGAATACAACAGGGAACTCTATTGAGTTCTTCTTGAATATCTACCTAGGGTAAGCTCTAAGTCTTCATAACTCTATGTTAACAGAATCTCTGTTAGGGTTTGTATGGCTTGGAATGTGGCATAAAAGGAAACCTAGGAGGTTCTTGAATGAATATTATGTTAGACAAATCTTTTTGTGTTTCTAGGATAGAATTAGTAAGAATTTTGTTTTTCCTAATATTCTGAGAGAATATGCAAACATTATGTTTATTCATTGGTTGTTGCCACCTACAGCTAGGCAAGTTGAATTAGCTTTGATTCAAGCTTCTTGGGCTTTTTTTGTGTGCTAATCTCAGTTAAAGTAGTATTTCCAGAATGGACATTTTTTGTCATTAGCTATGTGGTCCTCTCTGCAATTGATGCACTTGAATGTGTAAGGGCATGGTTTATCCTGTTTAGTTTTAAGTCTAGGTGGGTTGATTTTAGAGTTAGCTTTATAACATCATGCCATGTTTCTATGGTGTTTGAGTTTATGAGGGCCACTACATTTCTGACATTTTAAGCCATGGGCTCTGCAAAGAGGCTACTAGAACCCATTACCCAACTAAGGAATGGATACAAGATTCATATGACATATTAAGGCAAAAAAACAGCAAGAAGAGTGGGTCATGGACTTTACCAAAGGCAATACCAGGGAATGGTATTTCCTGACCACTAGGATAAACAAATGTGACAAATTTCAACCAATGTACACAAAAGGGGAACACGGCTATCCCTCTTTAGTCACTATCACCTTTTGTGTGAGCTACCAGGACAATTCTAAATCATGCCCCTATTGGTGAGTATAGTAAGTCAATGTAAACTCAGACATCACTGCAAGGTGGACAAATAGATCTATTCATTTACCTATAGTAAGTCAATGTAAACTACATACAAATGAGTACAAGT
>Ga0153964_1000218_pt1 | contig 12246 bp, 13 predicted proteins | sample TSFL048MetaG_FD_104726 | JGI IMG/M metagenome (GOLD analysis project Ga0153964, IMG submission 104726) | Attine ant fungus gardens microbial communities from Florida, USA - TSFL048 MetaG | ecosystem: Host-associated > Fungi > Mycelium > Unclassified | place: USA: Florida, Withalacochee... | reverse complement strand
GAAAAGGACAGATGACTATCTATGGGTAATTAATAAAGTCCATGTGCAAACATTGAGGCCTTCATATCTCCACGGATACTGATCGCCTCGGCGCTGTTTTAGGCTCATTCTGAGCGGTATGAAAAGGGCTTCTCTGATGCCTAAAAGCGAAGCTTAGATCGTGGCGGTTTCCGAGATATTGGCGATTTAATAAACAGTACCATGGTGGTTACCAGTTGATCTGCCTAATATCTTGGCTGTTACTGATTGCTTTGAGACGTGACTGGTATTGATCAAAAGGTCTTTTCAAGGGCTTTTGGGTGCTGTTGAGACCGTGGGAATTGTCAAAGAACTGATGGAGATATGGCCAAATAAAGTTTGTGATATCTTTATTTCTGTTTTATCTCCTAAAATCTTTAGCATACAATTAGGAACTAGTAGTACATTTTGTTATTTGTCCCAGTATACAATTCTATTTTTCACTCTTTTACCATAATAACTTAGTCCCACTTCTAGTCTGAGTTGACAAGGAGAACTTGATAGAGCTCTTGTTCAATTACTGTAAGGATTAAGTAGTAAGTACTTGTCCCTACTCCTTATTCAAGTTGACAAAAAGAACTTAATGAAGTTCCTATTAGATTTTCTGAACTACTTATATACAATACTAACCCTAACCCTAACTAGTATCTTATATATCCCAATATAGCTAAATTAAAAGAAAAGAAAAATAAATATTAGTTTAGCTATTTTGCCAAGTCATGACAAATTACTATGCACTATTTATACACATTTCAGTATTTGTTAGTATTTATATTGTTTTACATATTTTTTTTTATAAAAAAAAACATCAATTTATTACATGAAGCATATAGCAAGCTGTAGCATCACTTCTTTCACTCTTACCACCAATACCATTGGTAGTGCCTGAGTATAGTTTAGCATAAACTCTTTTTCTTGTGTTTTAGATTACTTGCTTGTCAATTATAAGTCTTGAGTCAACCAGCATTAGGCCTGAAGATAATGCCTTCAATATATAACATAAACAGCTACTGTCTTGTATTAGCATAGAAGATCCACAAAGCACTTCTCCCTCCTCTATGGATGAGTCTTCTTTGTCTGAGATAGACTACATCAAGCAAGTCACTTTTGCAAACAATACAGAAGCAGGAACTCTTAATCCCTCCCCACCTATGAACAATATAGTCCCGTTGTACAACTTCACTCTTTCTTCTTCCCAACTACCATGTATCTGCAATGAGGAGACATCCACACCTGCATCTAATGGCATCACCCATATATTGTTGGAACCTTTTCCTCTCACAGTCATTCCATACAGTGCTAACGTCCTGTAAGAGGACAATATCTAGGGCATTGCTTAGTAAGTTCTAAGGGCCTGAATCTATTAGTTATAAGGGCGACTGGGCACAAGACTCCAGGAGAATCCTCAGTAATATTACAGATTGTGGTTATGATACAACTCACCTCCAGGAGAATCCTCAGAGATTAGGATGAGGCTCCTAAAGGGATCTTCTACATTATATACATCCTGTAAGGGGACAGCCTGAGATCGCTTAGATAACCTAGTAGGGTTCATATCATCTAGTGTTCCCACAGATCCTCGGAGTCCGCAGTCTATAGTTCCCTTCTCTCTAGTTCGGGTCTCCATCACAGTACTACATAGCTATATCTGGTAGTGTAGTTATTATTGTCCTGATGTCAGTGTCCATAGCGACCAGTGCACAGACCAGGCTAGTCTAGTATAAGTAGCTAGTGATGTACGGTAGAATACCTTACCTCAACAATGATTGAAGCTCCTGGGCTATCCATCGCTTCTTCTTAAGATGTCTGCTTTACTATACTGCAGTGTGACTGGGTGCCTCACCAAGCGTGCCCCTTACACATCCCTTAGTGTCAGGGTTGGCAGGATCGGAGCTAAACTAGTGTGTTTAAGTATCACTAGTAAACAGACTAAGGTAGCTCCAGAGTGTTGTTATGCCATTTTGGGGTGGAAATGGAGATGTCCCCTTACATTCACCCCCCTTCAAGGTTGCTACATCTCAGAGCGATGGACTTGGAATGAAAAATATTGTCGAACTTCGCGCGTTAGACGTGTCTCAGAGCTCTGGGGTATTTGCGATAGAACTCCACTGTGAGTTCTGGTGCAGAGACTTCAGAAGTGGACTCCCAGGAATTGTGTTCATGGCCGTATTCCTTCCACTTAATGAGGTACTGGAATCTTCTCTGGTGCCAACGACTGTCGAGTATTTCCTCTACTTCCCACTCTGCTTCTCTGTCAATGACTATGGGTGGTGGGTGGTCCTCTGTCATGTGTCCTGTAATCGGGTCGTCTGGGGCTGGAGTAAGCTTCATTACATTGAACACTAGATAGAGTTGCTTTATCCCATGTGGCAGTCTTAAGCGATAGACCATAGGTCCGATCCGCCATTCCACTACAAAGGGGCTAAGCTGTCAGTGCAAGAGTTTCTGCGAGGGATGCGTAGTGCAGATATCCGATGCGTCAAGAAAGACTTTGTTGCTAGGTTTGAATGCTGGAGCCGGAGTTCTTTGACGGTCGTAGTATCTTTTCATGTCGTCTTGTGCCTGCGGATCGCGAATTTCACTTCTTCGATTGCCATTCTCATCCTTTCCATAAACTCATTGACCATCTCTAAGTTAGAGTGGTTCTGTCGGGGTTCAAAGCCCATGCGAGGAATATGTCCAGTATCGATTAGGAACAGAGGCTGCTGGGTAGCGAAATGGACGTGGTTGTTGTGCTGGAACTCTGCCATGGGTAAGAGGTCGTACCAATCGTTCTGCAGCTTGTTTACAAATAGCCAGAGATACTGGTCCAATTCTTAGTTGACGCGTTCCATTTGCCCGTCAGTTTGGGGGTACCAGGCTATAGAAGACGCCAACTTTATTCCTAGGAGGCGGTAAAGTTCTCTGGTGAAATGAGCGATGAACTGAGGTCTACGGTCCGAGACTACATACTTTAGAAGACTGTGGAGTTTCCAGACTTGATGTAGGAAAAGCCGGGCTGCTCCTTCCGCTGTCACCATTGTGTGTGTCGGAATGAAGTGCGCCTGTTTCAACACCAAGTCTACCACTGTCATTACTGCGTCATGTCCGGAGAAGAGGGGAAGTTCCACAACGAAATCCACACTAAGCGTATCCCATTGCAAGTCCGGGATTCAGAGAGGATGCAGTTTGCCTACCGGAGCCTGTCTTATCGGTTTTGTTCTAAGGCAGAGGTCATAGGTGCTGACATACTGCCCGATATACCTAGACATTTGAGGCCACCAGTAGTTCCTAAATACCAACTCCAACGTTTTCCAGCGTCCGGGATGTTCAGCGACCTTTGTATCATGGCACAGCGAGACTATCCACCTTCGTAAGTCCAAATTCCAGGGAACATAGATCTTGCCTCTGAACCAGAGTACTCCGTCGTCTTCTGACCATTCCGCGGAACGGACCGTTTTACTCAATGTTTGTCGGAGTTCTCTCGCTGCCTTTGCTACAGGCTCTTTCTGGTCACCTTTCTAGTTCCCTTGGCAGATTTCTCTAAGCATGTCTCGCTCCAGTCCCTCCAGGTGAAGTCCTTCAAGGGCTCAGACTACTATGAGCTCCAGTCGCAGAAGGACTACATCTTCATTGTCGGAGGTTCTTTTACCATGGTCCGGTCTCTGTGATAAAGTGTCTGGCTTCCCCATGGAGCGTCCAGGGCGATGAATCAACTTGAAGTCAAAGCGAGCCAAGTACAGAGACCAACGGGCTTGGCGACGATTGAGTTTCTTAGCCGTCATGAAGTACTCCAGGTTCTTGTGGTCCATCCAGATTTTCACCAGGTGCCAAGCTTCTTCCAGAAAGTGCCTCTACTCTTCCAGCACGTAGATGATAGCAAGTATCTCCTTGTCATGGATCTCGTAGTTCTGTTCCACCAGAGACAGGAATTTGCTGTAGAAAGCCACTGGGTGCCATTTTTCTTCTCTGGGTAGCTGTTGAGAGAGGATGGCTCCGGAGGCAAAATCTGAACTGTCGGCCTCGATACAGAAGGGTTCCGAGTCCTGGGGTGACGCTAGGATTGGAGCAGTGGTTACCACCATCTTGAGACATTCAAAGGCTTCCTGTTCCTTGGTACCCCAGTTCCAGGCGTGATCGGATCGAGTGAGGTCGAAGAGGGGTTGAGCTATGGTCGAGAAGTCTTGGATAAAGCGACGGTAGAAGTTAACAAAGCCTACAAAGGCCTGCACATCAGTCCAGTTCTCTGGGGTGGGCCACTCGCAGACTCTGGCAACTTTAACAGGGTCCATTGCGACCTTGTTCTCCGAGATGACCAGTCCGAGGTATTTAATCTGCTTCTGGTGGAACTCACATTTCTCCAGATGAAGGAATAACTTGTGTTCTGCCAGTATCTCTAAGACTCTCCAGACCGCTTGTTCATGCTCCTCTTCCGTCTTCGTAAAGATCAAGGTATCGTCCAAGTACACTATGACAATCTCTTCCATTATGACGGTTCTGAAGATGTCATTCATCATAGTCTGGAAGATAGTGGAGCTGTTGGTCATTCCGAAGAACATTATGAGGGGTTCAAAGAGGCCTCGGTTGGTGTGAAAGGCCACTTTCCACTCGTCTCCAGGCTTGATGCATACATTATTAAAACCCTAGCGGACATCTAGTTTGGTGAAGTACCGGGCTCTGCAGAGTTGGGAGACGAGTTCGGAGATGAGAGAGAGATGAGGGGGAGAGGATATTTATTCTTGATGGTTATGGCATTCAGAGCGCAGTAGTCTTGGACTAGACGGAGCAAACCATTTTTCTTCTTAATGAAGAACACGGGGGCTGCCATAGGGGATTTTGAAGGTTGGATTTGTCTGGTATGGAGGTTCTCCTCCAGGAAAGCATCCAACTTCACTTGCTCCAATGGAGACAGGGGGTACACCTTTGACAACTTAGGCTCTGCTCCAGGTATTAGCTCGATCGCGTGATCCCATTTGCAGTGCTCCAGTAGTATGTCAAAGTCCTCTTTAGTGAATACAGATTGGAACTCTGCGACGTAGGTGGGCAGTGGAGTAGCGGCAGCCTGTGCTTCTGCATTGCATCTGGCTTCTTCTGCGAGGCATTGAGATGTTGTGGCTATGGCTCGGAGGTCAACTTGGTCAGGCTCTGGGAGGAGATGTGTAAGGAACAATCGGTCTCCGAGCTCCCAACTCAGGTGGTGCATTGGTGGAGGCTCCTCTTCAGACTCTAACTCTTCTTGGAGCAGAGGTGTGGGTCCATCACGACAAGATTGGAGGGCTTGGAGTTCAATTCTCTTCTGGCAAGTCTATTTTTTCTGTAGGGCACGTCCTCCCTCACACTGGAGGGGACAACGAGTCATCTCGACTTCTCCTTTTTCCCAGTCGATCCTGGGGTTGTGGTCCTTGAGCCAGTCATAGCCTAGGATCAGACTCTGTTTCCCAAGTCCGGAGACGGCCAGGAGCATCCTCTTGGAGTGAGTCTTGTAGCGGAGAACTACGTCCCTGACCTCGGAGATTTGTCCTGCCTCGTTAGAGGAACTGTCGACATTGAAGACTGGGATGTTATGTGAGAGGGTCCAGGTATTCATCCCTTTTGAACAGACAAAATCCCTGTTGATGAGGCTTCCAGTCGCTCCACAGTCTAGGAGGGCTTCAACCAAATAGAGTTTGCTCGTGTTCATAGTTCCAATTTCCACTAGCAGAAGTAGGGAGATCCCTCACGTGTTTAGAGCACTGATCGAAAAGAGTTTGGGCAGTCTCTTTTCCCACTTGGGTTTGCAGAGCGGAGCCAAGACGAGGGGGATAGAGGGTGGTGCGTCTACTAGTTCACTGTCAATTGTATTGGGGTCCTCTATAGTCAATACAGTGAACTTATTTACTGGCGACTAGGGCGCACTTATCGCCAGCCACGTTACATAAAATCCTCTTCCTCCAGGGGACAAGACTCTTCTATTGGAACTGTATCTTTTAATGCCAACAGATCTTCAATCAACTCCTCTCACTACTCTGTGGTGAGCTGACGGACGTCCAGGCAATGGGGACAATCTCGGACTATATAGTTCGCATCTCTACATTGGTAACACCCTTTCGGAGGCAAGGACCTTGCTTTCCTAGTAGTGTCCACGTCCATGGGGACTCTCATAGACAAAATGGCCGGCAGAGGTTTCGGAATGACCAGAGGGGGTAGAGTGAGGGGTAACCTTACTGCAGACAATGGTGGGGGTTAGGCGGAGATGGTTCTGAGTGATGCAGAAGGGGCGGAGCGCAATATGGACTGAAAGGCTTCATTTGTGAGACATGCCTGGTTGATCCTCTGTGCTGCTTTGTACCACGCATCAGAGTCAGTGTCAGCTGGCCGTCCGTAAGGCATGGTGGCAATCTGGTTTTGGATGCCTAATCGGAGACCTTGTTGAAATTTCACCACCAGTGTCCAGGGATCCATATAACCTGTGTCAGAGACCAGGGCTTGGAAGCTGTCCAGATAGTTGTCCACCATCCGATTTCCTTGGTAGTAGGAAGTTCCTTTCAAAGCGTTGATCGTGTCCACTTCTACGTTTGCAGGGAAGAAGTGCAGCCAGAATTGTTGTTCAAATTCTCCCCAGGTTTGGATGGGGAAAACGCCAGTGTCTGCTTCCTGATGGAATACGTTTTCGGACCACTTGGCAGCACGACCTCCCTTGAAGAACGTGAGGGCCCAGAGGATCCTTTCCTGTTTGTCATAGAACTGCTCCGGGGCTAGGCGTATATAGAGGGAGTAAGAGTTCAGGAATATGTGACTGTTGTGACGTTCTCCATTGAAGTCCGGAGAGCAGGAGAGCTTGGGGCATGTTCGTTGCATCAGCAGAGCAGGAGATGGAGATACCGGAGGGGATGGCATGGGTGGGGGAGGTGTGTTTGGTACAGCCGGAAGAGGGAGAGGGGAGTTAGCTACTAACTGTGTGAGTTGCTGTAGCTGCGCAGTCAGGGCTGCCAGAGTGGAGTTAATGTTACTTTCAGAGACATGTTGTCTCTCCGTAAGCTCCTGCAGATGGTGTTGCAGGTATCCTAAGGCGTCAGCCATGCCTTGAGGGGTATCTAGGGGCAACGATATCTGAAGAGTGGAATTTTTTGGAGGGTTGGGTATGGCAGGGAAGGGCGACCTATTAGGTAGCTGTTCACTAGGATAGTCCAAGGCTCTACTTTTAAGATCCTAATCTGCTATAAGGGTGACTGGGCACAAGACTCTAGAAGAATCCTTAGTAATATTACAGATTGTGGTTATAGTACAACTCACCTCCAGGAGAATCCTCAGAGATTAGGATGAGGCTCCTGGAGGGATCTTCTACATTATATACATCTCTTAGTGTCAGGGTTGGCAGGATCGGAGCTAAACTAGTGTGTTTAAGTATCACTAGTAAACAGGCTAAGGTAGCTCCAGAGTGTTGTCATGCCATTTTGGGGTGGAAATAGAGGTGTCCCCTTACATTAGTGGCTCGTTAACAGTTTATGTATTGCATTCCTATCATTCCTGGCTTCTCCTGTCTGTATCATATAGTGTGGTGCCTTCTATTCTATATTTAGGACAATGTACAATTGTCATATGACAGAAAATAACCATTAAATAATATAATTTCTTTTATATTTTATATTATTACTAATTTTTTGCTTCTAAACTTCTGTTGTCTACTCCTATAGGATCACGGTGTAGACTAGTTACTGGTACTCCTCCTATTCCGGACTTAGTATAAGTATTCCAGTAGTTACATCCTAGTTCCTTAGTTCATAGATTAAAGTCATTTATGTCTTCTCCTTGTTCTATCCTCACTCCTATCAATCTATACCATTCCTCTCCAAAACTCCTGGCAACAATTCTGTCCTTCTGAAATATGCAATCACACACACGACAGTAGATCAAGGCACAGCGCATGAGCTGAGACCAAGGTTGTTCCCATTTTGTTGTCAAATCTCTTTCATTCTAGAGTAACTCCGCTCCCGCTCCGCATGTCTTTGACACCTAGTGACAGATCGTGTATTGCACTCCCACCATTCCTGACTTCTCCTGTTTGTGTCATGTGGTATGATGCCTATTATTAGTTATTCTAGGACATTCTGTGATTATAGGTTAGTTGCTATGGTACTGTGTGCCTGACTATCTAGTGTAGTATATATACTAGCAAGTATATGTAAATATACCCCCACTTGAATCTCAAACTAGCTTCTGGGACTATTCACTAGCTTAAGGGTGATCATCTCTGAGTGGTTTCCTAACATTTCCCCCCTACTGTTCCCTAATCTACTAGATTTGTGGACAATTTCTGGGACTCTAATTCTATTATAGACCTTGTATTCCTGTCCCCTAGCAACTTGGGATTTGGCCGCCATATACTTTATCCTGAAATACAGAAACTATCTGATTATGTTCCTCTCACTATCAAAATAGGCATCAAAGAAATCAACATTGATATCAATATATGGACTATTGGCAAAGGTAGCAAAAAAGAAGAAAACTTCATTAATTCAATAACTAATAGTATAATGACCCTCAACACTGCAAATATCAATTCACAAGAAACCCTGGAAAATATAGTTTAACAAATATCCACTATCTTTGATAATGTATGACACACCTATTCCAAAATAAAACAAATTACAAAACATTTCAAAGAATGGTGAAGTCCAGATTGCATGACCAGCCTGAATAAATATCAAGCCTCAGACAACATTTAACATTGGAAAGAATTCAAGTCAAATATTCATACAGCTAAAAGGAAATTCTTCAATGAAAAGATATTTGAAATTGCTTTCTCAAACAAGAGACCTTAGGATCTAATGAATTGGGTCAGGAAAAAATCTCTACCAACCATCAAGTCTATTTCATATGAAAATTAGCCCTATAACACTCTTTTAGAACTATGGCATGCTCTTCATTTGTTATATAACTCTGCAAAAAACAAATCCATTAATACCACCTTTCTCAGCAAACTCCCTCAAGTAGACTTAATAGAATAGCTCTCTTTCTCCAAGCAAGAATTCAGAGATGCATTAGCTAAGTGCTCAGCTTCATCAGCCCCTGGACCTGATCACATCACTTAGAGATATTGTAAGGGGACGCTCTAGAGTAGCTTAGGTAATCTGATATAGGTAAGTATTATCTAGCTTGCCCTTGGATCCTTGGAGCCTGCTATTCATAGTTCCCTTCCCTCTTATTCTCGTTGCCATGGTTAGTACTACATAGCCTTATTAGGTATAGTAGTTATTAGTGTCCTGATCTGTGTTTCCTTAGTGACTGGTGCATAGACTGGCTAGTTTAGTATATATAGCTAGTTTAGTATAGTAGAATACCTTACCTCAACATTGATTAGAGCTCCTGGGCTATTCATTGCTCTTACTTAAGATGCCTCCTCCACTAATGTCGAGTGTGTTCTGGGATGCCTCTGAGTGCCCCCTTACAGATATCTCAAGTCTTTAATAGCTAACAAAAGATGTTTAGAAAAAGTTATACATATTGCTAACACATGCATAAACCTAGAATACTAGCTCTCATACTTCAAGTCCACCAATACTATAATAATTCCCAAACTGAATAAGGACTCATTCAATTCCCCCAAGTCCTTTCACCCCATTGTTCTACTAAACACTGTTGGTAAACTCGTTGAAAAAATCATTAGCAATTGACTACAATTCCAAATGTTAGCCAATGGATTCCTAGACTCCTATCAATTTGGAGGAATATGTCAACATTCCACAATTGACATAGGGTTATATCTTACTCACCTTATTTGAGCAGGATGGCTTAAACAGTGCCATACCAGTATCATAGTATTTGACATTGCACAATTCTTTCTATCTTTGAATCATGATTTTTTATCTCTATGCCTTTCTAAAGCCAGTCTTAATACTAACATTATAGGATTCTTCAACAGCTATCATTCCAATTGCTCTACCACATACTTATGGAACAATTTCTTATTACTGTTCTTTAACACCAATATAGGAATAGACCAAGACTCAGCTCTCTCATCTATTCTCTCCACTATCTATTTGGCTCCAATCATAAAAACTTTCAAAAAAAAATAAAAAACTTGGAAATAAAAATCCTGACTGATATTTTGTCTTTTGTGGATAATGATCTTTTAATTTCTCAAGAGAAGAGTTATTTACTTTTTTTTTTCTTTTTGCTTTGTAGTTATAACATCATGTCAAAACTTCTCCTTGATGCAGATCTCATCATGGAGCATAACAAAACTAAATTGTTTCATTTTACGCAAGCCTAACATCTCCCTAACCTCCCCATCAACTTATCTTCCATAGATAGTCCTATTATCTCTTCTAAGTCAATATAGCAGTACCTTGGCTTTTATTTTGATTGAAAGCTCAACTTCAACTACCACATGTACTTCTACACTACAAAGTGTATGTCCACCCTCAATGCCATGAAAATGTTAGGAAACTCCTCAAGAGGTCTACTTCCCATTCAAAAGAGATTGTTATACAGAACTTGTGTCTTGCCAATTACCTTGTATGGGTTCCAGCTTTGGTTCTTTAAAGGGGCTCCCATCTTAAAAAACATCAATGAACTAAAAAAAATACAAAGATAGATTGCCCTTTAGATTACTAGCATATTCCATATGTTACCCTCTGAAGCCGTTGAAGTCGTTGCTAGTCTCTTTCCCATCACCTTGCACCTTTGGAAACTGAATAGCAGACATCATCTACAATACACATCCATTCCCTTATTCTATGCTATTAACTCACTACTTGATTCTCAACACACTAAGAATCAACTTCTGTACAAAGTAGCTACATCCAAGCTCACTGTCAAACAGTAAGCAAACCTCAAAAGTCCTATCAAAGATATAAATGAATGCCTTAATAGTATTCATAAATGCTTTGATCCTCTTAATCCTTTTTTTTCCCCTAGTTCAAGAATAGTCAATCATTTTCCTGGTAGAATTAGTTTTCATTTATCTCTTTCTTTTTCAGATGACAATTTATTTTCTCATATTCAAAATCTTAACAATACTTTCTCTTCTTCTCAAACTTCTCATAACAGCATGGTTGTCATTACAGATGAAGGCATTAAAAAATCTCATGTTGCTACAATAGTCACTCATATCTGGTCTGAATACTCTGTCATCAAACAATTACAGATCCAAACCATCAATGTTACTCCAATTGAAGCTAAACTAATGGCTATTCACATTGGTCTCATTCCTGCCATAGAAGACAATAATATTTATGATATCACTGTTATCACCAACTCCATATCTGCTGCTAGCAAAGTTCTTGAATCCAAAGTTGATCCTCTTTAGAATATGGTCATACCTGTAGTCTATGCTATCAAATCGTATCTCTTTAGAGACAACAGAAACAGAATACATTTCTAGTACTATCCCAGCAAAACCAAATGGCCAAGACACAAACTTATTGACAATCAAGTTAAAGTTGGTACTAATGCCCTAGAATTCCCCTGCAAACACTCATACCTCTTCAACAGAAAAAAAGAATATGACAATATTCTACAAGAATGGCAATCAACCTTTGCAAATAGCCTCAAGAGGGGTCACTATTTTCTGATGTTTGAGAATAAAGACCAACAAGTCATCAAACCAATATATGTCAAGGGTAGCTCATGGCTCCCTGTCATAGGATTTACCAACTTCTTATGTACTTGCTTTACATGCATGACCACAGGCTATACTTCTATTGGAGAATATAGACAAAGGTTCTTCCCAACCTTTCTACTAGCTACCTATGTGGAAAAGCCGAAGTCTAGACTTATAAATACATCATCATGGAGTGTGACCTCCATGACCCTTCTACATGCCCCTGCAACATTATTATCAACAGCTTTGTCCATTTCCTTGTAGACAACCCTGGAGCGTTTAGCTTTGACTATAGTTAGAGACCCACTGTAGTGTAACTGTTAGAAGTAAAAGTATAGCTCTCTTTTCTTTTATTTTCACCCTTTCTTTCTCCTATCCTTTTCTTTGTTTGTGTATCTAAGTAGGTATTTTGTACTTACCACGGTCTGCTTACACACACTGTGTAATAAATTATTGATTATAAAAAATAAAAATAAAAAAGTAACAAGTTGTGGCAATTGTTACAAACTTCATTCGGCCATATCTCCATCAATTCTCCATCTATTCTCACGGTCTCAATGGCTACGGAAAGCCCTTGAAAAGACCTTTCGATCGGTACCAGTCACGTCTCAAGGCGATCAGTAATGGCCGAGATATTAGGCAGATCAACTGGTAACCACCATGGT
>Ga0153964_1000211_pt1 | contig 12337 bp, 15 predicted proteins | sample TSFL048MetaG_FD_104726 | JGI IMG/M metagenome (GOLD analysis project Ga0153964, IMG submission 104726) | Attine ant fungus gardens microbial communities from Florida, USA - TSFL048 MetaG | ecosystem: Host-associated > Fungi > Mycelium > Unclassified | place: USA: Florida, Withalacochee... | reverse complement strand
TTGATTTATCTCCCCAGTGCCTACTTGTTTAGTGCACAATTGTGAAGCAGTTTGGAGATTTCGCCTCTCTGACCTTGCTTTCACCTTTGTTTCGTGATCAAACCTTTTGATCCCCATCACCGGTTTACTAGTGAAGATCCTTTTTAGCTCCTCAAATGCCTTTTGTTGCACTTTCTCCCACCGCTACTTCTTATCCTTCCATGTAAGCACATTCATTGGCCTAGCTACTCTGGCAAAATTTTTAATGAACCTTCTGTAGTAATTTGCAAGGCCCAAGAATTTCCTGACGTTTTTCACATTTTTTGGCTATGGCCAATTAAGCACTCCATCTACCTTTTCTGCCTCCATTTCTATTCCATCGGGTCCTATGATAACCCCTAGGAATTCTATTTTTCTTGTCTTCTATATGTACTTCTCTAGCTTGATATACAAGTCATTCTTCTCTAATCTCCTCAATATTTCCTCTACAATTTCATCATGTCCTTTCTCAGTTTCTGTTCCTACCAACACATCATCCACAAATACTACCACTTTTCCTTTGTTAATCAGATCTCTCAGTATTTTATTCATCATTACTTGAAATATTGCTAGTGAATTTGTCATTCTGAAAAACATGACCGTCAGTTCAAATGAGCCTATGTGTGTTGTAAATGCTCCCTTCTACTCGTCTCCTTCTTTTATCCTCACATTGTTGAACCCCCACCTTAGATCCATCTTTGTGAATACTCTTTTACTATCCATGTTGTCAATTAACTCTGTAATTAATGGTAGTAGGTAATTATTCTTCACTGTCTGGCTATGAAGATTGCGGTAGTCCATTACCATCTACTTGCTTTTATCTTTCTTGCCAACAAAAAATACTGGCAATATCTATGGGGATTTTGAGGGTCTGATGTACCCTTTCTTCAGCTGATCCTCCACAAAGTTTTGAACCTCCTCTCTCTTATTCTTGGACAAAGGGTAAATCTTTCCTTTCTGTGGTTTAAACGTCTTCTTGAGATCTATTGCATGATCCCAAATTTTTCTAGTCAGCATCCTCTCAGACTCTACCTTCCCAAATACTTTCCTCCACTTTAGAAATTTTTTAGGGACCATTTCTTCAATTTTCCTATGGTCCTCCTCCATCTCTTCTTCCTTTTCCCAATTCTCTTTATCATCTATTACCCAATGGACAATTTTTTCTTCTTTCTCAGTTGCTACTCTTTTGACTTTCTCTTTCTTCTGACTCTTCCCACCACACAGGGGTGGACACCTCATCATCTTAACTTCTCCGGTTTCCCAGTTTATTTCTGGATTATGTGCTGCTAACCATGGCATCCCCAGAATTACTTCTGTCTTCCCTAGATTGTACACATCCATTCTCATTCTTTTCATGTAGCCTTTGTAAAATACATTGCACTCTACTTGGTGCGTAATGGCCCCTCCACTATTATTTATGCCATCTACATTTCTGACAGCTATTGGTCTTTCTAATTTTTACAGCTTGAACCTATGCCTAGCTACTGTCTGTCTATCCATAAACATCCCTGTTACACTACTATCCAAGAGCACTTTAATCATTACACCTTCATACGTATTTATCTTTTCTACTCCAATATTCAACTACACTTCTCTTAACATTTTGAAGGTTCTTCTGACCTCCTTTCGACTACCCCCTTTTCTTGCTGCGCTTTCCGGTTCTCCTGACCATGTGCTGCTTTGCTGCGCTTTTGCCTTTCTGGGCCACACCGTTTTCTCCTCCCTTGCGCATGTTGTTCTGCTCCTTTCCTCCTTTGCATCCATACTAACTCATCTTCTCTCTTTTTCAATAGGAAACTACTCCTTGTCCCTGATTGTCTTCCATGTAGTATCCCCCTTTGCCACATCTTGGGCACTTCAAATATGTGATGACAGCCCCTTGACCACGCCATCCCAGCTCCCACAATTCCGCATCTTGTGGCACTGTTGGTCCACAGTATGTCAGCGTCTAAAGTCCGATGACCAGAATTAAGCCAACTATCTCTTTGTTCAGAGTTTGACAAAGAGAACTCGATGGAGTTCTCGCTCATTTCTCTACCTACTTATACACTTTACTACTATGGCTATGCGCTTATTCTCCCATGGTCCTCATGTTACTCTAGTCATGTGACACCTTGTGACGTGACTATCTGTGACCATCCGTCACACCATTGTGACATTGTGACAAAGTCACGTGATACTTTCCCACGCTCCACCTTGTAGTTGTAAGTCCAAAGAAAAGAAATATAAATAATGACTTAGCCATTTTGTCAAGTCATGACACAGTATTACTCAGCCCTCTTCCTCAATGTCTCCCATAAACTTCTTTTCCACTTCTCTTGCTGCACCTTTCCCTTCGTAGGGCATATCACTTCTTTTTCTTCCACTCTTCTTAGCTTTTTTTCCTATGCTTTTCCTTTTTTGAGGTGCGCTGGCTCCCCCTTGATCTTCTTCCACGACGGATATCATCTGCACTTGTACTCTTCCTCTCCACACTTAAAACACTTTACTACTACCATCCTTATATTCCTTATCGTCCTCTCTTCCACTCCATACTGCATCACTCTGCTATTCAAAATTTCAAATTTATTTTGGGACATTGTTGCTCCTTTCCCTGTCTCTTTCTGCTTCCTGCAATTTCAGGCCAGGTGCCCAAACCCTTTGCAACCAAAACACAACTTTCCTCTTCTCCTCTCAAGTTCTTCTCTCAGTTTGGCAAGGAAGTGTTTTTCTTTGAGCAAGTTGCTCATGATAGAGTTATATTGTTGTAGAGACATTTGTTACGTCTCCACAGTAGTACGGAATTAATGTTGAGTCTTGCTAGTTACAACTACATCTGTTAGGGTGCAAGATCTTCACCTAGCCAGATGTCTACTACCCTACTAACTACTGCCCTAATAGTATGGTCAGACTATTACCCAATGGATGGGATCTCTAATCTAGATGGCCTTCTAGAAGTAACCATCACTCCTCTGCATGTACCACTCACAATGGAGTGCAGCACAAGGTTTATACTATGAAGCGATACAAGTAGACTACTAAACACCACTTGATTACAAGGTCAGGTCTCAGTAGTAATACCCAAGCTTGGTACTACACTTCCACCTATAGTCCCTAACTGACTACAAAGTTCCCTTAAGCCAAGGGCCTGGCTATGTATGGAGGTAGTTACTGATCATGGTGATCAGCAACCGAGAGTTGATAAGATGAGAGTAAGATTGAGTAGGATCCAAGACAGATAGTGCTCAGAGTATGGAACCGAGTTCTAGTGTCAGTATCTAAAGTCCGATGACCGGAATTAAGCTAACTGTCTCTTTGTTCAGAGTTTAACAAAGAGAACTCGATAGAGTTCTCGCTTAATTCTCTACTACTTATACATTTTACTACTGTAGCTATATGCCTACTCTCCCATGGTCCTTATGTTACTTTAGTCATGTGACACACTGTGACTGTGACCCATGATGTGACCATCTATAACCATCCATCACACCAATTATGACATTGTGACAAAGTCATATGATACTTTCCCATGCTCTATCTTATAGTTATAAGAAAAGAAATATAAATAATGACTTAGCTGTTTTGCCAAGTCATGATACAATGTATTCTCTGACCTTCTTGACATATGTGTAGTAGTTTACTTGGATGACATCCTGATCTACTCTGATGATATTATGCAATACTGAAAACACGTCAAAGAAGTACTAAAATGACTCTGCAAGTCAGGATTATATGCGAAGACAGAAAAATGTGAATTCCATTCAAATTCTGTGGAATATCTAGGCTATGTTCTGTCACCAGCTGGCTTGACTATGTCCGATGCTAAAGTGAAAACCATTCAGGAATGGCTAGAACCAAAGAAAGTAAAGGATATTCAGTCCTTCTTAGAATTTGTCAACTTTTATAGACGTTTCATTTTCAACTATTCAGACATAGTCATTCCGCTCACTCATCTTACTAGAAAAGATACTCCTTGGAATTTTGACGACAAATGTAAGATATCATTTAACACCCTAAAACAAGCTTTCATCTCCGCTCCTATCCTTATGCATTAGGTGTCAGACGCATAGCTCATAGTGGAGACCGACACCTCAGACTACACCCTTGCCACCATTCTTTCCATTACAACTATAGATAATGAAATTCACCCCATAGCTTTTCACTTACAGATGTTCTCTGTCCCGGAGCTCAACTATAACATCTATGACAAAGAACTACTTGCAATATTCAAAGTCTTCAAAGTTTGGTGACACTATTTAGAAGGGTCCGCTACACCAATCGATATTATAACAGATCACAAGAACTTAGAATATTTCTCAACTACCAAGATTCTAATGTGCTGACAAGCAAGATAGTTAGAATACCTCTCTCAATTTAACCTTGTAATTTGCTTCTGTTCCAGACATCTTGGCACCAAACCAGATGCTCTAACTAGATGGTGGGACATCTACCCAAAAAGAGAAGATAATGGCTATGCTTTAGTGAACCCCCATAACTTTTGTCTAGTCTTTACTCACGAACAAATTACAGCATCTCTCCGAGCAACCATTCTCACTACTTTGACATTTTGCACAGCTATGATACTAGATCAAAACCAACTCTACTTAGAAATTCTGGCAGCACTTTCCTTCAACTCTTCTATCTCTGACCATTTACTCTATCCAGAAGGACGTTGGTCAAAGAACAATGCAAGTTTTCTCAGAATCAATGACAAAATGTATGTTCTAGATCATGCTGACTTACGCCTCCGAGTTCTCCAGTATCACCATGACCATGTTCTAGCAGGACATCTGGGCCAGAATAAGATACTGAGACTTATACAGCGACATTATACCTGGCCAAACATCCGCGACAACGTACAGAAGTTTTGTAAGTCGTGTGTTACCTGTATGAGATCCAAACCACAGTACCACAGACCATATGGATTCCTCCAACAACTTCCTATTCCGAAATGCCTATGAAATTCAATTTCTATGGATTTTATCAAGAAACTCCCTTTCTCCTCCAGCTTTGACACCATCCTAGTAATAGTGGATTGCCTATTGAAACAAGCCATATTCATTCCCACTTATGACACTATCACCTCAGCGGAATTAGCATATCTTTTTATCATTTATGTCTTTTCAAAACACAAAGTTCCATCTCATGTCATATTTGACTATGGATCCAAGTTTGTCTCTCACTTCTTCTGCTTCCTAGGTACTGCCCTAGATATGAGACTCTATTTTACCAGTGAATACCATCCAGAGGCAAATGGTCAAGCAGAACGGACCAACCAGACATTAGAACAGTACCTCCACATATACTGCAACTACCAACAGGACAATTGGTCGAAACTACTACCCCTAGCAGAATTTGCTTACAACAATGCTCCTAGTACTACCACTGGTGTCTCTCTATTTTTTGCCAACAAAGAGTACCATCCTAACCTCACGATATACCCAGAATGAGATATAGCTTCCTTTCAGGCCTATGAATTCATAGTTAACCTTGATGAACTACAAAGCATACTTAAAGAGGAAATCACCAAAGCTCAAAAGCAATATCAATCCTTCACCAACTTATGTCAACAACAACCATCAGACTTCAAGGTTAGGCAATCAGTATTCATTAGGTCATAGTATTTCCAGACAACCCACCCATCAAAAAAACTCTCCGAAAAGTACCTCGGACCATATGAGATAGTTGCACAACCCAGTCCACAATCTTTCACACTTTGTCTTCAAGACACTATGAGGGCTATTTATTCTATGTTCTATGTCTCTATGCTTGAGCCATCTACACACAACAGCTTCCAGCAGTATTCTGAACCTTTACTGGTACCTGTAATCATCAACGGAGAACCCAAATACAAAATTTCCAAGATAGTTGACTCCAAGATTGACTGCCAGAGAGCATGCAAACTGCTCTACAAAGTTATATGGCTAGGATACAAAGATACCAATAATGACTCCAAATGGTTACCAGTAACAGAACTAGAACATGCCAAAGAATTATTGAACGACTTTCATCTCAAATATCTCTCTAAACTAGGACCATTACAACCCTAAATTGCCTTCTTTCTACTTCCTCAACTCTGTTTCCCTGCATTCACTTCGTAAAATAATAATAATAATAATAATAATAATAATAATAACAAATCCTATACACTTTTTCGGAGTATAGTTTCTATTGCACTGACTAGATTACTTGTATTCCACTCCATAGTTTCTGTTGCAGTCTAATACTTAGATTCACAGCAGTTTCTGTTGCAAAGTCCATATACTGGTATCCTTATGAAGTTCTCTCCTGTAAATGTCTAATACTTGCATTCTGGTTTATCAACTATTCTCACTTACATCTATTTTATGCCCACAAAAAAAAAAATAAAATTCAAAAAAAAAAAAAAAGACATTACAAAATTCCGGTACCAACAGAATATATGACTGGAGAAAAACTACTACTCCCTTCTTCCACACCCTCTATTCCATTTTCTTCTTCACTCTCCAATCCAGTTATCTTTTCCTCTCTCTGTTTTCCTTTCTCTCTGCTTTCCTGGACTTTTGTCTCCTCTCCCTCAGATGCTAGCCACGAAAACTGTTCATCCTCGGAGTCCTGGCCCTCTATGCCAGCCAGTTTCTCCAATGTTACCATGATCCTCCAGACATCCTTCCTCAATCCCCTTAACTTGCTCAGATCCTCTAACTTTCTTGATATCTCCACCTTCCATTTCGTGTTTGTCTATTGTTTTACTCTCCTTACTTTTGACCTCTGGGCCATTTCTGCCTTGGCTTTTGCTCATACCTTGTCCATGTCAAAAGGTTTATAGACAGCCTTGGCCTTGGTGCAGGGAGTGCATGAAGTTGCATAACTACAATTAATTAGCAGAGAAAGAGAAATTCAGACAAAGACTTATGGCAAATTTTGAGGAATACAAAGTATTCCAAAGTCCATACACCTCTTATACAAACTTCTTCCACCAACACCTGACATTCCCATTTCTCTTGCCAACTCCTCATGTTGTTAGCAAGCCTCCAGAGTTTCTTGTGGCAGATATCAAATACATTGTCTTTTGGTCAAGGGCGGAAGGTCAATTAAGTTCATTTCCTCGTTGGAAGGAGGATTTGTAGGAGGCAGGAAGGTCTTGGTCCAATTTTTGCACTATTGTTGTTCCATAGCGGTGATGTGATCAGCCTCTAGACAATGAGCTAGATCCCTCTAGTGTTCCTCTTTTTTCAGTTGTGTCTCTTTCTCTTTCTCTTTCTCTTTCTATTTTTTGCACATCTCTTCCTCCAATTGTTTCCGCTTTGCTTGTTTTGCCTCTTTTTGGGCTTGGTGTTCAAGATGTTCCTTTTCTTCCTGCTGTTAAAGCAGAGTCTTCATCTCAGCGCATCTTCTTGCCAACTCAGCCTCATAGAGCTCATCATTGGAGTTAGAGAGGTTAGCAATCAAGGTAGACTTAAAGGACATGGTGGTAGAATTTCAGGTTAAAAGTTTACATTGAGAGATTTTTAAAATTGGAATCAGGTGATATTTAAATTGCTTATGCATAGAAGCTTTGAGGACTTAGCCTTAAAGAGAGGGTACTGTCTATTACAAATGGCTACTTACTGATTTGTGGTTGGTTGATTTGATATTTGAAAAGCTCAAAAAAGCGAAGTTAGACAAGCAGCAAAGATGTTGTTAAGTTTGAGGTCTAATCCTTAGACTATGAGTCCTTAAATACAGAAAAGTGATGGTCTGTGCACTAGGATAGATCATTACATGCTACTATCTATTGTTCTACATATGGTAGTGCCTTTGTGCTAGAAATAGTAATAAACTAACCATATGGAGGCTGTCCTTTGTTCTAAGAAAAGGATAGATGACTATCTATGGGTAATTAATAAAGTCTATATGCAAACATTGAGGTCTTCATATCTCCACTAATATTAATTGCCTTGAGGTTGTTCTAGGCTCATTCTAAGTGTTATAAAAAAGGCTTTTGCTGAGCCTAGAACCAAAGCATCAATCATGGCAGTTTCTGAGATATTAGCGATTTAATAAATGGTAACATGGTAGTTACTAGTTGATCTGCTTAATATCTCAGCCATTATTGATTGCCTCAAGACGTGACTAGCATCGATCAAAAGGTCTTCTTAAGGGCTTTAAGCTGGCTTTAAGACCATGAGAATTGTTGAAGAATTGGTGGAGATATAACCAAATGAAGTTTGTGACATTATTATATTTCAAAAATCTGACAATTATGTAATTTAATTCTCCTAATAACTCTCCTAAAAAATATTATAATTAGTAGGATAGTGTAGTAGACTACTCTCCTCCTATTCTGGATTTCCTATAAGTACTGAGTAGTTACAGTGTATTAACTCAGTTTGTAAATTAACATCATCTAGTCCTAACTCTCTCCTTGTCCAATCTGGATTTCCTCATTCACCTCTTTAGGACCCCTCCTTTGATAACTTTTCTCCATTCCAAAATACATGACTACTTCATAACCAGAGACTAGGGCACAATACATAAGTTGAAGCCAAGGTCATTCATCAAAGTTGTACTCCACTCCGACATCTTCTACCTTCCACTGGAGTTTTCCTTTTGAGTTTTATACTATCACTAAGTACTATTCCCTTCCAACATAGTACCTTATTTTGTTCCAGAGAGTACCTCTATATACTACTCCACCCCTTTGTTCTTATCATAAATTCCGTCCTTAACAGACATATACTATGTTAGGAACTTCATTCAGACCTATCTCCACCAATTCTTCAATGATTCTCACAGTCTTAATGGCTATGGAAAGTCCTTGAAAAGACCTTTTGATTGATACTAGTCATGTCTCAAGGCAATCAATATTGGCTAAGATATCAGGCAGATCAGTAGGTAACTACTATGGTACTGTTTATTAAATTGCTAATATCTCAAAAACTGCCATGATTAATGCTTTGCTTTTAGGCTCAAAAGAAGCCCTCTTTATAATGCTCAAAATGAGCCTAGAACAGCCCCAAGGCAATTAATATTAGTGGAGATATAAAGTCCTCAATATTTGTACATGGACATTAATTAATTACCCATAGATAGTTATCTACCTTTAACTAGGACAAAGGACAGCCTACATATGGTTAAGTTATTGCATTTTAGAGTACAAAGGCACTACTATATGTAGAACAATAGGTAGTAGCATATGATGGCCTATCCAAGTATACAGACTATTACTTTTCTGTATATAAGAACTTTCTATCTAAGAATTAGATCTTAGACTTAACAACATGTTTTGTTACTTGCCTAACTTTGCTTATAAGCACTTTTGAACTAACCTCAACCCAAATCACAAATAGTAAGTGACCATTTGTGATATACTAACATCTTAGTTATTTACACACAAAGACTAAGTATTATAAGGTATTTTGTTATCGAAGGGCTGTGATGGCTCTTAGTGATCACCCTAGGTAGATGTTCAGGAAAAACTCAATGGAGTTTTTCATTGGATTGAGCTACTACTTATACTACTTTACAAGTGGTTATATCCTAAAGTCCCGTGGTCACAAGTCTTTTCAGAATATTCTGTGGTCACATGACTCTGGTCATGTGATTTGCTTACTTAAGTTCTGACACTATTTATATCTTGACCCATTATGTGTCTTAATATTGTAGATCAAATATTCAATTGCATGGGAAACTATTTCCTTCTTGGGGCTCTCATAATATATTTCTTATATAAAGTCATTTACATATGAAGACTGAGTGTCATAAGTTCATTATATTTTTATACTTGGAAACTCTTCTAGTCTGGGTTGACAAGGAGAACTCAATAGAGTTCTTATTCAATTCTTGTATACTACTTATATATCTTTTACTATTTACTTTTATTTGCAAAGCCCCATGCACTCTAATTTATCTAGCTATTGCATGTCTAATCTTTGAAACTAAAAGAAAAAATCAAGAAAAAGAATAATGAAAAATAAATATTAACTTAGCTATTTTACCAAGTCATAATACACCAATATCTGAGACCTTGTTAGGTGCAATCTTTTTGACAAGAGAAAGGGACTTACTCTCAATATTCTTACTGCCAAACTTATCTTTACATACAACTACTTTAAAGGTGATCATCTTGCTAATGAAAAAGAGAAGATGCTCAAATCTGAGCAAATAGCCTTATTTACCAAGTCATCATCATCTTCTACCTACTCTGAAAAGAGACCTTTGAGAGGTAAATCAAATGACAAACCTCTAACTTGTCCTACAAGCACCAAATGCCATATCTATGGCAAAGAGGGTCATTGGGCCCCTGAGTGTTGTTCTAAATCTATCAAAAGAAATAACTCTTACTATTCTAAAAACTCTGCAAACCTTGCTGTCCAACACATACCATTCTTAGGAGAATGTGAAGTCAGCCAAATGCTCATAGTGTTATCTGACACTATTTCAAGCATAGGAATCCTCCTTGACTATGGTGCCACTTTCTATATGTTTGTATTTGGCAAATATTTCACAAATTATACAAAGTCCTTGAATGGATTTGTAACTGTTGGTAGGCATAATCAAGTTCTAGTAATAGACCATGGATGTATTCATTCTACTGCTTTATTCCCAAATAACTGTTTCAGCATAATACTTTATGACATTCTTCATATTCCTTACCTTAGTGCAAATCTTGTTAGTCTTGGTGCCCTGCATCATTAGGGAGTATCCGTTAAAAGTCTTGACAACAGCCTGGTGCTTTCAAAGGACAGTGAAGAGCTCTTCTGAGCCTCTTTGACAAATTTGATTAGTGTTCTTCATCATATTCAGTACATACCCCTGGCTTATAACGTTGTTTACCTTGCCAAAAGTTTTGGTAGTATACACCTCCAGCACTGCTGTATGAGATATTCACATTCCTACACCATCAATCCTAAGTGTCATCAATATTTGGTAGAGTCCGGAAGTTAGCAAGAAAGAAGTTAATCAATCAGTCAATGATGCAGTAACAAATAACATTACCAGTTCCCCAAATGAAATTGACATTGCTGCCACCACCAAAAATTTCCCTTCCTTACCCACCACCTCTCTTCCAAACATTTTTAAGGACTCTGCCCTCTCTGCAGTTGTTATACCCCCTGAAAACTCCTTCCCTCTCCCTTTACAACACTCTGACTGCAACCAAAAATTACAGAGCCATCTTGCGCTCTCCATGGTTGATAATGTCACTACAGGCACTGTCAATGCTGCCATGATAGCCAAAGCGAACAAATCAGAAACTCATCATGAGGTAAGCCACTCCCCGCACTCGAACAATCCCCGTGCAATTATGTAAACTGCAATTCTTTGAGGTCGTTGATGGCTTACCTAAAGGGAGGAAGAGCATGGGCTGCTGGGCTAAATCCCTCGAGGGATTTCTTTGCAAGTCCCTGGCAAATTTCACAAAGAAATACCTTCAAAATTCCAAACTGAATCAGGAGTCATTTAGAATGATAACTCAACGAGTGGGAGTGACAAAGTATGACATCATTTAAATTATTCATCTTGTCATCATTCTGCTCACTGCTTTCTGCTCTGCTTATTTTTCCTTGCTCACATGCTTACTCTTGTCCATTACTTAGTGAAGTCTCTGACTACCCCAAGTTCATCTTTATTACTCAGTAAATACAGAACTCAGATGTAAACAATTAGTTAGTCATTTCTATCTGGACCTCAGTCCACTACATCTCTTTCAGCATCTGAGGACATACCTGTGCATCTTTTGCTGTTAGGGGACTGATATATACAACAATATCACCTGTTTGTGTATTTTATAACTGACATATATGCATCACTCAATGGTGGCTAATTTCTAATGTGAGTCCTCTGGCAAGCATCTTAGATTTTCCAATTAATTTCTTTCAAAAATTTGAAGGCAGTCAGGTCTCATTAATTTCACGGTAACTTGATCTACGGTGGGATAAGTGCTGTATTCAAGTGATTACTTCAGCCCTGTTTCCACATGTGCGTCGTGTCGTCGTATCGTCGCAGAACCCGCTTCATTTACCTCAAGTCAGCGAGATCATTTATGTGGTCTGATGCGGAGGCCATTTTATGGGCCAGCAGGATAGATTCAGACAAGGTCCAAGACAATGGAGGGAGAAGGTCTGAATGTCTAAAAATCACGAAAGCAGTAATGATGATACTGTGCCGCATGCTTTCTACTCATGTACCATGTTGCCACACTGCGGGATTCAGTGGGGCGGAAAAAATAGTTTCATTGATGTGGGTCCATTGAGGAGCTATGTCTCTGGTGGATCACTGACCAGAAGGATCTAGTATCTATTGTCACCACATGGAAGGAATGAGGGGCGTATTGAGCGATGCCGAATTGAACGGTCCTGCCCGGAAAGGACAGCAAGCT
>Ga0153964_1000210_pt1 | contig 12340 bp, 12 predicted proteins | sample TSFL048MetaG_FD_104726 | JGI IMG/M metagenome (GOLD analysis project Ga0153964, IMG submission 104726) | Attine ant fungus gardens microbial communities from Florida, USA - TSFL048 MetaG | ecosystem: Host-associated > Fungi > Mycelium > Unclassified | place: USA: Florida, Withalacochee... | reverse complement strand
TACTTATAGTATGTGCAGAATAGGAGGAGAGTAGTCTACTACGCTATCCTACTATTATTAATTTTAGGGGAATTATTAGGAGAAAGAAATTACATAATTATCATATTTCCGGAATATGACAATGTACAAACATTGAGGCCTTCATATCTTCACTAATATTAATTGCCTTAAAGTTGTTTTAGGCTCATTCTGAGTGTTATGAGGAAGACTTCTGCTGAGCCTAGAACCAAAGCACTGATTGTGGTGGTTTCCAAGATATTAGCAATTTAATAAACAGTAACATAGTGGTTACCTGTTGATCTACTTAATTGGCCAATATTGATTGTCTTGAGACATGTCTAGCATCAATCAAAAGGTCTTTTTGAAGGCTTTCTGTAGTTATTGAGACTGTGAGAATTGTCAAAGAATTGATGGAGATATGGCTGAATAAAGTTTGTGATAGAGATCAAACCATTAAATCCATACTTTTGGGGTGTTATCACAATATCTCAACAACAATATAACAAACTCATGAGCAACATGCTCAAATAAAAGCAAGCCCTTGTTTCATTAAGGGATAAATTAGAAAAAAGGAGAGAAAGAACTTGTTGGAGTTGTAAAAAGTTTGGGTACCTGGTCTGAAACTACAGGAAGGAAGAAGAAGGAAGGAAGGAGCCAATGCCTTAGAATAAGTTTGAGGTATTAGCAAGTAGAGTAATGAGTGGTGGAGTGAATTTGAGAAGGCAAGAAGTAGAAGAAAAGAGAGAATGGATGGTAGAATATTTTAAGTGTAGAGAAAAAGGGCACAAGTATAAAGAATGCTTAGAGTGAAAGAAAGGACAAGAGAAGGAGCAGGAAAAAAGAGTGGTGCATGTGGCAAGACCACAAAAAGTGCAGTAAGAAGAGAGAAGACCAGTGTATCTTATATAGGAAAAGGTGCAAGAATACTGTGAAGAGGAAAATGTACTGCCAGAAGGTATACTTTTGTTAGAAAGAGGATAAATAAGCAACAAGGTGGTTACAACCTATGTGGAGTGTAGAGGATGCAAACTGAAAGGGATATAAACCCATGAGAACAGAGAACAGGGAGAAATCCCTGAGCAAAAAGCTAAGAATATATGGTGTGACCTCTGTAAGAAAGCATGGCAATGGAGAAAGGAAGAAGCAAGAAGAGAAAGAATGACTAGAGTATAGTATGTAAAATGTAGAAAGAAAGATGCAATTGTGAGTAGAAAGAGAGGAAAAAGAAGAAATTTGATGCCTTGAGTGTCAAACAAAAAAAGAAACTATGCATGAACTGGGGAGTAGTAGTGCAACCTATAGAGGCAAAAGCACAACAGAGCGGTGTACAACTAAAAGAGTCAGAAAGTGTAGTAAAAGGAAAAGATAGCCAAAAGGAGACCAGGAGAACCTTTAAGATTTTGAGAGAAATATAGCTAGACATGGGCATAGAAAAAATAGATACACATAAAGGTGTAATAGTAAAAGTGCTCTTGGATAGTAGCGCTATAGGAATGTTTATGGACAGAAAGACAACAAAGAAGCATGGCTTTAAAATAAAGAAGTTAGAAAGGCTATTAATAGTAAGAAATGTAGATGGAACAGGAAATAGTAGAGGAAATATTATGCACCAAGTAGAGGTCAATATGTTCTACAAGAATCATATAGAAAGGATGAGAATAAACATGTGTAATCTGAGAAAGACAAAAGTAATACTAGGTATATCTTAGTTGCAAGTACTATTATACTGAACAGCAATTTAGGCAATAAAAGTAGTAATTTTCACCTCAATGACAAGAATAACCAGCTCAAGAATTAAGTTTGGCCCCCTAGATATCATAACTTGGCAAAACAGCTAAGTTATTTTCTATTTTCAATTTCAATTTCCTTTTTCTTTTATTTAGTTGAATCACTACTATAAAGGTGAAGTGTGGGAAAGAAGTCACATCACTGTCACAAAGTCACAAAAAAGGTGTGATATTGGTCACAGAATGTCATGTCACAGGTCACTGTCACAACACATGACAGGGTAATCACATGATGGATAACATGAGGACTATGGGAGTGTCATATGATGGAAAATACCCATTTAATAATATAATTTCCTTTTTATTTTATATTATTACTAATTTTTTGCTTCTAAACTCCTGTTGTCTACTCCTATAGGGTCACAATGTAGACTAGTTACTTGTACTCCTCCTATTCCAGACTTAGTATAAGTACTCCAGTAGTTACATCCTAGTTCCTTAGTTTGTAGATTAAAGTCATTTATATTTTTAATATCTACCTCCATTCCTATCAATCTATACATCACTCCTTTCCTGATCTCCTGGCAACAATTCCATCCTCCTGAAATATGCAACCACATATACAACAGTAGATCAAGGCACAGCACACGAGCTGAGACCAAGGTTATTCCCATTTTGTTGTCAAACCCTACCCATTCTGGAGTAATTCTACTCCACTCTGGGCCATTCCGCTCCTACTCCATTCTGTCCTTGACAGGGAGGTAAAGTGCATAGCCATGATAGTAGTTATATATATAGCATAGAAAATCAAATGGAAACTCTATTGAGTTCTCCTTGTCAACTCAGATAAGGAGAGTGTCTTAAGTTATCTCAGGCTAAGTCACTATACTAGAAATGTTCCTTAGATGCCCAGTCATGGACTTAAGCATATTACTTGAGTAGCAGAGTAGTGGCTGTGATCACCACTACAGGGACCTCATAGACACCTGCCCAGGCACCCTATATTAGATTCAAAATAGAATTCTCTTCTAGAGTGCTCTTGAGGGTAGAGATAGACTTTGAAGACTAATGTTTGTTAGAATGATGTCATATCTCAGTAGCCAGCAGTGCTATATCCAGAAGAGCTACCATCAGGTCTGAGCCATCAGCAATGATGGCTAATTATAGCAAGATCAAGAAGGACAATGTTATGCCACTAGAGAATTTTCTATGAAAATGTAGTATAGGATACACATTATACCCCTAGATTCCACTATGAGAACCTACTCTAGAGACCTCTTACAAGCCCTAGATATAATCTAGACCCAAGATTGGGTACTTCTATTAGGTGGTTGCCAAGCTGCCACATGCTAGAATAGTATATACCTCAGGAGACAAGACTGATGAGCTAGCATCAGGGACAGACTATTAATGTCAATACTCTAGAACTTAGAGGCTCAAAAACATCTTTGGAATGTGATATAATTTCAATCTAGAGCAGACTTAAACTAATATAATACCAAGATGACAGATCAAAAGTCTATCAGTGACTAGTGATCCCATCACTGCTACACTCAGTCAAGAAGCAGATATGCCATTGGACAATAAACATATTGTTGATGCTCATATGTACTTATATATGTTTCTAGATTGTATTTGGAGTAGAAGGAAACTAGTTTGGAGGTTAGAGAATATCAGGCAGGAGTGAAGTATGGAGGTAGAGTAAGAGCACATGACTATGGCCATTAGGCATGGAGGATAGGGAGGTGACATCTGTTATGTCCACATGACAATATCATGGAGGAGAGAAGTGAAAGAGACTAGAAGAAGGAGTTTTCTTTTTTATTTATTTTTAATTGAGTCTTATCAGTTTGTACTTTTAATATAATACTCAGAGAGCCTGAGAGGAAGGTAATGGAATCTTAACACCTGCCATCATCTTAAGGGCTTGAGAGTTGTCTTATGACACTTTTCTGAGTTCTAAGTGAAGTGGTTGGGTTGTTAAGGAGACTAGAACTCTATATCCTACTTGGTCGAGAGACAAGATGCAGCAGTCACTTGGACAATCTTCTACAGAGTAGCAGGCCTGAAAAGCCTGGCTAATCATCGACTTAGATCATATCACACCCATAAGGTTTGGTGTAGGAGTGCAGATGAAAGCTTGATTGAATGTGGTAAGGCCCATAAGTGGTTTACTGACTACTTTGATAGTGAGCTTGTTATGGTATGTAAAGGTGAACACCTTAGGGACACCATGTGAGGAGAATCTAGATCAAGCTTACAATCCTTTTACATTAATTATTATGCTAAGTTTCTATATTCTCTTTTTAATACCTTTATTCTTGATTCATTCCCACAAACTCTTTAGCTGTCAGCGTCTAAAGTCTGATGACCAGAATTAAGCCAACTGTCTCTTTGTTCAGAGTTTGACAAAGAGAACTCAATGGAGTTTTTACTTAATTCTCTACTACTTATACATTTTACTACTGTGGCTATGCGCTTGCTCTCCCATAGTCCTCATGTTACCCTAGTCATGTGACACCCTGTGACTGTGACTTGTGACATGACCATTTGTGACCATCCATCACACCATTGTGACATTGTGACAAAGTCACATGATACTTTCCTGTGCTCCATCTTGTAGTTGTAAGTCCAATAAGAAAAGAAAAGAAATATAAATAATGACTTAGCCATTTTGCCAAGTCATGACATTAGCATATAATTGGGACCTGGTACCACATCTTTAGCTTGTGCTAGACTAATAGTTCCTTTTTTTCCCTTTAACAAGTTGATGTAAAGTTATATTGCAATCCCAATGGAAGGAAACTAGGTCTTGGAAAAGTGAAAGGATATAAATTAGAGATGTCATAAACTTCATTCAGCTATATTTCCATCAATTCTTTGACAACTCTCATAGTCTTAACAACTACAAAAAGCTCTTGAAAAGACCTTTCAATTGATGCTAGACACATCTCAAAGCAATCAATATTGGCCGAGATATTAAGCAGATCAACAGGTAACCACTATGTTACTGTTTATTAAATTGCTAATATCTTGGAAACCACCACAATCAGTGCTTTGGTTCTAGGCTCAGCAGAAGCCTTCTTCATAACACTCAGAATGAGTCTAAAACAGCTTTAAGGCAATTAATATTAGTGGAGATATGAAGGTCTCAATGTTTGCACATGAACTTTATTAATTACCCATAGATAGTTATCTGTCCTTTTCTTAGAACAAAGGACAGCCTCCATATGGTTAAGTTATCACTATTTATAGCACAAAGGCACTACCATATATAAAACAATAGGTAGTAGCATATGATGATTTGTCCTAGTGCACAAACCATCACAATTCTGTATATAAGGACTTATAGTCTGAGGATTAGACCTCAGACTTAACAATATTTTTTGCCACTTGTCTAAATTTGCATTTTTGAACTCTTTAAAGTATCAAAGCACCCATCACAAATAGTAAGTGACCATTTGTGATAAGAGAAGTTAAGAAGAGAGGTAAAAAAGGGGTTTAATGAAGACAACATGCTTGAGGGAAAAATGACTTGAGATTACTGTCTCTCTCTACAGCCCAGAAAAAGGTTCAAGAGCCATCTATCATTCAGAGAAGATTCCCAGGAGTAGGATTAGAGAAGTGAGAAGTAGTAGCCAAGTAATCAGAAGGGGTGCTATCTCATCATTTTAGGTTTACTATGTTTAGGAATTTGGGGGTTTTCTTTGTCTCATTTTCTTTGTTGTCTCACTGCTTTGTAATCCTAATAAAATACTCTAGGGAACAGGAGGAAAATTAAGCATCATATCTCTATCATCATCCCTTTTTGTTGCTCTAGAGCTTAATAGCTATTTGAGTAACTAAGTCTCTAGTTTCATAAGCTTTTATTTTAAATTTCAAAAACATCAACAAACCTTCTCTCAAAGGGAAATTCAATCCCTAACAAACTTGGGCATTTGCTTATGCTAGGAGCTAACCACTTGCTATGTGTTTTTGGAATAGGCTTCCAGTTATACAGTCAGCTGAAAAAGAGCCTATACAATGGTATAGGAGTTCTAGGTAGTACTACTGTATTGACAGTAAGCCAGACTACTAGACTAGGTAAGAGCAGTAGTATCATGGTGCAAGACAAATACATGCCTTAGAGATCCAACTACAGTGAGATTGACCTTGAGTGAATTCATTAAAAAACTTTATTATAATTTCTTTTGGTTACTTGAGTTCCCTTTTTCCTTCTTATTTCTTCTTTTTTCAAGCTCTCTTTGTTTATTTGATCATCTCTCCAGTACTTGTTTAGTGCACAATTGTGAAACATCTCAGAGATTCTATTACTTTCATTTGTTATCACCTTTGTTTTGTGATCAGTTCCCTTTAATCTCTATTAGCACATAATATGGGGATAGTCTTTGGGCTACCTGCATAATAGTATGTGCTTCATCATCTCCTTCTATTTCTATTTCTTTTATTGGTGTTCTCATTCATTTAATTTCTATTTCAATTCTATTAGATAATTATGTAATTATCAATAGTAAAAGTAACACGATGCAAAAAAAAACAATATCCTTTTTACCTTCAACCACAAAAACCCTAAGACTACTTTCCCCTCTGAACTTGTTATCCTTCCTACAATAACCTAGAGATAAACTGGGAAACAGTGGAAGTAAAAATGATGAGATACTTGCCACTCTGTGAAAGAAACCTGGTAGTAAAGAAAAATATAAAACAAAGAAAAAAAATAGGAAAAAGAATAAGAAATATAGAAAAGACCAATAGGGATGAATAGAAGTAGATAATAGGAGAAAAGTTTAATGAGGAGATTGAACTAGACAGAGAAAAAATCAAGGAAATGGTATTGCAGAGGTTCCATAAATGGCTTAAAGTCTTTGGGAAGGCAGAGCCAGAAAGGATGCTAGTTATAAACCTAAAGGAAGATTTTGTACCAAAGAAAGGAAGAGCCTATTTGATGTCAAGATGAGAAAAGAAGAAAGTCAAAGTATTTGTAGAGGAACAATTGAGGAAAGAGTATATCAGACCTTCAAAGTCACCACAGACTTCACCAGTATTGTTTGTGGGAAAGAAAGATAGAAAGAAGAGAATAGTGCAGGATTATTGGTATCTAAATAAGGGGACAGTCAAAGACAACTATTCCCTTTCTCTGATTTCAGACCTCATTGATACTATGGGAACAAAAAGGGTGTATACAAAAATGGACCTGCACTGGGGATACAATAATATATAGATAAAAGAGAAAGACAAGTGGAAGGTAGTATTTATGATATACTTAGAAGTATACAAATTTACAGTAATGTTTTTTGGTCTTGCAAACTTGTCTGCAACCTTTCAGGCAATGATGAATGATATTCTAAGAGATCTAATAAATACTGGAGAAGTTGTTATGTTCATAGATGATGTCCTAGTAGAAACAGAGAATGAGAAAGGACATGACAATAATAGGGATCAAAAGGTTTGATCACAAAACAAAGGTGAAAGCAAGGTCAAAGAGGTGAAATCTCCAAACTGCTTCACAATTGTGCACTAAACAAGTAGGCACTAGGGAGATAAATTGAATAATAGAGAGCTTACTGAATATGAATGTCCAAGGAATAACCAAAATATATTAAATAGAAACCTAAGAAGCAAAGAAATGTTTTTAGTATTCACTTAAGTAAACCCTTACTATAATAGGATCTCTAATGCATGCATTTATCTCATGCCATGACACTACTGCTCTTACCTAGTCTAGTAGCCTGGCTCACTATTGATATAGCAATATTACCTACAACTTTTGTGCTATCATGCAAGCTCTACTTTAGCTGACCATACAACTAGAAGCCTACTCCAAAAACACATAGCGAGTGGTTAGCTCCTAGCATAAGCAAATGCCTGAGTCTGTTAAGGCTTGAGTATCCCTTCAAGGAAAGTTTTATAGAGTTTTCATAAAGCAAACACAAAAGAAAAACCTCAAATCACTCAAATAGCCTTTTAGCTCTAGAGTAATAGAGAGAGAGATGATGGAGGGAAAAGTCTTCTTGTCCCTTCTGTGCCCTAGAGTATTTTATTAGGATTACAAAGCAATAATACAACAAAAGAAAAGAAACAAAGAAAACTTCCAAATTCCCAAAGATAGTAAGAGTGAAATGATGAGACAGCACTTCTCCCATGTCATGACTTGGCAAAATGACTAAGTCATTATTTATATTTCTTTTCTTTTTCTTTTATCTTGGACTTACTACACAGAAGAGAGTGCAGAAAAGTGTCATGTCACAAGTGCCACAGTTATATGACAGGAAGTCACAGTATTCACATCACATGATGTCACATGATTGGTCACATGATAGGCATGGGAAGATAGTGCATAGACCATGTAGTAGTTGTATAAGTAGTATAGAAAATCTAATGGGAACTCTATCAAGTTCTCTTTGTCAATCACTGAAACAAAGAGCAGTTGGCTTTATTCTGGCTTGAAGTTTAGCTTTCTTACATCCCAATCACTTGGCTACCACTCCCCACTCCTCTAATCCTACTCCTGGGGTTCCTTTCTAAACAATAAATAGCTCTTAAGCCTTTTGATAGGCTATAGAGAAAGGCAGTAATCTTGAGTTGTCTTGCTCTTAAGTATATTGTCTTCATCAAACACCTCTTCTTTTATCTCTCTATCTGACCTCTTTGCCTGACCTCTCTAGTCCTTCTACTACTCTTCTATACCTCATCATATCTTTGAGTCTTAGTCTTCTTCTGTTAGGTTTGTAATATAACTCTCAAGAGGACTCATCTTGCTAATTCTTACTATAATTAGCCATTAGCGATAATGGCCCTGCTCTGATGGTAATCTAGATATTATAAATAAGTCATTGCCACCAAGATATAACATCATTCTTATAGAAAACATCTTCCAAGGTCCTTTCTACTCTCAAAAGTACTCTAGAGGGGAGTTCTGTTATAGATCTGTTATGAAATTCTCTGGACAATTCTTATGAGGTCTCTGTAGTGGTGGTCACAGCCACTACTCTGCTACTCGAGTGGTATGCTTGAGTCCACAACTGGGCATCTAACAATATCTTTGGGAGGTCAAACTTATCTCTCGAGCTGGTTATTCTTGTTGTTATAGTGAAAAATATCACTTTTATTGCCTAAATGGCTGTCCAGTGTGACAACAAGATAGTAAAGGAAATGTTAAGAAGAATAGAGGAAAATAACCTTTATATAAAACTAGAGAAGTACATATAGAAAGTAAAAGAAATCGACTTCTTAAGATTAGTAATGGGGTTGGAAGGGATAAAAATGCAGGAAAAGAAAGTGATAGGAGTTCTAAAATGGCCAAGGACTTTGCTAAAATAGCCAAGCCAATATACCAACTAGTCAAGAAAGATAAGAAGTGGAGATGGAAAGAGGAGCAAGAAAGGGTGTTTGAACAATTAAAATAGGTGTTCACAATATAACCCATACTAGTAGCCCCAGATTTGGATAATAAAACAAGAGTAGATGCAGATACATTGGAATATGTGATGGGTAGAGTATTGTTAATGAAGTGTGAGGATGAAAAGTGACAGCCTGTAGCCTTTATTTTGAAATTGTTAAATAAAGCCAAAAGAAACTATAAAATTCATGATAAAGAAATACTGGCAATAATTAGATGCTTAGATGAGTAGAGACATTTTCTGGTAGGAGCACAAAGTAGATTCAAGATCTAGAGCAACCAAAAAAATCTTAAGTACTTTATGAGTAGCCAAAAGTTAAATTGATGCCAAGCAAGATAGATACTATACCTATCCAGGTCTGACTTTACACTTAAGTATGGCCAAATCAGCATGAGGAGAGCTGACAGTCTAAGCAGGCAACCAGACTGGAAAAAGAGAGCAGAGCAAGATAACAAAGATAGAGTATTGGTAAAAAAACCTAGAAAAATAAGAGACTCAATTACTCAAATAGCTGTTAAGCTCTAGAGCAACAGAAAGGGATGATGATAGGGGTATGATGCTTGATTTCCCTTTTGTGCCTAGAGTATCTTATAAAGATTACAAAGTAGTAAGACAACAAAGAAAACAAGACAAAGAAAACCTCTAAATTCCCAAAGATAACAAGGCCAAAATAATGAGGTAGCCTCTTTCCCAAACACTTGGTAACTACTCCCTTCTCCTTTAACTCTACTCCTAGAATCCTCCTCTGTCTAATGAATGGCTCTTGAGCCTTTTGATAGGCCATTGAAGGGGGCAAAAGAGACTATTATCCTGGAACAAGCTAAAGATGTAGTACTAGATCCCAATTGTATGCTAAAGAGTTTATGGGAATGAATCAAGAATAAAGATATTAAAAAGAGAATATAGAAACTTAGCATAATAATTAAGATAAAAGTATTTAAAGGAATGGTAAGCTTGATCTAGATGTTATGAACATTGAGTGGGACTACAATTATTATCAGCCATGGTCTGATAATGAGTGGCTAGTAGACAAGATATTGGTAATGCTAAATGAGGATATTACTATGTAGTAAATACATTGAATGTCTGAGGACTCTAAGAGACAATGGACTCACAGAACAAACAGGACTCTTTGGAAAAATCTCAAACTATTTTCTTTTTCTATTCTTGGACTTGTACTAAATGGAACAACATCGGACTAACCCATTATTAGATACTGACTCAACTTGTTACCTTCATCACTTCTGTCACTGGACTGTCACTTAACTAGTCACCCACAGTTACAACTAGTGTTACCACATTGTAATATAGTCACAATACCTAATTAGGATAAATACAGAGTAGAAAGAGAAGGGAATAGCAAGTTTTCTCTTTCTGTATTCCCTCTGTAAAATCTTACTCTGAGGAATTGGTGCTCTTACTTGTCTTAGAACAATCTCAAGGGTGCTACTCAAAGTCTTGTTGACATCTTGCCTCTGATATAACTTCACTGAAAACCTTAACTGGATCCTTTAACAAGGAGCATAAAGATATCAAGTATTAGATATAGGCTTTAAGTTGAAACACATATTCAACTGTAAGGTCTAGAGTCTTAACACTAGATCTTCCTTGCATAGTGTCTCTAAGGTGTCCATCTTTATACACCATAACAAGCTCACTAACAGAATAGTTAATAAACTGTTACAAACTTCATTTGGCCATATCTTTATCAATTCTTTGACAATTCTCACAGTCTTAATGACTACAAAAAGCCCTTGAAAAGACCTTTTGATCAATGCCAGTCACATCTCAAGACAATTAGTATTGGCTGAGATATTAAGCAGATCAATAGGTAACCACTATGTTACCATTTATTAAATTGCTAATATCTCAGAAACCACCATGATTAATGCTTTGGTTCTAAGCTCAACAGAAGCCTTCCTCATAATGCTTAGAATGAACCTAGAAAAACCTCAAGGCAATTAAAATTAGTAGAGATATAAAGACCTCAATGTTTGCATATAGACTTTATTAATTACCCATAAATAGTCATCTGTCCTTTTCTTAGAACAAAGAACAGCCTCCATATGGTTAAGTTATCACTATATTAAGCACAAAGGCACTACTATATGTAGAACAATAGATAGTAGCATATGATAATTTGTTCTTAGTGCACAGACCATCACAATTATGTATATAAGGACTCATAGTCTGAGGATTAGACCTCAGACTCAACAACATCTTTTGTCACTTGTCTAACTTCACATTTTTGAACTCTTTAAAGTATCAAAGCACCCATCACAAATAGTAAGTAGCCATTTGTGATACAATCTTATTTAAGAGAAAGGTCTGTAATAGGTGAAATAAAAATAGTTAGATTATAATGGTACATAGGTGCTAACACAACTAGACTATTAGACAAATCAGAACATGTAAACAATGGTATAGGACTGCCTTTGGGAGATTTGGAGATCATATAGTAGAGGGTCTTGACCTGCCAAGGACAAAGAGAATGAGCAAGATAGAAAAAAATACCTAGAGAGATACTTCAACTATAGCTGTTAAGACTCTAGACCTAACAGTTGAATATGAGTTTCAACTTGAAGCCTATGTCAAACACTTGATATCTTTATGCTTCTTGTTAGAGAGTCCAGTTAAGGTTTCCAGTAAAGTTATATTGGAAAAGAGACACCAACAAGACTTTGAGTAGCACTCTTTAAGACTATTCTAAGACAAGAAAGAGTACCAATTCCTCAGAGTAAGATTTTACAGAGAGAATACAAAAAGAGAAAACTTGTTGTTCTCTTCTCTTTCTAATCTGTATTTATCCTAACTAGGTACTGTGACAATATTACAATGTAGTAACACTACTTGTAACTAAAGGTAACTAGTTAAGTAACAGTCTAGTGAGAGAGGTGACAAGTTGAATCAATGTTTAAGAATGGGTTAGTCCAATATTGTCCCATTTAGTCCAAGTCCAAAGATAGAAAATAGATTGTCTAAGATTTTTCTAAAGAGTCCTGTCTATATTCCTGCCAATGTCTATTCTAAATTTCAAACATTTAATGCATTATTGCATTGTAATGTCTTTGTCAAGCAATGCCAATATCTCATCTACTAACCACTCATTATTAGACCATGGCTAATAATAGTTGTAGTCCCACTTGATGTTCATAACAGGTATACTACTATAGCACTGCTTAAGGAAACAGTCCTTCTAAGAGAGGGAATCTG
>Ga0153964_1000209_pt1 | contig 12346 bp, 22 predicted proteins | sample TSFL048MetaG_FD_104726 | JGI IMG/M metagenome (GOLD analysis project Ga0153964, IMG submission 104726) | Attine ant fungus gardens microbial communities from Florida, USA - TSFL048 MetaG | ecosystem: Host-associated > Fungi > Mycelium > Unclassified | place: USA: Florida, Withalacochee... | reverse complement strand
CCTGCTGAGCCTAGAACCAAAGCATCGATCACGGCGGTTTCTGAGATATTAGTGATTTAATAAATGGTAACATGGTAGTTACCAGTTGATCTGCTTAATATCTCGGCCATTATTGATTGCCTCGAGACATGACTAGCATCTATCGAAAGGTCTTCTTAAGGGCTTTAAGCTGGCTCTGAGACCGTGGGAATCGTCGAAGATTTGGTGGAGATATGACCAAATGAAGTTTGTGACAACTAGATAACACCAAGAACATGACCACGAAGAGTAATGAATTGCGGCTTTGCTAGTGGCTTGGTAAACATATCTGCAACATTCTCCTTGCTAGCACAGTGGTTGAGAATAACCTCGTTAGAGGCTAAGCGTTCACGAACAAAGTGATGATGAATATCGATGTGTTTGGAACAGGCATGAAAGACAAGGTTTTCAGCGAAACACATAGCAGACTGATTGTCAATGAGAATGGTTGTGGGAGAGTTTGTAGGAATGCCAAGCTCAGAAGAGAGTTTTCGAAGCCAGATTGCCTTACAAGTTGCCTTAGCGAGGGCCATATATTCAGCCTCTATGGTTAAGAGGGCTACTGTTGGCTGCTTCCGAGAAGACCAGGAAATTGGTGCTGAGCCAAAGTATGAGATGTAGCCAGTAATCGAACAGCGGTCAATGGTGTTGCTTGCCCAATTGGAGTCAGAATACATGTGGAGGTCTCCTGTTCCTCTGTCAGCATCTAAAGTCCGATGACCGGAATTAAGCCAACTGTCTCTTTGTTCAGAGTTTGACAAAGAGAACTCGATGGAGTTCTCACTCATTTCTCTACCTACTTATACACTTTACTACTGTGGCTATGCACTTATCTTCCCATGGTCCTCATGTTACTCTAGTCATGTGACACACTGTGACTGTGACTGTGACCTGACCATCTGTCACCATCCATCACACCATTGTGACATTGTGACAAAGTCACATGATACTTTCCCATGCTCCACCTTGTAGTTGTAAGTCCAAAGAAAAAGAAAAAGAAAAGAAAAGAAAAGAAATATAAATAATGACTTAGCCGTTTTGCCAAGTCATGACATCCTCTGAAAGTAAGTCCAAGATTGGTTGTTCTACATAAATAGCAAAAGACATGCTTTAATACTGACATGTGCTCAGGACCAGGTCAAATGGAGAATTGTGAAAGGTGCTAAATGGCATACGCGAGGTCAGGACAAGTAGTAACAGCAGAATACATGAGTTTCCCAAATCCAGAAAGATAGTCGCATCGAAATTTTGCATTGCCAATGTGTGGGTCACCATCAGTGAGAGGCATCAATTTGATGTTTGGATCAATGGGAGTTGCAATGGGGTTGCAATTGCTCATTCTGACTGATTCGAGCATATGACTGATATAGCTGACTTGTGAAAGTCGAATGGAGCCATCAGAATTGTCTTGTTGAACCTCTATACCAAGAATTTGGGTAAGTTCTCCTAAGTCCATGACTTTGAACTTGGAGGCCAACTCCCCCTTAAGCTGAGAAAGTTCAGTATCTGTTCAAGCGCACAGAGTCATGTCATCAACATAGACTGCAACGATAGTGGGTGAACCAGAGACAGGATCGTGACAGACATATACACATTGGTCAGCAATCAACTGTATGAATCCAAATGATTTGAATGCTGTGTCGAGCTCAATGTTCCAATTTTTACCAGCCTGTTTCAGGCCATAGATGGAGAGTATGAGTTTGTAAACTTGGCCTGTACCATCGTCAAACCTGGGAGGTTGTTTCATATAAACTTCCTCATCAAGTTTGCCATTGAGATAAGTAGCAACGACATCCATGCCATGGACTTGTAATTTATAGCAAGCAGCAAGGGCAATGATGAAACGGAAAGTTTCAAGTCGAATAGTAGGTGCATAGGTTTGGAGAAAATCAATACCAGGGATTTGGCATGAACTATCTGCAACAAGTCGAGCCTTATGTCAAGCAATCTCACCAGCATTATTTCGCTTTTGCTTGAAAACCCAAAGACTATTGATAGCCTTATGGCCAGGGGGTAAGTCCACAAGTTTCCAAGTGCCTAGTTGCTCGTGTTGCTCCTTTTCTGCAACCATAGCAGCCTTAAATTGTGCTGAATCTGGTGCAGCACGAGCTTGCACAAGGTTTTTGGGATCACCATCAAGTTGATTTGCTTCATATAAAGCAAGTGCAAAGGTGAGTCCAAAATTAGCTGCAGCAAGATGTGCATTGTCTGACTTAGCATATTTCCATGTGTGTGAACCAAGGATAATATTGTCTGGATTAATAGCACTACTGATATCACGAGGTGCTTTTGGTGGTGGTAGTGGTAGAGACTGGAGAGTGGATTGATAAGTTGGTGGCAATGGTGTGAGAGGACTAGGAGGTGTGGTAGGCATAGAGAATGGTATTTGAGATATAGAGGGAGTTGGTAGCATTTCTGGATCCACCTGAAGCTTGTTTGGACGACTAATATACTCTTTTTCCTCCTCAAGCAAAGGCAGGAGAGAAACATCAGGTGGAGGTACCTGATTAAATTGGAAGCTTCTATCAGCCCTGATCTGTGGCTTCTCAAATGTAACATTCTGAGAGGTAAGGATTTGCTGAGTTTCCCGGTTGTAATATCGGTATGCACAGGAGTGCTCTCCAAGACCTACAAAAATGTGCTATTTGGCTTTAGGTTGAAGTTTATTAATATGCTTGTTCTGGATTAAAACCCAGACTTTGGCACCAAACTCCTCCATATTTGAGACATTGGGTTTGTGGTTCCAAAAAGCTTCATAAAGTGTGATGTTATCATGAAGTATATGGGTAGGGCAAATGTTCTTCAGGTAAAATTCATACTGAACTGCTTCGGGCCAAAGAAAGAGTAAGAGGCTAGCACTAGCCAGCATAGAGCATGAGTGCTCCATAACAGTGTGGTTCAAACATTTTGCAACACCATTTTGGGCTGAAGATTTTGGTGCAGTGATCTCGTAGTTGATATCCTGCAATTCTAACCAATCAAGAACTTCTTGGTTGATGTACTCCTTGCCGCCATCAAAACGGAAGCATTTTACTTTCTTCCCAGTTTGTATGAAGATAAAAGCAACATATTTTTTGATAGCATCAAGTACAACATTTGCTTCTTTGGTTTTGAGGAAATTGACGTGACTGTGAGCCTTGGCAGCATTGGTGAATAAAATAAATTAGTGTTCACCACAGGGACCTTTTTGATCCACTTTGCCAAATAGATCTGTGTAAGTCATTTCACCAATCTCAGTGTATTTGCGTTGAGATTCACGGGGGAAAGGTTGAACATGGGATTTGCCTGCCAAATAGGCTTTACATTGGTGCAAGTCTGCATTTTCATTATGAGCTTCTAGTCTATTAACCATGTTATGAGTTTTGAGATGGCGCAAAGATTTCATGTTCAGGTACCCAAAGGCACGATGCCATTCATCCCAGGTGCGTGCAACAAGTGCACGATCAGTGAAACCAGCCAAACGAAGTCTGTACAACCTAGATATCTTGTTGCCAATAGCCAAGAGTATTCCTTTCCATGAACGGAGTTCAACTTTATCGTCCTTGAAAGTTGCAGTATACCCAGCATCTGTTAGCCAAGAGACAGAAATCAGGTTGAATGGGCTGAGGGACAATGGAGCACATCACGCAACATACATGCACGCATAGAGCTGCCAAGGGCAAAGGATAGTGGAATATTACCACGACCAGAAGAGGATGTATCGCTGATGCCAGAAATTTTATGAGAGGGGGTCGAGATGTACAAAGAAAAGTTGTTCTTGTTGCGTACTATTAAATGACTACATCCAGAATCTAAAATCCAATCATCTGGCTGTAGAGACTGCGCAAGAGTTGGATCCCGGGCCAAAAACATAAAGTCTTCATCATCACTAACATCCAAATCATTTTTTCTTCTTTTCCTTCTTATCATCATTCTGCTTTTCCTTTTCCTCCTTCTCTCTGTTAACTTACTTCCCATGATTACTAGCAAAATGCCCAATGTGACCACAGGTATAACATTTGGCAGTTGACTTGTCAATGATAGCCAATGCTGTGCTGGTGCCAGCCTGTTTGCGAAGTCATTGGAGTTCAGATAACATCTAAGAGATGAGTTTGGTGGGATCCTTGATAATATCTTCTGGGACAGCAGAGATAAAGTTGTTTCAGGATTCAGGGAGAGATGTGAGAAGAGTATAGGAGAAGTCTTCCTCAGAAATAGGTTTCTGAAGCGTAGCAAGCTCCTGCTGGTAAGTCCGCATGATGCAAATATGATCCTCAATATTGCTTTCCTCAGTACAATGAGTGCCAAAGAGTTTACAATGTGCTGAGACAATCCTGATGGGGCCCTTGGCCTCAAACATGTTTGACAGCGTGCTCCATGCTGCTAATGCTGTCATGCTACTAGCAATATATACCAGGAGTGTGTCTGCAACCCATAAACGAATTATAGCAAGTGCCTTCTTGTCTGCTCATTTCCATTTGGCAGCCTTAGCTGTATTAACTGGGGCGGCAGCTTTATCCTTAATGTGATCGTCGTAGTTGATATTGGTGAGGATGTTACTCATCTTGATTTTCCACACAGGGAAGTTTTTAGCGCCTCGTAGAGGCTCTATGGTGATGCGGTGGGAGGTGGAGTCAGACATAGTGGTGATAAACACGATGTTGAAAAATTGAGAAGGTAGAGAAGCATGTCTCTGAGTAGAAGTCTAGTTGGCTGCAAGTGTCAATCAAAATTCTATGATGTTCTCAGGTGTGGGCGGGGCCCATAACCTATTAAGAAATAGTAGTGCAAAGGCAAAGAATTGGATAACCTTTTTGATCTCAACTACACAGTATTTATACTACTTCCAAAGTGTCTCGAATGTTAAAGAATATTCAAGGAAAATAAATGAGTCACTACAAAAGACTCTAGTATTCATGGAGTTGATAGTCGCTCCTCTAATCCCCAATATAGGCAATGATAAATGACATTCTAATAAATACTGGGGAAGTGGTTGCATTTATGAATGATATCCTGATAGGAACAGATAAGGAGGAGAAGCATGACAAAAAAGTTGAGAAAGTGTTAAAGAGAATAGAAAAGAACAACCTCTATATCAAGCTGGAAAAATGTGTATAGAAAGTAAGAGAAATCAACTTTTTTGGGCTAGTAATAGGGTCAGGAGGAGTTAAGATACAGGAAGAAAAGGTGGCAGGAGTACTGGAGTGGCCAAGGCCAAAAATGGTCAAAGAGGTACAGAAGTTCTTAGGGCTAGCAAACTACTACAGGTAATTTGTTAAAGATTTTACAAAGATAGCCAAACCAATGCACAGTTTGGTCAGAAAAGACAAGAAGTGGAACTAGGAAAAAGAATAGGAGAAGGCTTTTGAGCAGCTAAAACAAGTGTTCATAACACAACCAGTGCTAGTAGTACCAGACTTGGACAAGGAAATAAGAGTAGAGGTAGATGCATCAGAATATGCTACAGGAGGGGTATTGTCAATAAAGTGTGGGGACAAAAAATAGAGGCCAGTAGCCTTTATCTCAAAGTTGTTAAATAAAGCAGAAAGGAATTATGAAATTCATGATAGAGAGATGTTGGCAATAATCAGATGCTTAGATAAATGAAGGCATCTGCTAGAAGGAGCACAGAATAAATTTGAGATTTGGAGTGACCACAAAAATCTAGAATACTTTATGAGTAGCCAGAAGTTAAACCATAGACAAGCAAGATGGACATTATATTTGTCCAGATTTAACTTCATGCTTAAACATGTTCCAGAAAGCAGTATGGGAAAAGCTAATAGTCTAAGCAGATGACCAGACTGGCAGAAAAGGGTTGAAAAAGATAATGAGGACAGAACATTGCTAAAGAAAGAGTAGTTAGAAGTTAGAGCAATGCAGGTAGTAAAAGAAATAATAGACAGAGTAGATCTATTGGAAAAAATAAGAGGATTGGAAGCAAAGAACAATGAGATCATAAAGGCAGTAGAAGAGATGAAGTGAGCAGGAGTAAAAATGTTGAGAGATAAGGAATAGAGAGAGGAGAACAGACTTATGCTAAGGGATAGAAAAGTATATGTCCCAAAAGACAAAAAACTAAGAGCAAAAGTAATCTGGCTACACCATGACATACTGGTAAGGGGATACAGAGAACAGTGGAAAATGACTGAGTTGGTTACCAGGAACTTTTGGTGGCCTGGAGTCACAAAAGAAGTCAAGAAATATATAGAAGGATGCAACATATGCTAGAGAAATAAGAATTGCACAAAGGTATCCATAGGGAAACTCATGCCAAATGCAGTACTAAAAAAACCCTAGATGCACATCTTGGCAGATTTTATTATCAAGCTACTGCTAGCACAGGGATATGACAGTATTTTGGTAGTATGCAATAGAATGATAAAGATGGTACACTTTATGCTAACTATGGAAAAGACTTCAGTGGAAGGAGTAGCGAGATTATTCTGGAATAACATTTGGAAACTACATAGCTTGCCAGAAAACATTATAATAGATAAGGGAGTTATCACAAATGGTCACTTATGTCAGCGTCTAAAGTCTGATGACTGGAATTAAGCCAACTGTCTCTTTGTTCAAAGTTTGACAAAGAGAACTCAATGGAGTTCTTGCTTAATTCTGTACTACTTATACATTTTACTACTGTGGCTATGTGCTTACTTTCCCATGGTCCTCATGTTCTCTAGTCATATGACACACTGTGACTGTGACCTGTGACCTGACCACCTGTGACCATCTGTCACACCATTGTGACATTGTGACAAAGTCATGTGATACTTTCCTGTGCTTCATCTTGTAGTTGTAAGTCCAATAAGAAAAGAAAAGAAAAGAAAAGAAATATAAATAATGACTTAGCTGTTTTGCCAAGTCATGACACCATCCTCCTCTTAAGTTTCCTCATCCCAAGGAATTTTTCTACAACTCGTAGTGTGGGTCTACCATGTTGCCCATTTTGTCTTCATCTTCCTCCATCTATTCTCGAATTCCTGATTTTTCCTCAGTTTCTTCCTCTTCTGGGATTGTCTTCATTGTCCCTCTTCTTACTGGTTTCTTGCCCTTCTATTGTCTCTAATTTCTTTCTAATCTCCCCCAATATTCCTGGTTGTATTGCTTGTCTGACCATCTATATAATATCTTTGCTATGAACTTCCCTAGTAATTCTCTATGCTTGAATGTCATTTTCTCACGTTCTTGCTGTGCCACATCTTCTATGTCTCACCAATATTCCTTCTTGAATTCTTCAATTGCCTTCTTTGCATTCTTCAAATTCTTTCTTCTCTCCTAAGTATCAGACTCCACCATAAATTCTTTTCAGCATACTAGATATTTATCCTTCCCTCTTACTCATCACTTATTCAGGATTCTCTCCACTTCCCATTCTTCTTCCCCTTCAATTATTACCGGGGCTGGTTGCTCCTTCTTTTGCCCCTCTACTTGTCTTATATATCTATGTATTCTACTAACATTGACTACCGGGTGTATTCTTACTGTGCTAGGTAGTTCTAATTTGACCGCTGTTACACTGTTAGAGAATTTTCTGTGGAAAAGTAGCATGGGATAAAAGTTATAACCCTGGGTTTCACTATTAGAATCCACTCTAGAGACTTCCTACAAGCCCCAGACATAATCTAGACCCAAAATTGGGTACTTATCTTAGGTAGTGACCAAGCTACCACATGCTAGAATAGCATATACCTCAGGAGACAAGACTGATGAGCTAGCATCAGGTTTCTCAGATACAGACTATCAATGTTGAAACTCTAGAAATCAGAGACTCAGAGATCTCTTTGGAATGCAAGATAATTTTGATCTAGAGTAGACTTAGACTAATATGACATCAAGATGGCAGATCAAAAGTCTATCAGTGACTAGTGATCCCATCACTGCTGAACTCAGTAAAGAAACGGATGCACTATTGGACGATGATCATATCACTGATGCTCAGACACACTATCATGTGTTTCTAGACCGTATTCAGGATAGAAAGAAGCTAGTTTGGAGTTTGGGAGACAATGGGCAGGAGTGAAGTATGGAGGTGGAGCAGGATCACATGGTCATGTCTGAGAGGTATAGAGGACAGGAAGGTGATGGCTGTCATAGCTGTATGGTAGTGTCATAGAGGAGAGACGCGAGAGAGAGTAGTAGAATGAAGAGTTTCTTTTTCTATTTCTTTTTAATTGAGTCTCTAACATTTGTAAGATTATAATACATTTCTCAGAGTGGAGATAGAGAGCAAAGCCTCCTTGGCCCTTGCCTTCATCTCAGAAGCTCTTGAGGTTGTAAATGCAATTCTCTTGAGTGTGTAAGGGGTGATCTTGGTGAGAGGTTGAGTTGGTGCATGTTTTCTACCATATACCCTATGTCATGACTTAGCAAAACACTAAGTCATTATTTATATTTCTTTTCTTTTCTTTTCTTTTCTTATTGGACTTACAACTACAAGATGGAGCACAGGAAAGTATCACATGACTTTGTCACAATGTCACAATGGTGTGACAGATGGTCACAGATGTCATGTCACAGGTCACAGTCACAGTGTATCACATGACTAGAGAACATGAGGACCATGGGAAAGTAAGTACATAGCCACAGTAGTAAAATGTATAAGTAGTACAGAATTAAGCAAGAACTCCATTGAGTTCTCTTTGTCAAACTCTGAACAAAGAGATAGTTGGCTTAATTCCAGTCATCAGACTTTAGACACTGACACCCTACTCTTTCATGAGCCAAGATGTAGCAGTCGCTCGGGCAACCTTCTATGGGATAGCAGGCCTAAAAAGCCTGGCTAATCATTGACTTAGATTGTATCACACCCATAAGGTTTGGTGTGGGGATGCAGATAAGGGCTTGATTGAGTGTAGTAAGGCCTATGAGTGGTTTACTGACTATTCTACTAGTGAGCTTGTTATGGTGTATAAAGGTGGACACCTTAGGGACATTATGCAAGGCAGATCTAGATTGAGCTCCCAATCATTCCATCTATTTTTATATTACAGATAAGCTGTGCTTTTCCTTTTAATTTCTTTCTGATACCCCTACTTCCTCCTTCTCTCCACGAACCCTTTAGCATGCAATTGGGAATTGTCGCCACCCCCTTTCTACTTGCTTGTCACAGCTAGCATTCCTTTTGCCCCTTACATCGCATTTGATGATACTATTTCCTTGATTTTGTAAGGACCGACAAATCTCTCTATCAACCTCTCTGTCCTCCTTCTGACCATCTGATATTTCAGATCTTTGGTACTGAGCATGACCAAGTCTCCTACTTTATATTTGTTTACATCTGATCTCTTTCTATCAGCATACTTCCTCATATATTCCTGCACCTTCTTTAGCGCTGCTTTCATCTCTTTTTGTATCTTCTTCATTTTTTCCATGAACTTTTTCACTCCTGTGTATTTTCCTTTCTTCCTCCCCTTGAACGCCATCCTGGGATCTTGTCCATAATTTGCCTTGAAAGGCAACATTTGAGTACTCAAATGCACTTTGTTATTATATACGAACTCTGCCATTCCCAACTATTCTGGTCACTGTTCTTGCCTATGGTCAATGAACATTCTCAAGTACTGTTCTAGTTCCTGATTAACCCTCTCTGTCTGTCTATCTGTTTGAGGGTGGAACACTGTTGACAATTTACTTTTGATCCCCAACATCTCATTTAACTCCTACATTAACCCTGCTGCAAATTGTAGTCCTCTATCTGATATAATACTTTCAGGTAAACCATGCAACTTCCACATATTATCCCTGAATAACCTGGCTAGTCCTTCTGCTAATGTTTTCTCTGTAGTAGATATAAAATATACCATTTTCATCAATCTGTCAACTACTACTAAGATCGAGTTGTATCTCTGAGCTAAGGGCAACTTCATAATGAAGTCTGCTGATATATGTGTCCAAGGCTTCTCTGGTATTGAGTTTGGCATTAATTTACTAGCTGGTTGCTCTGTGCGATTCTTGTTTTGTTAGCAGGTGTTGCACCCTTCCACATATCTCTTCACTTCCTTGGTTACTCCCAGCCACTAGAAATTTCTAGTTACCAGTTCTACCATCTTCCACTGCCCCCCATGTCCTCCTATCAGCATATCATGGTATAGTCTAATGATTTCCGTCCTCAACTTTTCATCTTTTGGCATGTGAACTTTTCTCTCTTTATACATGATACTGTTTACTTCTTTCCACTCTTCATCTCTCAGCATCTTCACTCTCGCTTGTTTCATTTCCTCTACTACCTTTACCACTTTGTTATCCTTCACTTTGGACTTTCTAACTTCCTCTAGTAGATCTACTTTGTCTATTATGATTTCTACTGCTTCTGTCTTCCTCACTTCTAATTACTCTGGCTTTACTAATGTCTCATCCTCGTTATTCTTTTCCACTCCAATCTCCCAGTCTGGTCTCCTGCTCAAACTGTTTGCTTTTCCCATTTTACTTCCTGGAACATGTTTTAGTGTAAAGTCAAACCTTGATAGGTATAAGGCCCATCTTGCTTGTCTCTTGTTTAACTTTTGCGCCTTCATGAAGTATTCAAGATTTTTGTGGTCTGTCCAGATCTTGAATTTAACTACTATTCCTTCTAGGAAGTGTCTCCACGCTTCTAGGCATCTAACAACTACTAGTATTTCTTTATTGTGTATCTCATAATTTTTTTCTATATCACTAAGAGATTTGGAAATGAAAGCAACCAGTCTCTACTTTTTGTCTGAGTACTTCATTGATAGTACTCCTCTAGTCACATAGTTTGAAGCGTCAGCTTCTACCCTAAATTCCTTGTCTAAATCTGGGGCTACTAGTACCAGTTTACTAGTAAAGATCCTTTTTAGCTCCTTAAATACCTTCTGTTGCGCTTCCTCCCACCACCACTTCTCATCCTTCCATGTAAGCACATTCATTGGCCTAGCTATTCTGGCAAAATCTTTAATGAATCTCCTGTAGTAATTTGCAAGGCCCAAGAATTTCCTGATGTCTTTCACATTTTTTGGCTGTGGCCAATTAAGCACTCCATCTACCTTTTCTACCTCCATTTCTATTCCATTGGGTCCTATGACAACCCCTAGGAATCCTATCTTTCTTGCCTTCCACATGTACTTCTCTGGCTTGATATACAAGTCATTCTTCTCTAATCTCCTCAATATTTTCTCCACAATTTCATCATGTCCTTCCTCAGTTTCTGTTCCTACCAACATATTGTCCACAAATACTGCCACTTTTCCTTCGTTAATCAGGTCTCTCAGTATTTCATTCATCATTGCTTGAAATGTTGCTAGTGAATTTGTCATTCCGAAAAACATGACCATCAGTTCAAATGAGCCTATATACATTGTAAACACTCCCTTCCACTCATCTCCTTCTTTTATCCTCACATTGTTGAACCCCCACCTTAGATCTATCTTTGTGAATACTCTTTTACTACCCATGTTGTCAATTAACTCTGTGATTAGTGGTAGCGGGTAATTATTCTTCACTGTTTGGCTATTAAGATTGTGGTAGTCCATCACCATCTACTTGCTTCCATCTTTCTTGCCAACAAAAAACACTGGTGACGTTTGTGGGGATTTTGAGGGTCTGATGTACCCTTTCCTTAGCTAATCCTTCACGAAGTTTTGAACTTCCTCTCTCTTATTTTTGGACAGAGGATAAATCTTTCCTTTCCGTGGTTTAAATGTCTCCTTGAGATCTATCGTATGATCCCAAATCTTTCTGGTCGACATCCTCTTAGACTCTACCTTCCCAAACACTTTTCTCTACTTTAAAAATTTCTTAGGGACCATTTCTTCAATTTTCCTATGGTCCTCCTCCATCTCTTCTTCCTTTCCCTAATTCTCTTTATCATTTATCACCCAATAGACAATTTTCTCTTCTTCCTCAGTTACTACTCTTTTGACCTTTTCTTTCTTCTGACTCTTCCTACCACACAGGGGCAGACACCTTGTCATCTTAACTTTCCTGGTTTCCCAGTTTATTTCTGGATTATGTGCTGCCAACCATGGCATCCCCAGAATTACTTCTGTCTTCCCTAGATCACACACATCTATTCTCATTCTTTCCATGTGGCCTTTGTAAAACACATTGCACTCTACTTGGTGTGTAATGGCCCCTTTGCTATTATTCATGCCGTCTACATTCCTGACGGCTATTGGTCTTTCTAATTTTTGTAGCTTGAACCCATGCCTAGCTGCCGTCTGTTTATCCATAAACATCCCTGTTGCACCACTATCCAAGAGCACTTTAATCATTATGCCTTCATGCATATCTATCTTCTCTACTCCAATATTCAACTACACTTCTCTTAACATTTTGAAGGTTCTTCTGACCTCCTTTCGACTACCCCCCTCTCTTGCTGCACTTT
>Ga0153964_1000207_pt1 | contig 12403 bp, 11 predicted proteins | sample TSFL048MetaG_FD_104726 | JGI IMG/M metagenome (GOLD analysis project Ga0153964, IMG submission 104726) | Attine ant fungus gardens microbial communities from Florida, USA - TSFL048 MetaG | ecosystem: Host-associated > Fungi > Mycelium > Unclassified | place: USA: Florida, Withalacochee... | reverse complement strand
ATACGCTTGCGGTTCTAGATTTTGGTTCTGATAATGCCTGGTAATACAGCAAAATCCCGTACTTACTACATTGGATTTACTATCGCAAGACGAACATCCGGTTGTTTTTGAATGATTCACTTATATATAATATTCGTTTATCTAATTAATGCAGGCATCATATGACCATCTTGTTACGATATCATGGACATGTATGATTCTTATAATAGGACTTCAATCTAATGTATGGCATTTATATCAACATAGAACAATGACGTAGTGCCATTTCGGATAGTTACTGCTAAAACTGTCTTCTACCCAAGCAACATCAGGCAAATCTCTCTTGTTTGCGCGTATGGAATGTGAAGACAAATGAACAGAAATGGAGACTGAATTTTTCTACGCTTGTATTACTCTTCCTCATCTTTCTTGGTCAACCAAGAAGAGCGGTAAGTCCGACGCTAGCTAGCTTCTCAAGCTACCTGCCAGTGGCGCCGAGCAAGCGGGTGGCATCAGGCAAACCAGCAGCCTGCGTGACAGTATCACCAGAAGGAACTAGAACTGCAGGATTGATGACACCTTTCACCTGGAAAGGCCGATAACCAAAGAATGACACAATGCGATGTAGGATCATCTTCAAGATCAATGTTCCTACAAAAGTCGAAAGTGCATAGCAACTTTGCTTGATTTTGCCTGAAGATCTTGACTAAATCACTATGAACGAGGAATGAGAGGCTAAAAACTAACCGAGAATGAATAAAAGAGGTTCCAGCAATGCTAATAATTTCTCCTGATGTTTTTCAGCTTGTTCGCGAGGAAATCCCATTGCATCCATGACACGAAAGTATTGAACTTGTGCCTCGATGACCGCTTGATCTCCAAGCCTTCTTACTGGATTTCCCGATGCACTTCTGACCAAGTCATCCACTCCTTGATGGACGCTGGTAACGAGTGTCTCAGTTGTATGTTCTATTGTGGTATTCTTCTGATCGATTTTGTGAACAATAGTTGTGGGAATTTCAAGAGCTTCTCTAGCCGCTTGCGTCAGAGTGTTCTTGGTATCTTCGACGCTTCCGGCTACAGGGCAAGAAGTCATGATCTGGTCAATCGTTTGATGTCCTCCTTGCGACCCTAGCTTCTCTGCGGTCTTCCGAAGTTCTTCAATCTGGGGAACAACATCCGTCAGGGTACCTATGGACGTAGAGCTTAAACAAAGGCAAAAGGTTTTACTGAAAAGCGCACTGACCAGAGAGTTGCGTTATGTTATTATTCAAAACCGTTTTCAACATAGGATCAGGAGTATGGAAAATATCAAGGTGATTCGAGCTCCTTCCCGGTTCCACTCATATAACCTTGAAAGCCGTGTGGGAAGGGTCACTAGTTCAACACGGGATAGTAACATAAAAGTATGTTCATTGAGCAAGAATACTATTTTTAACTAAGACTAACCTAAAACAGTATATCAAAAAAGGTATTACCCCTGGCAGATAGGGGGATCCACTGGGCTCACAGATCCATGTGTTAGACAGGCTGAACTTGGAACAGTATAGTCATTCCGATTATCAACTCCATACAGAATTAGTAGAGGGTTCAAGTTAGGCCAAAGGCCTAGATGAAAAACCTCATACTATAAATATTGTGTTGAAAACAATTTGCTGCACTTCCATCCTCCAATGGTCTGTGTAACAGTGAGTAGTATTGTTTGTCAGTTCACTGTACTTCTTCCTACAATGGTCTATGTAATAGTAGACAGGATTATCCACTCTGCTTCCTTCCTACAATAGTTTACATATGTTGTGTGTCATAAACTTCATTCAGCCATATCTCCATCAATTCTTCAATGATTCTCACAGTCTTAATGGCTACAGAAAGCCCTTAAAAAAACCTTTCAATTGATGCTAGCCATGTCTCAAGGCAATCAGTATTAGCCAAGATATTAAGCAGATCAACAGGTAACCACCATGTTACTGTTTATTAAATCACTAATATCTCAGAAACTGCCATGATCAATGCTTCAATTTTAAACTCATCAGAAGCCCTCTTCATAATGCTCAGAATGAGCCTAAAATGACCTCAAGGTGATTAATATTAGTGGAGATATGAAGACCTCAATGTTTGCACTTGGACATTAATTAATTACCCATTGATAGTCATCTGCCTTTAATACAAAGGACAGCCTTCATATGGTTAATTTATTGCATTTTAGAGTACAAAGGCACTACCATATGTAGAACAATAGGTAGTAGCATGTGATGGCCTGTTCTAGTGCACAGACTATTACTTTCCTGTATATAAGGACTCCCTGTCTGAGAGTTAGACCTCAGACTTAACAATATCTTTTGTCACTGTCTACCTTCACATTTTAAGCCTTTTTGAATATCCAATTTTCAATCACAAATCAAGTAAGTGACCATTTGTAATATTGTGCTACTCAGTCAAGGTGACTTAAGAGCAAGACTCTTTGAAGGTTACAAAGAGAACTCAATGGAGTTCTTGATTGATTGACTTATACATATATGCTATTTGCCCTTATTTGTACTGATCTACTCTTATAGCTGGCCAAGAGATCACTGGTTTAAATCCCTAGTCTAAATACATATTATAGTTGTAATTTTTAGTAGAATTCCTCTCTTAAAGGTTCTTGTCCTGAGAACTTCATAGTTCATCATATGGGTCCTGTTGCTTATCTCATTTTCTTTATCCTACTCTTTTATCCTTGACCCTTCAATTTCTTCTTCTTTTCAAATTTGTTTCTAATATTCTTCTTTTTCTTTGTTATCTACCTTTCCAGCATCTCTAGTTTTTTTCTAGTAGTTTCTGATACTCTCAATCAAACTTCTTGTCATTCTACTTGTATAATGTTTTTGCCATATATTTACCTAGTAATTCTCCCCTGCAAAACTCTTTATGATCTTCTTTTTGTCAGTGACTGACTTAAGAACCTAGACTAGGGTTTAGTCCAGGTAGCTCTTTAGAGTTAGAAGAGAACTCAATAGAGTCCTTGCTTCATTCTGCTATACTACTTATATATTCTTGTACTGATTGTTCTTATTTAATCTACAAGTCCCTATTAGTCCAGGGTTTGATTCCAGTCTATATCATATTTCTTAGTCATAGTCAAGGTAGCTTATGACAGTATTCCCTTCTTAAGAATTCTCATCCTGAAAATTTCCTATAACTCGTCATATATATCTCCTATTTTTCCCATCTTGTTTTCTTCATCCTATTCTTCTATTATTCCTTCCTTGATTTTTTCTTTCTCCTTTTCTTTGTCGATCCTTTTTAATCTTTCTTTTTCCTTTTTCTTCCATTTCTTCCAATTCCTTTTCAATCATTCCCAACACTCCTTATCAAATTTCTTGTTGTCCTATCTATATAGCATTTTTACTGTATACCTACTCAGCAACTCTTTTTTCCTGTTTTCTTCATTGTTTCTTTTCCTCACCCTTCCAATTTTGCTATATTCTTCCTTGAATTCTTGTACTAGATCTTCTGCATTTCCCAGGTTTTCTCTTGGTTCCCAGGTGTCTTTTTCTGCCATATATTCTTTCTACCATACTAGATATCAATATTTTTCTCTAAATTCTTCCTTATTCAATATTTTCTCTACTTCGTATTTTTCTTCTCCTTCAATTATTACAAGTGCCAGCCATTTCTTTTTTTGGCCTTTGACTTGGTCTTTATATCTTCATACTCTGCTGACATTTACTACTGGATGTATTTTAACCAAGCTTAGTAAATCCAATTCTATGGCATTTGTTGAGATAATTCCTTTTACTTGATAAGGTCCTACAAATCGTTTTATTAGTTTTTCTGACCATCTTTCTTTCATTTGATATTTAAGATCTTTTGTGCTTAAGAGCACCCAGTCCTCTACTTGATATTCCTCCACTTCTTTTCTCTTCCTATCAGGGTATTTTTTCATCTCCTCTTGGCTCTTTTTTAATATCACTTCTGCTTCCTTGTGTACTTCTTTTATCCTTGTCATGAATTCTTCTGTCTTCTCAAACTTTTCTTTCTTTCTTATTTCAAATCCCATATGTGGGTCTCGTCTATTGTTTGCTCTGAACAGTGATACTTTTGTACTCGTCTGTACTTTGTTATTATATGCAAACTCTGCTGTTGAAAGGGGCAAAAGAGAATTTAACTGTGATAAGAAAAGGTAAGTAGCAGTGATAGTCCTCAATCACATACTAAAGGGTTTGTGGGGAAAAGGAGGAAACAGGGGTATTAAAAAGAAATTAAAAAGTGAATATATAGCTTATTTAGAATCTAAGTATAGAAGGAATAATAGGAGCTTAATCTAGATCCTATCCACATGGTGTCCCTAAGGTATCCACCTTTACACACCATAACAAGCTCACTAGTAGAATAGTCAGTAAACTACTCATAGGCCTTATCACACTCAATCAAGTTCTCATCCACACCCCCACACCAAACTTTATGGGTGTGATACAATCTAAGTTGATGATTAGCCAGGCTTTTCAGGCCTGCTACTTCATAGAAGGTTGTCCAAGCGACTGCTGAGTCTTGTCTCATGAAAGAGTAGGGTATATGGTAGAAAATATTCACCAACTTAACCTCTCACCAAGATTACCTCTTACCCACTTAAGAGAATCACATTTACAACCTCAAGAGCTTCTGAGATGAAGGCAAGGGCCAAGGAGGCTCTTCCTATTAATCTCCACTCTGAGAAATATATTAGAATATTACAAATGTTAGGGGCTTAATTAAAAAGAAATAAAAAAGAAAACTCTCCATTCTACTACTCTCTCTTATGTCTTCTCTCTATGACACCATCATGCAGCCATGATTCCTGTCCTCCATACCTTCTGGACATGACCATGTAATCCTGCTCCACCTCCATACTTTATTCCTGCCCATCGTTCCTTGAACCCCAAACTGGCTTTCTTCTACTCCAAATACGGTCTAGAAACACATGACAGTGTGTTCAAACATCTGCAATACAATTGTCGTCTAGCAGCATGTCTGTTTCTTGACTAAGTCCAGTAGTGATGGGATCACTAGTTACTGGTAGACTTTTGATTTGCTGTCTTGGTATCATATTAGTCTAAGTCCACTCTAGATCAAAATTATCTTGCATTCCTATCTCTGAGCCTCTGATTTCTAGAGCTTCAACATTGATAGTCTGTATTTGAGAATCCTGATGCTAGCTCATTAGTCTTGCCTCCTGAGGTATATGCTTTCCTGGCATGTGACAGCTTGGCCACTACCTAATAGAAGTACCCAATCTTGGGTCTAGATTATGTCTGGGGCTTATAGGAGGTCTCTAGAGTGGGTTCCAATAGTGAAATCCAGGGTTATAATTTGTATCCCATGCTACATTTCTGCAGAAAATTTTCTAGTAGTGTAACACTATCACTAACCAATCTGACCATTGTTCCTGTTGATGGTCTATAAACATTCTAAGATACTGTTCAAGATCTTGGTTCATCCTTTCTGTTTGCCCATCAATTTGTGGGTGATATGTTGTCAACAATTTTGTATCTATTTCCAACATATAATTCAACTCCTTTATCATTCCTGCTACAAATTGTGCTCCTCTATCTGTGATAATACTTTCTGGTAAGCTATGTAACTTCCAGATGTTATCTCAGAATAATCTCGTTATTCCTTCTGCTAAAGTTTTTTTTGTAGTAGGTATAAAGTACGCCATTTTTGTTATTCTATTGTATACTACCAATATACTGTCGTATCCCTGTGCTAGTAGTAGTTTTGTAATAAAGTTCACTGAAATATAGGTCCAGGATTTTTCTGGTACTGCATTTGGCATGAGTTTTTCTGCAGGTACCTCTGTTCAATTTTTATTTCTCTGGCACATATCGCACCCTTTTATGTACTTCTTAACTTTTTTTGTCACTCCTGGCTACCAGAAATTCCTAGTAACCAGTTCTGTTATCTTCCACTGTCCTCCATGCCCTCCTACTGGCATATCATGGTATAGCTGGATAACTTCTGCCCTCAATTTCTCATCTTTCAGAACATATACCTTTCCATCCCTTAGCATAAGCCTATTTTCTTCTCTCTACTCTTTATCTCTCAACATTTTTACTTCTACTTGTTTTATTTCTTCTACTGCTTTTACTACCTCATCATCTTTAGCCTTCAAATTTCTTATTTTGTCCAATAGGTCTACTCTCTCTATTACTACTTCCACCACTTGCATTGCTCTAACTTTTAACCACTCCCTTTTCAACAGCATCCTATCTTTATTGTCTTTTTCTACTCCTCTTTGCTAGTTTGGTCATCTGCTTAGGCTGTTAGCTTTTTCTATACTACTCTCTGGAATATGTTTGAGTATAAAGTCAAATTTGGACAAATATAACACTCATCTCACTTGTCTGTAGTTTAACTTTTGACTGCTCATGAAATATTCTAGATTCTTGTGGTCGCTCCAAATCTCAAATTTATTTTGTGCTCCTTCTAGCAAATGTCTCCACTTGTCTAAGCATTTGATTATTACCAACATCTTTCTATCATGTATTTCATAATTTCTTTCTGCTTTATTTAGCAATTTTGAGATGAAGGCTACTGGCCTCTATTTTTTGTCTTCACACCTCATAGACAACACTCCTCTTGTCACGTACTCTAATATATTTGCCTCTACCCTCATTTCCTTATCCAAGTCTAGTGCCACCAATACTGGTCGTATCATAAACACCTGTTTCAACTGCTTGAATGCTTTCTCCTACTCCTCTCCCCAATTTTACTTTTTGTCCTTTCTAATCAATTTGTGCATTGGTTTAGCTATTTTGGAAAAGTCTTTGACAAATTGCCTGTAATAATTTGCTAACCCTAGAAACTTCTGCACCTCTTTGACCATCTTTGGTTTTGGCCATTTTAGGACTTCTGCTATCTTTTCTTCTTGCATCTTAATTTCTCCTAACCATATTACTAGCCCCAGAAAGTTAATTTCTCTTACTTTCCATATGCACTTCTCTGGTTTTATATAAAGGTTATTTTCCTCCATCCTTTTTAATATCTCTTCTACTATTTTGTTGTGCCACTTTTCGTTCTCTGTTTCTACTAAGACATTGTTCATAAACACAGCTACTTCTCCAGTATTTATCAGATCCTTCAGAATATCATTCATTATTATCTGAAAGGTTGCAGGTGAGTTTGTAAGACCAAAAAACATAACTATGGGTTCATATACTCCTAAGTATGTTGTGAACGCTGTCTTCTACTCATCTCTCTCCTTTATTTGTACATTGTTGTACCCCCATCTTAGGTCCATCTTTCCTACAAAGAAGACTGGTGAAGTCTAGGATGACTTTAAGGGTCTAATGTACCCTTTTCTTAGTTGTTCCTCCACAAACTCTTATACTTCCTCTTTTTCCTGTTTTGACATTAAATATGTCCTTCTTTTCTTTGGGACAAAACCCTCTTTCAGATTAATCACACGGTCCTATGGTTTTCTTGTTGGTATTTTTCCCAACTCTGCTTTCTCAAATACCTTCAATCACCTATGAAATTTCTATGACACTATATCTTTTACTTTTTCTCTATCTAGCTCGATCTTCTCTTTAAACTTTTCTTTTATTGTCTATTCCCACTTATCTCTGTTAGCCTTTTTCACATTTCTTATTCTCTTTCCTATTTTCTTTCTTTGCTCTAAATCTTCCTTTACTGCCAAGTTTCTTCCATAAAGGGATGGACATCTTGTCATTTTTACTTCTCCTGTCTCCCAATTAATTTCTAGGTTGTGTACTTGCAACCAAGGCATTCCAAATATAACTTCTGTCTTTCCTAAATTATGCATATCCATTCTCATTCTTTTTACATGGTTTTTGTAAAAGATATTGACTTTTACTTGATATATGATACTTCCTCTACTATTCTCTGTTCCATCCATATTTTTCACTTTTAATGGCCTTTCTAGTTTTGTCATTTTGAAACCGTGTTTCTTGGCCATTTCTCTGTCTATAAACACGCCCATGGTGCCACTATCCAAGAGTGCTTTGACTGTTACACCTTCATGTATATCTATTTTCTCTATTCCAATATCTAGCCATACTTCTTTTAAAATTTTGAACATTCTCCTAACATCCCTTTCTTTTCCTTCCATCCTTGCTGTGCTTTCCAGTTCTTCTGACCATATGCTGCTTTACTACATCTTTGCCTCTTTGGGCTGTACTGCTTCTTTCTCTTTCTTCTTCTGGTATCCATACTACCTTTGTTTATCTAAAATCACCCCCTGTCCTTTGTTTTTTTCCATGTGGCATCTCTTCTCTCCATACTATCTGCACTCTATGTATGTTACTATAGTTTTCTTTATGCACTATCCTAATTCTAATAGGTGTGTTTCCTCCAGTACCCCTTTGCCACAATGCTTCTCTGCTTTCTTTCTCAACTCTACTAGCAAACTCCTCCTCTACTCTTATTGTATCTTTTGTGGCTTGGTCATGCATGCTGCCTCTTTTTCCTTTATCCTTCTTAACCTTCTTTCTCCTTTCTGTGCTTTTCCCTTTATAGGGTGTACTAGCTTCTCTCTTTGTTGTGTCTTTTGTGGGTTTATCACATGCACCGCTCTCTTCTCTCCTGCCTTCTTCTCTGCCTTTTTTCCAAAAAGGGCACTCCCTGCATTTGTGTCCTTTTTCTTCGTACTTGTAACACTCCACCTTCTATTCTTCTCGTTTGATCTCCTGCCTTCTCAACTCTACTCCACATCTCATTACTCTGCTTGCTAGAACTTTGAATTTATTTTGGGGTTTTGGTTTCTCCTTTTTTCTCTCCTCTTCCCTGTAGTATTGGGCTTGATGTCCAAACCCCCTATATTTCTAATACTCTCTTTCTCACTTCTTTTCTAACTTTGCCCTTAATGAAGTGAGGGCATGTTTTTCTTTGAGCAAGCTGCTCATGATATTGTAATATTGTTGTTGAGACATTGTGACAATATCTCAGAGGTATGGATATAATGTTGAATCTTGTTATTTACTGTTATGTCTACTGGGATGTAAGATCTTCACCTAGCCAGATACTTACTCTTCTACTGACTACTGCCCTAATACTAGGATTATACTATCATCTCAACAGGGAAGATCCCTAATCTAGACAGTCCTTTAAGAGGTAACTGTCACTCCTCTGTATGTACTACTCATAATGGAGTACAGCACAAGGTTTATATTGAGAAGATATAACTACTAGACACTACCTAGTTGATAGGTCAGGTCTTGAGTATGATATCTAGGTTTGGTACTATACTGCTACCAATAGTTCCTAACTGACTATCAAGTCCCCTTAAGCCAAGGGCCTGGCTATATATGGAAGTGACTGGCAATTGCAATGATCATTGGTCAAGGGTTGATCAGTGATGAGATAAAAGATTAAACAGAGTTCAAAGTGAACAGTGTCTGAAGGTTGGTATTGAGTTCTTCTGTCAGTGACTGACTTAAGAACCTAGACTAGGGTTTAGTCCAGGTAACTCTTTAGGGTTAGAAGAGAACTCAATAGAGTCCTTGTTTTATTTTGCTACACTACTTATACATTCTTGTACTGTTTGTCCTTATTTATTCTACAAGTCCCTACTCCAGGGTTTAATTCCAGTCTATGTTATATTTCTTAGTCATGGTTGAGGTGGCTCATGACACTTTTCTTACTTGTCTTATTTCTTTTTCATATTCTTTTTTAAATTTTTTTACCAAGTCTCTCAAATTTTCCCTTAGCTCCTATATATCCTCTTTCACCATATATCTTTTCTACTGTTGTCATGACTTGGCAAAACAGCTAAGTCATTATTATATTTCTTTTCTTTTCTTTTTCATTTGGACTTATGATACAAGGGAATAGTGTGGGAAACTGTCACATAACAAGTATCACATGTCACATGACATGTTAGGAAGTCACAGGGTAATGTCACATGATGGGTGTGGAAAAATAGTGCACAGACCATGTAGTAGTTGTATAAGTATTGTACAAGAAATAGAAGGGGACTCTATTGAGTTCTCCTTATCAACTTGGACTTGGAGTAGGTTTAAGTTGTCTTGGCTAGAGCCTTATACTAGGTATTATTCTCTGGATGATCATTAACTAAAAAATAGCCCTATAAAAAGACCCTTACTGGATCTCAAGTCTATGGGCTCTTATACTTCTATGTACTAGATGTTCTTCAAGGAAAGCCTCTTTTTCTTAGCTACTTTTATTTACATTGGTATTTGAGAAGTGATAGAACTCTGCAGTTGCTTCTTAAGCCTTGTTAACAGGTTAAATTAATCAAGTACAAAGTAGGAGCCCATTACTTTTAAATTGTTGAGGCTCAAGCTCAAGTAGTTCCTAAGCCAAGGTACAAAATATCATGTTTATATACTATAAAATTAAAATAACTATATTGTTTTAAGTTTAGCTTAACTCATACAATCACACAGACCTACTCACTTATTCTGAGGTAAAAACATCTGGTGATTAGAAATGTAATCCAGTTAAGTTCATTGACTGTAGCTGACCAATCCTCCCTGTGTCTTCTCCCATATCCTTCCAAGGTATTGAGAAACCAATCATAATATAGCCCTCCTGAATTGTCAGTCTCAAAATTGTTAGTCAGTGGGATGTTCCCTTCTGAATAAGTGTCATCTCCAATTGCATTGAATTTGCAATCATCATGACATATATGTTCTTTGCTCTTGTTCTTTACTGAGGCCGGAGAAGAATGCTATTTGGAGGGGCTAGACTAGGGAAGAGAGAATTCTACAAATACTCTGTCACTGAGCCACACTTATTCAAAAGAGCTCCTTATAGCTTGTCTCAAATATACATGTTCCTCTACACTCTCTTGGGTTGGGGAGTCACTGGTAGCCTTTGACAGGAGTACTCATCTTTTCACGTGATTTGTATTCATGGTGTTGTCCTACTTTTGGTTATGCTTGTGATGAAAATAACTGTTGATCAAAGATAGATCTGGTAACTAAGACTCCTTTCATCCACTACTGCCTTCAATCGTCATGAAATGTTACTCGGAAAGCCTGTCTATAGTTGACTCACGGACAATCATTTACGTATCAATGAGCGGCCGAACACGGCCGCCACTGGAACACTGGAAATAGTCGACAACCCCTCAAACCTTTTCGTTTTCCGCTCGCATTTTCTTTTTTCTTGCGCCACTCCCCCCTTTTTTCATGAAGGAGTGGTTGTGCCTGGACAAATGTGTTTTTATTCTAGTTTCCACCCTCGAATTCAAGTTCCCATGAAGTGGCATTGTTTTTTTTTTACATATCTATTTCTGAAACTATCTAGATCAAGTGGCAAGCGTGCTCCCGTGCGACATACGCATCATCATCCAGTCGGGAATCATAATTTACAAATCACAGGAGATGGGTGGGCCCGGACTAGGACTTGCGTAGTGGATGTGGATATGAAACTCGAACCTCTTGAGGGATACTGTTACCAAGCAAGAATCAAATGACGCTACAACGTCGAATGGATGAAAAGTTGGTAGACGTAGTGTATGACGTGTCCAAAGGTTATAATTATCTCGTCATGAATGCTAGTTTCAATTGGATCGTTCGTTTGAAGGCTTCTCAAGCAACGATGTACTGTCAAAAAAGATAGAGCAGAAATGCAGCTTGCTCGGATAATGGCTTTCAATGAGTACTAGTGTCAAATCTCTTGCACCGACAGACAATCGGAGCTGCTGCGATACTGTCTTCATTTCTATTGGACAGTTGCAATATGAATTAGAAGGGCGCCGCTTCGTTGCCAGTAAGCCGATATCAAACCGTGATCTATAGCAGGTAACCGCAGAAACTGTCATCAACTACAGTTTGGATGAGAAACGGATGGTTTTCGGTACAAGAAACCTGATGCATGAGAAAAATGGGACATGAGCTGGGTTGTGCTGCTTCTACTCCATAAGCTATTTCGGTCAAAGTTCGAGGCCATGCCAGAGGTGGTATTCTGGTCTCCCACAGCTCCTGAGTTTCTCTCGCGTTGTAGAAAAGCATTTTTTCATACCTGGGAGCAGACACTCTGCTCAGCACTGGTATTGTGAACCGGAGTAACTCATATGCCAGCAAATGATTTCCACACCCGACTTGCCAAAAATGACCAACTCTGGTATATATACTCCTGCAAAGGAAGGTCCCCAGGCACACCATATATACTCTAGTCAGCTGCTTACCACCGCAACAAATCCTGTCTACTACAAAATGACTTCACTAGCCAAAGCTGCCTACAGCGCCAAGATCAGACGACAATCAGCGCCGCCGGCACTCCCTCCATCGCCACCTCCATCGCCACCTCCCACTCCAGCAGCAAACCGGACGGGGATCAAGGTTCAAGAGATCCCACCCCAACTCTGTCATTTGACGGGTGACGAGCTTGCGATGCCCTTCCCTCCTATCGCACTTGGAGGGTATATCAGGTACTATAGAGACCACCCCGAGTCCTTCGATATCTGCGAACAGGGGCT
>Ga0153964_1000205_pt1 | contig 12411 bp, 11 predicted proteins | sample TSFL048MetaG_FD_104726 | JGI IMG/M metagenome (GOLD analysis project Ga0153964, IMG submission 104726) | Attine ant fungus gardens microbial communities from Florida, USA - TSFL048 MetaG | ecosystem: Host-associated > Fungi > Mycelium > Unclassified | place: USA: Florida, Withalacochee... | reverse complement strand
TCTATATTCTCTTTTTAATACCTTCATTCTTGATTCATCCCCACAAACTCTTTAGCATGCAATTGGGACCTGGTACCACATCTCTAGCCTGTGCCAGGCTAATAGTCCCTTTTGCCCCCTTCATCGTGATGAAGTCTGCCAATATATATGTCCAAGGCTTCTCTGGTATTGAGTTTGGCATTAATTTGCCAGCTGGTTGTTCTATGCGATTTTTGTTTCGTTGGCAGGCATCACATCCTTCCACATATCTCTTCACTTCCTTGGTTATTCCTGGCCACCAGAAATTTCTAGTTACCAGTTCTACTGTCTTCTACTGCCCCCCATGCCCTCCTATTGGTGTATCATGGTATAGCCTAATGATTTCTGCCCTTAACTTTTTGTCTTTTGGCACATAGACTTTTCCTTCTTTGTACATGATCCCATCTACTTCTCTTCACTCTTCATCTCTCAGCATCTTTACTCCTGCTCGTTTCATCTTCTCTACCGCCTTTACCACTTCGTCATCCTTTACTTTAGACTTTCTAACTTCCTCTAGTAGATCTACTCCATCTACTATGATCTCTACCACTTCTGTCTTCCTCACTTCTAACCATTCAGGTTTTATCAACTTCTCATCTTCATTATCTCTTTCCACTCCAACTTCCCAGTCTGGTCTCCTGCTCAGACTATCTGCCTTTCCCATCTTACTTTCTGGAACATGTTTCAACGTAAAATCAAATCTAGATAGGTATAGAGTCCATCTCACTTGTCTTCGATTTAACTTTTGAGCTTTCATGAAGTACTCAAGATTTTTGTGATCTGTCCAAATCTCAAATCTCACTGTTGCACCTTCCAGGAAGTGCCTCCATGCCTCTAAGCATCTAACGACTGCTAATATCTCTTTATCGTGTATCTCATAGTTTCTTTCTGTATCACTAAGAGATTTGGAAATAAAAGCCACTAGTCTCCATTTTTTGTCTGAGCACTTCATCGAGAGTACTCCTCCAGTAGCATAATTTGAGGCATCAGCCTCTACCCTAAATTCCTTGTCTAAGTAGAGTGCTACTAATACTAGTTTTGTTGTGAAAACCTGTTTTAACTCGTCAAATGCCTTCTGCTGAGGCTCCTCCCACTGTCACTTCTCATCTTTCCTTGTCAGCATATTTAATGGCCTTGCTACTCAAGCAAAATCCTTAATGAACCTCCTGTAATAATTTGCGAGGCCTAAGAATTTTCTGACGCCTTTCACAGTTTTTGGCTATGGCCAACTGAGTATTCTATCTATCTTCTCTTTCTCCATTTCTATCCCGTTGGGTCCTATGACTACCCCTAGGAACCCTATCTTCCTCGCTTTCCACACACATTTTTCCGGTTTGACATATAAGTCATTCTCTTCTAACCTCCTCAATATCTCTTCTACTATTTCATCATGTCCTTCCTCCGTTTCTGTCCCCACCAATACATCATCCACAAATGCTGCTACTTTTCCTTCATTTATCAAGTCCCTCAGGATTTCATTCATTATCACTTGAAAGGTTGCTGGCGAATTTGTCATCCTAAAAAACATAACAGTTGGTTCAAAGGAACTAATGTGCATTGTGAACGCTCCTTTCCACTCATTCTCCTCTTTTATTCTGATGTTGTTGAACTCCCACCTAAGATCCATTTTTGTGAACACTTTCTTACTCCCTATGTTGTCGATTAATTCTGTAATTAATGGGAGCAGGTAGTTATTCTTTATCGTTTGATCATTCAGGTTGCAATAGTCCATCACCATCCTCTTACTACCATTCTTCTTGCCTACAACGAATACCGGTGACATTTGAGGGGATTTCAATGGTCTGATATACCCTTTTCTCAACTGGTCTTCCACAAAATTCTGGACTTCTTCCCTCTCATTTTTGGATAGAGGATAAATCCTTCTTTTTCTCAGTTTAAACGTCTTCTTGAGATCTATAGCATGATCCCAAATCTTTCTCTTCGGCATTCTCTCTGACTCCACCTTCCCAAATACCTTTCTCCACTTTAGAAACTTCTTCAGGACCATCTCCTCTATTTTCCTGTGGTCCTCTTCTATTTCTTCCTCTCTTCCCCAGTCTTCTTTATCGTCTATCGCCCAGCGGATGATTTTCTCTTCTTCCTCTGTCGCCATTCTTTTAACCTTTTCTCTCTTCTGACTTCTTCCATCACACAAGGACGGGCATCTCGTCATTTTAACTTCCTCTGTTTCCCAGTTTATTTCTGGGTTGTGGGCTGCTAACCACAGCATGCCCAATATCACCTCTGTTTTCCCTAGATCACATATATCCATCCTCATTCTTTCCATATGGCCTTTGTAGAATATGTTGCACTCTACCTGGTGCATAATAGCCCCTCCACTATTTACAGTTCCATCCATATTTTTGACCATTAATGGCCTTTCTAACTTCTGCAGCTTGAACCCATGCTTAGCTACCATCTGTCTATCCATGAACATCCCCATTGCACCACTGTCCAAGAGTGCTTTGATCATTACGCCTTCATACGTATCTATCTTCTCCACTCCAATATTTAGCCATACCTCTCTCAGCATTTTGAAGGTTCTCCTGACCTCCTTTTGGCTACCCCCCTCTTTTGCTACGCTTTTCCTCTCTATGGGCACACTGCTCTCTCTCTCTTTTGCTACACTTTCCAGTTCTCCTGACCATGCACCGCTTTGCTGCGCCTTTGCCTCTCTGGGCTGCATTGCCTTTTCCTCTCTTGCTGCGCTTCTCGAGTCTCCTGCTTGCATGTCACTCTGCTCCTTTCCTCCTCTGCATCCACACCAACTTATCTTCTCCCTCTTCCAATAGGGGAATACTCCTTGTCCTCGGTTATCCTCCGCATAGCATCCCCCTTTGCCATACCTAGGGCATCTCAAATATGTGACGACGGCCCCTTGACCACGCCATCCCAACTCCCACAACTCTACATCTCGTGGCACTGTTGGCCCACAGTACCACTCTGCTCTCTTTCTCAAATCTTCCCATGAACTCCTCCTCCACTCCTTTTGCTGCACATTTCCCTTTGTAGGGCACACCGCCTTGCTTCCTTCTACTCTCCTCAACCTCCTTTCTCCTTCCTGCACCTTTCCCTTTGTAGGGCACACTGGCCTCTCCTCCTGCTGTGCCTTTCATGGGCTTACCACATGCACCGCCTTCTCCTCATTCTTCCTCTTTATCCATAGTGGGCACTCCCTACACTTGTGCCCTTCTCCTCTACACTTAAAACATTTCACCCCTACTGTTCTCGCACTCCTCACTACTCTTTCCTCTATGCCACACTACATCACTCTGCTACTTAAGATTTCAAATTTATTTTGGGGCGTTGTTGCCCCTTTTCCTTCCCCCTTTTTGTTCCTGCAATTTCGGGTCAGGTGCCCAGCTCCTGCAGAGCTTCCCCTTTCTTTCTTCTAATTCTACCCTCAGTTTGGCGAGGGCATGTTTCTCTCTGAGCAAGTTGCTCAACAAGGTGTTGTATTGTTCTTGAGATATAATGGTAACATCTCAAGGAGGGGTATGGAGTTAATGGTTTGATCTTACTTAATACTACGTCTGTTGGGGTGCAAGATCTTCACCCAACCAGACACCTACTGTCTTACTAACTACTGCCCTAATAATACTTTGGCTATTACTCCTCAGGGGAGATCCCTAATCTAGGCAGCCCTCTAAAGGTAACTGTCACTCCTCTGCATGTACCAACTCACAATGGAGTCGCAGCATAAGGTTTATACTGAGAAGAAAGATACAAGTATTCTAACAAGCACCACTCAATTTCGAGGTCAGGTCTCGAACACAATACCTGAGCTTGGTACTGTGTCTTCACCTGCAGTCCTTAACTGACTGCAAAGTCCCCTTAAGCCAAGGGCCTGGCTATGTATGGAGGTGGTTACTGATTGTGATGATCAGCGACCGAGAGTTGATAAGAATGAGAGTAAAGTTGAGCAGGGTCCAAGGCGGACAGTGCTCAGAATATGGAATCGAGTTCTAATGTCAGAGTAGCCAACTCCAAAGCCAGAATTAAGCCAACTGCTCCTTTATCAGCGTTTGACAAGGAGAACTCAATAGAGTTCCTGTTGGATTTCCTATACTACTTATACAAATTCCTGACCCTAACCCTACATTTAAAGTCCCGTGCTTCCTTATGAGTCACTTTTATCTTGCGCATCCATCGATAAGAAAAGAAAAGAAAAGAAAAAGAAAAGAATATTAAATAATGACTTAGTCGTTTCGCCAAGTCATGACATGACTGACTTAAGATCTTAATCCTGGGTTAGGATCAAGAGAGCTCTTCAGGGTTAGAAGAGAACTCAATAGAGTTCTCACTTCATTCTACTACACTACTTATATATTCCTGCACTGTTTGTCTCTATTTATTCTACAAGTCCTATCAGTCCAGAGTTCGATTTCAATTCATGTCATGTTTCTTAGTCATGGTTGAGGTGACTCATGACAAGCAATAAGTAACCTAGTAACTCGGCAAGGGCAGAATAGGCCTGGTAAAAACTATAGGAAATAATCAAAGAAAGACAAGAAGGCACAGGATTCTCTATGACTACCAGAACAATCATTGTATTAATAGATTATGACTGGGCTGATTATTTTCTCTATTTTTTTGTATATTTCTTTTGTATTTCTCTAAACATATAAAAATCCCACTGTAAGGACTTAGTCATGATAACTTAATCCCACTCCTTATCTGAGTTAACAAAGAGAACTTGATAAAGTTCCCATTTGATTTTCTACACTATATATACAACTACTATTGTGGCTATGCACTTCATCTCTCACAGTCCTTATGTTACTTGTCATATGACTACCCTGTCATATGTTGTGACCATGACTGTGACCAATGCTACACCTTTTTGTAACTTTGTGACAGTGACATGACTCCTTTCCCACACTTCACCTTTATAGTAGTGATTCAACTAAATAAAAGAAATGAAAATAGAAAATGAAAATAGAAATGACTTGGCCATTTTGCTAAGTCATGACACCTACTTAGTAGAAAGAGAGTAAGCAATTGTTATGAGATCCCCAAAAAGGAAATAATTTCCCATGCATTCAAACACTTAATCCACAATATTAAGTCATACAATGAAGACAAGATATAAATAGCATGGGAACTTAGGTAATCATATCATGTGACAAGATCATGTGATTGTAGAACATTCTGGAAGGACATGTGATCATGAACTATTGGTGTACAGCCACTTGTAAAATAGTATAAGTAGAGAAGTAATCTAACGAAGAACTCTATCAAGTTCTTCTTGAACATCCACCTTGGGTGCTGTCTAAGTTCCTCACGAGCTTGCACTTAACATAAGAACTCGATATCACTTCCAAGCACTGATCACCTCGATCCCTGCTCATACTTACTTAACATGCAGTTGGCTTAATACTAGCACTATGAGCTAGTACCCCCATCACACTTACTCTAAATCTCCCTCACAAGCCTCTTGGATAGCGAGCCCTAGCTATAAAGGGGACTTCTCAGTCAGGAGAGACTGAGAGAGGAGACTAGGCACTAAGTCTGAGTGCATTGTTCAAGTCCTGACCTTGCGATCAGACATTGTTCTTTATCTTTTCTCTGTATAAGCTCCATGCTGTGCTCCATTGTGAGTGGTACATGCAGGAGATCAGTGGTTACTTTTAGAAGACCACTTAGTTTAGGAGTTCCCTTCTTAGGGGCAATTATTTACTCTTGATTAGGGCAGTAGTCAGTAAGGTAGTAGAAGTCTAGACAGAAGAAGATTGTGCTCCCTCTTAGGCATAGCCTGAAGTCGCTCTGGATCAGGAATCATCTGAATATGAATTGACATCCCCCTCCAATTCACCATCACCATCACCGCTGCCCTATGATATGTTGCAGCAACAGCAACAACCATAACAACAAGGAGAACCCTCTCAGATGCCTATCCCCCACCAACCACTACCAACCCACAAGGAGCAACTCCTCACAATGATCATGTGGGGGTAGCCTTTGGGCCACCTGCAGAATACTGATATTTCTTCCTCTTCTCATTTCTTTTCCCTAGTTTGATTATATTCCTCTGTTCATCTCATTTATTACTATTTTCACTTTTTATCATTTAATTATTTAATTAATTAGCCAAAATACTCTTACTTATTACATAAGCTAGAATAGTAAAAGTGACACAATGCAAAAATATAAAGATATCCTTTTACCCTCAACCACTAAACTCTAAGACCACTTTCCCCTCTGAACTCGTTATCCTTCCCACAATTGCCATCCTGCAGCAGCAGGTCAACACCATGCTCCTCTAACAACAGGGGAGCAGAGTAGAGGTCACAAAACCTCAAGTCTTTAGTGGAAAGATGGAGGAGGTGAGTGCATTTATTAATGTGGCTCGCATATATATTAGAATGAAGATGATGGAGAAGATGGTGATGACCCAGGTAACCTGGGTATTATCATATATACAGGGAGGAGTGGCAGAAGCATGGAAGGACAACTTGTTGGATGAGTTGGCAAAGGGAGAGTCAGAGGTGAAAACAGCTGAGCAGCTGTTTTCAAAAATTAGAAATGATTTTGGGAAAACATATCATGACTTGGCAAAATGGCTAAGTCATTATTTATATTTCTTTTCTTTTCTTTTCCTTTTATTTTATCTACACAGAAGGGAGTGCAGGAAAGTGTCACATCACAAGTGTCACAAGTGTCACATCACAATGATGTCACATGATAGGCATGGGAAGATAGTGCACAGACCATGTAGTAGTTGTATAAGTAGTACAGAAAATCCAACAAGAACTCCATCAAGTTCTTGTCATGACTTGGCAAAACGACTAAGTCATTATTTAATATTCTTTTCTTTTTCTTTTCTTTTCTTTTCTTATCGATGGATGCACAAGATAAAAGTGACTCATAAGGAAGCACGGGACTTTAAATGTAGGGTTAGGGTTAGGAATTTGTATAAGTAGTATAGGAAATCCAACAGGAACTCTATTAAGTTCTTCTTGTCAAACACTGATAAAGGAGCAGTTGGCTTAATTCTGGCTTTGGAGTTGGCTACTCTAACAGTTCTCTTTGTCAATCGCTGAACAAAGAGTAGTTGGCTTTATTCTGGCTTGGAGTTTAGCTTTCTTACAAAACATTGGCGGAGAAGAGAAAGATTGAGCAGCTGAGAATGATAGAGCAGGGAGGAAGGACGTGTGACAAGTACATCCAAGAATTCAAGAAGGTTGCCAAGGGGAGCAGCTATGAGGGCCAACTCCTCATTGAAGAGTTCAAGAGGGGCCTCAATGGGGCCATCAGAAGAAAATTAGTAGAGGTAGAAGAACCGCTGTCTACCATAGGAGAGTGGCAAGAAAGAGCGGTGAGGTTAGATAGGAATCAAAGGCAGAGCAGGGCAGAGGAGAGGATATTGGGAAGAAATGCGGCGCACCCAGGGGGAAATGCACAGCCAAGGGGAGGTTATGGAGAAGGATTGTATGGAGGAAGAAAGGGACAAATAACCTAGAGGGCAGGAGCCTAATATATGAGTATGGGAAATAGGGGAGGAAATTTATCGAACAGAGGAGGAAACCAATCAGGTCCATAGAGAGACCTAAATGCAATGGATGTTGATAGAGGAAGAAGAGGGGATAGAACATGTTATCATTGTGGAAAGTTTGGCCACATGGCCCAAAACTGTTGGGAGAGAAATAAAACAAGAGTAGTGGAAATGCTGCAAGAGTCGACAAAAGAAAATGGAGGACAGTGAGCCCCCAACTGGCCTCTAACAATAAATACAGTGTACTGCACCCAGAAAACCTGGGCAATAAATTAAATTTTTTCAAAAACACTAAGGGAGCAAGAGATGTGCAGCACACATTACAGCCGCTAAGAGAAGTGTGGATGAAAGTAGGACTAGAGAAGTTAGAAAGCCATGAAGGGGTGGCAGTAAAAGTGCTGTTAGATAGCAAGGCAACAAGTCTGTTCATAAATACTACCTTTGCAAAAGAAAAGGGGTTCAAAATGGAGAGGATAAAGAACCCCCTGTTAGTCAAAAATGTAGATGGAACAGTAAACATGGGAGGGGCAATAACGCACTAGGTAGAGTGCAATATGTTCTTCAAAGGACATATAGAAAGAGTCAGAATGGACATATGTAATCTAGGGAAGACAGAGGTTATATTAGGAATGCCGTGGTTAGCAGTCTATAACCCTGAAATAGATTGGGAAAAGGGAGAAGTAAAAATGATGAGGTATCCACCTATCTGTGGAAAAAGAAAGCAAGAGGAAGGGAAGGAGAAAGAAGTAAAGAGAGTAGAAAGGAATGAAGATGAGGAGATCCTAAAGAAGTTAGTACCAAAAAGATTCTGGAAATGGCAGAGAGTATTCAGAAAGAAAGAGTCAGAAAGAATGCTAGTGTGAAAGGCCTGGGACCATGCAATTGAGTTGAAGGAAGGGTTTACACCAAAGAAAGGAAAGGTGTATTCATTATCAAGAGAGGAAAGGGAGAAAGTGCAAGCATTTGTAGAGGATCAACTAAGAAAAGGGTATATTCGACCCTCTAAGTCACCCTAAACATCGCCAGTACACTTTGTAGCAAAAAAGGGTAGAACGCAAAGAATAGTACAAGACTATTACCATATAAACTAGTGAATGATAAAAAACAGGTACCCACTCCCTTTAATAACAGATATACTGGATGGAGTTGGGAAGAGGAAGGTGTTTATGAAGTTAGACCTAAGATAGGGCTATAACAATGTCAGAATAAAGGAAGGAGACGAATAGAAAGCAGCGTTCACAACGTATATTGGAGCCTACAAACTCACAGTCATGTACTTTAGGTTAACAAACTCCTCCATTACTTTTCAAACGATGATGAATGATTTATTTCAGAATCTCATAAACCAAGGAGATACCGCCACCTTCATTGATGACATCTTGGTAGCCACCAATACAGAAGAAGGGCATGACAAGTTGATGGAAGAAGTGCTAAGAAGACTAGAGGAGAACGATCTGTTTGTGAAACCAGAAAAGTATAGATGGAAAGTAAGAGAAGTAGAATTTCTGGGAGTAATAATTGATCCAAAAGGAGTCAAGATGCAGAAAGAGAAAGTGGAAGGAGTACTAAACTGGCCAACACCTAAAAATGTCAAGGAGGTGCAAAAGTTCTTAGAATTAGCCAACTACTACAGAATGTTCATAAAAAACTTCACCAAAATAGCTACACCACTCCATGTGTTGGTCAGGAAGGAGCAGAAATGGAAGTGGGAAAAGGAGCAAGAAGAGGTGTTTGGGAAACTCAAGAAAGTGTTCACAATAGAACCTATCCTAGCGATCCCAGACATTGATAGAGAAATGAGAGTAGAGGCAGATGCTTCAGATTATACAACAGGGGGGGTGCTGTCGACAAAATGCAAAGATAGCAAGTGGAGGCCAGTGGCCTTCATCTCTAAATTGTTAAACACTACAGAGCGAAACTATGAAATCCACAACAAAGAGATATTGGCAGTCATTAGGTGTCTCAAGGCATGGAGACACTATCTAGAGAGAACAAAACTGGAATTCAAAATCTGGACAGACCACAAAAACCTCCAGTATTTTATGATGAGCCAAAAGCTGAACTGTAAACAAGCAAGATGGGTATTATATCTCTCAAGATTCAACTTTACTCTAAAATATGTTCCAGGGAAAAGTATGGGGAAGGCAGATGGACTAAGCAGGAGACTGAATTGGCAGGAAGGGGTGGAAAGGGATAATGAGGACAAAACATTAATAAAACCTAAATGGATTAGAGGAGTAGAAATGTTAGTAGAGGAAGAAAACTTGAGGAATAGAATAAAAAGGGCATAGGAGGGAGATGAAAGAGTGGTAAAAGCAGTGGAAGAGCTAAAGAAGGCAGGAGTAAAAACACTAAGAGACGAAGAGTAGGAAATAGAGGATAGAGTAGTACTGAAGGAAGGAAGGATATATATGCCAGAAAAGGAACTCAGAGGGGAAGTAATATGGTTGCATCATGACACCCCAGTAGGAGGGTATGAAGAAAGATGGAAGATGACCAAATTGGTCACCAGAAACTATTGGTGGCTGGGAGTAACAAAGGAAGTAGGGAGATATGTGGATGGATGCAATGCTTGTCAAAGGTACAAGAACCGAAGTGAAGCACCAGCAGGAAAGCTAATGCCTAATGCAATCCTGGAGAAACCATGGAGTCACATTTCAGCAGACTTCATTACAAAACTACCACTAGCTCAGGGATATGATGCGATCTTAGTAGTATATGACCGCTTTAGCAAAATGGTATATTTTGTAACAACTACAGAAAAAACATCAGCAGAAGGCCTTGCAAAATTATTTTGAGATCATATATGGAAGTTGCACAGGCTCCCAGAAAGCATTATATCAAATAGAGGGGTATAGTTCGTGGTAGGAATAATGAAGGAGTTAAACAATCTGCTAGGTGTCCAAACAAAGCTCTCTATGGCCTATCACCCTCAGACAGAACTAGGAGTTAGAACAATACCTAAGGGTCTTCATTGATCATAGACAAGAACAATGGCTAGATTGGCTAGGAACAGCAGAGTTTGCATACAACAACAAAATCCACGCAGCTACAAAAACCTTGCTATTCAAAGTAAATTATGGCCAAAACCCAAGAATGGGATTTGAAGGAAGGAGGAAGGGGAAGTATAAAGCAGCAGGAAAATTCGTGGAGAAAATGAAGAAGATTCAGGAGGAAGTAAAGGCAGCACTAGGAAAAGCACAAGAAGAAATGAAGAAGTTCACAGACAAAAAATGAGGGAAGGGGGAGGAATATAGAGTAGGAGACTTAGTACTATTAAGTATGAAGGACTTGAAATAGCAGATGAAGGGGAGGAGATCAGAGAAGTTGACAGAACGTTTTGTGGGCCCCTATAAAGTCAAAGGGATTGTCTCCAGTAATACAATAGAATTAGAGTTACCTAAATCTATTAAGATTGTCAAGGACGAAATTTGGGAGAATAAAAGGGGTAGAATAATAGACAAAAACTACAATCTGGGACGGAGTAAGGTACTACGTCGGAGAGAAGTATTACTTAGCAATAGTACAAAGAGGACTCTGGCAGATAGTCAAGAACGGTAGAACAGAGAACGACTTATTGAACGACCTTGGCTTTAACTTATGTGTTGCGCCCCAGTCTCTAGTCGTGAGTTGGTCGCATATTTTGGAGTGATGGAAGTCGTCAGGATAAAGGTCCTAAGAGTTAACTGAAGGAGTCGGAGTGGACAAGACGAGAGTAGGACCAGATGACATTAATTTACAGACTGAGGAATTTACACTGTACTACTCAGTACTTATAGTAAGTCCAGAATAGGAGGAGAGTGGTCTACTATGCTATCCTACTATTATTAATTTTAGGAGAATTATTAGGAGAAAAATTACATAATTATCATATTTCCAGAATATGACAAAGATACATCCTGTAGTTAACATAAGTAGAGTATAGCTCTACGAACCACAGACAGAGGGACAAAAAAAAACACCCCTGAAACCAGTTATCATCGAAGAAGAGGAGGAATTTGAAGTAGAGAAAATTTTAAACAAATGAGTAGTGTAGAAAAAGGAGAAATTCTTAGTACGATAGAAAGGGTATATGGCAGAAGGAGATATGTGGGAAAGCAAGGAAAATTTAGAAAACATAAAAGAGTTGGTAGAAGAGTTTGAGAGGGAGTACAGGGAAGAGGCAAAAGAACTCAGGCAACAGGAGCAGGAAGAAAAAAAAAAGAATTTAGTTGGGAATTACCTAGGGAATTTATGGCAAAATTACTATATGGATGGGAAAGGAAAAGGTATAAAAGGAAGAGAGAGAAGAGATGGGATGAAAATTGGAATTAATGGAAGAATTCCTTGGGACAAGAAACCTTGAAGGGGGGGCCATGTTATGAGAGCCCCAAAAAGGAAATAATTTCCCATGCATTCAAACACTTAATCCACAATATCAAGTCATACAATGAAGACAAGATATAAATAGCATGGGAACTCAGGTAATCATATTATATGACAAGATCATATGATTATAGAACATTCTGGAAGGACATGTGATCATGAACTATTGGTGTACAGCCACTTGTAAAATAGTATAAGTAGAGAAGTAATCCAACAAAGAACTCTATCGAGTTCTTCTTGAATATCCACCTTGGGTACTGTCTAAGTTCCTCACGAGCTTGCACTTAACAGCAATCTTGGTTGCCTCTTTCCTCTATTTGGGTTTTTAAAATGGAAATCTATTTTTAGAGTGATCATATCAGTAATTAAAGTGCTTCAACTCAAGACTGAGTCAAAACAAAGAGAATACAGAACAAGTGACTTAGCTATAGAGGCAATATTATAAGAGCTTTAAGATAGAGTTTAGTATTGCTAGGAAGTCAAGTTATACAGGGAGGATTCAAAGTTTCATATCTGATCACATAGTCAAGAGT
>Ga0153964_1000198_pt1:10000-12569 | contig 12569 bp, 9 predicted proteins | sample TSFL048MetaG_FD_104726 | JGI IMG/M metagenome (GOLD analysis project Ga0153964, IMG submission 104726) | Attine ant fungus gardens microbial communities from Florida, USA - TSFL048 MetaG | ecosystem: Host-associated > Fungi > Mycelium > Unclassified | place: USA: Florida... | reverse complement strand
CATTCTTTGTTTGTTTGTTATACGGCTTATGGTATGGTTATTTTTTTGGTCTAAGTTTATAACATTACAAAAGCAGGCATTGGGGAATTTTCTTTCTTTTTTCACACCTTCAGAAACAGTTCAGAATGAAAGCTCTTGGTGACTTGAGGTACTTTATCGTGAGGAATATAATCCCTATTGTGGGTACATAGATCATGAGCCAACAGAAGCCCTTGAGTTGATTTGCTCGATTTACCGCCACATACTACTTACTAAACAGACTCTACTATAGGGGTCGGGTCTCGATCCGAGTTGTTTAGCGAATGACTCAACCAATACATCTCTACTTCGAGGTGTAAATCAATTCCACTCTTTACCCTACCCCTGTCTTAATGAAAGAATCGAATTTTCTACTTTGACCTTGCGAGCACCCACTCAAAACAGGGAGGGCGAACTCTTATCTCCCCGATCTCCAGGACCGCAAAATAGATGGCATTTTCTGTCTTCTTAGCCGGCTCATCATAAGACCTTCATCCGGCAGCAAAAAGCTTTCCCTTGGAGCAGCTCAAACGTCTTCTGGGTATGAAGAAGCAGGAGTGCACCACATGGAGGAGAACCCAACTCGCCTTTTTATGCCAAGTCACTGGACCGGCGAAACGGATTCCTCCGAGGTTGAGCTTTCAAAGCGGGATCGTTCCAACGCGCCCACGCCTTACTGCTTATTCAGGGGCGGGCGAAAACTCCTATGGAACCATTCGACATTCATAGCCTTTCACAATCCTATTCGGATCTTGCAAGACTGGAATAGGAAACGAAAGTCATCCTGAAAGATGCTAGGAGCTTCTTCCCCACATATCCATCCTAAGCTGAAACTGGCTACCCGATCGGCCGGATTCCAAATTCTCTGCTCGGCTTCGATGATTGGGACATCGAGGACGGCCACGTGAGAGAGAGATTTCGAAGCCTTTGATGCACCTGGCTGACTGAATCAATGAAGATCAATTGGCGGTCAATCACCCGTGTCTATCCCCTTTCTTGCTCACACTCACAAGGAAAAGAAACAAGCAGGCAAGTATTAGTTGTATAGTGGTAGGCCAGGGGCCAATCAGTTGATGGGACGTGGGCGGTTGCCAATGGGTGTATCTTTTTGTAGTAATTCCATCTCATTATCTCCTAGGCCTGGGTGTGTGAGGGTAGAGCAAAGTATTGTTCCGATGCCGAGGAACTACAGCATATGAACAGCTAGGGATCGGAATACTACAACCGTACCGGCTATCCCGGGCAGGTGATAGGAACAGTCTAAGGGGCTAGGTTTGAATCGTTAGTACTAGTAGGAATCGCATCGCTATTCCTTCTCTGCTTTGCCGAGGCCGTATGTATCGTACCGAAGTAGGTATTGAATTTCTCAAGGAAGCGGATAGGTTTTAGTTGCAAAAAGAAGGAGCCCTCCCCGCGGAGGAAGCTTATAGTCGGTCAACTATTGCGAACCCCCTCTGGGCGTAAATATCCGGTTAGCGGACGTCGGATAGCGCAGGAGGAAAGGATTCTTTTAGGATTCGGTAGGTTATCAAATTGTTGGATTAGAAGGAAGTAGTGCAATCAGAAAACGTAACGAATTGGATAAGATCGGAAGAAAGGCCCTATTGTTAATGAGAATAGTAATTCACTATCGCTACTGCTCTACTTTGACACAGGATCACATCACTGCCGTTCCAGTGACTTCGGAATGTTTGTCCTAAGGCCTCCTCATCTGGAGGTAGGAAAAGTAGGTTTACAATGCCTGTCGCCATGATAATAAGAAGTTATTCGTCATAGGTAGAAAGAAAGACCCTTTCTCTAAACCCCTAAAGCTTTGCAGAAGTACGAATTTTGAAAGGAATAGGTCTTGCTTGGAAGAAAAGGGAATTTGGTTGTTGCAAAGCAAGGGGAAAACTCATCCTCAAGTAAGGCAATAGTTGCTTACACAGAAACAGAACCAGGATAGGATTTTCCAAATAGGAAGGCCGTTTCCGGTATTCGAGATAGGAAGGAAAGGAATCAGTTCCGATCATCATTATACGATCCAACTCGTGGAAAAAGCCGACTAGGAAAGCCGAAACCGAGATGGACCGACCCTTAGCCGTTGAAAACCGGATAGGAACTACTGCCGTATCTCCACTTCAGCCGCAAGCGAACGATGTCCTTTCGAGGAACTAGAACTATTGCGAATCCGCGGATAGGACCCGTGCCTTGTCTGCTTTGCCCTTAGCCGTGCTCTTCTCGGAACATGCCAATCACAAGCATGCCTTGCCAATACAACCATTGAATAGATTTCACCCGTACCCTTGACATCCGCGATGAGCCGTTGGAAGGAATCCGTTCCGCTAAATCCTAATTCGTATGCTTCGTTGGATAGGTGCAATCGACGCTAAATACCAATTGGCATGGTTGGATGGGTACCGTACCCCCTAACCCACACTGGATAGCCGCAAAATTGACGGAAAAGCGCCCATGCCGATTCATCCCACCCAACAAACAAACTCATGCGTACATATTCCCCTTCCCCTGGTCTAAGGGATAGCGCTTGGTCTAAAGCTCGCCATTTATTCGC
>Ga0153964_1000198_pt1:0-5000 | contig 12569 bp, 9 predicted proteins | sample TSFL048MetaG_FD_104726 | JGI IMG/M metagenome (GOLD analysis project Ga0153964, IMG submission 104726) | Attine ant fungus gardens microbial communities from Florida, USA - TSFL048 MetaG | ecosystem: Host-associated > Fungi > Mycelium > Unclassified | place: USA: Florida, Withalacochee... | reverse complement strand
CTGGGTGGACGGTCTATCCGCCCTTAAGTGGTATTACCAGCCATTCTGGAGGAGCAGTTGATTTAGCAATTTTTAGTCTTCATCTATCAGGTGTTTCATCAATTTTAGGTTCTATCAATTTTATAACTACTATCTTCAACATGCGTGGACCTGGAATGACTATGCATAGATTACCACTTTTTGTGTGGTCCGTTCTAGTGACAGCATTCCTACTTTTATTATCACTTCCGGTACTGGCAGGGGCAATTACAATGTTATTAACCGATCGAAACTTTAATACAACCTTTTTTGATCCAGCAGGAGGGGGAGACCCAATATTATACCAGCATCTCTTTTGGTTCTTCGGTCATCCAGAGGTGTATATTCTCATTCTGCCTGGATTCGGTATTATTAGTCATATCGTATCGACCTTTTCAAGAAAACCGGTCTTCGGGTATCTAGGCATGGTTTATGCCATGATAAGTATAGGTGTTCTTGGATTTCTAGTTTGGGCTCATCATATGTTTACTGTGGGCTTAGACGTTGATACGCGTGCCTACTTCACCGCAGCTACCATGATCATAGCTGTGCCCACTGGAATCAAAATCTTTAGTTGGATCGCTACCATGTGGGGAGGTTCGATACAATACAAAACACCCATGTTATTTGCTGTAGGGTTCATCTTTTTGTTCACCATAGGAGGGCTCACTGGAATAGTTCTAGCAAACTCTGGGCTAGACATTGCTCTACATGATACTTATTATGTGGTTGCACATTTCCATTATGTACTTTCTATGGGAGCCGTTTTTGCTTTATTTGCTGGATTTTACTATTGGGTGGGTAAAATCTTTGGTCGGACATATCCTGAAACTTTAGGCCAAATCCATTTTTGGATCACTTTTTTCGGGGTTAATCTGACCTTCTTTCCCATGCATTTCTTAGGGCTTTCGGGTATGCCACGTCGCATTCCAGATTATCCAGATGCTTACGCCGGATGGAATGCTCTGAGCAGTTTCGGTTCTTATATATCCGTAGTTGGGATTCGTCGTTTCTTCGTAGTTGTCGCAATCACTTCAAGCAGTGGAAAGAACAAAAGATGTGCGGAAAGTCCTTGGGCTGTTGAACAGAATCCAACCACACTAGAATGGTTGGTACAAAGCCCTCCAGCCTTTCATACTTTTGGAGAACTTCCAACTATCAAAGAAACAGAAAACAAAGGAAATGAGAATGGGAGGAAAATAGCTCCCCATACGAGAGGCTAAAGAAATCGTCTTTGGTTGTCTTTGGGCATGCAACCTCCAGCGATGTCGAGTTTATGCTTTCATCCTCTAATACCTCCTTAACCTCCTCAACAACAGAATCTGTTGCGGAAAGCGCTTCGCCATATTCCCAGATTTGTTTAATCAAGTTTCTAGTCAGTGTGTTAAATTTGTGGGTCAGGCAGGTAAAGAAATACCGCCACAATGGGACCTGACATTCTGAAAATTGCTGTGATTGGCGAGGAGGAGGATCCGGGGGTAATCCTTCCCTTTCTCGCAGATGCTTATTATAATGTAATATCACATGGGCCTGATAGTTGGGTTGTCTTGGAAATTCTGGATTGGATAGATCTGGTGAAAGATGTCCCGCCCCTTGTATGAAGGGTCGGGTATTAGTCTTCACCGCTTTCTTTCCTTTCATAACGGAGGGCCCACATTAAACAACCAGAATACTTCTGTGCTGGAGTGAAGAAGCCACTTCAGTACAGTTTCAGGGCAGTAAGGAACTCACGAAAGGAACTGGTTTAACAAAAGGGGCCGGGAACTACATATGGTCTGAGACTGACTTCCTTGAAAAGAGGAAAACGAGTTATGTAGGCAGTAGCCGTTCCAGAAATGCAGCGGTTGCTCGACCAAGGTCAATAAGACAGATCCGGATCCTAGCGGAGATGGTTCGATCGCTAACAAAGACAGGGGGGCAGCAGACTCCCAACAAGCAAACAAGCAACTCCAAGAGCTCAAGCCCAAAGCCTTAGTAACGTAACGCGCATCCTCATTGCTCGCGTAAAGCAAGTGTAGGCTCGAAGGCTTAGAATGATAGCAAAAGCAGATGGCCCTTACTACACTAAGCGCTATGAGAGCCAATCATTAAATAAAAGAAGGCCTTGCTTCGGTTCAGGTCAAGCAGGAAGCCCAAGTGGAACGGCCTACAGAATCTGAATCAAAGTAGACCATAAGCCATCCTTTGGCTCTTTCTGTTCTATCGATACTTTGACTTCCTCGAAAACCTGATACAAAGGATTTGGTCTTCGACGTCTTCGAGCTATATATCCTCGCGTCACTCTGCTCATTGAATCCTATTCCACTAATAACTAATATAAATTCTTTCTCTTCTTTCTTTTCTCTTTCTGGGAAGGTATCATTAAGATGTTTTTTCCTTGACTTGCTGCATGAAAAAGTAAATCACAAGCTTCTGATAACGAGCGGGCGAGATGGGTAATCTTTATACCTTTACGTTTGTGTTTGCCCTTTGCTGTAAAGATGTAAGGAGTTATTCTAGGATTCCTTCTTTTTTCACTATGACCTAAATGAACTCTGACTTCAACCATCTGTTTCTTTCAATCCCAGATCTTTTTTTCATTCTCCTATTGCCAAAATAAATCTACGAGTTACTTTGAAATAACTAATTGTTCCAATAGAACCTTCTGCCGGTAATTGATATACGACACAAACCTGAAAAACTTTTTTGAATTAGTGATTTGATTTATTCTGACTCGATCTATTAAAACATTCATAACCTTTAGTGAAAAAAGAAAGATAGTTAAAGGAAGAACGGGAACTCTCAGTTAAGAATCATGAAATTGCATAAAAGATGGTTGTTTCATCAGAATCAGAAATTGTCTCATCTCACATCAGAATCATTTCTTTTATTATGGTATAACATAATATCTCTGATTTCTAACTATAATAGGTTTTCGCCATTCAAGTTGTTTGGATGCACATACTTTTTGCAATCGGATACCACTAATCCTTTATACAACAACGTTTTCTTTCAGGCCTACCAACCAATACGGACCGTGTAGAGCTGCTTTCTCGAGCCCTTTCTTGATGAAAATTTCTTGCTTCGGTTGGAGTATTAAGAGAAGCTCTTGTCCCACATTCCTGTAAAATATTGATTCGTCATAAGCACGTCCTGCCCCTTCCGCTCGTAGTAATCCAATGAATTCTCTAGTTCCAAAAACATGATACATTCCATCTTCTGAAACCAACACTTTTGATGTTACTTGACGCACAATAATCTCGATTTGTCTATTATGGATCTGTACTCCCTGGTATCGAGAAACCTTTAGGATCTTCTTCTTAACCAAAGAAATACGACTTTGGGCTATGGTTAGCTCAGCTCCAATAAAGAAAACCCAGGGTACTCCAAGTGGTATACATTCGTTCCAACCTTCAACCCATCATATTAAATCAATCGAAGGCACTTCTATAATTCTACTTGAGGAAGACCTTTTGTGGCTAGACCTCCATTTTCCATATAGAAAAGGAACTAATACACATCTCCTTTAGAAAAGAATTTCCCATAATGACTATGAATGCTTGTACCTGAAGTGACCAAATAAGGCTTAGCTGATCTTCTAATTCAAGAATCAAGATTCACTTGTGGGGCTTCTTTCATGGTGCGTACAGATATCGGTGCACACCTTCATTTAAAGAACATTTCTACCACTCTATCCCCCTTATGACATTTTTGAATCCAAGCTAGACCGGTTGTGTTTTGCCGATCGGTTGCTTACTAGCTTTCTAGTTGACAGGGACGGGGGAAGGGGAGATGGTCTATGTAAATTTAGGGATAGGGACAAGTGACCAATTACTATAGCTGAGGAGAGGAGAGTTTTGACTGCGAGGGAGGCAGGGGCGCGTCTGCTGGTATCGTATCCGCATTCGCATCTTCTTCGGCTTTAGCTACGGTCTGTTCCTTCCTTCAGTCAGTCCTTATTGATGGGCTCGTGAGCCACGTATGTAAGTAATTTATAGGAGATGAAGTCAGGATAGCTTATTGCGGACGCATTGACTAAGCTCTAGACTTTACTCTAGCAGCCTCACCAGCAGCACGTAACTATGTTTTCTTAGTGGAATGCTTGACACCATTACTCTAGAAGGTATAAGGTCCTAACTAATGAAAAGACGGATTTCTGACAGGTATAAGAAATCTCTGTCTAGGGCTTCCCTTTTCTTACTCTTTACCAGAGAGAGATGGAGCACTTTCCCATTGAAAGCAGTCTGTCCATCTTTCGGAAGAGGGAATAGGATAGGCAAAGCAAGCCGAGTATTCAAGGCAGATGCATGTTCTCCCGGCTACCTCTAATTACTCCCAATATTATGTATGGGAAAGGAAGAGAGAGATGATAGAGGGGTAGATAGAACTTCTAACTATATATTTAATATCTAAATAGGAATGAGAAGAGCTAAGACAATCAGACTCAACTGTAGAGTCTTGGATATGGATGGGTGAAAGAGAGAAATCCTTTCCAATTTCTTATCTTTTTTACTTAAAAATATGTGCTTTATAGCAAGAAGAGTAGTGTGTAGCCCTGGGATTTCTAAGCTAGCTCTGGCCACTACTTCTTTTCATCCTTACCTGGCCGTCAAACTACACTGAAATCAATGTCTGGTAAAGCAACTGAACTTCAAAACTACCATCCTAAAGAGGCGAAGAGCAAAAGAAGAGAAAGGGGTACTTTCTAGGAAAGGTAGGTCCACGGAATGAGAGAAAGGACACTCAAATCGAATACTTTAGCAATTGGTCTGACAGAACGGATGGTAAGGTGGGGGACCCATACCTTTATTCTATTCCCGTGCTTAGAGCGAGTGAATGAAAAGCTACGCCTGCTGCTTGTGTTGATTGAAAAGAAACCTGTCGGGAGACAGATCGATGTAGGCGCTCGTCCACTGTTGGCGGTGCTACACCATAGATTTGTACCTAGGAGCAAGAACCGTGGCTTCAGGATCAGCTAAGGGTTAATGGGGTTTCTGATACCT
>Ga0153964_1000195_pt1 | contig 12603 bp, 6 predicted proteins | sample TSFL048MetaG_FD_104726 | JGI IMG/M metagenome (GOLD analysis project Ga0153964, IMG submission 104726) | Attine ant fungus gardens microbial communities from Florida, USA - TSFL048 MetaG | ecosystem: Host-associated > Fungi > Mycelium > Unclassified | place: USA: Florida, Withalacochee... | reverse complement strand
GATCACCTTGAGACGTGACTGACATCGATTGAAAGGTCTTTTTGATAGCTTTCCGTAGCCTTTAAGACTGTGAGAATTTTTGAAGAATTGATGGAGATATGGCAAAATGAAGTTTGTGACAAATTCTGTATATAAGAACTCCTTGTCTGAGGATTAGACCTTTTTGTCACTTGTCTAACTTTGCATTTTTGAACTCTTTAAAGTATCAAAGCACCCATCACAAATAGTAAGTGACCATTTGTGATAGCCTTGAGTACTTTTAGGTAAAGGTCTCCCAAGCTTGGTATAAATATCTTTCCCTTGAAGCATAGGTGCCCATTGATATCCCATGTCCATTTAGGGTTATCAGTAGGCTCTCCTGCATCAAGGAACTTCCTGCAGTTGGGGTCAGTAGCTGTAGCTGTTCTGATGTCTGCATTTAAGAACTCTATGTCAAGAATAGTTTCTGTCTGGAGTTTCTTTGGAGAGGGACCTGTTTTCAATTGTGAGTTGGCTAATTGCTCTGTGGTAAAGAGAAATTGTTGATTATGATTGTTACTAGCACTGTCCTTATGGTATATATCCTACCATCTAGTTAGTGCATCTGGCTTTGTCCCTAGCCTTTCAGGTCTAAACTGAATGAGAAGGTTGAATTGTAATAGGAATTTTGACCATCTGGCCTAGCACTAGGAAAGTGTTTTCGAGTTTGAGAAGTAAGCCAGGTTCTTGTGATCTGTAAACACTTCTACTGGGATGAGGGTCCTTTCTAGATAGTGTCGCTATTTTTTAAAAGCTTTGAATATTGCTAATAATTTCTTGTCATGCACATCATAATTCAACTCCATATTACTAAAGTTCTGGAGTGGAAAACAATAGGGTAGACATCTCCATTGAGGTATATTAAGAATAGCTGCCAGGGCTTGGTCAGATGTATCTGTCTCCACTATAATCTTGGAGTCTGGATCCCAATATGCCAGTATAGGTGCAGATGTGAATACCTTCTTCTGTCATGACTTGGCAAAACAGCTAAGTCAATATTTATATTTCTTTTCTTTTAGATTATTACTAAGGTGGAGCATAGAAAATATCACATAACAGTCACAGAGTCATAGAAATGGTCATGTCACATATAGTCACAAGTCACAGTCACAGAATGTGACAAAGAAGTCAGCTGATAGACATAAGGACTATAAAAGACAAGGTGTATAGCCACGATAGTAATTGTATATATAGTATAGCAAATCTAATGGGAACTCTATTGAGTTCTCTTTGTCAAATACTGATAAAAGAGCAGTTGGCTTAATTCTAGCTTAGAAGTTGGCTCACTGATACCTTTAGTGTTTCAAATGCTTTTTGACAATCCTTAGACTAGTTCTAGGGTATCCTTTTTCTCGTGAGACAAGTCAATGGCAGGACGAGATTGGAGTACCTATAGGTGAATTGGTGGTAGAAGTTGGAGAAGCCTAGGAAGGCCTAAACATTCTTTAGCTAGTGAGGTGTCATGACTTGACAAAACGGCTAAGTCATTATTTATATTTCTTTTCTTTTCTTTTCTTATTGGACTTACAACTACAAGATGGAGCACAAAAAAGTATCATGTGACTTGGTCACAATGTCACAATGGTGTGATGGATGGTCACAGATGTCACATCACAGTCACAGTATGTCACATGACTAGAGTAACATGAGGATCATAGGAGAGTAAGCACATAGCCATGGTAGTAAAGTGTATAAGTAGTAGAGAAATGAGCGAGAACTCCATCGAGTTCTCTTTGTCAAACTCTGAACAAAGAGACAGTTGGCTTAATTCCGGTCATCGGACTTTAGACGCTGACATGAGGAGTAAGCCAGTTTCATATGATATCAATTTTCTGCTCATTCATCTGTACTTTCTCTGGGCTGAGTATAAACCCCAAAAACTCAATGCTATTTTGGTAGAAGGTGCATTTTGCTGGTGACACAAAAAGTTTGTGAGTTTGTAACCTTTTTAACACCTCTTTAACATGTTCCTTATGATTAACCAGGTTATTTGAGTAGATTAATATATCGTCTAGGTAGATGACCACAAATATATCTAGTAGGCCGGTAAAGATCTTGTTCATGAATTGTTGAAATGCAGCTGGGGCATTGAATAGTCCAAATAGCATTACTAGCCATTTAAAAGAGCTATACTAGATTCTGAAATAGGTTTTCTATTCATTGTCCTCTGCGATATACACCAAGTGATAGGCATTCCTTAAGTTGATCTTTGAGTAGACTCTGGCTCTTTTTGGAGCATCAAGTAGATCTGTCATTAATGGGATCAGGTACTTGTCCTTTTAGGTAATGTAGTTTAGCCCTCTGTAATCTACACAGAGTCGTAAGACTCCATTTTTCTTCTTGACAAACAGGACTAGAGCGCTACCAGAGGACTATGAAGGGCATATGATGCTAGTTTTGAGATTCTTGTCCAGGAGTTCCTTCAGGGTCTGTAACTCTAATGCCAATAGTAGATATATAGATCCTAGGGATAGGGTTACCCCCTCTTTAGTTTGTATTGACAAGTCATAGGGGCAATGCCTTGGAAGGAGTCTTGAGTATTGTTTGTCGAATACATTGGCAAACTCCTGATACTCATCTGGTAAGTTGCTTAAGTCTGGTTCCTCTGGATTAATCTAAACTACCAAAGCTTCAAGTTTTAGGTGATTAGGTATGAGCTGCAGGGCTATCGCTCTGGGTGTTCTAAAGGCTCGTTGATAGGCTATGACATTAACAAGGGAAATACAGGATTTTCTAGGTCCTTAATGCTTTATTTTTTCCTAGTAATATTCTTCTAGGTCCTTATTAGGTAGGTTTGTGACTCTAGGTGTCTCTTTAGGGGGGTCTACTATGCTCTTACTCCAGTTGATTTTAGGATTATGGTCTTTTAGCCAGTTGTGTCCCAATACTACTGAATATAATTTGTTGAGTCTTGTTACATATAGCTTGCACATAAAGGAGTAGCCCAAAGTTAGATATAATGTTATGATACTGGATACACACTGGTTTATAGTACCATCTATTAGGGCAAGGGGAAGGAGGTTGACTTCTTGGAATGACAACTTGTGAGTAGTAATGAAATGAGAGTCCACAAAACAGTCTGTTGAACTAGAATCTACCAACCCTAGGAAACTGCCTAGTACCAAGTCTGAGCACAACGTAAGGGAGAGGGATCTTGGATTTGATATTGTAGCTGCCCCTAGATGCAGGAGAGTTCTTCCAGCATTAATTAGGTGATCGACTCCCCAGGAGGTGAGAGGACCACTAATTTGTTTTTTGCTGGTTTATGTAGGGTCAAGGTAGGATCAATCTGGGCAGCATGGCCACTGGGGGTAATGGAAAGTCTTGTAGATTGCTTAGGACAGAATCAGGCCAGGTGGCCTGCTTGACCACAGCAAAGACATAATCCAAGGCTCATACAATGTTGTTGTTTAACTAGTATAAGTCGGCTATCTGTTTCTAGGATGTTGTTGGTTGGGGGGGTGATATAACTGGTGTTTAGAGATGCTGATAGTAGTTGGGACAGTCTAGTGCCTCACTCTACTAAGTTTCTCTTTTCTTTGCTCCAAGAGGGTTTTGTGCCCTCTTGTTTTAATGGTTTAGATAGATAGTCCTATGATCCTCTCTTAGTGTGTGTTTTACTTCTCTCATCCTGTATCCTCCTCCAATAGTCATTGTCAATCCTTAAGACTGCTTTCTTGAACCCCTTAAAGAATGAGACATCCTCCTGGCTATACCGAAGTTTATTCTTGATTCTACTAGGAATGGCATCTTTGACTATCTTTCACAGGGCCTGATCATCCTAACGGATACGATTCTGATACTTAGTAAACTGTATAAAATAGTTAACAGTCTTTCCTTCATAGAGAAAGGGAATAGAAATAATAGTATCTTTATTATTATTCTCTAGTGAATATAAGCCAAAAATATTTGACAATTTTTGTACAAAGGCCAACCAATCCTCAAGGAAGTCCAAGTTATGATATAGGTCGGGCTCGTTGATAAAGGGTTCAAAGTAGCCCAATGTGATACCTCTAAGGTAGGATATAGCAAAAAAAATCTTCTTAGTATCATTGTTGAACTCTCTATCATAGGCATGAAAATAAATCTGACACTGGAATATAAATGCACGGAGTTCATCTAGGCTACCCCTACTAAAGGGGTCAGGCTCCTTGATAACTCAGAACTTCTTCTGAGGATGGCTATTAGATTGTTAGGTAATAGTGAGTAATACAGTTTGTAATTCCAAGTTCGTTATTTTTGCTTAGGGACTTAGTGTGGTTACTTCAGGGAGTCCTGAGGGCCCTGTTAGTGGTTCAAGTGATTTGTTATGAGCTTTTTCATGAGTGTTTTTGGGTACTTCTTCCAGTGGTTCTTGGATAGTGAGTCATTAGCTTTTTTCTTATGATGCTGTAAAGAGATGTTCAATTGGGGTATTGGCAAATTCTCTCAGAGGTCCAGGACAGAGTCCATTGTGATGAATGCAACATTTGAGATGTGGATCAGGAGTAGGTACTTAAGACATGGAGAAGGTGCATGGTTGGTGTACAGGAGATATGTTAGTTTTGTTCAACTATTATATAGAATTCTCTAGAAGAGTGTCTCGACGTGTCTGACTATCATGAAGAGGCTGGTCACCCTTGCACTGGCCTTCTCCTGAGAATTCTGGAGACTTGGTAACTCTGAGATATGTTTTCTGGATTGAAAGTAGTTTTACTTGGTGAATGAACAAAACTAAGGTGTAAATACAGGGATTTTTCTTAAGTATGAAGGTCTCAGTAAATAAGTGTAAAGTTAGGCACATAATTGTCAATAGATTGTGACTTGGTGTCACAGAGGTCTGTGACAGCAGTAGTCAGTAAGGCAATAGAACTCTAGATAGGTGAAGATTTTGCACTCTATTAGACATAGTCTTAGACAGTAGCCCTGGAAAAAGAAAGATTGACTAAATACAAATTATCATCTGTACTATTACCATCTCTATTACCACTGCCACCTGTTATGTCTCACCAATAACAACAATAACAAGGGGAACCCACTACAGCACCTATCTTCTACTGAAGAAGCTGTATATGCTAGGGGTTTTTCTTTTTTTTTTTAAATGGAAGTTCCCCTACTACTGTCTAAGTAGTGGTGAAGATAAAAGTTTAAATAAGAATGTAATGTGTGGTCTCCTAAGGAAAGTACCCTAGTTGATACTGTATATTAATACAGTGTCCCTCATGTAAATTCATGGGAAAATGAATTCAGAAGTTGAAGATAGAAGAAAGTTGTAAAATTAAAGTTTTGCTGATGTACTGTGGTAGCAGTGATATTTGAAACTCGAAACTTGATTCTAGACTACTGTCTTGGTCTTATGCCTGAGTTTTACCTGTCTGGTATTGCTCTAACACCCTGTTTCAAAGTTGTCCTCATAGTAGCACTCTCTGGCTATGTGATCAGACTATCCTCACAGTAGTACTCTTGACTATGTGATCAGATATGAGACTTTGAATCCTCCCTGTATAACTCAACTCTCTAGCAATGCTAAACTCTGTCTTAGAGCTTCTATGACGTTGCCTCTGCAGCTAAGTTACTTGTTCTATAGTCTCTTTGGTTTGGCTCAGTCTTTGGCTTATCTTAGCAACTCAGGATCTGACTCTTTCCTTTTCTACCTAGGGAGTTTCAGAAGTTATTTCTACTGCTCCCTGTAGCTCCTTGTTACTCCTTTGTTTTTGATCATAGTGGATCAGTTCTTGACATGCTTCTACTCTTAGTCATCACTAATTGAGTAATGTTGCAGCTATTCTTATCTCCTGCTGGGCCATTGGTCCTGTTCCTTGTGATGGGCATCTTTCCAGACTTTTTCACATGAGGCTTCTTTTTTCTGACTAAGCTGTTTTTTCTCAGCAATGATACTATAGGGCCATGGGCTCGACTCTGCTGATTCTTGAGTGATTGGTTTGTTGGTGATAGCGACCTTATGTCCCCAGGTATACTGCTATATAGTTAGGTAGCTAGCTTTTGGTAGTGAAGTCCTTTGTACCTTTCCTGCTATTTAGCAGGTAATTCTATCTTAGTCCTGCTTCTTAGGGTGTAAATTCACAAAATTTGGTTAATTTTAGGCCTGAATATATTTCAGGCTTTATACCGCCAACTACCACCACCTACCAGAGAAGAGCAACTCCTCTCTATGATTACTACCTTGTAATAGCAGGTATCCACTATGCTCCAACAACAGCAAGAGAGCAGAGTAGAGGTTGCAAGACCTCCTATATTTAGTGGGAAGATGGAGGAAGTAAGTGTATTTATCAATGTAGCTTGCTTATACTTGAGGATGAAAATAAACAGGAAGGCAGTAACTACCCAGATTATCTGGGTGTTATCATAGGTATAGGAAGGAGTGGCAGAAGCATAGAAGGATAACTTACTGGACGAACTAGCCAAGAAAGAGTCAGAGATAGAAGCAGTAGAGGTGTTGTTCAAAAAGATAAGAGAGAACATGCAATAAATATATGCAGGAGTTCAGAAAAGTCACCAGGGGAAGCAGCTATGAAGAAAGATCCCTCATTAAAGAATTCAAGAGGGGTTTAAATAGAGTAATAAGAAGAAAGCTAGCTAAGGCAAAAGAACCACCAACCACCATTGGAGAGTGGCAAGAAAGAGTGGTAAGACTAGACAGAAATCAGAGATAGAGCAGGGTAGAGGAGAGAATATTGGGAAGGAATATGGCATGACTAGGGGGAAATGTATAGCCTAGGGCTAGAGAATATAAAAGAAGATCATACAGAGAAAGAGAAAGGCAAATAACATGGAGAGTGGGAATGCCGAGCACAAGGGGAGAATATAGAGGAGAAAATATGTTTAACAGAGGAGGAAGTCAAATAGGTCCAAGGAGAAACCCAAATGCAATGGATGTTGACAGGGGAAGAGGAGGGGATAGAATGTGCTACCTATGTAGAAAGTAGAGCCATATAGCCAGGAATTGTTGGGAAAGGAATAAAGCAAGAGTAATGGAGATGCTACAGGAGTCAGCAAAAGAAAATGGAGGATAGTGAGCTCTCAACTGGCCTTCAACAATCTGTATAGTATATTGTACCCAGAATAAACTAAATTTTAATAATACCACTAAGAGAGTAAGAGATGTGCAGTGTATACTACAACTGCTAAGAGAAGTATGAATGAAAGTAGGGCTAGAGAAATTGGAAAGTTATGAAGGGATAGTAGTGAAAGCTTTACTGGATAGCAGAGCAACAGACTTGTTCATGGATATAGCTTTAAGAAAAAGGGTTTAGAATGAAAAAGTTAAAAAACCCATTACTACTAAGGAATGTGAATGGAACAGTAAACATAGAAAGAGCAATAATGCACTAGATAGAGTACAACATGTTCTACAAGGGACATATAGAGAGAGTTAGAATGGATGTATGTAACCTAGGGAAAACAGAAGTGATATTAGAGATGCCATAGCTAGCTACCCACAACCCAGAGATAGATTGGAAGATATAAGACTCTAGCTATGATGACTTAAGCCTACTCCAAGTTAGAGTTGACAAGGAGAACTCGATAGAGTTCCCATTTGATTCTATACACTACTTATACATTTTACTATAGTGGCTATGTAATATTCTCCTGTGGTCCTTATGTTATTTCTGTCATGTGTCTACCTTATCGCATGTTGTGACTGTGACATGTGACATTTTGTGTGACATGACTAATGTGACTGATATGTGTCAAATGTCACACTTTTGTGACTGTCACATAATACTTTTCCATGCTTTATCTTAGTAATGATCTAATTAAATAAAAAGAAAAACAAAAAGAAAAATAAAAAATGACTTAGCTATTTTGCCAAGTCATGACAGGAGAAGGGAGAAGTGAAAATGACAAGATGCCTATCCATATGTAGGAAAAGAAAGCAAGAAACTAAGAAAAAAATAGTAAAGAGGACAGAGGAGGATAAGGATAAGGAAATACTAAGAAAACTAGTATCTAAGAAAATTTGGAAATGAAGAAAAGTATTTGGAAAGAAAGAGTTAGAAAGAATGCTAGTGTAAAAAGCCTGGGACCATGTGATAGAGCTAAAAGAGGGGTTTACACCCAAGAAGGACAAAGTATATTCACTATTAAGGGAAAAAAAAAAGGAAGTACAAGTATTTGTAGAGGACTAGCTAAGGAAAGAATATATTTAACCTTTTAAATTACCCCAAACCTCACTAGTACACTTTGTGGCCAAGAAGGATAGAAAACAAAGAATAGTATAGGATTATCAATACATAAACCAGTGGACAATAAAAAATGGATATTTCCTCTCTCTCATAGTAGATATATTAGATAGGGTAGAAAAAAGAAAAGTATTTACAAAGCTAGACCTAGATAGGAATACAATAACATCAGGATCAAAGAAGGGAATGAATGAAAGGCAGCATTCACAATGCACATTGAAGCCTACAAACCCACAGTCATATACTTTGGGTTGACCAACTCCTCTACTACTTTCCAAACAATAATGAATGACCTGTTCTGGGATCTCATAAATCAAGGAGATACCACCACCTTTATTAATGACATCTTAGTAGCTACAGATATAGAGATAAGCTAGTAGAAGAGGTATTAAGAAGGTTAAAAGAAAACGACCTATTTGTGAAACTAAAGAAGTGCAGATAGAAAGTAAGAGAGATAGAATTCCTGGGAGTAGTAATTAGCCCAAAAGGGATAGAGATGCAGAAGGAAAAGGTGGAAGGAGTGATAAACTGGCCAGCACCTAGAAACATCAAAGAGATACAAAAGTTCTTGGGCCTAACTAACTATTACAGAAGATTTATAAAAGACTTCGTCAAAATAGCCACATTGTTATATGTGCTAGTCAGAAAGGAACAGAAATAGAAGTGGGAAAAGGAACAGGAAGAAGCATTTGGAAAACTCAAAGCAATGTTCACTACTGAACCAGTTTTAGCCATCCCAGACATAGATAGGAAGATGAGAGTAAAAGCTGACATCTCAGATTATGCAACTAAGGGAGTGTTGTCAACAAAGTGTGAGAATAGGAAATGAAGACTAGTGGCCTTTATCTCTAAATTATTAAATGCTATAGTGTCATGACTTGGCAAAATGGCTAAGTCATTATTTATTTTTATTTTTATTTTATTTTTCTTTTATCTTGGATTTACTATACAGAAGGGAGTATAGGAAAGTATCATGTCACAAATGTCACAGTCACATGAATAGGAGGTCACAGTGTCACATCACATGACATCACATGATGGGTCACATGATAGGCATGGGAAAGTAGTGCACAGACCATATAGTAGTTGTATAAGTAGTATAAAAAATCTAATGGAGACTCTATTGAGTTCTCTTTGTCAATTACTAAACAAAGAGTAGTTGGCTTAATTCTGGCTTGGAGTTTAGCTTTCTTACATATAGAGCAAAACTACAAAATACATGATAAAGAGATGTTAGTAATTATGAGATACCTAGAAGTATAGAGGTACTACTTGAAAGAAGCAAAACTCAAATTTGAAATCTGGATGGACCACAAAAACCTCTAGTATTTTATGACGAGTTAAAAATTAAATTGAAAACAAGTAAGATGGACCTTATACCTATTGCGATTTAATTTCACATTAAAATATGTTCCAGGAAAAAGTATGGAAAAGGTGAATAAATTAAGTAAAAGACTAGACTAGCAGGAAGGAGTGGAGAAGGATAACAAAAATTAGAAGCTAGTAAAGCTAGAATGGGTAAGGGGGGTAAAAACGTTAGTAAAGAAGGGAAATCTGAAAGAAAGAATTAAAAGGACACAAGAAAAGGACAAAAAGATAGGAAAAGTAGTAGAAGGATTGAAAAGAGTAGGAATGAAAACATTGAGGGACGAAGAATAGAAAATAGAGGATGGATTGGTAACAAAGAAAGGAAGAATATACGTACTAGAGGGAGAACTCAGAGGGGAGATAATATGACTGTACTATGATATCCCAGTAGGAGGGCATAAAGGAAGATAGAAAACAACAGAGTTGGTCATCTGGAATTACTAGTGGCCAGGAGTAACCAAGAAAGTAGAAAGATATATAAATGGGTGTGATGCTTGTTAAAGATACAAAAATCGAAGTGAAGTACCAGCTAGAAAGCTGATTCCTAACATAATCCCAAAAAAACCATAGAGTTACATCTTGGCAGATTTCATCACCAAACTGCCACTGGCCCAGGGATACAATGCTATCCTAGTAATATGCAATTGCTTTAGTAAGATGGCATATTTCATAGCAACAACAGAAAAAACATCAGCAAAGAAACTCATAAGGCTGTTTTGAGATCATATATGGAAGTTGCATGGACTTCTGAAAGACATCATATCAGATAGGGAAGTACAGTTTGCAACAGAAATAATGAGAGAGTTGAATAACTTATTGAAAATCTAGACAAAACTCTCGACAATCTATTACCCCCAAATGAATGGGCAAATAGAAAGAATAAACCAAGAGTTAGAACAATACCTGAGGGTCTTCATTGACCATAGACAAGAACAATGGCTAGATTGGTTAGGAACTGCAGAATTTATGTACAATAACAAGATCTATGCAGCAACAAAAATATCACCATTCAAAGCAAACTATGGTCAGAATCCAAGAATGGGATTTGAGAAGAGAAGAAAAGGGAGTTATAAAGCAGCAGAAAAATTTGTAGAAAGAATAAGGAAAATCCAAGAGGAAGCAAAAGCAGTGCTAGGGAAAGTGCAAGAGGAAATGAAGAAGTTTGCAAATAGAAAGCAAAGAGAAAGAGAAGAATACCAAGTAGGGGACTTGGTACTGCTAAGTATGAAGGACTTGAAATAGTAAATGAAAGAAAGGAGATTGGAAAAATTGACAGAGCATTTCATGGGCCCCTATAAAGTCAAGGGAATTGTCTCTAGTAATATAATAGAGTGTCAGGTTCGACTCCAGGAAGGGAATTCTTCTTGGGGGACTTGGCCTCAACAGTGAGTTGTGTCTGCTTCTATACTTGCCCCTTTTAGGATTCAAAAGATTTATTAAGAGAGAGAGAGAGAGAGGTATATGAGTTGACAAGGATGAGGTCCTCCTGAGGGAGAACGAAACTAAGGTAGTTACAGCAATTGGCAATTATTTAAATAATTCAGAGGATTCTGGAAAGACTGATGGTGAGCTAACAAATCCATGCGTGCGTGACGCGCGCACACAGTATGCATCACGGTGTCACCATCATGATATAGAGTTAGAATTACCTAAGTCTATTAAAATATACCCTATAGTTAACATAAGTAAAGTACAACTCTATAAATCACAGGTAAAGGGACAAAAGAAAATACTGCCAAAACTGGTCATTATTGAAGGAGAAGAGGAATTCGAGATAGAGAAAATTCTAAACAAAAAAACAGTTAGAGGAAAGGAAAAATTCTTAGTAAGATGGAAGGGATATACCATAGAAGAAGATACTTGGGAGAATAGGGAAAATTTAGAGAATGCAAAAGAGTTGGTAGAAGAGTTTGAGAGAGAGTATGGGAAAAAAGTCAAAGAACTAAGACGACAGGAGCAGAAAGAAGAAGAGAAGGAATTTAGTCAAGAACTACCAAGAGAATTTATGGTAAAATTACTATATAGCTAGGGGGAAAGGAAGTACAAAAAGGGAGGAAAAAGAAGTGGGATGAGAATTGGAATCAATGGAAAAATTCCTTGGGACGAGAAAACTTGAAGAGAAGGCCATATTATAAGAGCCACAAAAAGGAAATAGTTTCCCATGCATTTAAACATCTAGTTTAAAACCTTAAGATATACAATGGGATCAGGATATAAATAGCATGGAAACTTAGGTAATCAGATCATATGACAAGGTCAAGTGATCATAGAACATTCTAGAAGGATATGTAATTGTAGACTAGTAATAGTATAGCCACTGTAAGAATAGTATAAATAGTAGACCAATCCAACAAAGAACTCCATTGAGTTCTTCCTGAACATTCACCTAGGATAATCACTAAGAACTGTCATAGTCTTTTAATAATATATATATAGAATAATAGGTAGTAGTATGTGATGGCCTGTTCTAGTGCATAAACTATTGTTTTTCTGTATATAAGGACTTATAGTCTGAGGATTAGATCTTAGATTTAACAACTTCTTTTATCATTGTCTAAACTTCACATTTTTGAGCTTTTCAAGTATTAAACCAGCAATCACAAATAAGTAAGTGACCTTTTGTGATATTAATACCTGAAAAGCCTTAGATATATATATTAGCAGATTTTATTACAAAGTTGCCTCTAGCTCAAGGATACAATAGTATTCTAGTAGTAATAGATTGGTTAACTAAGATAGTCTACTTTATACTAATTATAGAGAAAATATTAGTAAAAGGATTAGCTAGGTTGTTCAAAGACAATACATAAAAATTACATAGGTTACCCAAGAGTATTATTTCTAATAGAGAACCTGTTAGGGGCTGAAGGCACTCAGAGGCGTCTTAACCCTAAGCTAAAGTGAATGTCCTGGAAGCTAAGGTGATATTCGAGTGAAGCTAGATCTAACTACACAAGCAGTCTTATATACTAAAACTGATGGTCTGTGCGCACTAGTCACGTGAACACTAACTAATAATACCACTGTCCTATTT
>Ga0153964_1000194_pt1 | contig 12608 bp, 7 predicted proteins | sample TSFL048MetaG_FD_104726 | JGI IMG/M metagenome (GOLD analysis project Ga0153964, IMG submission 104726) | Attine ant fungus gardens microbial communities from Florida, USA - TSFL048 MetaG | ecosystem: Host-associated > Fungi > Mycelium > Unclassified | place: USA: Florida, Withalacochee... | reverse complement strand
TAGATAGTCATTTGTCCTTTTCTTAGAACAAAGGACAGCCTCCATATGGTTAGGTTATCACTATTTCTAGCACAAAGGCACTACCATATGTAGAACAATAGGTAGTAGCATGTGATGATCTGTTCTAGTGCACAAACTATCACTTTTCTGTATTTAAGGACTTATAGTCTGAGGATTAGACCTCAGACTTAACAACATCTTTTGTCACTTGTCTAACTTCATATTTTTGAACTCTTTAAAGTATCAAAGCACCCATTACAAATAGTAAGTGACCATTTGTGATAAATACCCCCTCTATTGTCTTTATCTCCATTTATTCTTTGATAAAACTTTTTTCTTTTGTTATTTGATTTGACTTTTTTGTTTATTGTTTGTTGGATGTTTTATTGTACTACTAGTAGCAGCCTGACTAATGGTAGCTAGAGAGTATTTAAGAAGCCTTCCATAACAGAAAGGGAGCAGTGAAATACAGGAGCAATTTACCACCTAATCTCTTTCAACTTTGTAATAGGTCAGTAGCCAACAATGGATGGACACCATCATGCTTGCAAACAACCTACCCCTCTTGGTACATCTTCAACTAGAGCCCACTACGAGGGGCTTCTGACCTTTTCCAAATTCCTTCTGATTACACTCTTGCAGAAGAGGTCTTTCTTGTACTGAATAACCCCCTCTCCCTTACTGACAACTCCTTTACTGCAAATACTAAATTCTTCTCTTTCAACCTTTGATCATCAATTACACCCAACTCAACTCCTTCATCACCCCGTTCCTCTCTTGATCTACTCACTATGTCTGATCAACAACCCCAGACCTATACCATCCGTCCAAGATTTGTTCCTGCTCAGTAGCCAGATCAATCTAGTTATAAAGACACTGGTCATAGTCATCCTACTCATCCCCAAACTACATCCAATTTACTACGAGCCCAATCTCTATATATTCTATCTCCATCTCCATTTGCTGCTCTAACTCCTCATCTATCTTTTGTTCTGCCAGTTGCTCTATCTATTATGCCATCTACCATACCTCATATACCTTCCTTTCAGTACAATAGAACAATGCCTAGCCCTGGTAATCAGAGTACTCCAAGGTTTGATGGATACCCCCCTCTTTAAAGTGCTTTTTTGATGAAATGGACTACCTTGGAAATGCTTGCAGACTCTCACCTACAGAAAAAATACAGTACATACTTTGCTACCTAGATTTCTGCGAATATGAAACATGGAGAACTCGTCGCTCTGCCTGAGGATTTGACTGGGATGCCTTCAAAGCTGAAATCATAGCTTTATACCCTGGAGCTGATGAAGATTGCAAATATACTGTTGTTGACCTAGAAATTCTTATTGATAAACAGGCATGTGAACCTATGCAATCATGCTACTAGTTTGGTGACTACTACCACCGATTTGTGACTATTTCTGATTGGCTCCTTGCTCAACATGGGATATCTATGCAAGACCAGAATAAACTATTCATTAATGGCTTTGACCGAATATTCTGGGACCGACTTACCTCAAGACTCTATATGAAAAACCCTGATCATCCTCTCCACCACCCATGGCCCATGGATGATATTACTAAGTCAGCCTGGTTCTTTCTTGCTTCTAACTCTGCCGCCAATGAACCTAACTACTACTTCTATCTATCATACAATTCTCAGTCACGATTTGACACTTTTACATCTGTACCTCCTGCTCCTGCTCACGAGACATTTGATATGTCATTGCTTGAACAGTTTATGGTATCTGATGTTTTTATATCAAAGTTAGTGGACAAGCTAGGGCTCGGAAACATAGGAGGTCACCCACCTAATAACACCACATTACCTACTATCTCTCATTCTTGTCTACCTTATCCTGAGGGCTGTGTTGGATGCCTCAATCGCTCCTACTACCATTAGTCCTGCCCTATCATTGTTGACTATATCTCCCGAGGTCTTTGCAAACAAGATAACATGAGGCATGTGGTCCTTATGGATGGGACCCTGGTCACAACTCGTCTAGCACCTGGAAAATGTATTAAAGAGCATATTGATAACTGGTTAAAATCTCGTACTCAAGCTACTGTTTCAACCAACATGGTCAAGGCTCTTCAGACTGTCTCTACATCTCAGGCCCTAGATACCCCTATTAATGAAGTCTATGTTAGTGAGATCTCAACTGCAGATCTTGAAGAACTTTGTATGCTAGATTTAGTTGCAGTCTTGACACTGAAGCAAGCAGACTCTATCAAAAAGCATATTAGCGATACAGCTAAGGGAAAACCTATGCTAACCCCAGCTACCCGATCTGCTGTGAAGGCAAGAAAAGCCTCACTTATCCCAACATTCTCACATACTCCAGCCAATACTCAGTCATTCCCTATCTCTTCTCAGTCTTCACCCTTTGCACCAGTACCTTTCTTTAGCACTCGTACTCACTGGCATTCTAATATTGAAGACCCAAATGTTATCCAATGTGTTATTGACAAAAGTTTGGGGAGTACAGTCACACTTATCCATTGCGAGCTCTATGCTATCTCTTCTGATACTCATCAGTACCTGAAGAATAATGTTATCACCTGGAAAGTTCCTATCCCAGCAACTGCATCAACTAATGCCTTTGAAGAAGTTAAGGAAGACAATACACCTGTTGAGACATTTTTGCAGAGCACCTCTTTGCTCTCCAATCTTATAGTTAGAAAGTCTATTGTTGAACTATGCATGATACCCTTAAGACTAGAAGGACACATCAGTGTTGAGGCTGTTCTTGATGAGGGATCTCAAGTAATTGGTCTTCGTCGTGATATTTGGAAAAAACTTGGCCTCCTAATCCTTCCAGAGCAGACTATGGTAATGCAATCAGCAAACAAGTCCTGCAATACTACAATGGGCCTCTTACCAAATCTTCGAGTTACCATTGGAAACTGTGACTTTTATCTTTAGGTACAGGTTATTGACAATACTTCCTATGAAATGCTACTTGGATGACCCTTCCTCACCCTTGCTCAGGCCAATACTCGCCACTTCTCAAATGGGGACTTACACATCACACTGGTTGATCCAAACTTACAGGCAGTCATTACCATTCCAACTCAGCCTCGTAATCACTCCTCTTCTAATGTATCTGCTATCTCAGGTTTTCAATAATCGAGAATTCAACTACCTGTTGAGGAGATGAAATCATTAGCTCACATTAGTATGTCCCTTATGAAATTTCCAAACTAGACAATGCACTGCAAATTTCTATCAAGCCTCTTTTCTGTTTTATGCTATCACCAATTGCCTTTACTTCAGCCCTATTTGAATCACTTATACACCCAAAAGAAATTTATGAAATCTCCATTCAAAACTTGGTATTTTTCTCAGATCAAGTCTTGTTGTTTGCTTATAAGAAAGTTACTCACCGAGTCAAACCCATTGCCACTACTCTACCAGAAGACTTCTGAATCATCCACTATATTCCCTCAAACCTCCTCAAAACTCTTCCCTTACTTCCTTTCCATCCACCTGACTTCACCCCTGGATTACGATATACCCTTGAATGTAAGTTGGCTATGAACATAAATCGAGATCAGTTTCTGTGGCCAGAGGAAGAGAAACTGACACATCATCTTATCAAACTCCTAGAGTTTGAATTTGCCTGGACAGAGAATGAAAAAGGGAAGTTTTCATCAGATTACTTTGATCCAGTAGTGATATCCACAGTCAAACACATACCGTAGAGTCTCAAAAACATACCGATACCCCTAGGGATCTTTCCTTGTGTTGTAGAAATCATCAAGTCAAAGATTGCAGCTGGTGTTTATGAACCATTCAATTCTTCTTATTGCTCTTACTAGTTCTGTGTCTTGAAGAAAGATGGAAAATCACTTCGCCTCATGCATGACCTCCAACCTCTAAATGCAGTTGTCATTAAGGATACAGGCCTCTCTCCTATAGTAAAACAATATGCTGAGTCATTTGGAGCTCGAGGGTGCTATGGTATTTTCGATCTAATAGTCAGGTCTGATCAGCGTATGTTAGCTCCACAGTCTTGGGATCTTACCATCTTTCAATCTCCTCTTGGCACCCTCCATCTAACATTTATTCCTATGGGTTACACCAACTCAATGCAGATCCAACACGGAGATCTTACATTTTTACTCCAGGATGAAATTCCTGATGTTGCTGTTCTATTTGTCGATGATGTTCTAGTCAAAGGGCCCCCCACACGATACGAAATAGGCCCTAACTTGTTCAAAACTCTTCCTGAAAATTCTAGCATTTGTCGTTTTACCTGGGAACACTTCCAAAATATCAACCGAATCCTTCAACAAGTTCAACATACAGGAGGTACCTTTTCAGCAGCAAAATCCCACATTTGTGTGCCTTCTGCTGTTGTTGTTGGTCATCTCTGTACTTATGAAGGACGCCTTCCAGATACAGCCCGTATTCAGAAAATAGTAGACTGGCCAATTTGTAAATTACTTACAAAAGTTCGAGGTTTTCTTGGGACAGTTGGGACTATCCAGATATTCATCAAAGACTATGCTATGATTGCCCATCCACTGGTTCATCTCACTCGAAAGGACATAGAGTTTACCTTTGGAAAACAAGAGTTAGAGGCTATGAAGAAGCTTAAGACATTGGCAAAAAACTCACCTACAATTCATGCAATCAACTATGCAAGTAGACATGAAGTTATACTTGCTATGGATACATCCTCCATTGCTGTCGGATATATTCTTTCTCAAATTGGGGTTGATGCCAAGTGATATCCCTTACGATTTGGGTCAATGACATTATCAGAGAGAGAGAGCAGGTACTTACAGGCAAAACTCAAGCTTTTTGGTCTTTTTTGTGCATTGAAGGACTGTCGGATCTAGATAATTGGGGTCAAAAATTTAGTAGTTGAAGTTGATGTAAAATATATCAAGGGAATGATCAACAATCCAAATATTCAACCTAATGCAACAATCAATCACTGGATATCTACCATTCTTCTCTTTAATTTTCAACTTCGTCATGTTCCTGGGTATGCTCATGGCCTAGATGGCCTATCTTGATGCCCCTAAGCTCCTGAGGACCCTGCTGTTGAGGAGGACTATAAAGAGTAGATTGATCTTGCAAATTCATTTCTCTATGAAAACACCATGGCATTAACAACACCATGCACAAACTCAAGCTATTTAGACATACCTCAATGGATGGTATATACCAGCACATACACAATTGAGTTTCTGAATAAAGAGCTCAACACGTCACATCTGGAAAACACTCCATCTACCCACCATAAACCAGTGGCAACTGTCTACCTATCATCTACTCCTTACCCAAACATACCAATCCCTCAATCTGACAAAGCAAAAGCGAAGGATACCGAGTTAAAGAAGATAATGGATTTCTTAATGAATCCATTACAAAGAGATGGGATGGAGGCTAAAGAACTGAAAGTGTTAATCAGGAAAGCATCAGGTTTCTTTATTGCTGATGGACGGTTGTGGAAAAAGGATTCTAGAGCAAAGCATAAACTAGTAATTGATGAAGAAAAGCAGTTAGACTTACTAAGGCAAGCTAATAACGATCTTGGCCACAAGAACGTATTTACCACTCATACCTGGATCCTTGAACGATTTTGGTGGCCCTACTTTGACGACAATATCCACTGGTACCTGAAAACATATCATGAATATCAAGTTTGGTCAACACAACACTTATACATACCTCCTATGGTCCCAGTTCCCCTTTCTCTCTTTCAAAAAGTGTACATTGACACAATGTTTATGCCAAAGTCCAATGGGTATCGCTACATCATTCATGTATGCTGTTTACTTTCCTTGTATCCAGAATGGCATATGTTATACCACGAAAATGGTTGTACAATTGGCTCATTTGTTTTCAGAGACATTTTATGCCAATGGGAAGCCATTGAGGAAATTGTTACTGATAATAGTCCAGCATTTGTTCAGGCTATAAAGTATCTGTCAAAGCAATATTGCATTAATTACATCCGGATCTCACCTTATAATTCTCGAGCCAATGGTCCTGTTGAACGATGACATTTTGATGTTCGTGAATCACTTGTTAAAGCTGGAGAAGAAATAGAACATCGCTGGACAATAGTAGCATCTTCAGTATTTTGGGCTGAGCATGTCTCTATCCAAAAATCAACAGGATACTCACTATACTTCCTTGCTCATGGGGTCGAACCACTATTTCCCTTCAACCTCTTTGAAGCCACTTATTTGGCCCTAGCTCTCACTAATCCTATTTCCTCCACCAATCTCATTGCTTACCATGCTATACAGCTTTAAAAATGCCTGGATGACCTTGCTGAAGCAAAACAGCATCTTCTTAAGGCACAATGGGAGTCTGTTTGCCAATTTAAAGAGGTACATAAGAACCTGATTAAAGATCTCAATTTCAGTAATGGTGAACTAGTACTGGTCAGAAACTCACAATGAGATGGAGATATTGGTGGTAAAACAAAGCCACGATACTTTGGACCTATGGTAGTAGTGCGACGGTTAAAGGGAGACTCCTATGTGTTGGCAGAAATAGATAGGTCATGGTCAAAGTTAAGGTTTTCAGCATTCTGATTGGTCCCTTACCATGCACGTGACCACCGATCAATACCCCTTACCTGACTTATCAACGAAAATATTGAAGAACTCATTGACAAGACTCACGAGCCTGACGAATTCCCAGAACAAGTGCACAATAATTCTTGTAGGTCTAACTGATGGGGACATCAGTACCAAAACTACCCTCTGGTTGTAGAGATCAGGTGCTTGCCAACATCACAAATTTCCTTGACAAGCACCCTCCTCCACTACTCCTCTGACAATAATACCCCCTCTATTGTCTTCATCTCCATTTATTCTTTGATAAAACTTTTTTCTTTTGTTATTTGATTTGACTTTTTTGTTTATTGTTTGTTGGATGTTTTATTGTACTACTAGTAGTGGCCTGACTAATGGTAGCTAGAGAGTATTTAAGAAGTCTTCCATAACAGAAAGGGGGCAGCAAAATACAGGAGTAGTTTACCACCTAATCTCTTTCAACTTTGCAATAGGTCAGTAGCCAACGACAGATGGACACCGTCGTGCTTGCAAACAACCTACCCCTCTTGGTACATCTTCAGTAGAATTAAGCACTCTTTACTAAGTATTATACTAGAACTCAATTTTACTACTTAAGTACTATCCTATTATAAAAAGCCCAAAGAGGAAATAACTTCCCATGATTTTAAATAATTAATCTGTAATCTCAAGACATATAATGGGATTAGACTATAAATAGCATGGAAAACTTAAGTAAATTATATTATATGATTAGGTCAGGTAATTGTAGAAAAATATGTGACTACAGAACTATTAGTGCACAGACCATGTAGAAATAGTATAAGTAATGTATAGAATACAACAAAGAACTTTATTGAGTTCTTCCTGAACATCTACTTTGTCATAACAAAATGGCTAAGTTATTATTTATATTTCTTTTCTTTTCTTTGTCTTTTGGACTTACTATACAGGAAGGAGTGTGGGAAAGTGTCACAGTCACATAGTGATGTCACAGGGTGATGTTATGTAATGGGTGTGGGAAAATAGTGCTCAGACTATATAGTAGTTATATAAGTAGTATACAAGAAATAGAAGAGGACTGTCAGCGTCTAAAGTCTGATGACCAGAATTAAGCCAACTGTCTCTTTGTTCAGAGCTTGACAAAGAGAACTCAATGGAGTTCTCGCTTAATTCTCTACTACTTATACATTTTACTACCATAGTTATGCACTTGCTCTCCTATGGTCCTCATGTTACTCTAGTCATGTGACACTCTGTAACTGTGACTCATAATGTGGCCATCTGTGACCATCCATCACACCATTGTGACATTGTGACAAAGTCATGTGATACTTTCCTGTGCTCCATCTTGTAGTTGTAAGTCCAATAAGAAAAGAAAAGAAAAGAAATATAAATAATGACTTAACCATTTTGTCAAGTCATGACAAGGACTTTATTAAGTTCTTCTTGTCAACTTGGACTTGGAGAGTAATTAAGTCATTATAGGCTAAGTTGCTATACTAGAACTCAATTCCATATCTGGAGCACTATTTGTTTTGGACCTTGCCTATTCTTATTCTCATATTTTATTAATTCTCAACTAGCAATCACTACGATTGCTAGTTACTTCCATATATAGCTGGGCCCTTGGCTTAAGGGGACTTTGCAGTCAGTTAGGAACTATAGGTAGAGGCACAGTACCAAGCTTAGGTATTGCATCTGAGATTTGACCTTATAATTAAATAGTATTAAGTAGTATACTTGTACTATTCTTAGTATAAACCTTGTGCTGGAGTTCGTTGTGACTTGTACATACAAAGGAGTGATAGTTACTCTCTAAGAGACTATTTAGATTAGGAATTCTATCTGTTGGGTAATAGTTTAGTCCTATTATTAAGGCAATAGTCAGTAGAATAGTAGGACTCTGACTAGATAAAGATCTTGTGCTGTGAGGCCTAAAATTAAACAAATTTCACAACTTCACACCCCAAAAATAAGGACTAAGATAACATTACTTGCTAGGAAACAAAGAAGACACAGAGGACTACTGTCATGACTTGGCAAAATGGCTAAGTCATTTTCTATTTTTCTTTTTGTTTTGTTTTGTTTTATATAGTTAGATCATTACTAAGGTGAAGTATAGGAAAGTGTTATATGACAGTCACATAGTCACAAAAGCATGACATTGGTCACATCACACAAGGTCACATGTCACAGTCACAACATGTGATGAGGTAGACACATGACAGGAATAACATGAGGACCATAGGAGGATGTTGTATAGCCATTATAGTAAAATGTATAAGTAGTGTACAAAATCAAATGGGAACTCTATCAAGTTCTCCTTGTCAACTCTGACTTGGAGTGGACTTAAGTCATTTGTGGCTAGAGTCTTACAACTACCACTAATAAAACCAGCTACCTAGTTATATAGTAATATACCTGGGAATATAAAGTCACTACCACTAACAGGCCAATTACTCGAGAGCCAGTGGAGTTGAGCCCATGGCCCCATGATATTATTGCCAAGAATAGTAGCTTAGTCAAAAAAAGAAGTCTCAAGTAGAAAAGTCTGAAAAGATACCCATTACCAAGGAATAGGACCAGTAACTTGGCAGAAAATAAGAATGGGATATGGTATCACCCAATTAGTAATGGCTAAGAATAGGACAGTATCAAAACTGATCTACCCAATCAGAATAAAGGAAGAACAAAGAGCCTTAGAGAGCTATGGAAACTATACCCAAAACTTCCTAGGCCAAAAAAGAAAAAGACAGGTCCTAAGTTGCTGAGATTAGCCAAAGAAAGAAGAGATTACCATGGGGTCAGTAGTAGGTAACCTAGTAACTTGGTAAGAGTAGAATAGATCTGACAAAAACCATAGGAAATAATCAAAGAAAAACAAAGAGATGTGGGATTCTCTATCACTACCAGAACAATTGTTGTATTAATAGATTATGACTGAGTTGATCATTTTCTCTATTTTTTCATATATTTCTTTTGTATTTCTCTAAACATATAAAAACTCCCACTTAGAAGAAAGAGGACAAGCAATCTCAATTGTCTCTTTCCTCTATTTGGGTTTTCAAAAGTGGAAATCTATTTTTAGAGTGATCAGATCAGTAATTAAGTTACTTTGACTCAAGACTGAGTCAAAAACAAAGAGACTACAGGACAAGTAACTTAGCTGTAGGAGCAACATCATAGGAGCTCTAAGATAGAGTTTGGCATTGCTAGAGAGTCAAGTTATACAGGAAGGATTCAAAGTTTCATATCTAATCACATAGTCAAGAGGACTATTGTAAGGATAGTCTGATCACATAGCCAGAGAGTATTACTGTAAGGACAACTTTGAAACAGGGTATTAGGGTGACACCAGGCAAGCAGAACTCAGGAACAAAGCTAGGACAGTAGTCTAGAAACAAGAAATTGAATTTCAAATATCACCATTACCACAGTATATTGGCAGAAACTTATTTAACTTCCTTTACCTTCAATTTTGGATTCATTTCCCCATGAATTTGCACAAGGGACACTGTGCTGAAACATAGTATTAGCTAAGGTGCTTTCTCAAAAGACCACACAACTTAATTATTTCAAACTTATATTTACCACTATTACACTGCCAGCAAATTTGTGATAGAAAGTAGCATTTGATACATCTTATACCAATGAATTCCCAATCAGAATTTGCTCTAGAACCTATTATCAGTTCTTAGAATGTACCAAAGTATTATATAAAATAGTGAGCAGGTAGAACTAAACCTAGAGCTCATGCAAATACCTCAGGAGACAAGCAAGATGAGCTAGTATCAGGTTATAGACAGAGTTATTGAAAGAAAATATTCTAGATCCACTTTGTATTGGATATACCTTGTTAGGAATAGTATACTTGCACTCTAGAACTAGCAAGTATACTGATGACAGACTTTAGCCAAGACAACTTAAATCTACTCCAAGTCCAAGTTAACAAGGAGAACTCAATAGAGTTCCTATTTCATTCTCTATACTACTTATACATTTTACTTTGGTGGCTATGCAATATCCTCCTATGGTCCTTATGTTATTCCTATTATATGACTGACTCATCATATGCTGTGACCATGACATTAGTGTGACCAATGTCACATCTTTGTAACTCTGTGACTGTCATATGATATTTCCCATGCTCCACCTTAGTAATAATCTAAAAGAAAAGAAAAGAAAAAGAAAAAGAAATATAAATATTGACTTAGCCATTTTGCCAAGTCATGACAGCTGATTGCAAATAAGCACTAATGGTATTAGATCAGATATATTTAGATAAATAACACTTAGGACATGACTTAGAGATTTGGAAACTATGGTTGGAGCTTACTAATATTTGACAGGTAACTAAGGAGTTCTAAATCACAAGCCAATAACAGAGAGAAGAACATCAAAGAATGAAGAAAATTCTAGAAGGAAGTGACAAGGGAGACATGTCATTGATAGGAAGGAGTTAGGGGAGAGATGCATAATTAGTAGGATTTTTGGAGGACTTAGAGCAAAAAGAGGTTGAGAGAATCCTAAAAGTAGTAATAGTTTCTTTTTTATATTTTATTCCTTGAGTTTCAGAGCTTTGTAATAACTTTAATATAGCATTCAGGGCAGGATAAGGAAAATAAAGAACCTCTTGGCACTTACCTCCATTATCACTGCCTCTGAAATTGTGAAATGTAAAAGTATTGAGTATAAGAGTTCAGAGTTAGTAGGATATCTTGAGAAGAACACAGAATATACCCAGAACTTGATTTAGAGAGGAATAGCAGATGCAACTTGAGCAGGCTTTGGAGAAGGACAGTAGGCTGGGAAAGCTTGGCTAGATATATACTTGGATTGCATTACACTCATAAGGTTTGGTGTTGGGAATGCAAACAAGGAGACAATTGAGTATAAAGGGTCTATAAGAGATCAACTAACTATATTTTCCAGAGGAGCTTTTGTCATGGTATGTAAAGGTTAATACCTTAGAGAGGTTATATGATAACAATCTAGAGAGATTATCACAAAAGGTCACTTACTAATTTGTGATTGGTGATTTGATACTTGAATAGTTCAAAAAAGCAAAGTTTAGACAATGACAAGAGATGTTGTTAAGTCTGAGGTCTAATTCTCAGACTATGAGTCCTTATATACATAATTGTAATGGTCTGTACACTAGGACAGATCATCACATGCTACTACCTATTATTCTACATATGGTAGTGCCTTTGTGCTTAATATAGTGATAACTTAGCCATATGGAGGCTGTTCTTTGTTCTAAGAAAAGGACAGATGATTATCTATGGGTAATTAATAAAGTCTATATACAAACATTGAGACCTTCATATCTCCACTAATATTAATTGCATTGAGGTTGTTCTAGGCTCATTCTGAGTGTTATGAAGAAGGCTTCTGCTGAGCTTAGAACTGAAGCATTGATCATGGCAGTTTCAAGATATTAGTAATTTAATAAACAGTAACATGGTAGTTACCAGTTGATCTGCTTAATATCTCGGCCATTATTGATCGCCTTGAGACATGGCTAGCATTGATTGAAAGGTTTCTTTAAGGGCTTTACGTAGCCTTTAAGACTGTGAGAATCGTCAAAGAATTGATAGAGATATGGCCAAATGAAGTTTATGACAAAGATCTTATATTTCTTTTATAACAACCAACTTATATTTTACTTGAGCTGCATATAATTTCTATTTTCTAGTTATTTATAACCTTCACATTGGATTATCTCTCCTTAAACCTTTAGTGCACAATTGGGAGCTAGTACCATATCTTATTGTTTGTTCCAGTATGCAATTCTCTTTTGTACCCTTTCACTGCTATCTAGCTCATAATCAGGAAACTCCATAAATAAAAAGAAGACAGGAAAACCCCTAGTATAAACAGCTTTCTCAATATCATATAAGAAAGTCATATGATGACCATGGGAAAGTAGTGCACAGACTATCACAAATGGTTACTTACTTGATTTGTGATTTGAGAAAAGAGTTCTTCAAGAGAGTTCAAGCAAGGTTTAGATAATAACAAGAGATGTTGTTAAGTCTGAGGTCTAATCCTCAGACTAT
>Ga0153964_1000191_pt1 | contig 12634 bp, 22 predicted proteins | sample TSFL048MetaG_FD_104726 | JGI IMG/M metagenome (GOLD analysis project Ga0153964, IMG submission 104726) | Attine ant fungus gardens microbial communities from Florida, USA - TSFL048 MetaG | ecosystem: Host-associated > Fungi > Mycelium > Unclassified | place: USA: Florida, Withalacochee... | reverse complement strand
CATAGTCTGATAATGAGTGATTAGTAAATAAGATATTAGCATTGCTTGACAAAGATATTAAAATACAGTAATACATTGAATATTTAAGGTTCAGAATAGACAAAACTCTTTAGAGAAATCTTAAATAATCTTTTTTTTATCTTTGGACTAGAACTAAATAGGATAACATTAGACTAATCTATTCTTAGACATTGACTTGACTTATTACTGTCATGACTTGGCAAAATGGCTAAGTTATTATTTAATATTTCTTTTTCTTTTCTTTTCTTTTATTACTAAATAGAGCATGGGAAATATCACATGACAAGTCACAGAAAGGTCACATCACAAGGAGTCACAGGTCACAGTCACAGAATATGACAAAGAAGTCAGCTGATAGACATGAGGACTGTGGAAGACAAGACACATAGCCACAACAGTAATTGTATATATAGTGTAGCAAATCTAACGGGAACTTTATCGAGTTCTCTTTGTCAATCACTGAACAAAGAGCAGTTAGCTTTATTCCAGCTTGGAGTTTAGCTTCCTTACAATTACCTCTGTTACTGGATTATTACTTAACTAGTCATCTTCAGTTATAAGTAGTGTTATCACATTATAACATAGTCATAATATCTAGTTAGAATAAATATAGACTAGAAAGAGTGTCACAAACTTTATTCAAACCTATCTCTACCAATTCTTTGATGATTCTCATAGTCTTAATGGCTACAGAAAGCCTGTTATCGATAGGCTGTTGTTATAAGAGCCCCAGAAAGGAAAGAGTTTCCCATACGTTTGAACATTTGATCTCCAACATCAAATTGTACAACAAGGACAAGATATAAATAGCATGGGAATTAGGTAATCATATCACGTGATAAAGTCATGTGATCATAGAATGTTCTGGAAAGTCATGTGATCATGTAATAGTAGAGCACAGCCACTTGTAAAGTAGTATAAGTAGGTAGTCAAATCTAATAGAGAACTCCATCGAGTTCTTTCTAAACACTTATCTCGAGTGGTTCCTAAGTCGTCAAGACTCTGTAATAACAAAAGAACTCGATTCCACTCCCAAGCACCAATCATCTCGATCCCTGCTCATATTCATTCTACACGCAGTTGGCTTAATACTGGCGCTACAAGTGAATACCCCCACCACCACTTACTCTCTCATCTTCCTCACTAGTGAGCACAGCGCTCACAAGCCTCTTGGATAGCGGGCCCTAGCTGTAAAGGGGACTTCTCAGTCAGGAGAGACTGAGAAAGGAAACAGTACACCAAGTCTGGGTGTGTAGTTGAGTCCTAACCTTCAAATCAGACCAGTTATCTACTTCCTTTCCTTGTATAAGCTCTGTGCTGTCGTCCATTGTGATGGGTACACGCAGGAGATCAACGGTTACTTCTTAAAAGGCCGTTTAGCTTAGGGGTTTCCTTCTTAGGGGCAATCGTATACATCTTGATTAGGGCAGTAGTTAGTAAGGCAATAGGAGTCTAGACAGGAAAAGATTGCACTCTCTGTTAGACGTAGCCTTGAGTTTGCCCTGGATCGAGAATCAGAACAAGAAACTGAAACCGAATACGAATCCTCACCATCACTGTTACCACCACCGCCCTATAACATGTCATGGCAACAACAGCAACAAACAGGGGGAACTATCCCAGATGTCTGCCCCCTGCTAACCACCACTACCAACCAGAGAGGAGCAACTCCTCGCCATGATCGCCACCCTGCAGCAGCAGGTTAACACCATGCTCCTCTAACAGCAGGGGAGCCGAGTAGAGGTCGCAAGACCTCAAGTATTCAATGGGAAAATGGAGGAGGTGAGCGCGTTCATTAACGCAGCTCGCATATACATCAGAATGAAGATAACAGAGGAAGCAGCAACAACCCAGGTGGCCTGGGTGTTATCTTATGTGCAGGGGGGAATAGCGGAGGGATGGAAGGACAACCTAATGGACGAGCTGGCCAAGGGAGAGTCAGAGGTGGAAACAGTAGAACAGCTGTTTTCAAAAATTAAAACTGATTTCGGGGAGACATCGGAGGAAGAAAGAAAAATTGAGCAACTGAGAACGATAGAGCAGGGGGGAAGGATGTGTGACGAGTACGTCTAGGAGTTCAAAAAGGTTGCCAGGGGGAGCAGCTACGAGGGATGATCCCTTATTGAAGAATTCAAAAGGGGCCTCAATGGAGCCATCAGAAGAAAATTAGCAGAGGCAGAGGAACCACCGTCCACCATAGGAGAGTGGCAAGAAAGAGCAGTAAGGTTGAATAGGAATCAGAGGCAAAGTAGGGCAGAGGAGAGGATGTTAGAGAGGAATGCGGCATGCCCAGGGGGAAATGCGTAGCCAAGGGGAAGTTTTGGAGGAGGGTCATATGGGGGAAAAGGAGGGCAAATAACCTAGTGGGCAGGAGTCTCGCACACGGGAGGAAATAGAGGAGGGAGAAGAAACATGTTTAGTAGAGGAGGAAATCAAGCAGGTCCATGGAGAGACCCAAATGCAATGGATGTCAACAGAGGAAAAGCAGAGAACAGAATGTGCTATCACTGCGGAAAGTTTGGCCATATGGCCTGAAATTGTTGGGAAAAGAATAGAGCGAGAGTAGTGGAGATGCCACAAGAGTCGGTAAAAGAAACTGGAGGTCAGTAAGCTCTCGGCTAGCCTCCTCAAATCTGTATAGTGTATTGCTCCCAGAGAAATTGGACAATAAATTAAATTCTTGCAAAAACACTGAGAGAGTAAGAGACATGCAGCGCACACTAAAGCCGCTAAGAGAAGTATGGATGAGGGTGGGACTAGAGAAGCTAGAAAATCATGAAGGGGTAGCGGTAAAAGCTCTGCTAAATAGCAGAGCAACAGGTCTATTCATGGACACGACCTTTGCAAGAGAGAAGGGGTTCAAAATGGAGAGGATAAAGAACCCCTTGCTAGTCAAAAACGTGGATAAAACAGTAAATGTAGGAGGAGCAATAACGCACCAAGTCGAGTGCAACATGTTCTTCAAAGGACATGTAGAAAGAGTCAGAATAGACATGTGTAACCTGGGGAAGACAGAGGTCATACTAGAGATGCCATAGTTGGCGGTCCATAATCCAGAGATAGATTGGGAGAAAGGGGGATGACGATGTGTCCACCCATATGCAGAAAAGGAAAACAGGAGAAAAAGAAAAAAGAAGTAAAGAAGATAGAAAAAGATAAAGATAAAAAAACACTGAGGAAGTTAGTACCCAAAAGGTTTTGGAAGTGGAAGAAAGTCTTTGGGAAAAGAGAGTCAGAAAGAATGCCAGTGCGAAAGGCCTGAAACCATGCAATTGAGTTAAAGGAGGGGTTTACACCAAAGAAAGGAAAGGTGTACTCATTATCAAGGGAAGAAAGGGAGAAAGTGCAAGCGTTTGTGGAAGATTAACTACGAAAAGGGTATATTCGACCCTCCAAATCACTGCAAACGTCACCAGTGTACTTTGTGGCAAAAAAGAATGGCAAAAGGAGGATGGTGCAAGATTATCGCCATATAAATCAGTGAACAATAAAAAACGGATATCTATTGCCACTTATTGCAGACATACTGGATGGAGTAGGGAAGAGGAAGGTGTTTACAAAGTTGGATCTGAGATGAGGTTACAACAATGTCAGAAGACGAATGGAAAGCAGCATTCACTACGTACATTGGAGCATACGAACCCACAGTAATGTACTTTGGGTTAATAAACTCCCCCGCTACTTTCCAGACAATGATGAATGACCTCTTCTGGGACCTTATAAATCAGGGAGACACAGCAACCTTCATTGACAACATTCTAGTAGCAACAGATACAGAGGAAGGGCACGACAAGTTGGTAGAGGAAGTATTGAAAAGGTTAGAAGAAAATGACCTGTTTGTGAAACCAGAGAAGTGCAAGTGGAAAGTGAGAGAGGTAGAATTCCTAGGAGTAATAATCGGGCCAAGAGAAGTAGAAATACAGAAGGAAAAGATGGAAGGAATGCTAAACTGGCCAGCACCCAAAAACATCAAAGAGATGCAGAAGTTCTTGGGCCTAGCCAACTATTACAGAAGGTTTATAAGGAACTTTGCTAAAATAGCAGCGCCATTACACGTACTGGTCAGGAAGGAGCAGAAGTGGAAATGGGAAAAGGAGCAAGAGGAAGCATTTGGAAAACTAAAAAAGATGTTCACGACAGAACCTGTTTTAGCAATACTAGACATAAATAGAGAGATGAGAATGGAGGTGGATGCCTCAGACTATGCAATGGGAGGAGTGTTGTCATTAAAATGCAAAGATGGCAAGTGGAGGCCAGTGGCCTTCATCTCAAAGTCGTTAAATGCTACAGAGTAAAACTACAAGATCCATAACAAGGAGATGTTGGCAGTTATCAGATGTCTTGAAGCATGGAGGCATTACTTGGAAGGAGCGAAACTAGAATTCGAAATCTGGACAGACCACAAAAACCTCCAGTATTTCATGACGAGCCAAAAGTTGAATTGACGATAAGCGCGATGGGCACTATATCTATTGCGATTTAACTTCACCTTAAAACATGTTCCAGGAAAGAGTATGGGAAAAGCAGATAGACTAAGTAGAAGGCCAGATTGGCAAGAAGGGGTGGAAAAAGATAACGAAGATCGAACACTGATCAGGCCAGAGTGGGTTAGAGGGGTAGAAACGGTGATAGAAGAGGGAGATTTAAGGAAAAGGATAAAGAAGGCACAGGAAGAAGACAAAAAAGTAGTAAAAGCAATAGAAGAGCTAAAGAAGGCAGGGGTAAAAACGTTGAGAGACGAAAAATGGGAAATAGAGGATAGAGTAGTACTGAAGAAAGGAAGAATATATGTGCCAGAAGGAGAACTTAGGGGGGAAGTAATATGACTACACTACAACACCCCAGTAGGAGGGCATGGAGGAAGATGAAAGACGACAGAGCTGGTTACCAGAAATTACTGGTGGCCAGGAGTAACGAAAGAAGTAGAGAGATATGTGGATGGATGTGATGCTTGTCAAAGGTACAAGAATCGAAGCGAAGCACCGGTAGAAAAGTTGATGCCCAATGCAATCCCAGAGAAACCATAGAGTTATATTTCAGCAGACTTCATCACAAAGTTACCACTAGCTCAGGGATATGACGCAATGCAACAGGTTTAGCAAAATGGCATATTTTATAGCCACCATGGAAAAAATGTCGGCAGAGGGACTAGCAAAGCTGTTTCAGGACCAAGTATGGAGGCTGCACAGCCTCCCAGAAAGCATCATATCGGACAGAGGAGTATAGTTTGTAGCAGGAATGATAAAGGAGTTGAATAATTTGCTGGAGATTCAAACAAAACTTTCAATGGTCTATCACCCACAAACAAATGGGCAAACAGAAAGAGTGAACCAGGAGTTAGAACAGTACCTGAGAATTTTTATCGACCATAGACAAGAACAGTAGCCAGATTGGCTAGGAACGGTAGAATTTGTATACAACAATAAGATTCACACGACAACAAAAATATCGCCATTCAAAGTAAACTATGGCCAAGACCCAAGAATGGGATTTGAGGGAAGAAGGAAGGGAAAGTATGAAGCAGTAGGGAAGTTCATAGAGAAGATGAGGAAAATCCAGAAGGAGGCAAAAGCAGCACTAAGAAAGGTGCAAGAGGAAATGAAGAAGTTCACAGACAGGAAACAAGGAAAAGGCGAAGAATACAGAGTAGGGGACTTAGTACTGCTAAGTACAAAGGACTTGAAATAGCAAATGAAGGAGAGAAGATCGGAAAAACTGATGAAGTGCTTTGTAGGCCCCTATAAGATTAAGGGAATCATCTCTAGTAATGCAGTAGAGTTAGAACTGCCCAAATCAATTAGGATACATCCTATAGTAAATGTAAGTAAAGTACGGCTATACAAACCACAGGTAGAGGGACAGAAAAAGACACCACCAAAACCGGTCATCATCGAGGGGGAAGAAGAGTTCAAAGTGGAAAAAATCCTGAACAAAAGAATAGTGCAGGGAAAAAAGAAGTTCTTGGTACGATGGAAGGGGTACACAGTGGAAGAAGATACGTGGGAAGATAGAAAGAATTTAGAAAATGCAAAAGGGCTAGTAGAAGAGTTTGAGAGGGAGTATGGGGAAGAGACAGAAGAACTTAGGCGATAGGAGCTGGAAGAAGAAGAGAAGGAATTTAGCCGGGAATTACCAAGGGAATTTACAGCTAAACTACTATATGGTTGGGGGAGAAAAAGATATGAGAAAGAAAGAGAGAAGAGGTGGGACGAGAATTGGAATTGATAGAAAAATTCCTTGGGATAAGGAATCTTGAAGGGGGGGCCATGTTATGAGAGCCCCAGAAAGGAAAGAGTTTCCCATGCATTTGAACATTTGATCTCTAACATCAAATTGTACAACAAGGACAAGATATAAATAGCATGGGAATTAGGTAATCATATCACATGATAAAGTCATGTGATCATAGAATATTCTAGAAAGACATGTGATCATGTAATAGTAGAGCACAGCCACTTGTAAAGTAGTATAAGTAGGTAGTTAAATCCAACAGAGAACTCCATTGAGTTCTTCCTAAACACTCATCTCGAGTGGCCTCTAAGTTATCAAGACTCTGTGATAACAGCTGTGATAGCTCTTAGTGATCACCCTAGGTGGATGTTCAGAAAGAACTCGATAGAGTTCTTTGTTGGATTGACTACCTACTTATACTACTTTTACAAGTGGCTGTACACTACTAGTTCACAATCACATGCCCTTCTAGAATATTCTACAATCACATGATCTTGTCATATGTTATGATTACTTAAGTTCCCACACTATTTATATCTTGTTTGCATTGTACGACTTGATATTTGCAATCAAGTGTTTGAATGTATAGGAAACTTGTTTCTTCTTGGGGCTCTTATAACATGGTCCCCCCTTCAAGATTCCTTGTCCTGAGGAATTTTTTCATCGATTCCAGTTTTTATCCCATCTCTTCTCTTTCTCTCTTTCGTATCTTTTCCTTCCCCATCCATATAGTAATTTTGCCGTAAATTCCCTAGGTAATTCTTAGCTAAATTTCTCCTCTTTTTCTTTCAGCTTCTGTTGCCTAAGTTCTTCTGCCTCTTCCCCGTACTCCCTCTCAAACTCTTCAACCAACTCTTTCGTATTCTCCAAATTTTCTCTATTTTCCCATATATCTCCTTTTGCCGTATACCCTTTCTACCATACTAAGAATTTCTCCTTTCCTTGTACTACTCGTTTATTCAAGATTTTCTCCACCTTGAATTCTTCCTTTCCTTTGATGATGACTGGTTTTGGGAACGTCTTTCTCTGTCCCTCTACCTATGGTTTGTAAAGTTGTACTCTACTTACATTAACTACAGGGTGTATTTTAATAGATTTAGGTAATTCTAGCTTTATTTCATTGCTAGAGACAATCCCTTTGACCTTATAGGGGCCCACAAAGCGTTCTGTCAGTTTCTCCGACCTTCTTTCCTTTATTTGCCATTTCAAGTCCTTTGTACTCAGTAGTACTGAGTCCCCTACTCTGTATTCCTCCCCCTTTCCTCATTTCCTATCTGCAAATTTCTTCATTTCCTCCTGTGCTTTCCCTAGTGCTGTTTTTACTTTCTCCTGGATTTTCCTCATTTTTTCCATGAATTTTCCTGCTACTTCATACTTCCCTTTCCTTTTTCCCTCAAATCCCATTCTCGGGTCTTGTCCATAATTTACTTTGAATGGTGAGTTTTTTATTGCTGTGTGAATTTTGTTATTGTATGTAAATTCCACTGTTCCTAGCCAATCCAGCCATTGCTCCTGTCTATGGTCGATAAAGACCCTCAGGTACTGCTCCAACTCCTGATTTATTCTTTCTGTCTGCCCATCTGTTTGTGGATGATAGGCCGTCGAGAGTTTTGTTTGGATACCCAGCAAGTTGTTCATCTTCTTCATCATTCCCACTACAAAATGTATCCCTCTATCTGATATGATGCTTTCTGGAAGCCCGTGCAACTTCCATACATGGTCTCGAAACAATTTGGCAAGTCCCTCTACTGACATCTTTTCTGTTGTTGCTATGAAGTGCGCCATCTTACTGAAACGATCATATATGACTAGAATGGTGTCATATCCCTAAGCTAGGGGTAGCTTAGTGATAAAGTCTGCTGAGATGTGACTCTATGGCTTCTCTGGGATTGCATTAGGCATTAATTTTCCTGCTGGTGCCTCATTTCAATTCTTGTATCTTTGACAAGCATCACATCCATCTACATATCTCCCTACCTCTTTTGTTACTCCTGGCCACCAATAGTTTCTAGTGACCAACTCCGTCGTCTTCCATCTTCCTCCATGCCCTCTTACTGGGGTGTCATGGTGCAATCGTATTACCTCCTCTCTGAGTTCCCCTTCCAGCACGTATATCCTTCCTTCCTTCAGTACTACCCCATCTTCTATTTCCCATTCTTCATCCCTCAACGTCTTTACTCCTGCTTTCTTTAACTCTTCTACTGCCTTTACCACTCTTTCATCCTCCTCTTGCACCTTTTTTATCCTTTCCCTCAAATTTCCCTCTTCCACTATTGTTTCTGCTCCTCTAACCCATTCAGGCTTTATTAACGTTTGGTTTTTGTTATCTCTTTCCATCCCTTCTTGCCAATCTGGTCTTCTACTTAGTCCATCTGCCTTCCCCATACTTTTCCCTGGAACGTGCTTTAAGGTAAAGTTAAATCGCGAGAGATACAAAGCCCATCGTGCTTGTCTTCGATTTAACTTTTGGCTTGTCATGAAGTATTAGAGGTTTTTATGATCCGTTCAAATTTCGAATTCCAGCTTTGCTCCTTCTAAATAGTGTCTCCATGCTTTGAGATACCTAATGACTGCCAACATTTCTTTGTCATGGATTTTATAGTTATGCTCCGTAGCGTTTAACAATTTAGAAATGAAGGCCACTGGCCTCCACTTTCCATCCTCGCATTTTGCTGACAACACTCCTCCCGTTGTATAGTCCGAGGTGTCTGCCTCCACCCTCATCTCCTTATCTATGTCTAGAATCACTAAAACTGGTTCCGTAGTAAACACTGCTTTGAGCTTTCCAAACACTTCTTCTTGCTCCTTTTCCCACTTCTATTTCTGCTCCTTTTTGACCAGCACGTGTGGCAGTGCTGCTATTCTAGCGAAGCCTTTTATAAACCTCCTATAATAGTTGGCAAGGCCTAGGAACTTTTGTACTTCCTTAACATTTCTTGGTGCTGGCCAGTTGAGAACTCCTTCCACCATTTCCTTCTACATCTCTATACCTTTTGGGCTAATCACTACTCCCAAGAATTCTACCTCTCTGACCTTCCACTTGCATTTTTCCAGTTTTACAAACAAATTATTCTCCTCTAGCCTCCTGAGCACTTCGTCTACCAACTCATCATGCCCCTCCTCTGTATCCATGGCTACTAAAATGTCATCAATGAAGGTCCCAGTATCCCCTTGATTAATGAGATCTTGGAATAGGTCGTTCATCATTGTCTGGAAGGTAGCAGGGGAGTTTGTCAGCCCGAAATACATAACTGTGGGTTCATAGGCTCCAATATGCATTGTAAATGCCGCCTTTTATTCGTCTCCTTCCTTGATCCAGATATTATTATAACCCCACCTCAGATCCAGTTTCGTGAACACCTTCCTCTTCCCTACTCCATCCAATATGTCTGCAATAAGAAGTAGGGGGTATTCATTCTTTATTGTCCATTGGTTAATGTGACAATAGTCTTGCACCATTCTTTGCTTCCCATCCTTTTTTGCTACAAAATGTACTGGTGATATCTGGGGTGATTTGGATGGGCGAATGTATCCCTTTCTTAGTTGGTCTTCTACAAACGCTTGTACTTTCTCTCTTTCTTCCCTTGATAGAGAATACACTTTTCCCTTCTTTGGTACAAAACCTTCCTTTAACTCTATCGCATGATCCCAGGCTTTTCGCACTGGCATTCTTTCTGACTCTCTTTTTCCAAATACCTTCTTTCACTTCCAAAATTTCTTAGATACCAACTTCCTTAGTACTTCTTCGTCTTCATCTTTCTCTACTTTCTTTACTTCTCTTTTTTCCTCTTGCTTTTTTTTTCCACATATGGGTGGGCATCACGTCATTTTTACTTCCCCCTTCTCCCAATCTATTTCAGGGTTATGGGCAACCAGCCATGGCATCCCTAATATGATCTCTGTTTTTCCCAAGTTACACACATCCATTCTAACTCTTTCTATGTGTCCTTTGAAGAACATGTTGCACTCAACCTGGTGCATTATTGCTTCCCCTACATTTATTGTTCCATCCATATTTTTAACTAACAGGGGTTTCTTCATTCTTTCCATTCTGAACCCTTTTTCTTTCGCGAAGGCCATGTCCATGAACAGGCCTGTTGCCCCACTGTCTAATAATGCTTTTACCACTACTCTCTCATGATTTTCTAACTTTTCTAGCCCTACTTTCATTCATACTTCTCTTAGCAGTCATAGCAAACACCGCACATCTCTTACTCTCTCAGTAGTATTGGAAAAATTGATTTTATTGCCCAATTTTTCTAGGCGCAATACACTGTACAGATTGTTGGAGGCCAGTTGAGAGCTCACTGTTCTCCATTTTCTTTTGCTGACTCTTGCGACATCTCTACTACTCTTGCTCTATTTCTTTCCCAACAATTTTGGGCCATATGGCCAAACTTCCCACAATGATTACATGTTCTATCCCCCCTTCTTCCTCTGTCGACGTCCATTGCGTTTGGGTCTCTTCGTGGACCTGTTTTATTTCCCCCTCTGCTAAACATGTTTCCTCCTCCTCCTCTATTTCCTCCTGTATGCGGAACTCCTGCCTGCCAGGTTATTTGCCCCCCTCTTCCTCCATATGACCCCCCTCCAAAACCTCCCCTTGGCTGTGTATTTTCCCCTAGGCGCGCCGCATTCCTCCCCAACATTCTCTCTTTACTCTCCTATGGTAGTCGGGGGTTCTTCTGCTTCTGCTAACTTCCTTCTTATTACTCCACTCAATCCTCTCTTGAACTCTTCGATGAGGGGTTGTCCCTCATAGTCATTTCCCCTAGCGACCTTTTTGAATTCTTGGACGTATTCATCACACATCCTGCTCCCCTGCTCTATCATTCTCAACTGCTCAATCTTTCTTTCTTCCTCTGATGTCTCCCCAAAGTCATTTCTAATTTTTGAAAACAGTTGTTCCACTGTTTCCACCTCCGACTCTCCTTTTGCCTGCTCATCCATTAAGTTGTCCTTCTATGCTTCTGCTACTCCTCCCTGTATATACGATAATACCCAGGCCACCTGGGTTGTTGCCGCCTCCTCTGTCATCTTCATTCTAATATATATTCGAGCCGCATTAATGAATGCGCTCACTTCCTCCATTCTTCCATTAAAGACTTGAGGTTTTGCAACCTCTACTCTGCTCCCCTATTGTTGGAGGAGTATGTTGTTGACCTGCTGTTGCAAGGTGGTGATCATTGCGAGGAGTTGCTCCTCGCGGGTTGGTTGGTGGGGGGCAGGTGCTTGAGAGGGTCCCCCCTGTTGTTGTTGTTGTTGGTGGTGCGATATATCGTAAGGTAGTAGTGGTGGTGATGGGGAAAGTGATGACTCGTATTCAGACTCAGTTTCTTGGTCTGACTCTCGATCTAGGGTGAACTCAAGGCTACATCTGACAAGGAGCACAATCTTCTCCTGTCTAGACTCCTACTGCCTTACTGACTACTGTCCCAGTCAAAATATACATGATTGCCCCTAAGAAGGGAACCTCTAAGCTAGATGGCCTTTTAAGAAGTAACCGTCGATCTCCTACATGTACCCGTCACAATAGACGACAGCACAGAGCTTATACAAAGAAAAGGTAAAGAGCAACGTCTGATTACGAGGTCAGGACTTGAATAAGGCACTTAGACTTAGTGCCTAGTCTCCTCCCTCAGTCTCTAACTGACTGAGAAGTCCCCTTTACAGCTAGGGCCTGCTATCCAAGATGCTTGTGAGCGCTGTGCTCACTAGCGAGAAAGATAAGAGAATAAGTAGATGGTGAGGCCACAAGGTGCGAGGTCACCATTGGGTATCGAGTTCTTATGTTATCAATGGGCTGTGATAGCTCTTAGTGATCACCCTAGGTGGATGTTCAGGAAGAACTCGATAGAGTTCCTTGTTGGATTGACTATCTACTTATACTACTTTTACAAGTGGCTGTACACTACTAGTCCACAATCACATGCCCTTCTAGAATATTCTACAATCACATGACCTTGTCATATGTTATGATTACTTAAGTTCCCACACTATTTATATCTTGTCTGCATTGTATGACTTGATATTTGTGATCAAGTGTTTGAACGCATGGGAAACTTGTTCCTTCTTGGAGCTCTCATAACAAAGCCCTTAAAAAGATCTTTTGATCAATACTAATTACGTCTCAAGATAATCAATATTGGCCAAGATATCAGGCAGATCAATAGGTAACTACCATAGTACTGTTTATTAAATTGCTAATATCTCAGAAACTGCTATTGTTAAGACTCTAAACCTCACAGTTGAATATGCGTTTCAACTTGAAGCTTATATCTAACACTTGATATCTTCATGCTCCTCACTAGAGGATCCAGTTAAGGTTTTCAGTGAAGTTATATTGGAGGAGAGATGTCAACAAGACTTTGAGTAGCACCCT
>Ga0153964_1000186_pt1 | contig 12727 bp, 15 predicted proteins | sample TSFL048MetaG_FD_104726 | JGI IMG/M metagenome (GOLD analysis project Ga0153964, IMG submission 104726) | Attine ant fungus gardens microbial communities from Florida, USA - TSFL048 MetaG | ecosystem: Host-associated > Fungi > Mycelium > Unclassified | place: USA: Florida, Withalacochee... | reverse complement strand
TTGATCGCCTCGAGACGTGACTGGCATCGATCGAAAGGTCTTCTTAAGGGCTTTAAGCTGGCTTTAAGACCGTGGGAATCGTCGAAGATTTGGTGGAGATATGACCGAATGAAGTTTGTGACATCCTTCCTCTACACCCTCCATTTCATCATCCTCTTCCTGTCTTTTAACTTCTCCCTTTACCACTCTGTCTAGCCTCTATTCCCTCTGCTTTCCTTTCTCAATACTCCCCAGAACTTCAGTCACCTCTCCCTCAGACTCTGGCCACGATATTTGTTCTTTATCGGAGTCCTGGCTCTCTATACCAGCCAGCCTCTCCAATGCTGCTGCAATTCTCCGAATGTCCTTCCTCAGCCCCTATAACTCATCAAAACTCTCCAGCTTCTGTGAAACCTCTACCTTCCACTCTGCATCCATCTGTTGCTTTGCTTTCCACACTTTTGATCTCCTGGCTATTTCTACCTTGGCTTTTGTGCATGCCTTGTCTGTGTCAAAAGGCTTACAGGCAGCCTTGGCCTTGGTACAGGGAGCACAGGAAGTTGCATAACTAAAGGGAAAAGACTTAGCAAAAAAAAATAAAATAAAATAACAATTCAAACAATTACTTACAGCAAATTTTGAGGGATGCAAAGTATCCCAAAGTCCATACATCTCTCACATGGACTGTCCCCACCAACGATGGATATTCCCATTTCTCTTGCCAATTCCTCGTGTTGTTAGCAGGTCTCCAGAGTTTCTTTTGGAAGGTACCAAACATGTTGCCTCTTGGTGAGAGATGGGAAATCAAGGAGGTTCATCTCCTCATTGGAAGGAGGAGATGAGGGCGGTTGAAATCTTTTCATTCAATTTTTTTGTCATTGTTGTTCAACAGCAGCAACACAATCCACCTCTAGACAGTGAGCCAGATCCCTCTGGCATTCTTCTTCTTCTCTCCAATGTGCTTCCTCCTCTTCTTGTTTTCGTCACGCTTCTTCCTCCAATTTTTTCTGCTCTGCAAATTTCGCCTCTTTTTGGGCTTGACAATCAAGCTGTTCTTTTTCCTCCTGCTGTTAGAGCAGGGCCTCTACCTCAGCACATTTTCTGGCCAAGTTGGCCTCATAGTACTCATCGTCAGAATTAGAGATGTTAGCAATTGAGGACATGGTGGTAGAGTTTTAGGATTAAAAGTCCACAAAGAAGAATTTTTAAAGCCAGAGTCAGGTGATTTTTATATTGCTTATGCATAAAAGCTTCGAGGGCTTAGCCTTAAAGGGGGGATACTATCATATTCCAGAAATATGATAATTTGTAATTTATTTTCTCCTAATAATTCTCCTAAAATTAATAATAGTAGGATAGCATAGTAGACTACTCTCCTCCTATTCTGGACTTCCTATAAGTACTGAGTCATTACAGTGTAATTCCTCAGTCTGTAAATTAATGTCATCTGGTCCCAACTTTATCTGGTCTGTTCTGACTCCTTCACTTGCCCATTAGGACCTTTGTCTGACGACTTCTCATTACTCCAAAATATACAACTACTTTACGACTGGAGACCAGGGCACAACACATAAGTTGAAGCCAAGGTCGTTCAATAAGTCGTTCTCTATTTCGACATCCTTGACTGTCCGACAGAGCCTTCTTTATACTATCGCTAAGTATTATTCCTCTTCAACGTAGTACTTTACTCCACTCCAGAGTATAGTTTCTATCTATTATTCTATCCCTCTGTCCTCTGAGATTCTGTCTGTGACACTTTGTGGGCAAGAAGGATGGGAGTAAGCAGATGGTAATGGACTACCGCAACCTAAACAACTAGATAGTGAAAAACAATTACCCACTTACAGAGTTAATTGACAATATGGGTAGCAAAAAGGTGTTTACTAAAATGGATCTGAAGTAGGGGTTTAACAATGTAAGAATAAAAGAGGGAGATGAGTAGAAAGGAGTATTTACAATCCACATAGGATCCTTTGAGCCAACAGTAATGTTCTTTGGGATGATGAACTTGCCAGCCACATTCTAGGCAATGATGAATGAAATCTTAAGGGATTTAATAAATGAAGAAAAAGTTGCAGCATTTGTAGATGATGTACTGGTGGGGAAAGAAATGGTAGAAGGGTATGATGAAATTGTGGAGGAAATACTAAAGAGGCTGGAGGAGAATAACTTGTATATCAAGCCAGAAAAATGTGTGTGGAAGACAAGAAGGATAGGATTCCTGGGGGTCGTTATTGGACCCAATGGAATAGAAATGGAAGCGGAAAAGGTAAAGGGAGTACTCAGTTGGCTAGAACCCAAGAACGTGAAAGATGTTAGGAAATTCTTAGACCTTGCAAATTATTATAGAAGGTTTATTAAGGATTTCACTCGAGTAGCAAGGCCAATGAATATGCTGATGAGAAAAGATGAGAAGTGGCAGTAGGGAGAAGAACAGCAGAAAGCATTTAATGAGCTAAAGCAAGTTTTTACTTAGACAAGGAATTCAGAGTAGAGACCAATGCATCGAACTATACTACTGGAGAAGTACTATCAATGAAGTACTCAGACAAAAAGTGGAGACTAGTTGCCTTTATTTCCAAGTCTCTTAGTAATACAGAACGAAACTATGAGATATATGACAAGGAGATGTTAGCAGTCATTAGATGTCTAGAAGCATGGAGACACTTCCTGGAAGGAGCAACAGAAAAATTTGAGATCTGGACAGATCATAAGAACCTCAAATACTTTATAAAGGCACAAAAATTAAATAGGAGACAAGCAAGATGGGCTCTATATCTATCAAGATTTAATTTCATGCTAAAATATGTTCTGGGAAGTAAGATGAGAAAAGCAGACAGTCTGAGCAGGAGGCCAGACTGGGAAGTTGGAGTAGAAAAGGACAACAAGGATGAAACATTGGTAAAACCAGAATGGTTAGAAGTGAGAAGAAATGAGGTGGTAAAAATCATAGTAGACTGAGTAGATCTACTAGAAGAAGTAAGGAAGTCAAAGGTAAAAGACGATGAGATAATAAAAGCTGTGGAAGAAATAAAACAAGGAGGGGTAAAAATGTTAAGAGATGAAGAGTGGAGAGAGGTTGACAGTGTAATGTACAAAGAAGAAAAAGTGCATGTGCCAAAAGATAATAAACTTAGGGCAGAAATTATCAGGCTACATCACAATATGCTAGTAGAAGGTCATGGGGGCAGTGGAAGACAGTCGAATTGGTCACTCATAATTTTTGGTGGCTAGGAGTAACCAAGGAAGTGAAGTGGTATATAGAAGGGTATGATACCTGTCAGTGGAATAAAAATTACACAGAACAACCAGCTGGCAAATTAATGCCCAACTCAATCCCAGAGAAACCTTGGACACATATATTGGCAGATTTTATCACTAAACTGCCTTTGGCTCAAGGATACGATTCGATCTTAGTAGTAGTTGATAAGTTGACAAAAATGGTGCACTTTGTACCTACTACAGAAAAAACATTGGCAAAAGGACTAGCACAGTTGTTTAGAGACAATGTATGGAAACTACACGGTCTACCTGAAAGCATCATATTAGACAAAGGACCGCAATTCACAGTAGGGTTAATGAAAGAATTGAACTATTATAACTTGGCAAATTAGCTAAGTCATTATTTATATTTCTTTTCTTTTCTTATTTATAACTACAAGATGGAGTGCGGGAAAGTATCATGTGACTTTGTCACAATGTCACAGTCACAAGGTGTCACATGACTAGAGTAACATGAGGACCATGGGAGAACAAGTGCATAGCCACAGTAGTAAAATGTATAAGTAGTAGAGAATTAAGCGAGAACCCTATTGAGTTCTCTTTGTTAAACTCTGAACAAAGAGACAGTTGGCTTAATTCCAGTCATCGGACTTTAGACACTGACATGAACGAGATGCTGGGGATCAAGAGTAAATTGTCAATGGCATTCTACCCTTAGACAGATGGACAAACAGAGAGAGTAAATCAAGAGCTGGAACAATATCTGAGAATGTTCATTGATCACAGGCAAGAGCAATGGCCAGAATAGTTAGGAACAGCAGAGTTTGCCTATAACAACAAAGTGCACTCAAGCACTCAGATATTACCTTTCAAGGCAAATTACAGACAAGATCCTAGGATGGGGTTTGAAGGAAGGAAGAAGGGAAAATATGCAGGGGCAGAGAAATTTATTGAAAAGATAAAAGAAATACAGGAGGAGGCAAAAGTGGCGCTAGGGAAAGCGCAAGAAGATATGAAGAAATACACAGATAGGAAAAGGGGAGAAGCTGATGATTACAGAGTAGGAGACTTGGTAATGTTAAGCACTAAGGACCTGAAATATCAAATGGTCAGGAGAAGAACAGAGAAGTTGATGGAGAGATTTGTGGGCCCATATAAAATAAAGAAAATCATATCGTCAAACACAGTAGAATTAGAACTACCTAGCACAATAAAGATACACTTGGTAGTTAATGTTAGTAGGATACGTAGATATGTAGGGCAAGTAGAAGGACAAAGGAAGGAGCAACCAGCTCCAGTAATAATCAAAGGAGAAAAGGAATGGGAGATAGAGAGAATATTGAATAAGTGATGAGTAAGGGGAAAAGATAAGTACTTAGTATGATAGAAAGGGTTTACAGTGGAGTCCAATACTTGGGAAGGAAGAGAGAATTTAAAGAATGCAAAAGAAGTGATCAAAGAATTCAAGAAGGAATATCAGCGAGATATGGAAGATGTAGTGAGACAAGAATATGAGAAAGGAACATTTAGAAGGGGAGAGTTGCCAGGGAGATTTACAGCAAGGAAATTGTTTGGGTGGTCAGATAAACAGTACAACCAAGAATATTGGGGAAGGTTGGAGAGAAATTGGAAAAGATAGAAGGGTAAACGACCAAGAAAAATGATGGAGACAATTAAAGAAGAAGAAGAAATTGAGCAAGGTGTTATCAATAGACTGTGATAGTCCTTAGTGATCACCCAAGGTGGATGTTCAAGAAGAACTCAATAGAGTTTTTCGTTGGATTACTTCTTTACTTATACTACTTTACAATTAGCTGTACACTAATAGTTCACAGTCATATATCCTTCCAGAATGTTCTACAATCACATGACCTTGTCACATAATATGATTACCTAAGTTCCCATGCTATTTATATCTTGTCTTTGTTGTATAACTTGATATTATAGATTAAGTGTTTAAATGTACAGGAAATTATTTCCTTTTTGGGGCTCTCATAACACAAGGAGACTTAGGATTAAGGGAGTAGACAGAAGAAGATGACGATGAAATGGACAATATAGTTAACCTGGATTACGAGTTGTAAGAAAATTCCTTGGGATAAGGAAACTTAAGAGAGAGATGGTGTCATGACTTGGCAAAACAGCTAAGTCAATATTTATTTCTTTTCTTTCCCTTTAGATTATTACTAAGGTGGAGCATGGGAAATATCATGTGACAGTCACAGAGTCACAAAGGTGTGATTGAGGTCACAGAATGGTCACATCACACATTTAGTCACAAGTCACAGTCACAGCATATGACAAAGAAGTCAGCTGATGGACATGAGGACTGTGGGAAACAAGATGCATAGCCACAATAGTAATTATATATATAGTATAGCAAATCTAACAGGGACTCTATCGAGTTCTCCTTGTCAAATGCTGATAAAGGAGCAGTTGGCTATTTTGACACCTGGTGTATTATGACCTTTAGGAGTAACTCAGGTTGCAATACTTAAGTAAAGACTTGAGAATAATATGAGAGTTGAGAAAGGAAGGAAATGATACAATTGATAAAGTGTAAGGAATACAGAAGAGTATCTACTGTATATATACTTATGTACCATGAGGTGGAAATAAGTAATACACATGGCAGACATGAGGTTTGCTAAGTAAAGAACATACCCTACCAGTGAGGCACTGACTGACCCATTAGATATATGAAGTAATATAAAACAAAGAAATAGTCTATGTGTAGAACACCTGGAGGCAATGAGGTTGATCATTACAGTCTGTGCACTAGAACAGGCCATCACATGCTACTTTCTATTGTTCTACATATAGTAGTACCTTTGTGCTTAATATAGTGATAACTTAACCTTATAGAGGCTATCCTTTGTTTTAAGAAAGAGACAGATAACTATCTATAGGTAATTATAAAGTCTATATGCAAACATTGAGGCTTTTATATCTCTACTAATATTAATTGCCTTGAGATCTTTCTAAAGGCTTCTGCTGAGCCTAGAACTGAAGCATTGATTGTGGTGGTTTCTGAGATATTAGCAATTTAATAAATAGTAACATGGTGGTTACCAGTTGATCTGCTTAATATCTCAGCCAATACTAATTGCCTTGAGACATGACTGGTATTAATCAAAAGATCTTTTTAAGGGCTTTTTGTAGCCATTGAGACCATGGGAATCATTGAAGAATTGATAGAGATATGGCCAAATGAAGTTTGTGATAATGACTTAGCTATTCTGCCAAGTCATGACATAAATGGTCATAATAGGATCAAATGGACTCATCTACTAATCCCTTCATGCCCAAACAAAGAAACAATTGCCAAATTCCAAAGAGCAATCCAAAAACTTAACAAAAAACAAAAAACATTTACACAAGTAGCAAGAAATGCTAAAAACGTCCCATGTATCACAGAAGCCTTCTCTGCTCTCCCCAACAAAAAGATTCTGCAAATATATAATGCAGCCTTCCCAACCTCCACTCAAAGAAAAATTCAAATCACAACCAAAGGTTTATCAAGGAAACAAGTTCTAATCCCTCTTAACAATAACCAAATTTATATTATCATAAAAAATACTAACATCTATATTAGGTTCATTAATACCCAACTCAAGACTATCAAATCCTTAACAAGAACAGAATACTTCTGTCCCACTATAGAAGGTATCAGTATCTTAACCAACTATGTTCTAGCAGAAAGCAACTTCAGTATCATCAATAAGTACATCAAAACCATTAAGGGTGCTAATATTAACAACAGGTCTACACCAAGAACCCTATAATCCAAGTCATACTTCAAAATTACAGATATTCCCTTTAAATAGAGTATTGGTAACAACCTTGACTCTTTATTCATTGCCAACTACCTCAACAATATTAACCTGTTTGAAGACATTTCTTTTGCCACCAAACCATGGGTCATTAAAGTCTTACCTAAATTGGACATGGATTAATATTTGGAATTCACAAAATAGTACTAAAGCTAAACTTCTTCTCAATAGATCATTTAACTATGAAAAATATATCACTATCATCAGAAGTACTAATATGAACCCAGGTATGCCCCAATATTATAACTGTTGGAAATGGGAACATTCTATGTTTGCTTGTAGGGCTCACAGCTCTAAGTATTAGAAATATAATGGTCTACACAAACTTGAGCACCACAGAGACATGGCTTGGTACTACAAAGCTAACAACAAAATCACTTCTCCCTAATTAGAAACAGCAAAAGGTTTACTGTGCCCTCATTTGTTCAAATGCATTAACTGCAAAGGCAAATATATAGCTGATGACAACAAATGTCCTTTTTGGAAACATAGATTTAACTAGGACTAGCATACAAAGAAAGCTCAAGAGGTTCGAGAAATTAGAGCCAACTCAATTCATTTAGCTATAAATGGCAACAAATCATGAACCATCACAAATTAACAATCTTTTTACAGAATGTTAGAAAAAACAAAATCCTTACTGACTTTATCCTAGAAACAAGAAAATTAAATACTAACATTATATTTATCCAGAAACCCCCTAGATATCTAATACAATATATCCCAAGCCATATAAACCCAGAAGGAGATCCCATCTATAGTATACCCCAACATCTAGACTGGACTCTCTTTTCCCATAATAACAACAATCCTAACAACATACTATAAGTTACCACTTATATCAATCAATTTTTTTAAAAAAAAATCAGTAATTTATTACACAGGGCACGAAGGTAGTCCATGGCAGTACAGAGAAAGGGAGACTATGGACCCTTGATACATGTTATAAATGCACCTCCTACACTAACTAAGCACGAGGCAAAGAAGCATAGATACTGAAAGAAAGGAAAGACTAATTATAGAAAAAGGAAAAAGACCTAGCTTCCAACACGTGTACTTGTTATACTGACTCAACTCCTACTCCACATTCCAGGCTATCATGACTTAGCAAAACAGCTAAGTCATTATTTAATATTTCTTTTTCTTTTCTTTTCTTTTATTACTAAGGTGGAGCATGAGAAAATATCACATGACAAGTCACAGAGTCATAGAATGCAAAGAAGTCAGCTGATGGATATGAGGACTGTGGGAGACAAGATGTATAGCCATAACAGTAATTGTATATATAGTGTAGCAAATCTAATGGGGACTCTATTGAGTTCTCTTTGTCAAATGCTGATAAAGAGCAGTTGGCTTTATTCCAGCTTAGGAGTTGGCTCACTGACACAGGCCCTGATCAAATAACTTTCCCATATTACATGCAAAATTACAGACACTATCCCCAGTACTCTGGTCAGACCCCCTTTCAGGAAGGTACCAATGACTTCCACTATAAGCCAAAGCTCTATGTGGAAGGGCCAAGGACAGTTTATGCTATCCTAGTCTCTCCTGGTCAGCTTACCTAGGATTGCCTCCCTAACAAGGTGTAGGTGGGAAGCAAGACGTCCTACCTATGGATGAGTACTAGGACTTTTTCTAGTAGGTCACAGAGAAACTGAGTACCCTCAAGTGGCTATTAACCATTAGTGTCTTGATACATGACTTCAGGACAACCTATAGAAAAAAGGACCAGAGACCAAGGGCATCATAAACTTCCTAGAGCTTAGCGTACTTCTCCCAGTCTGCCCCATTTGCCCCATTTGCAGAATTGACTACTTGAAGTACCTTCTTGTGAGCCTCTTGGCTCACAACTTAACAAGTCTCCACCAGGTCAAAGGTACTGAACATGTGGCATAGTGCTCACACATCTAGCATAATAAAGAAGGAAGAGATACTGCCTCAAAGAACAGGCAGAGATAAACATCAGAAGGTGAATGATGATGATATTAATGTAAGAGGTTTGGTAGTATAGTAGTTCTCCCAACAGCCATCACAGCCAGAAGGGAGGAGATAGTGGTAGTTAAAGGAAGAGAAGTGTACTTATATCAATCAATGATATAGAAGACTTAGATTTACACTACAAAAAGACATTATTAATTATCATGACATCAATGTTATCTCATTTTACAATAGCCAAAACCTCAACTTCATTATCAATGTATACTCTGATGATCATCAACAAGTCTTACACACTCTATGTAACACCTCTTCTACTCTCAACAATGCTCTCCTAATGACAGAAGACTTCAACATAAGGAATAGTGACTAGGATCTCTCTTTCCCATACCACTCATAGCATACTGATAATCTTCTTACAATTGCTGATAGCCTTAGACTTGATCTCTTCACATCTATCCAGTATCTACAAGATACACTAACAATAGTAGTAGCACAAACTCAGTTCTAGATCTAGTGTTATAAACATCAAGTGAGACTACAACTATTATCAGCCATAGTCTGATAATGAGTAGCTAGTAGACAAGATGTTGGCAATGTTAGACAAGGACATTACTATGCAGTAATGCATTAAATGTCTGAGGACTCTAAGAGACAATGGACTCACAAGAATGAACAGGACTCTTCAGAGAAATCTCAGACTATCTTTCCCTTTCTATCTTTGGACTTGTGCTAAATGGGACAACATCAGACTAACCCATTATTAAACACTGACTCAACTTGTCACCCTTATTGCTTCTGTCACTAGACTGTCACTTAACTAGTCACCTATAGTTACAACTAGTGTTACCACATTGTAACATAGTTACAATACCTAGTTAGGATAAATACAGACCAGAAAGAGAAGGGAATAACAAGTTTTCTCTTTTTGTATTCCCTCTGTAAAATCTTACTCTGAGGAATTGGTACTCTTACTTGTCTTAGGACAATCTCAAGGGTGCTACTCAAAGTCTCGTTAACATCTTTTCTCTGATATAACTTCACTGAAAACCTTAACCAGATCCTTTAACAAGGAGCATGAAGATATCAAGTGTTAGATATAGGCTTTAAGTTGAAATGCATATTCAACTATAAGGTCTAGAGTCTTAACATCTAGTCTTTCTCCTACTACTCAACAGAGGTTTTAATCAGCACAAAATCCTCCTAGAGCTTAGAAAACCATCAGACTATGCCCTACTTATTATTAGAGTTGGTATATATGGTATGAACATCAGCAACACCAAATGTATCATAAAAATAGACAACAATGAAGAAAAAGATTTGTCAATTTTATTATTTCCAACATCTATACTACAAACACTGAGAACATCAATATCAAGGAAGACCTAGAGGTATGTATAACTATCAAATACAGGCAGACAGATAACAGAGTGGAGGAGTTATAAATAGAATTATACTCTAGGACAGATATATGGTACTACTTTGGAGAATAAATAGTACTTAGTGATAGTAGGAAACCTAAGAAAGCAGACTCTGGCAAACAGGATAAAACGTTGGAGTAGAGTATGACTTTTGATGAATGACCTTGGCTTCAACTTATGTATTGTGCCCTGGTTTCTGGTCATGAGGTTGGTCACTTATTTCAGAATGAGGGTAAGTTGACAGAGTAGAGGTCCTAGGGATATAGGATAGAGACTGAAATAGACAAGGATAGGATTAGGACCAAATGACATTAATTTACAAACTGAGGAATTACACTGTAACTATTCAGTACTTATAGGTAGTTTGGAATAGGAGGAGAGTAGTCTACTATGCTATCCTACTATTATTAATTTTTTAGGAGAATTAGAGAAATAAATTACATAATTGTTAGATTTCTGGAATATGACAGTAACCCATCTTGAAATAATATTCCAAAAAGCTTGGGATAAGCACTCAAAAGAAATACACATTACAAAACACTCTAAGGAGTAGTGGAATACTGAGTACACTGATAGGATTAATAGATACCAAAACAACAACAGTACTAATAATTAGAAGAACTTCAAATCCATGATTAGAAAAAGAGTTTTTTTGACCAGAAAATTCTCAAAATAGCCTCTTCAAATAAGAGGCCATGGGATTTAATGAACTAGGTCCAAAAGAAAACCCTCCCTGCTATTGGAGCTATATCATTTGAAGGTACTCCATGTGACTTACTTAACAGATTATAGAATATGCTTTACCAGTCTTACAACTTGATACTCAACTGTCCAATCAATTCCAATTATCTCAATGAAATACTAAACTGCCCAAACATTGAATGGCCCTCAAAACAGGAACTAAAAGATACTGTTAAGACTCTAAACCTCAAAGTAGAGTATGTGTTCTACTCAAAGCTTATATCAATACTTAATATCTTTATGCTCCTTGACAGAGGATCTAGTTAAGGTTTTTAGTGAAGTTATATTACAAGTGAGAGTATCAAGACTTTAAGTCACACCTTGTACTATAGTCCAAAGACTAAAGAGAGTATGAGGTTGTAAGGGTAGGAGTTTTATACAAAAACCACAGAAAGAGAGAACTTGCTGTTCTTGTCCTTTCTGGACTGTATTTATACTATCTAGAATTGTGACTACTATTACTACTAGTATGACTGGGGGTGACAAGTTAAATCAGTACTCTAAATAGATTAGTCTGATGATTCTCCTTTTAGTACTGTCCTATTTGTGTCTAGATCACTATCTGAGAATTGTCTAAGAGTCTAATGTCTCTTTCTTGCTCAACCCAGAACTTCTGCTTATACAAAAGCTATAAATAGCTTTCAGTATTGTCTTCCTCTCCTTCTTTCATAGAGAAGTTATCATCTATCAATTCTAGTAGTAGCCACTCATTGTCACTCCATAGTTGGTAATAGTTGTAGTTCCATTCTATGTTCATAATAGATACAGTAACCAAATGCTCTATCTCATCTATCCCAGGCCCCAACTATATCTCATGGAATCATCTTAAAACTATTTTATTAGACAATATGTGTCTTACTCACTTGACTAATATTGCTAATGCTTATATCCTAGTAGAGCACTGGCCCAACTACTTTAAAAATTCAACATTTGTTATTATCCCCAAGCCTAATAAGCCCTTGTACAACTCTTCAAAATCGTTCAGGCCCATTGTCTTACTCAACATGATTAGCAAACTCATCAAAAAAGTCATTAGCAACTAGCTATAATTTTACACTACAGCTAATGTTTTTCTTTATCCCAATCAATTCAGTAGAATATGACAAAAATCAACAGTTGACATAGGAATTTATCTTACTCATCTAGTGAGAGTAGGCTAGGTCAAATAATACCATACTAGTGTTATTGCATTTGATATTGCACAATTCTTTCCTTCTCTAAACCACATATTCCTAATACTATTGTCATGACTTGACAAAACAGCTAAGTCATTATTTATATTTCTTTTCTTTTTCTTTTCTTTTAGACTTACTACACATAAGAAGTGTGGAAAAGTATCACAAATGGTCACTTACTATATGTGATGGGTGCTTTGATACTTTAAAGAGTTCAAAAATGCGAAGTTAGACAAGTGACAAAAGATGTTGTTAAGTCTGAGATCTAATCCTCAGACTATAAGTCCTTATATACAGAAAAGTGATGGTCTGTGCACTAGTACAGATCATCACCTGACTACTACCTATTGTTTTACATATGGTAGTGTCTTTGTGCTAAAATAATGATAACCTAACCATATGGAGGCTGTCCTTTGTTCTA
>Ga0153964_1000178_pt1 | contig 12930 bp, 16 predicted proteins | sample TSFL048MetaG_FD_104726 | JGI IMG/M metagenome (GOLD analysis project Ga0153964, IMG submission 104726) | Attine ant fungus gardens microbial communities from Florida, USA - TSFL048 MetaG | ecosystem: Host-associated > Fungi > Mycelium > Unclassified | place: USA: Florida, Withalacochee... | reverse complement strand
GGTTTCTGTGACAGTTTGGACTAGAACTATACAGTTCATAATATTTTTTATATTTTCTTCATATATAAAGGACATTAGATCAAAAATATAAAACCTTAGTTGTTCACATAACTTTGTGTTAGACTGAGTATGTGTTCCTAAGACTAGGGCTGATGCTGGAGCTAGTTGCTCCATAGCTGGTTGTTGGTGGTAACAAGACATATTGATAGATAGTGGTAAAGGGGATGGTGACAGTTCTTCTTCTTTTTCTTTTGTTGTATAGACCTTTTGGTCTGATAAGGATAGAGTAGCTATTATGTCTACCAAGAGTGAAATAACTATTGTCTCTCAGAAGGGAACCCCTACTCTAGACAGCACTTTAAGCATTTACTATTGATCTCCTATGTAGACAGATAACAATTGCACCTGTAGCACAGAGCAACTAGCAAAATTATCATGACTTGGCAAAATGGCTAAGTCAATATTTATATATATATATATTTTTCTTTTAGATTATTACTGTGGGGAATATCATGTGATAGTCACAGAGTCACAAAGATGTGATATTGGTCACAGTAATGTCACATCACACACAAGTCACAGTCACAACATGTGATGAGATAGTCATATGATAGGAATAATATGAGGACCATAGGAGAATATTGTACAACCATTATAGTAAATTGTATAAGTAGTGTAGAAAATCAAATGGGAACTCTATCAAGTTCTCCTTGTCAACTCTGACTTAGAGTGGACTTAAGTCATTGTGGCTAGAGTCTTACAAAAATAAGACTATTTAATAATATCAGAAAGCAAGATCAGATCTTAAAGCAAGGACACTAGTATTGTCTAAGTTCTCTATCTACAGTTCTTAACTAACTATTAAGTTCCCTTTATACCTGGGCCAGCTTCCAAAATGCTTGTGAGCACTATGCTCACTAGCAAGGGCAATAATAAGAGTAAGTGATAGCAAGGCCTTGAGATAAGGGATTGCTTAAGATATTGAGTTCTAATATTAAGGTACAGACTTAGGATGTAGCAACTTAGCCTGAGATAACTTGATCACCCTCCAAGTTCAAGTTAACAAGGAGAATTCAATGGAGTTTCCATTGAATTCTATATACTACTTATACAACTACTATATGTGTCATGACTTGGCAAAATGGCTAAGTCATTATTTATATTTCTTTTCTTTTCTTTTCCTTTTATCTTGGACTTACTACACAGAAGGGAGTGTGGGAAAGTGTCACATCACAAGTAGTCACAGTCACATGACAGGAAGTCACAACATCATATGATAGGTCATATGATAGGTGTGGGAAAACAGTGCACAGACCATGTAGTAGTTGTATAAGTAGTGTAGAAAATCTAATGGAAACTCTATTGAGTTCTCTTTGTCAATTGCTGAACAAAGAGCAGTTGGCTTAATTCTGGCTTGAAGTTTAGCTTTCTTACAATATAGTCTATGCACTACTTTCCCATACTCATCATGTGACATATCATGTGACATGATGCTGTGACATCCTATTTTCATGTGACTATGACCTGTGTAATACTTGTAATATGATACTTTTCTGTACTTCTTCCTATGTAGTAAGTCTAAAAGAAAAGTAAAAAGAAAAGAAAAGACTTAGCCATTTAGCCAAGTTATGATACTATCCCTCTTTTAAGTTTCCTTGTTCCAAGAATTTTTACAACTCATAATGTGGGTCAATCATGTTACCCATTTCTTCATCATTATCTTCTGTCCACTTCCTAATTTCCAATTTCTTCTGCTCAATTTCTTTTTCTTCTTTGATTGTTTCTAAAGTTTGTCTTTTTCTTCCTTATCTATCTTTTCATCACCTCCAATTCCATTCCAGCTTTCTCCAATATTCTTCATCAACTTTCACTCTCTTTCTATTCATATATTTCTTTATTTCTTTCTGTGCCTTTTCCAGCATCGCTTTTGCTTTTTCCTGTATCTTCTTTATCTTGGTTATAAATTTCTCTGTTCATTTCAAACCCTATCCTAGGATCTTGTCCATAATTTGCCTTGAAAGGCAATATTTTTGTACTTGAGTATGCTTTATTATTGTTCACAAACTCTGCTATTCCTAATCAATCAGGCCACTGTTCTTGCCTATGGTCAATAAACATTCTTAAGCTCCTGGTTAACCCTCTCTGTTTGCCCATCTGTTTGAAAGTGAAACACTATTGACATTTTGCTCTCAATCCCTAGCATTTGGTTCAACTCCTACATCAATCTGGCTGCAAACTGTGATCCTATGTCTGATATGATACTTTCAGATAAACTATGCAATTTCCATACATTATCTCTAAACAACTTAGCTAACCCTTCTGCCAATGTTTTCTCTGTAGTTAGTATAAAGTGGACTATTTTTGTTAGCTTGTCCACTACTACTAAGATAGAGTTATATCCCTGAGCTAAAGGCAACTTTGTAATAAAATTGGCTCATATATGCATTCAAGGTTTCTCTGGGATTGAATTTGGCATTAATTTTCCAGCTGGTTATTCTGTGCAGTTTTTATTCTGCTGGCAAGTATCACACCATTCCATATATTGCTTTACTTCTTTAGTAACTTCTGGCCACTAGAAATTTTGGATGACCAACTCCACTGTCTTCTGCCCTCTATGTCCTTCTACTGGCATGTTATGATGTAACCTAATAATTTCTGCCCTTAGTTTATTGTCTTTAGGTACATAGACTTTTTTCTCCTTGTACATTACATTATCTACTTCTCTCTACTCTTTGTCTCTTAATATTTTTACCCTTGCTCACTTCATTTATTCAACTGCCTTTACTACCTTGTTGTCTTTTACTTTTGACTGTCTTACTTTCTCTAATAGATCCACTCCTTCCACTATGATTTATATAGGGTGAACTCTAAGTCTTTATAACTTAATGTTAACATAAGAACTTAATTCCCAACAGTGACCTCACACCTTGTAGCCTTATTCTCTCATTGTCCTCACTAGTGAGCACAGCACTCATAAGCATTTTGGAAAGCAGGCCCTAGCTATAAAGAAGACTTCTCAGTTAGTTAGGAGGAGACTAGGTACTAAGTCTAGGTATTTTGTTCAAGTCCTGACCTTGCAACTGGACATTGTTCTTTATATTCTTCTCTGTATTAACTCTGTGCTGTGCTCCATTATGAGTAGTACATGCAGGAGATTAGCAGTAATTCTTTAGAAAGCTACTTAGAGTAGGGGTCCTCTTTTGAGAGGCAATTGTATACCATATTATTAGGTCAGTGGTCAGTAAGGCAATAGGACTCCAGACAAGTGAAGATTTTGTGCCCTGTTAGACATAGCCTTAAACAGTAGCCCTGAAAGAAGAAGAATCATCCAAATACAAATTATCATTCCTCTTACCATCACCATCACTATTACCATTACTAGCTACCATATCTTGCCAACAACAACAATAATAACAGCAACAAGGGGAACCAACTGTGGCACTTATCCCTTGCCAACTACCCCCATCCACTATAAAAGAGCAACTCCTCTCCATGATCACTGCCTTGTAGCAGCAGGTATTCACCATGCTTCAGCAGCAGCAAGGGAGTAGAGTAGAGGTTACAAGACCTCCTATATTTAGTGGAAAGATAGAAGAAGTGAGTGTATTCATTAATGTGGCTTGTCTGTATTTAAGAATAAAGATAAATGAGGAGGCAGCAATGACCCAGATCACCTAGGTGTTATCATATATACTGGGAAGAGTAGCAGAAGCATAGAAAAACAACCTATTGGATGAACTGGCCAAGGAAGAGTTAAAAATAGAAACAGTAGAGGCATTGTTCGAAAAGATTTGAGATAAGTTTGGAGAAACAACAGAGGAAAATAGGAAGGTAGAGCAGTTAAGAATGATAGAACAAGAAGGAAGAACCTACGATGAGTATGTCCAGGAGTTCACAAAAATTGCCAGGGGGAGTAGTTACGAGAGAAAACCCCTTATCAAAGTATTCAAAAGAGGGTTAAACAGGGCTATCAGAAGGAAGTTGGCCAAAACAAAAAGCCTGCTGACTACTATTGGAGAATGGCAAAAAAGGGCAGTACAGCTGGACAAAAACCAGAGGTAGAGTAGAGTGGAGAAAAGGTTATTATGAAGGAATGCAGTACACCTAGGGGGAAATGTGCAGCCAAGAGAAGGAGAATATAGAGGAGGATTGTATGAAGAAAAAGAAGGACAAATAATGTAGATAGCAGGAAATATTAGTAGAGGATACAAAGGAGGAGGACCAAGTATGCCAAACCAAAAAGGAGATCAAATAGGTCCAGGAAGAGACCCAAATGCAATGGATGTTAACAGAGGAAGAGAAGGAGATAGGATATGCTATGTATATGAAAAATGGGGCCATATAGCCAAAAATTACTACAATAGATAAGAAAAAAAAGGACAAGTAGTAGAGATACCACAAGAGTCAGCAAAAGACAATGGAGGACAGTGAGCTCTCAGCTGGTCTCCAACAATTTGTATAGTATATTGCACCCAGAAAAATTGGGCAATGAAATAAATTCTACCAATATTACTAAGAGAGAGTAAGAGATGTGTGGTGCACACTATGGCTGCTAAGAGAAGTTTGGGTGAAGGTGGGGCTAGAAAAATTAGAAAGTCATGAGGAGGTGATGGTAAAAGCATTGTTAGATAGTGGTGCAACAGACCTATTCATAGATATAGCCTTTGCCAAGGAAAAAGGATTTAAAATGAAGAAGTTAAGAAATCTCCTCCTAGTAAAAAATGTGGATGGAACAGTAAATGTAGAAGGAGCAATAATGCACCAAGTAGAGTGCAACATGTTCTTCAAGAGGCATATAGAGAGAGCAAGGATAGATATATGTAACTTGGGTAAAACAAAGGTGATACTAGACATGCCATAGCTAGCAGCATATAACCCAGAAATAGATTGAGAAAAAGGAGAGGTTAAGATGACACAGTACTTGCCCATATGTGGGAAAAGGAAACAAAAAACAGGGAAAAGGGAAATAAAAAGAGCAAAAAAGGGAGAGAACAAGGAAACACTAAGTGAGATGATACTAAAGAAATTTTAGAAGTAGAAAAAGATATTTGGCAAGAAGAAATTAGAACAGATACTAGTGCAAAAGGCCTGGGACCATGCCATAGAATTAAAAGAAGGATTTGTGCCAAAAAAGGAGAAGATATATTCTCTATCAAGAGAAGAAAGAGAGAAAGTACAAGCATTTGTAAAAGACTAGCTGAGAAAAGGATATATCTGACCCTTCAAATTACCCCAAACATTGCCAGTACATTTTGTAGCAAAGAAAAATGGAAAACAAAGAATGGTACAAGACTATCAGCATATAAACCAGTGGACAATAAAGAATGGATATCCACTATCCCTTATTGCTGATATATTGGATAGGATAGGAAAAAAAAAGGTATTTACAAAACTAGATCTGAGGTGGGGGTATAACAATGTTAGGATAAAAGAAGGAGATGAGTGGAAAGCCATGTTTACAACACATATTAGGGTATATGAACTAACTGTCATGTACTTTGGTTTGACCAACTCTTCCACTACTTTCCAAATAATAATGAATGACTTATTCTGAGATATGATAAACCAAGGAAACACAGCAACATTCATTGATGACATACTAGTAGCCACAGATACAGAAGAAGGGTATGATGAACTAGTAGAGGAGGTGTTAAAAAGATTGGAAGAAAATGATCTATTTGTAAAACAGGAGAAATGCAAATGGAAGGTCAGAAAGGTAGAATTCCTAGGTGTGGTAATTAGTCCAAAGGGAGTAGAGATGCAAAAGAAGAAAGTAAAAGAAATACTAAAATGGCCAGTGCCTAGAAACATTAAAGAAGTGCAGAAGTTTTTAGGACTTGCTAACTACTATAGGTAATTCATTAAAGACTTTGCAAGATTAGCAGCCCCACTACATGCACTAGTCAGAAAGGAGCAGAAATGGAAATGAAAAAGGGAACAAGAAGAGGTGTTTGGAAAACTAAAAACAGTGTTTACTACAGAACCAATTTTAGCTATCCCAGATATAGATAGTGAAATGAGAGTAAAAGCAAATATATCTAATTGTCAGTGTCTAAAGTCTGATGACTGGAATTAAGCTAACTGTCTCTTTGTTCAGAGTTTGACAAAGAGAACTCGATAGAGTTCTCGCTTAATTCTCTACTACATTTTACTACTGTGGCTATGCGCTTGCTCTCCCATGGTCCTTATGTTACTCTAGTCATGTGACACTCTGTGACTGTGACGTGACATCTGTGACTATCCATCACACCAAAAAAATTGTGACATTGTGACAAAGTCACAAGATACTTTCCTGTGCTCCATCTTGTAGTTGTAAGTCCAATAAGAAAAGAAAAGAAAAGAAAAGAAATATAAATAATGACTTAGCCATTTTGCCAAGTCATAACACTAATTATGTGATGGGAGGAGTATTGTCAACAAAATGTGCAGATGAAAAGTAGAGACCTGTGATCTTTATCTCAAAATCATTAAACATCACAGAACAAAATTATGAAATCCATAACAAGAAGATGTTAGCAGTCATTAGATATTTAGAAGTGTGAAGGCATTACCTGGAGATTACAAAGCTGGAGTTCAAAATCTAGATAGACCATAAAAACCTCCAGTACTTTATGACAAGCTAAAAGCTGAACCAAAGACAAGCAAGATGGACCTTGTACTTGTCTTGATTCAACTTTACGTTAAAATACATTCCGGAGAAAAGCATAAGAAAGGTAGATGGGCTATGTTACAAACTTCATTTGGCCATATCTCCATCAATTCTTCAACAATTCTCATGGTCTCAAAAACTATGGAAATCTCTCAAGGAGACCTTTTGATAGATGCCAGTCACGTCTCAAGGCAATCAATATTGGCTGAGATATTAAGCAGATCAACTAGTAACCACTATATTACCATTTATTAAATTGCTAATATCTCAGAAACTGCCATAATCAATGCTTTGGTTCTAGGCTCAGCAGAAGCCTTCCTAATAATACTCAGAATGAGCTTAGAATGACTTCAAGGCAATTAATATTAGTAGAGATATAAAGGCCTTAATATTTGCACATAGACTTGATTAATTAGAGTCATCTGTCCTTTTTTTAGAACAAAGGACAGCCTCCATATAGTTAAGTTATCACTATTTCTAGTACAAAGGCACTACCATATGTAGAACAATAGGTAGTAGCATGTGATGATCTGTCCTAGTACACAGACTATCACTTTTCTGTATTTAAGGACTCATAGTCTGAGGATTAGACCTCAGACTTAACAACATCTTTTGTCATTGTCTAAACTTTGCTTTTTTGAACTATTCAAGTATCAAAACCCTCTTAAGAGGTATAGGCAGGGGAAGGAATGTACACATATGAACCTCAACAATCAACAGGATAACACCTGAAGTCTGAACAAAATGAGTCAAACTTTAGCTAAATGGTGAGTACATTTATATATGGCTAAAAAGAATTTTGATGACTAATAGTAAATTTTTGTGATGGAATGGAGGTGAAACAGAAACTAGCTGCAGAGCTGGCTATTAAAGGAATTCCGAGCTAGTCTCAAATTGCACCCTTCAACAAACTCCCATCACAAATTAGTAAGTGACCTTTTGTAATAGGCTAAGTAGGAGACCAGATTAGTAGGAGAGAGTAGAAAAGGACAACAAGGATCAAATACTAATCAAACCAGGTTGGATAAAAAGAGCAGAAATACTAGTGAAAGAGAATGACCTGAGAGAGAAAATCAAGAAGGTACAGGAAGGAGATGAAAAGATAGTAAAGGTAGTAGAAGAACTAAAAAGAGCAGGAATAAAGTTACTCAAGGATGAGAAGTGGTTGATAGAGAAAGGAATAGTAATGAAGGAGGGACAAGTATATGTACTGGAAGAAGAGCTGAGGAAAGAAGCAATATGCCTACATCATAATACCCTAGTAGAAGAGCATGGGAAAAGATGGAAAACAACAGAGTTGGTCACCAGAAACTATTGGTGACCAGGGATAACAAAGGAAAGAGGAAAATATATAGATGGATATGACACCTATTAAAGGTACAAAAATAGGAGTGAAGCTCCAGCAGGGAAACTTATGTCCAATGTGATTCCAGAAAAACCATAGAGCTATATCTCAGCCAATTTTATCACTAAATTACCACTTGCCCAAGGATACAATGCAATATTGGTAGTATGTGATTGATTTAGTAAAATAGCCCACTTCATAGCAATAACAGAGAAGACATCAGCTAAGAAACTTGCCAAGTTATTTAGAGATCATGTGTGGAAATTGCACAGGCTCCCAGAAAGTATTATATCTAACAGAGGAGTACAGTTTGTGGTAGGAATAATGAAGGAGTTGAATAGTCTATTAGGAATTCAGACAAAGCTATCCATAGCCTACTACCCCCAGACAAACAATCAAACGGAAAGAATCAACTAGGAGTTAGAGCAGCATTTAAGGGTCTTCATTGACTACTAACAAGAACAATAGCTTGACTGGTTAGAGACTGCTGAATTTGCCTATAACAACAAAATTCATTTAGCAACAAAAGTATCCCTATTCAAAGCCAACCATGGTCAAGACCTGAGGATAGGATTTGAAAAAAGAGAAAAAGAAAGTACAAAGCAGTAGAAAAGTTTGTAGAAAGGATAAGGAAAATTCAGAAGGAAGTGGCACTAGGAAAAGCATAGGAGGAAATGAAGAAGTTTGTAGATAGAAAACAAGAAGAAGGAGAAGAGTACAAAGTAGAGGACTTAGTACTGCTGAGTACAAAGAACTTGAAATAGCAAATAAAAGGAAAGAGATTAGAGAAGTTAACCAAACATTTTGTGGGACCTTACAAAGTCAAAGGGGTTGTCTTAAGTAATGCAATAGAATTAGAATTACCTAAATCTATTAAAATTTACCCTGTAGTCAATGTCAGTCAAGTATATTTGTATAAACCATAGATAGAGGGACAAAAGAAGACACCACCAAAACTAGTTATTATCAAGGGGGAAGAAGAATTTGAGGTAGAGAAGATACTAAATAAAAAGGTAGTAAGAGGGAAGGAAAAGTTCTTGGTCAGATGAAAAGAGTACACAGCAAAAGAAGATATCTAGGAAAGTAGAAAAAACTTGGAAAATACAAAGGAGTTGGTAGATGAGTTTAAGAGAGAGTATGGGGAAGAGGTTGAAGAACTTAGATGATAGGAACAGAAAAAAGAAGAGAAAGAATTTAGTTGGGAACTACCTAGGGAATTTACAGCCAAATTACTCTATAGATAGGGACAAAAAAGGTATAAGAAGGAAAGGGAAAAAAGATAGGAGGAAAATTGGAGTCAATGGAAAAATTCCTTATCCTAAGGAATTTTGAAAGGGGGATCATGTTATGAGAGCCCCAAAAAGGAAATAACTTCCCACACTTTTGAACAGTTAATCCACAACCTCAAGACATATAACAGGATAAAACTATAAATAGCATAGGAAACTTAAAATATGTAACTGCAAGACTTTTGTGCACATAAAAGTAGTATAAGTAGTATATAGAATATAATAGGGAACTCTATTGAGTTCTTCCTGAATATCTACCTAGGGTGAACTCTAAGTCTTCATAACTCAACATTAACACCTAGTTAGGATTAAAAAACACATTAGCAAATGCACCAATTGAAGAGAATACTACTACACCCAAAGAAGTACCTGATCTAGTCACCAACTTAGCTTCAAACACTCCTCTCAATTTTGGGAACTTAAATATGCATGCCTTACTAACAGCCCTTACCCAATAAGCTACTCCCTAGTACAAAAAAGGACCAAGGGGGTAAAAGAACCTAATCTGTTTAGTGGTAGAAGCCTAAACAAGCTTAGGGCTTTCATTTTCCAATGTCAAATCTATTTCTAGGCATGCAAAGGGGAGTTTAAAGAGAACACTGAAAAAAAATTTTTGCTATCTCTTATCTTTATGAAGTAGCCTTGGATTACTTTAAACCATTCATTAGTAAAGAGACATTAGTACAACCTTATCATTTCTTGAAGGAGTGGCTGGCATTCATACAAAAGCTATTAAATTTATTTGGTTTATACTTATCAGAAGATAATGATGAAGATACCATTATAGCTATCAAATTTCTCCCTGACAGCAAGGCAGTTAACTATTTCATTCAATTCGCTAAATACTAGAACCACATTAGATAAGATGACTATTCATTGAGAAAAGTCATCAAAGATACCTTACCTAGTTATATCTAGGATGAACTCAGGTTCAGTCATAAAGATATCTCCCACTTTGAAGGCCTAAAGAGAGCTGCTCTGAGAATTGATAATGATTATTAAAAGCACCATTTCAAAGAAAAACAAAGGTCCAGTACTATTTGCTCTACTATCTATCTCTCACCAAGAACCCCCAGGCAAGAAGGAAAACCCACCAGTACCTTAGCTAGGAGTAGACCTATCTATACCTAACCATCAACTGAAAGAGTGAGACCACCTACTTCTTACTTACTATTCTTCTCTCCCGAGTGCTCAACTACCAACCTTACTTCTATTCTAGGACTAGATAGCCATTTGATACTAGTAGAGTGCTAGTAATGCATGAGCCAAGGTCTCTGTATACATTGTGGGCAGTTGGGATATCTTGCTAGGGCCTGCTCATGCCAGTACCCTAGACTCCTAGGTAATCTTAAGGGTAGAGCAACTCAATTCAGACCAATTAGTGATAAACCCAAACTACAAAAAAAAAACTTCACAGTCTACTTACCTTCCAGGGAGCCAACTGCTTAATTACCACCCAGGATTCACCACCAATATTTGGAGTAACAGCATCTACTAACCCTTGTTCCCTAAGTTTCCTTGTCTGCTCCTCTCTGTTCCCTGTGAAAGTAATGGCACTAGTAGATTTGGGATCATCCAACTGTTTTGTAGACTCTAAGTTCATAACAAAATATGGTCTTCCATTAAAGGAAATTGACCCCCTTCACTTACACTAATAAATGGTAGCTCTGAGCACACTATAAAAGACATTATAACACTTTCAATCCATTTGAGTTGTTCCTACTCTTGTCAGTGTTAAATAAATTATTATATTGTGTATTTCTATAGTTTAATATACAAGTCATGCTTACCTAAGCATGGTGCTTCTTTGTCTTAAACCACCATGTCACAAAGTCTCTCTGCTTCTCTCAAGATCTCTCTTTTCTATTAGGTCATCTATTCTTATCTGTTGAATAACTCAGTGAGTAGGCCATCATTTGTCCCCACTGTAATTGCTGCTCTCCATCCTTCTAATAGGTTATGGGCCCCAGTTTGCCCTGACCTCCTTTGGTGCTCTCAAGCTACCTCAGTTGATGGAAAGGACTTGACTAGCTTGCTGATCTGTTGGGGATTGAGATGATCTCCCTGTTGAATCCTCTCATGTCCACAGGATCCTCTGCTCCTTTGCAGATGCTATAGCCCATGGCTGTTTAGGATGAAGCACTGCATATTCATTGTTGCATCTGCTCCCTAAACTAAGCTGATTTCTTGATGATAGCTATGACAAGTTTAATCTCCACTATTCCTCGTTTCTCTAGCCCTTCTGTTTACCCATTCTGGGCAATCAGTATGCAGTCCTGTCTTGCCATGATCACTATGCCTGGTTCTCCTTATAATGCCAAGGATATGCTCACTTCCTCCACTATCCCTTCTACTACAGATCAAGATGAGCACACTAGACGCAGCAGCCTTGACTCTCAAGCTCTTGGGATAATAAACTCATCCCTAGCTCATAATATCCTTATGCATAGAAAAGAGAATACAGAGTCTCTCTGGAACTATTTGCGTGATAAGTATAGCTCTCCTGGGCCTGCTTCTGTTTTTGTAGACTATCAGTGCACTAGACATTTCCAGATTTCTGGGAATAGCGACTCTGCTCCCCAGATTGCAGAACTCAATACTCTCTATACTAGGCTAGAGGAAAACAAATGTAATGTCTCCTCTCTCATTTGTGCAATAACACTTTTATCTACTATCCCTTAATCTTGGGATAACTTGGCCACCTCTATCCTCACTTCCCAGACCTCGCTCAACCAGTTGACTTGGGATTTTGTGAGCTCAGCTATTCAGTCTGAGTTCTCCTGAAGATCAACCAGTGCTTATACTGCTCGTTACTCAGGTGTTCCTAGAGGTGATTGTCCTCCCTCTTGGAAGAAGAATCCCTAGGATAAGCAGCAGCAGCACCATTAGGGGCAGCAGCAGCAGCAGTCACAAGGGGATTCCTCTCAGCAGCAAAAGAAAAAGCGTGGTCAAGGAAAGCATGGTGGTAAAGCACACCAAGCAGATGGCTCTTCCAAATCTGTTAATGATGATGAGTACCAAGCCTCCAGTGCCATTGCTTTTGCAAGTATGGCCACCATCATCCCTCCTGCTCATCCTCTTCCTCCCAAGCCTCAATCAAAAGCTAGAGCACCCAAGCTCGCTGATTGGCTCTCTGAGCAACGTTCTTCTCAAATTGGTCCAATCTGTGGCCCATTGGCGCATGCACAAGATAGAGCACTAAAACTATATAATGAGTGCTTGGCTAAGAAATTCCCTGATCCTACTCCTGTTGAGGCATCTGCCTCCAAAATCACTGAGCCTTTCTTAAAGGCTCCTCCCCCCTAGGTTCAAAATAGTCTATTCAAAATGGATGTTGATCTACCTTCAGTGTCAAACACATCTATTTTAGGGGAGTCAGCTAATGCTGATGATGTAGTATCCTTGAGAAGCCCTAAGGATTGGGGCTTGAATAATCAAAGTTCTGGATATAATCTGTATGTGCATCCTTCTACTATCTTTCACCATTCTCTAACTATCTCCATGTGGCCACTCTTATAATGACAAATGGTTCTTGGACTCTGGTGCCTCTGCCCATTTCACTCCTTTTGAGTCTGACTTTGTCTCTATGACTCAAGGAAATTATGGTCGCGTTGAGACAGCCAATTCTAAAGCACCTCTTTTTATGG
>Ga0153964_1000174_pt1 | contig 13000 bp, 11 predicted proteins | sample TSFL048MetaG_FD_104726 | JGI IMG/M metagenome (GOLD analysis project Ga0153964, IMG submission 104726) | Attine ant fungus gardens microbial communities from Florida, USA - TSFL048 MetaG | ecosystem: Host-associated > Fungi > Mycelium > Unclassified | place: USA: Florida, Withalacochee... | reverse complement strand
GCTCCTAAACTCCTGTTGTCTACTCCTATAGGATCACGATGTAGACTAGTTACTTGTACTCCTCCTATTCCGGACTTAGTATAAGTACTCCAGTAGCTACATTCTAGTTCCTTAGTTCGTAGATTAAAGTCGTTTACGTCTTTAATATCCATCTCCATTCCTATCAATCCATACACCACTCTTTTCCTAATCCCCTGGCAACAATCCCATCCTTCTGAAATACGCAACCACACACACGACAGCAGATCGAGGCACAGCGCACGAGCTGAGGCCAGGGTTGTTCCTATTTTGTTGTCAAATCCTGCTCATTCTAGGGTATCTCCACCTCTATTCCGTCCTGTCCTTGACATAGAGCTGGGATGGTATATGGAGGAAGTGATTGTGACATACATAGAATGTGAAAGGTATGGAAAGAAAAGATGCTATATAGAAAAGAATAGAAGACAGGAGGTGATTTTGAATAAGCAAAAGTGGTGTGGATATGCAAAAAGAGAAGAGAGAAAGGTAGTGTGCCCTAGAGAGGGAAAAGCACAGCAAAGCAGTACATGATTAGAAGAGTCAGAAAGTACAGAAAAAGAGAAAGGTAGGCAAAGGGAGGTCAGGAGAACCTTCAAGATATTAAGTAAAGTATGGCTAAATATTAGAGTAGAAAAGGTCGATACACATAAAAAAGTCACAGTGAAAGCACTCTTGGATAGTGATATAACAAGAATGTTCATGGACAGAAAAATGGCAGCAAAACATGAGTTCAGGCTGCAGAAATTAAAAAGACTAATAATGGTCAGAAATGTTGATGGAACAAGTAATAGTAGAAAGGCCATCACATATCAGGTAGAAGCAAATGTATACTATAAAGACCATGTAAAAAGAATAAGAATAGATGTATATAACCTAGGAAAGACAAAAGTAATACTAGGAATGCTGTGATTATAGGCACATAACCCAGAAATAAATTAGGAAACTAGGGAGATCAAAATGACAAGATGCCTGCCTATCTTTGTGTGGCAGAACAGAAGAGAGGAAGGTCAAAATTGAAGAGGACCACAGGAAAATTGAGGAGTTGGTCTCTAAGGAATTGTTGAAGTAGAAAAAAGTATTTGGGAAGATAGAATCCAAGAGAATGCCAACTAGGAAAGTTTGGGATTATGCCATAGATCTCAAAGAAACATTTAAGCCACAAAAAGGAAGAATTTACCTTCTATCCAAAAAGAGAGGGAAGAAGTCCAGAATTTTGTAGAGGACCAACTGAGAAAGGGATACATCAGACTATTGAAATTCTCTCAAACATTGCCAGTTTTCTTTGTGGGCAAAAAGGATAGAAACAAGCAGATGATAATAGACTACTACAACCTAAACAACCAAATGGTAAAAAACAACTATCCATTACTCTTAATTACAGAGTTAATCAACAACATGGGTAACAAAAAGATATTCATTAAGATAAATCTAAGGTGGGAGTTCAACAACATAAGGATTAAGGAAAGGGATGAGTAAAAGGGAGCATTTACAATATATATAGGCTCTTTTGAACCAACAGTAATGTTCTTTGGAATAACAAACTTATATTGCAACATGAAAAGTGACTAGACTAGGACTCGAGCCCAGACCCTTCTGGAACTGCACCAGATGCTCTACCATTGAGCTATTAGGTCCTCCAGGGTATTGCAATGTAACTGGATTCCCCATTCCGTCAACTTGCCAACTATGTTTCAGGTGATAATGAACAAAATTCTAAGGGACTTAATCAATCAAGAAAAAGTCACTGTATTTGTAGATGATGTATTGGTAGGAATAGAAATGAAGGAGGGGTATAACAAAGTCATAGAGAAAATATTGAGAAGGCTAGAGAAAAATGACTTATATGTCAAGCTAGAAAAATGTATATGGAAAGTAAGGAAGATAGAATTTCTCAGAGTCATTATAGGACCTAATGGAATAGAAATGGAAAAGGAGAGAGTGGATGAAGTGTTGAGCTAGTCAAAACCAAAGAATATAAAAGATGTTAGGAAAATTTTGGGCCTTACAAACTATTACAGAAGGTTTATTAAAGACTTTGTACAAGTAGCCAGACCAATAAATGCTTTGACAAGAAAGGAGATGAAATGGCAATAGGGGCAGGAGCAGCAACAAGCATTTGATGAGCTCAAAAGGGTATTTACAATGTTATGCTGCAGACATATTTTCTGCAGAAATATAACAGGAGAGATTCTCATACTTTTGTTTTTTACTTTTGAGTTTACTCTAGAGTCCTCCTATGAGCCCCAGGAATAATCTAAAACTAGGAACTTATATTCCTAGAAAATAGTTCTATAATTATTATATGCTAGAATGGTATATTCTAGAAAGGAGTAATACTAATGAACTAGCATTAGGTTTCTTAGAGGCAAACCATCTAGGTTTGAGATCCTAGGATTCAAAAGTTTTGGAGTATCTTTGTAATGCGGTATAATTTCAATCTAGAGTGAACACAAGCTAATGAGATATCAACTTACAGATTAAAAAGTCTATCAGTGATATGTGATCCCATCACTATTAGACTCACCCAAGTCATGAACGTTCCCCAGGTGGACTATCACCTCAAATACCTTTGCATTAGATGAAATCAGTTTCTAGATTGTGTTTGGAATAGGAAGTAGCTAGTTAGAAGAATAGAGGAGATTGATAGAGGATAGCATATGGGAGTAGAGTAGGATCACATAGGTATGTCTGATGGATATGAAGGATAGGAAGGTGACATCTATTATGTCTGCATAGCAATGTCATGGAGAAAAGATGTGAGAGAGGCCAGTGGGATAAAGAGTTTCCTTTTCCTTTTTTCTGTAATTGAGTCCCAGGGTTTGTAAGATCATAATATATTTCTCAGAGTAGAGATTAAAAAGAAGAGCCTATTTGGCCCTTGCTTTCATCTCAGAAGCTCTTGAGGTTGTAAATGCAATTCTCTTAAGTGTATAAGGGGTGATCTTGGTGAGAGGTTGAGTTAGTGAATGTTTTCTACCATATACCCTACTCTTTCTTAAGACAAGATGCAGTGGTCACTTGGACAATCTTTTATAGAGTAGCAGGCCTGAAAAGCCTGGCTAATCATTGACTCAGATTATATCACACCCATAAGGTTTGGTATAGGGGTACAGATGAGGGCTTAATTGAGTGTGGTAAGGCCCATGAGTAGTTTACTGACTATTTATCACAAATGGCCACTTACTAATTTGTGATTGGTTGGTTTGATATTCAAAAGGCTCAAAAAAGCAAAGTTTAGACAAGCAGCAAAGATGTTGTTAAGTCTAAGGTCTAATCCTCAGACTATGAGTCCTTATATACATAATTGTGATGGTCTGTGTACTAGTACAGATCATCACCTGATTACTATCTATTGTTCTATATATGGTAGTGCCTTTGTACTGGAATAATAATAACCTAACCATATGGAGACTGTCCTTTGTTCTAAGAAAAGGACAGATGACTATTTATGGGTAATTAATGAAGTCTATGTACAAACATTGAGGCCTTTATATCTCCACTAATATTAATCACCTTGAGATTGTTTTAGGATCATTCTGAGCATTATGAAAAAGGCTTCTGCTGGGCCTAGAACCAAAGCATTGATCATGGTGGTTTCTGAGATATTAGCGATTTAATAAACAGTAACATAGTGGTTACCTGTTGATCTGCTTAATATCTCGGCCATTATTGATTGCCTTGAGACGTGACTGGTATCAATCAAAAGGTCTTCTTAAGGGCTTTAAGCTGGCTTTGAGACTGTGGGAATCGTCGAAGAATTGGTGGAGATATGACTGAATAAAGTTTGTAACACTATTCTACTAGTAAGCTTGTTATAGTGTGTAAAGGTGAACACCTTAGGGACATCATGTAAGGCAGATCTAGATTGAGTTCCCAATCATTTCATCTATTTTTATATTACAGATAAGCTGTGCTTCTACTTTTTAATTTCTTTCTGATACCCCTACTTCCTTCTTCCCCCCACAAGTCCTTTAGCATGCAATTGAGAACTGTCACTGCCTCTTCTACTTGCTTATCATAGTAAACATCTCTTTTGTCCCTTTCAACAATGAGACTAGTATTAGCAGCCTCTGATTTAGATAAAGAATTTAGGGTAGAGGTAAATGCCTCAAATTATGCTATAGAAGAAGTACTTTTTATGAAGTGTTCCAGTGAGTTGTAGAGACCAGTGGCTTTTATCTCTAAGTTATTAAGTGATACAAAAAGAAATTATGAAATACATAACAAAGAGATACTAGTAGTAGTCAGATATTTGGAGGCATGGAGACACTTTCTAGAGGAAGTATCAACAAAATTTGAGATCTAGACTGATCACAAAAATCTCAAATATTTTATGAAAGCATAGAAGTTAAATCGAAGACAAGCAAGATGGGCATTGTATCTATCAAGATTCAACTTTACACTAAAATATGTTCTAGAGAGTAAAATGGGAAAAGCAGACAGTTTGAGTAGAAGGCCAGATTGGGAGGTAGGAGTGAAAAAAGACAATGAGGATGAGATGTTAGTAAAACCAGAATGGTTAGAAGTAAAAAGAACTGAAGTAATAGAAATTATAGTAAACAGAGTAGATCTACTAGAGAAAGTCAGAGAGTCAAGAGTAAAAGATGATGAGATTATGAAAGCAGTAGAAGAAATAAAGCAAGCAGGAGTAAAAATGCTAAGAGATGAGGAATGAAGGAAAGTTGATAGTGTAATGTACAAAGAAGAAAAAGTGTATGTGCCAAAAGATAATAAGCTTAGAGCAGAAATTATTAGACTACATCATAATATGCTAGTAAGAGGACATAGGGGATAGTAGAAGATAGTAGAACTGGTCACTTGCAACTTTTGGTGGCTAGGAGTAACAAAGAAGGTGAAGCAGTATATAGAAGAATATGACACTTGCCAGCAAAACAAAAACCACACAGAACAACCAATAGAAAAGTTAATGCCAAATTCAATCCCAGAAAAACTATGGACATATATATTAGCAGACTTTATTACTAAGTTGCCTTTAGCACAGGGATATAATAGTATTCTAGTAGTAGTAGATCAGTTAGCTAAAATGGTCCACTTCATACTAACTATGAAGAAGACATTGGTAGAAGGATTGGTAAGATTGTTCAGAGATAATGTATGGAAACTGCATGGGTTACCAGAAAGCATTATTTCAGATAGAGGATTCCAATTTGTGGCAGGACTAATGAGAGAGTTGAATCAAATGCTAGAAATTGAAAGTAAATTATCAACAGTATTCCACCCTCAAACAAACAAGTAGATAGAGAGGGTGAACCAAGAGCTAGAACAGTACTTGAGGATATTTATCGATCATAGGCAAGAACAGTAGCCAGAATGGTTGGGAACAATAGAGTTCACATACAATAATAAAGTGTACTCAAGTACTCAGATGTTGCCTTTTAAGATAAACTATGGACAAAATTCTAGGATAGGATTTGAAGAAAGAAAGAAGAGGAAATATAAAGGAGCAGAGAAATTTATTAAAAAGATAAAAGAAATACAGAAGGAGGCAAAAGCAGCACTAGGAAAAGCACAAGAAGAGATAAAGAAATATATGGATAGAAAGAGAGTGGAGGTCAATGACTATAAAGTAAGGGACTTAGTGATGTTGAGTACTAAGGATCTGAAATATCAAATAGTCAGGAGAAGAACAGAAAAGCTAACAGAGAAGTTTGTTGGCCCTTATAGAATAAAGAAGATAGTATTATTGAACACAGTTGAATTAGGACTACCTAGTACAGTAAAGATACACCTGGTGGTCAATGTTAGTAGAATACATAAATATGTAGGGCAAGTTAAGGGACAAAGAAAGGAGCAACTGGCTCCTGTAATAATTGAAGAAGAAGAAGAGTGGAAGGTAGAGAAAATTTTGAATAAACAGTGAGTTAGAGAGAAGAACAAGTACTTGGTATGCTAGAAGAGATTTATGGTGGGGTCCAATACCTAGGAAAGAAGGGAAAACTTGGAGAATGCAAAAGAAGCAGTCAAAGAATTCAAGAGAGAATATTGGCAAGATATAGAAGATATAGCAAGATAAGAGTGAGAAAAAGGAGTATTCAGACAAGAAGAATTTCTGGGAAGATTTATGGCAAGAAAACTATTTGGGTAGTTGGACAAACAGTATGACCAAAAATACTGGGGCAGACTAAAGAGAAATTGGAGATGATGGAAAGGAGAAAAATCTGGAAGAAAAAAAACAATAGAAATAATTGACAAAGAGGAAGAAATTAAGCAAGAAGACTCAGGACTAAGGGAGTAGGCAAAGAAAGACAATGACAAAATGGGCAACATGGTTGACCCATACTATGAGTTGTAGAGGAATTTCCTTGGGACAAGAAAGCTTAAGAGAAAGTAGTGTTATAACTTGGCAAAATAGCTAAGTCAATATTTATTTTCTTTTCTATTTTCTTTTCATTTATTTTCTTATTGATGGATGTGTGAGATAAAAATAACTCATAGGGAAGTGTGGGACTTTAGTATAGAGTTAAGGTTATCATTCATGTATATATAGTGTACAAAATCTAATGGAAACTCTATTGAGTTCTCTTTGTCAACTTGGATAAGGAGTGAGGTTAAGGTCAATAATGACTAAGCCTTACACAAGTCTTGACAACTTAGAATTCCACCAAGTAGATAATAGTTCAGAATAAAACTCAATAGAGTTCTTGTTCAATTTATGCTACTACTTATACAAATATTACATGGTCTATGTGCTAATCTCCTGTAATCACATGATCTTATAGAATATTTTATCTTATTTATATCCTTCCCATGCTATTTATAGATTTTTTGTCATATGTTCTTGGACATAGTTGATTTAGTTTGTGGGCATAAGAAAATATTTTCTTTTCTGGAAACATTTCATAATAAATATCAAAAAGATAGAAACCATAGATGAGTTCTTCATTGTGAGTATCAAATATAGGAGTAGTTTGATTGAGATAATATTTAATGTCTATAATAGGCTATGCAGATATATATTTTGCTTAATAATTAATTAACTTGTTATTAGTTTGTATAGTGTCATAACTTGGCAAAATGGTATGAGGTCCAAAATATATTCAGGCCTAAAATCAAACAAATTTTGCTGTTTCACACCCCAAAATTAGGACTAAGATGAAATCACCTGATAGGTAGTAAAGAAGGCACAAAGGACTTTACCACCAAAAAGCTAACTACTTAACTATATAGCAGTATACCCAGGGATATAAGATTGCTACCACTGATAGGCTAATCACTTGAGAACTAGCAAAGTCAAGCCTGCAGCTCCATGGTATCATTATTGAGAATAGCAGCTTAGTCAAGAGAAAAAAGCCTCATATGGAAAAGTCCAGAAAAATACCCATTACAAAGGAACAAAACTGGTGGCCTAGCAGGAAATAAGAATAGCCATGGCATCATTTGATCAGTGATGGCTAAGAATAGGAGCATATCAAAACTGATCCACTATGATCAGAAACAAAGAAGTAATAAAAAGTCTCAGGAAGCTATGAAGACAATACCCAAAACTCTCTGGGCAAGAAAGAAAAAAAGACAGGTCCCAAGTTGCTGAGATAAGCCAAAGAAAAGAGAGCTTACCACAGGGTCAGTAGTAGGTAACCTGGTAACTTGGTAAGAATGGAGTAAACCTGGCAAAACTAATAGGAAATAAACAAGAAAGCATGGGATTCCTTATCACTACCAGAGCAATTGTTGTAAAAATAGATTTATGACTGAGTTTTATTATTTTCTCTATTTTTTGTATATTTCTTTTGTATTTCTCTAAACCTATAAAAACCCCTTACTTAGTAGAAAGAGAGTAAGCAATCTTAGTCACCTCTCTTCTCTATTTGGGTTTTCAAAGTGGAAATCTAATTTTAGAGTGATCAAATCAGTAATTAAGTTGCTTTAACTCAAGACTGAGTCAAAACCACAAAGACTATAGGACAAGTAACTTAGCCACAGAGGTGACATCATAGGAGCTCTAAACAGAGTTTGGTATTACTAGGAAGTCAAGTTATACAGAAAGGATTCAAAGTTTCATATCTGATCACATAGTCAAGAATACTATTGTGAGGATAGTCTAATCACATAGCCAGAGAGTGCTATTGTAAGAACAACTTTAAAACAGAGCATTAGACAGGTAGGCAGAACTCAGGAACAGGGTGAGAACAGTAGTCTAGAATCAAGAATCAGATTTTGAACATCACTGCTACCATGGTACATCAGTAGAACTTTATTTAACAACTTCTTTTCACCTTTTACTTCTGAATTCATTTTTTCACAAATTTGCATGAGGGGCACTATACTGAAACATGATGTCAGCTAGGGTACTTCCTTAGAAGACTACACATTTCATTTATTAAAATCTTTTATATGCTACCTATACAGTAGTTGGGAAACTCTATAATAAAAGGAAAACAGGAAACTACCTAGTAAATAATTAGCCTCTTCACTGGTAGAGTGTATCCTTTATTTTGTTAGCTTTCTCAAGGATGTTAGGGCAATTCTCTGTTGTTAATAGTAGTCCTGAAGGAAATGAAGTTGATTTTGGTAAACAGTTCTTTATGTTAAAACATCTTAACATGCATTTGCAATAAGATTTTTGGGATAGAAATATGTCTCCAGTAACAGGATCTCTATTGATGTGCATTCCTAGAATGAGTTTTGCTTCCCTCAGATCTTTTATCTCATAACTAGCACCAAGTTGTGATTTAGCTAGATTTTTGCCTTCAATAGTTGATAAGACACCCAGTATATTATTTGTCTAGGTAGATATTGGCATAAATTTGTCACTGTAAACTCTAGAGTAGATTTGAGGATCTACCCTTGACTTGTAGAAACCATGACCTTCAAAGGTTGTGTCTAGATTTTTGGCCTAGTCATGGGTACCCTGTATTGTTCCATAAAGAGTTTTGCAAAGTCTCTATACATGGTTGTCTCCCTCTTCCTCAAATCCTCTTGGCTGTTCTATAAATACCTCATAGCTGTTGTTGCTGTTAAGAAAGATAGACACAAAATCAATTTGCCATAGGTGAAATTGTTGTAAGGCTGCTATTGCATATACAAGGCAGATGGACTCAAGGTAAGTAATAGATACATATATTTCTTCATAGTCTTTCCCTATCACCTGAGTAAACAGTTTCCCTTTGCCACAGTTCTAGCCTTCTGTCTCTCTAATCTACTATCCTCCTTTTATTTGTGTTATGACTTGGCAAAACAGCTAAGTCAATATTTATATTTCTTTTCTTTTAATTTCTTTATCAATGGACACATGAGAGTAAAGTGACTCATAGGAAAACATAGGACATGAAAACTGGGTTAGGGTTACTAAATGTGTATATATAGTGTACTAAATCTAACAGGAACTCTATTGAGTTCTTCTTGTCAACTTGGATAAAGAGAGTGTTTAAGTTATCACTGGCTAAGTCACTACAATTTGATTGTATAAACCTACTTTGATCTAACTACATTCCATCTCTAGTCTTGGTACTACCCCAAAAATCTCTCTTGCTTTCAGTATTGCTATTTCAGTAGTTATAGGTTCCTACTAAAGGTCAGGTCTTCTTATTGCTTCCTTGAATGTTCTAGAAATCCAGTTATCATCTAGGATATGATTTACTATCGGTCTATTCATATATTTGGTTGACTCTTGTAGCTGAGTAGTTTGTTTCATAGTTCTCTGGGTTTTTTTAAGGCTAGGGAAAGGTTATCAGAATCATTATTTGTGTTTTTGGTGGTAGTAAGAGCACTATTGTTTGTGTCAGGGATATTATTATTATTAGTTCTGTGAAGTCTTAGTGCAATTCCATGTATCAGTAGTAGTATAAGGTCTAGTTTTATTCTTTACTATATCCGCATTGCTATTTTGTTGAAATCTATTTGTAAAGGGATTGTTATCATTGGAGAGCATAGTAGGAGTTAGTTGTTTTACTAGGTGAGTAATCCTCTCTTTGAAAATGACATCCCTAGATTTAAAAACAGCACTAGTACTTTTATCTAGCAGTTTATACCCATTGTGTCCAAAGTAACATAGTAAAGCAGTCTTTACTGACCTAGGATTTAATTTAGATTGATTCAAGTCCAAGAGAACATGAACATAAGAGATGCAGCCAAAAGGTCAGAGGTGCAATATATCTTGGTGTCATCCTGTTCATAGCTTAGCTGGGATTGTTTTTGATTATCTAGGATTTGACAGGAGATTCCAAGTATATACTATAGTTTACACAGCATCTACCCAGTATTTCACAGGTAATCTAGACTTTGCTAGTACTGTCCTAGTACCATCCAAGGTAATGTGCACTGAGCATTCTACTGCACTATTTTGCTAATGAGCATAAGGTATTGTAAATTCAAAGTTCAGGCCTTGTTCATTATGATAATTTTTCCATGTGCTATTATACTATTCTTTGCCCATGTCTAGTCATACTTGCTTTAATCTTTTTTCAGTTTGGTGTTATGCCTCAGCATGAAAACCCTTAAAAACCTTCAATGTGATCTCTACTGATTTAAACTTCAAGAACATAACTATTTGGTATGATGAAAAACTACCTATGATGATCATGAAGTAGAATGCACTACCAGCTGACTGGACTTGGGATAGGCCCCATATGTCAATATACACATGTTCAAGTATGTCCTTTTCCCTGGATTTACTATCACTATATGGGTAAGCAGCATATTTGCCATAAATACAGTTTTTACATAGTCTACCAATTGACAGTTCTCTATAAATATTTAATTCATCAACAAGATTTTCAGTTATCATTTGGTGTATAGTCTCTGTTCTAGTATAGGCCAGACATTTATGCCAAGTAGTGAAGCTTGTTAGTTTTTGCTTTAATTGTGCTATAAATGCAGCTGGTTGTATTTTGTCTATGTTGACCACATATAGTAAGCCTGATTATGTTGCTGATATTATGTCTGTTCTATTCTTTGTTCTAATAATAGCTCTGTTATTTTTAAAGTGCACTTCTGCCCCCTTGGTGCTTAGTCTTGCCACTGAGATTAAGTTGGATCTAAATTCAGGTATGTGTAATACATTATCAAAGGTGATTGTTCTTCTCTGTTCATTAACACTTGTTGGGAGTTTGACACTCCCTTTTTCCACAACATTAAATGCTAGTTCTTCCTCAGTGGTAAGTCCAGGTGATAGTTGCTCAAATAGGATATATGATATGAAAAGTAATAGATCAGCAAAACAATGATCACTTGCACTGGAGTCAAGAAGTATAGAGATAATAGTTTTATTAATAGGGTCTATATATCAGACTAATGGTATTTCTCCAGATATATTATTGAGACCCTCTACCTGTTAAATTAATTATTATATTATGTATTACTATAGTTGAATATACAAGTTGTGCTTAGGTAAGTACAGTGCTTCTTCATCTCAACTACCACACTGCGAACTACTCTGCTTCTCTCAAGATCTCTCTTTCCTATCAGGTCATCTATTATTATCTATTGGATAACTCAGTGAGTAGGCCATCATTTGTCCCTACTATAATTGCTGCTTTCCATTCTTCTAACAGGTTATGGGCCCCAGTTTGCCCTGACCTCCTTTGGCACTCTCAAGCTACCTCAGTTGATAAAAAGGACTTGACTAGCTTGCCAATCTGTTAGGGATTGAGATGATCTCCCTGTTGAATCCCCTCATGCCCACAGGATTCCTCTGCTCCTTTGCAGATGCTATGGCCCATGGCTGTTTAGGATGAAGTGCTGCACATTCATTGCTGCATCTGCTCCCTGAACTAAGCTGATTTCTTGATGATAGCTATGACTAGTTTAATATCCACCATTCCTTGTCTCTCCAGCCCTGCTGTTTACCCATCTTGGGCAATGAGTATGCATTCCTCTACTATCTTCTCCCACTCTCCAACTATCTCAGCTCAGTCCCCTGCAACCTGTGCCAATGTAATGGCTGTAACTAGAAACTTTGTAGCATCAAGTAGTGTAATTTGTATGGCTCGATGTGACAATAAATTTGTGTTGCCTACATCATCTATAGCTGAGAATTTACAAAGATGTGATAGAGCACTATATACTACATGCAAGGGTAAAGAAGTGCTATATGGCCGCTCTTATAATGATGAATGGTTCTTGGACTCTGGTACCTCTGTCTATTTCACTTCTTTTGAGTCTGACTTTGTTTCTATGACTCAAGAAAATTATGGTCATGTTGAGATAGCCAATTCTAAAGCACCTCTTTTTATGGTTGCTGTAGGAACTGTCCTTATAGAACATGAAATCATTGACCCTAAAAACAGGACAACCAGAACTGCTATCTCTAAACTATGGCCAGTATACTATATTCCTGGTATGACCATGTACCTCCTCTCCACTAGACAGTTACTCCAATCTGGATTGAGTATAGAAGACACAATGGATGGTTTAACCTTTTGTGACTTATCTGGTGATGTTGTTCTCTCTACCCTACCTAACCTTTGGGAGAGTATCCAGGTTGTGAGGACATGTATCATTAAGAACAATATTCTTAATCCTATAAGCCTTGTTACAAGGCACCTATATTATGAGACAATTCATTGTCAACTTGGACACATTTTTGATGAAGCCATGAGACATATTTCAGACAATGTTGAAGGTATTAAAAAGATCTGCTTCCCTAACAAGAAGCATATATGCTGTGTTAAGACTCTAGACCTCACAGTTGAATACGTTCAACTTGAAGCCTATATCTAACACTTGATATCTTCATGCTCCTCGTGAAAGGATCCGGTTAAGGTTTTTAGTGAAGTTATATCGGAGGAGAGATAACAGCAAGACTTTGAGTAGCACCCTTGAGATTGTCCTAAGACAAGTAAGAGTACTGATTCCTCAGAGTAGGATTTTACAAAGGGAATACAGAAAGAGAGAACTTACTGTTCCCTTCTCTTTCTGGTCTGTATTTATCCTAACTAGGTATTGTGACTTCGTTACAATGTGGTAACACTACTTGTAACTAAGAGTGACTAGTTAAGTGACAGATCAGTGACAGAAGTCCTAG
>Ga0153964_1000173_pt1 | contig 13006 bp, 18 predicted proteins | sample TSFL048MetaG_FD_104726 | JGI IMG/M metagenome (GOLD analysis project Ga0153964, IMG submission 104726) | Attine ant fungus gardens microbial communities from Florida, USA - TSFL048 MetaG | ecosystem: Host-associated > Fungi > Mycelium > Unclassified | place: USA: Florida, Withalacochee... | reverse complement strand
TGGATTGAACTCTAGGTACATGACAATACAGTTTAGTTCTGTGGACATCAGACTGAGTTGGATTGAACTCTAGGCTGTCAGATTGACTTCAAACATCACAACGCAATCCTACTAATTATAATATAACTTTGATAAATGACCTTGGCTTTAACTTATATGTTGCATCCTGGTCTTTGGTTATGAGGTTGGTTGCTTATTTCAGAATAGAAGAAAGTTATCAGAACAGAGGTCCTAAGGAAGTAGAATAGAGACTGGAGTGGGCAGGGTTAGGGTTAGGACCAAATGACATTAATTTACAAACTGAGAAAATATATTGTAATTACTTAGTACTTATAGAAAGTCTGGAATAGGAGAAGAGTAGTCTACTATACTATCTTACTAATTATAATTTCAGGAGAATTACTAGGAGAAATAAATTACATAATTGTCAGATTTCCAGAATATAACATATAGTACCATAAAGATTATCTATTAATTGCCTTGAAATGTATTTAGTATCAATCAAAAGGTCTTTTTAAGAGCTTTATAATACTATTAAGACTATAGGAATTATTGAAGAATTAGTAGAGATAGACTCAAATAAAGTTTGTAATATTTAGTATATAAGTTTGATATTTGTTATATCTAATTATTGGTTTATAATAGAATATACCTTATTTCAAGTTAGATTAACTTGTAACTAGATTTCTACAACAAGCACCTATGCTTTTATGGGATTATGTGACTTTATGTATACTAGCTAGTTATTTTTAACTTATAAAATCATCTTGGCTTTTGTTTGAGCTATCTTTTTTTTACTTTGTTTTTTATTGGTTTTTCTACTACTTTTATCTTTACTATCTCTCATAGACCTTATCTAGTGAATATAACTTTTATTTGTATGACTCATAATTGGTATTATTTAGGTATAGCATAAAAACTAATTCAAGGCTAGTTTTAGTATTTACTATAAAGAGATTGTTAATATAAGAAAAAATCATTATTGGTTCTTTGGGTTTGTCTATAGTATTAATAGAACTATGACCATTGTTTTGTATATTTGTGTTAAGCTTAGAGAATATAAGACAAAAGTAAAAACTTGGTACAAATATATAACATATTATATTCCAGAAATATGATAATTATGTAATTTATTTCTCCTAATAATTCTCCTAAAATTAATAATAGTAGGATAACGTAGTAAACTACTTTCCTCCTATTTTGGACTTTCTATAAGTACTGTGTAGTTACAGTATAATTCTTTAGTTTGTAAATTAATGTCATTTGGTTCTAATCTTATCCTTGTCCATCTTAGCCTTTATTTTGTATCTCCAGGATCTCTACTCTGTCAATTTACCCTCATTCCAAAATAAGTAATTGATCTCATGATCAAAAACCAAGACATAACACATAAGTTGAAACCAAGGTCACTTATCAAAAGTCATACTTTGTTCCAACATTTTGTTCTGTTCACTGGAGCCTACTTTCTTAGGTTTTTTACCATTGCTAAGTATTATTTATTCTCTAAAGTAGTATCATACATTTATCCCAAAGTATAAATCTATTTATAACTCCTCCACTCTGTTATCTGCCCTTCATATTTGATATAACAAGTCTTTTCTCAATTATCTAAGTTGATATTTATTTACTATTATAACATAATATATAAAACAGTTTGTAACTAAGAGATGAAACAAACCTAGTTTTAGTGTGATACTCAATATTCCAACAATACTACTATACTAGAAAAATTTATAAACAAAGAAAATATACTTATATGAGGTTTTATCTAGGTCTTCAACCTATCTCAAACCCTCTACTAATTTTGTGTTATTAAGATTGTGTTGAAATTAGTTCACTATACTCCTTTCTTACAACAGTCTGTGAGGTTAAAGTCAGTTTACTTTCTGTAACACTATATTATTAAGTTTGTGTTATAGTTAGTTTGCTATGTTTTCTTTCTTCATTTCTCAAATTATAGTAAAAGTCAATCTCAAGTCTATTGTCACATACATATACAATCTATAATCTAATACTATTAAATACTTCTTTATATACTACATTGAGTGTCCTTCTACTCTTGGCTTTGCTCTGGAAAAAGTACTGAGATGTTCAGAGATGAAGTACATCTTGAAAAGACCATCATAAAGCTATTCATAAGAGAACACTGATGTCTGCAAATTAATTCCCATAGGCTCTACTGACTGTCCTTAAGACTTGTTAATAGTCATAGCAAAGGCCAACCTGACTGGGAATTGAAGTCTCTTGAGTGGCACAAGCAATGTCTCTGTATTTAGGTGATAACCTAATCCTTGGAATCAACACCACCTTGCCTCTGAATCTCCTGTCCTTGCTAATAATCCTGCACTGGAGTACCTTTCTTCTCACATTCAACACCACTATTCTTGTCCTATTACAAAGTCCTTTTCCTGGATCCAAGTTCCTCAATAAAATAACTAGAGAGCCAACCTTGAGACAAAGTAAAGCAGGAGGCAATCCACTAGTATTGAGTTGTTGAAGAAACTCTATAGGATAAGCATAGTGCATTCTATCTTCTTCAGACACAGAGTCTACACTTCTCAGTGTAAGAAAGCTAAACTCTAAGCTGGAATTAAGCCAACTGCTCTTTGTTCAGTGATTGACAAAGAGAACTCAATAGAGTTTCTGTTAGATTTTCTATACTACTTATATAACTACTACATGGTCTGTGCACTACTTTCCCATGCCTATCATGTGACCCATCATGTGATATCATGTGATATAACACTTTCCCATACTCTCTTCTGTGTAGTAAGTCCAAGATAAAAGAAAAAGAAAAGAAAAGAAAAAGAAATATAAATAATAACTTAGCTATTTTTGCCAAGTCATGATACCACCTCTCTCTTAAGTTTTCTCATCCCGAGGAATTTTTTTACAACTTGTAGTATAGGTTAACCATATTGCCCATCTCATTATCACCTTTTTTTGTTTATTCTCTAACTTTCAAATTTTCTTCCTTGGTTTCTTTTTCCTTTATGATCGTTTCCATTTTCCTTTCTTCTAATTGTTTTCCTTTCTACCATCTCCAATTTCTCTCTAGTCTTCCCCAGTATTCTTGGTCGTATCTCTTATCTGAATATCTAAATAGTTTTCTTGTAGTAAACCTTTCTCCCCTTTCGAATGTTCCTTCCTCACGTTCTTATCTTGCCACATCTTCTATGTCTCGCTGATATTCCTTCTCAAATTCTTTGATTGTTTCCTTTGTATTCTTTAAATTCTCTCTTTCTTCCCAAGTATCGAATTCTGCTGTAAATCCCTTCCAATATACTAGGTACTTGTCCTTGCCCCTTACTCACTACTTATTCAATATCCTCTCTACTTCCCATTCTTCTTCTTCCTCAATTATCACTGGAGCTGGTTGCTTCTTCCTCTGTCCTTCTACTTGTTCTATATACCATCATATTCTACTGATATTTACTACTGGGTGTATTTTTACTATACTAGGTAGTTCTAATTCTACTACATTCAATGATACAATTTTCTTAATCTTATAAGGGTCTATGAATCTTTCTGTCAACTTCTTTGTTCTCCTCTTGACCATTTGGTACTTCAGATCCTTAGTGCTTAATATCACTAAGTCCCCTACTTTGTAGTCATCTGCTTCTCCTCTCTTCCTGTTTGCATATTTCTTTATTTCTTCTTGTGCTCTTCCTAGCACTGCTTTTGTCTCTTCCTGTATTTTCTTTATTTTCTCAATGAACTTTTCTGTTTCCTAATATTTTCTCTTCTTTCTACCCTCAAACCCCATTTTAGGATCTTGCTCATAATTTGCCTTAAAGAGCAACATTTTAGTGCTAGAGTATGTTTTATTGTTGTATGCAAATTCTGCTGTCCCTAACTATTCAGGCCATTGTTCTTGCCTATGGTCAATGAACATTCTCAGGTACTATTACTAACTCTTGGTTTACCCTTTCTGTCTGTCTATTTGTTTGGGGGTAAAATGCCACTGACAATTTACTTTTGATCTCCAATATCCCATTCAACTCTTGTATTAATCCTATTGCGAACTATGGTTCTTTGTCTGAAACGATGCTTTCTAGTAACCTATGCAGTTTCTACACATTATTTCTAAACAGCCTTGCTAATCCTTTCGCCAATGTTTTCTCTGTAGTTGGTATCAAGTAAACCATTTTGGTTAGTTGGTCCACTACTACTAGAATACTATTATATCCCTATGCTAAGAGCAACTTGGTAATAAAGTCTGCTGATATATGCGCCCAAGGTTTTTCTAGAATAGAATTTAGCATTAATTTTTCTGCCGGTTGTTCTGTACAGTTTTTGTTTTGCTGACAAGCATTGCATTCTTTCACATATTGCTTTATCTCCTTTGTAACTCCTGGTCACCAAAAGTTCCTAATGATAAGTTCTACTATCTTCTACTGTCCTCCATGACCTCCTACTAGTGTATTGTGATGTAGCCTAATTATTTCTGCCCTGAGCTTATCATCTTTTGGTACATAGACCTTCTTCTCTTTGTACATGATACTATTGACTTCTCTTTATTTCTTATTTTTTAACATTTTCACCCCTGCTTACTTTATTTCTTCTACTGCTTTTACTACTTCATCATTCTTTATCTTTGACTTCCTTACTTCCTCCAGTAGGTCTACTCCGTCTACTATTATTTCTACTATCTTCACTTTTCTTACTATTAACCACTTTGGTTTTATCAATGTTTTATCCTCATTGTCTTTTTCCACTCCAATCTCCTAGTCTGGCCTCCCACTCAAACTATCTGCTTTCCCCATTTTACTTCCTAGAACATGTTTTAGTGTAAAATTGAATCTAGATAAGTATAAAGCCCATTTTACTTGTCTTCAATTTAACTTTTGTGCCTTTATAAAGTATTCAAGATTTTTATGATCTGTCTAGATCTCGAATTTAACTGTTGTTCCCTTTAAGAAGTGTCTCTACACCTCCAAGCATCTGATTACCACTAACATTTCTTTATCATGTATTTCATAGTTTCTCTTTGTATCACTTAAAGACTTTGAAATGAAAGCGACTGGTCTTAACAAGTTGTCTAAGCACTTCATTGATAGTACTCCTCCAGTTGTATAATTTGAAGTGTCTACTTCTATCCTAAACTCTTTGTCCAAGTCTAATGCTGTTAATATTGGTTTTGTTGTAAAGATTCCTTTTAACTCATCAAATGCCTTCTGTTGGCTTTCTCTCCATACCCACTTTACATCTTTCCTGGTGAGTATATTCATTAGCCTAACTACTCGAGCAAAATCTTTGATAAACCTTTTGTAGTAATTTGCAAGGCTCATAAATTTCTTGACATCTTTTATATTCTTTGGCTCCGGCTAGCTCAACACTCCATCCACCTTTTCCTTCTCCATTTCTATTCTATTTGGTCCTATAACAATGCCTAAGAACTCTATTTTCTGTACTTTCCACATACACTTTTTTGGCTTAATATACAAGTCATTTTTTTCCAACCTCTTTAATATTTCCTCTATAATCTCATCATGTTCCTCTTCTGTTTCTGTTCCCACTAGTATATCATCCACAAATGCTGCGACTTTTCCTTTGTTAATCAAATCTCTTAGAATTTCATTTATCATTGCTTAGAATATAGCTGGCAAATTCATCATCCCAAAGAACATCACTGTTAGCTCAAAGGAGCCCATATATGTCGTGAACACTCCCTTCTACTTATCTCCTTCCTTTATTCTCACGTTATTGAACCCCCACCTCAGATCCATTTTAGTGAATATTTTTTTACTTCCCATGTTGTCAATTAGATCTGTGATCAATGATAATGGGTAGTTGTTTTTCACTGTCTGGTCATTTAGATTGCAGTAGTCTATTACTATCTGCTTACTCCTGTCCTTTTTGCCTACAAAGAAAACTGGTGATGTTTGAGGAGATTTGGATGGTCTAATATACCTCTTTCTTAGCTGGTCTTCCACAAATTTTTGGACTTCTTCCCTTTCCATTTTAAATAATGGATAAATTCTTCCTTTCTACAGTTTGAATGTCTCTTTGAGATCTATAGCATGATCCCAAATTTTCCTGGTCAGCATCCTTTTTGACTCTACCTTTCTGAATACTTTCTTCTACTTCAAAAACCTTTTTGGGACTATTTCCTTAATTTTCTTGTAGTTCTTCTCTATCTCTTCCTCTTTTCCCCAATCTTCTTTGTCATCTATTGCCCATCTGACAATTTTCTCTTTCTCTAGGGTTACTACCTTTTTGACCTTTTCTTTCATTTGACTCCTTCTGCCATATAGGGGTGGGCATCTTGTCATCTTGACTTCTCCAGTTTCCCAATTTATCTTGGGGTTGTGTACTGCTAACCATAGTATTTCCAGAATGACTTTTGTCTTTCCTAAGTCACACACATCTATCCTTATTCTTTCTACATAGCCTTTGTAATACACATTGTACTCTACTTGGTGCGTAATAGCTTCTCTACTATTATTTGTCTTATCTACATTTCTGACCATTATCAGTCTTTCTAATTTCTGCAGCTTGAACCCATGTCTAGTTGCCATCCTTTTGTCCATAAACATCCTAGTGGCACCACTGTCCAAGAGTGTCTTTACAGTTATACCTTCATGTGTATCCAACTTTTCTACTCTAATACTCATCTACACTTCTTTTAGCATTTTGAAAATTCTCCTGACCTCCTTTTGACTACTCTCCTCTTTGGCTGCACTTTCTGACTCTCTTGGTCATGTGCCACTTTGCTGTACTTTTTCCTTTGTGGGGTGTGCCATTTTCTTCTTCTTCTTTTTTTGACATCCACACTATCTCTGCCTATCCTTAATTACCCCCTGCCTCCTGTTCTTTTTCACATGACATCTCTTCTCTCTACACCTTTCATACTGTACATACGTCACTATTACTTCCTCTATGCACTACTCTAACTCCAGTAGGTATGCTTCCTCTGGTACTTCTTTGCCACAATGTTTATCTGCTTTCCTTTTCAATTCTTCTACTAAACTCCTCTTCCATTCTTGCTATGCTTCTTGTGGCTTGGCCACATGTGCTGGCTCCTCCTCTTCTACCTTCCTCAACTTTCTTTTTTGCACTTCTTCCCTTATAAAACATACTGGCCTCTTCTTTTGTTGCGCCTTTTATGGCCTTGCCATATACGTCGCTTTCTCCTTTTTTACCCACAATGGACACTCTTTGCATTTGTGCCCCTTTCCCTGCACTTGAAACACTCAACCTCTACTACTCCTATTCTTCTTATCATCCTCTCTTTCACTCCATATTGCATTATTCTACTTCTTAATACTTCAAACTTATTTTGGGGAACCACTGTTCTCTTTTCTTCCTCTTTCTGTCTCCTACAATTTTGGGCCAGATGCCCAAACCCCTTACAGCTCTAATATTCTCTTTCTCTTTTTCCTTCTAGCCTTGCTCTTAACAAAGCGAGAGCACACTTTTCTTTGAGCAAGTTACTCATAAGGGAGTTATATTGTTATAGAGACATTATGTTACATCTCTACAGTAGTACAGAATTAATGTTGAGTCTTGCTAGTTACAACTACGTCTGCTGGGGTATAAGATCTTTACCCAGCCAGATACCTACTACCCTAATAGTACTTTGTCTATCACCCAACAGATGAGATCCCTAATCTAGACAGCTCTCTAGAGGTAACTGTCACTCTTCTGTGTATACCAACTCACAATAGAGTTGCAGCACAAAGTTTATACTGAGAAAAGGTACAAGTATACTATTAAATACTACTTGTTTGTAAGGTCAGGTCTTAGAAATGATATCCAAGTTTGGTACCACTCTTCCACCCACTGTCTCTAACTGACAGTGAAGTTCCCTTAAGCCAAGGGCCTAGCTATGTATAGAGGTGGTTACTGATCGTGATGATCAGCAACCGAGGGTTGATTTGTGATGAGATAAGAGAGTGAGCAGAGTCCAAGGTGGATGGTGCTCTAAAGTGAATTGAGTTCTAGTGTAAGAAAGCTAAACTCCAAGCTAGAATTAAGCTAACTGCTCTTTGTTCAGTAATTGACAAAGAGAACTTGATAGAGTTCCCGTTAGATTTTTTATACTATTTATAAAACTACTACATGGTCTGTGCATTACTTTCCCATGCCTATCATGTGACCCATCATGTGATGTCATGTGATGTGATACTATGACTTCCTGTGATGTAATACTTATAACATAATACTTTCCCATACTTTCTTCTATGTAGTAAGTCCAAGATAAAAGGAAAAGAAAAGAAAAGAAAAAGAAATATAAATAATAACTTAGCCATTTTTGCCAAGTTATGACACTCAGCATATGGACCTCTGCATTTGGGTTGAACTGTTGAAGAATGGTCTCATTAATATCATGCACCTCATTATTTCTAGGACAGAGAATAATATGATCCAAGAAATGTTGAATATGTCCTCTGTGGACTATTATTTTGTCTCTATTTTCTCTCATCATTATCTTCTGATTGATTAGTAAGCAAGTATGTCTGCCAGCGCAGATTTTTCTTACATCTCAGTTTTGCATACTTCAGACTGAGGTAAAGACTTTTATTAGACTGTTTCATATATCATGCTGATGTAGTTAGACTTTGTGTTCTAATAGGTTATGGGCCCCTTTGCCTAAACCATTAACAGAAGAGAAGCACAAGAACTCAAGTTATTTTAAACCTTATGTTAGATCAAGATGAGCTCAAAACCAGACCACATGTATGACATTCCTCATTTGGACAATATGGGATCAAACTACCATGATTGGAAGTACAGAGTCTCAACTATACTGCATCTGAGGGGTCTGTCTGGAATTGCTGAAGGAACTGAATAATGTCCACCACAAACAGCCCTTGATCCAAAGGACCAACCTACCACCACTGCTGCTTATGAAAAATAGCAGGCACACAATTATCAGGCAAAAGCAGAAATTACCATAAACTTGTCACAGAAACTGCTCAGTGCTGTCATTCTATACACTTTGGCATCAGAGGTATGGAATTACTTAGAAGAGCACTATGAAGGAAAGAGACAATATATAATGGTTCAATTACTTGGAGATATCTTCAGGTGTACCTTCCTTGATACTATTCCAATAGAAAATCAGCTCAGTCAAATACGTCAAAAGGTTCACAGACTCAAGATTCTTAGACACGATCTAAAGAACTCCCTAATTGCAGCAGTGATAGTCATGTCGCTGCCAGATTTATATGCCTCACTTCGACAATATCTATATATGAAGAAGGAGAGCAAGTTAATGATGGAGTTCATTATAAAACAGATCTTGATGGAAGAAAATTCTCATGGCGATATCTCATACATCACATTGATAGGAGATGGCAAGAGAAAAAAGCCTTCTTAGGGTCCTTCTACTGATAGTGATGTGAAGAAGAAGAACATAAAGTGTCACTACTATAAAAAGAAGGGACATGTCAAACTGGAGTGCAGGAAGTTGAAGGCCGATCAGGCAGCTGGGATAGTTCCTGAGAACAAAAGAGTAAAAGGATCAAAAACCCAAACTGCAAAGGTCGCCATAACCATTGAAGAAAGTGTTATTCATCTCTTTATGACATGGGAAGCAATCTCAGATCTAGCAAGCAGATGGATTATTGACTCAGGAACAATGTCACCAATAATATCCAGAAAGAAATGGTTCATCAACTATTCTCCATTCAGGACACCTATTTCAATTGGTTTAGGTAATGATAGCATCATCAAGGCAGTCGGATTAGGATCAGTTAGGATCTCAATGACAGTTGATGGAACATCAAGATTATTTAAACTCCAGAATGTATACTGAGTCCCAGATATAGGAACAAACAATCTGCTGTCAGTCACTTACATAGTCCAGAAAGGATACACTGTCAACTTTGGGACAAACATGTGTGAGATCTCAAAAGCTAGATCAATTATTGGAAGAGCCAAAAATAGGAAGAGACTGTGGGTCTTAGATGGCAATCCTGTTGTGCCCAATCCTCATGTTGCACATGTTGCAAAAGCATCACTCAGTATATGGCACAAACAACTTGGACATATGATGACACGTTCTGTGAAGCTCCTTGAATTATCAATAGTAACAGGAATAGAACTTATAGATGACAGTACAAATCATGCAGATGGTGAATGCATAGTATGCATAAAAGGGAAGACAACACGAAATGTAATTCCTAAGAAATCCAATATGGAAAATCCTAGGAGATTACACAGGATTTATTCCGATATCTGTGGACCTTTTGATATTGAAGGCTATTCCTGGAGTTGATATTTTGTGACGTTCGTTGACAGTTTCTCACATTATGTCAGGATAAAACCTATCAGGAGCAAAGATGAGACTTCTAAAGTTCTAAAGGAGTAGATCACATGCTCCAAAATAGAAAAAGGGGAAAAGGCTAATTTTCTGAGAACTGATGGAGGTAGCGAATACATGGGTACAGAATTTCAAGAATGGTTGAGGTCTAGAGGGATGCACCATAAGGTGACGAATACAAATACCCCACAGGAGAATGGGATAACAGAGCATCTTAACAGGACCATCTTGGAAATGATGAGAACCATGATGCATGAATCAGATTTACCTAGGAATTTGTGGCCATTTGCAGTATAATATACTCAAGAAATTGTGAATAGACTACCTACACGAGCGCTATCTAAGAACAAAACTCCATACGAAGCCTTCTACCTCAAGAAACCATTAGTAAAACATCTCTGAATTTTTGGATGCTGAGTATATGTTCATATACCTGACAACAAATGAGAGAAGTTAGATGCCAAGACGGTAGAGGGTCGTTTTATTGGCATACCCCAAAACAGAAAGGGGTACATGGTCAGCAATAATCAAAACCCATTGAGGGTATATGTTTCTTGTAATGTGACGTTTGTCGAAACTCCAGAGACCTCTGAGCACATGACAATTCAAATTGATGAAGAAGTGCCTGAGTCTGATGGATCTCTCATGGATATAGAGGGAAGAAACAGCGAGGTTGAGAACTTAGTTACTGAGAATAACAATGTTGGAAAGAGTGACACTATAGAAACAACTATGGAGGACATACTTATCCAACTTCATCAATCAACAAGAGTCAAACATACTCCAACTCAAGATGATGATCTCTAGTACTCTGTGACGTCCTATTCAAGATGGAAAGTGCCTGGAGAGTCAGAGGAACCACAAAATACAGCACTTGTAATGAAGGACCTAGTCATCTATAAAGAAGCTATGTCAAAGAATGATGCAGTTTATTGGAAAAAAACATGTGCAGAGGAATTAGAGGCCTTCGTCAAACAAGTTGTTCAGTATAGTTCTAAAACCTGTAGGATGCAAAGTAATAGGGTACAAGTGGGTCTTCAAGACTAAACTCAATGAGAATGGCCAGGTGGAATGTTATAAGGCACAGTTTGTTGCCCAAGGATTCTCACAAATCCCTGGAATAGACTTCAATGAGACTTTTGCACCTATCACATGCCACCAGACACTTTGAACACTTCTTTCATTGGCAAATCGTTATCGCTGGCACATTCATTAGATGGATATCAAATCTGCTTTCCTAAATAGGGACCTTGAGAATGAGATTTTCATGAGGATACTACCAGGAGTTAAGGCAAAGGAAGAACAAGTGTGGTTACTACACAAAGTGCTCTATGGTTTGAAGCAAGCATCTAGAGAGTGGTACCTGAAGTTAAAGGGACAGCTAGAGGAGCTGGGCTTTAAGAGGAGTGATGCTGACCACAGAGTCTTCACAAAGATCATTGATGGGAAGCTCTTTGTGATTGCTATTTATGTTGATGACTTTCTTCTATTTTTGTCCAATATCAGTCATATCAGAACTGTTAAGGAAGACCTCAAGAGGTACTTCAAGATAAAAGATCTAGGAGAAGCAAAGTAAATATTGCAAATGAAAATTCAGAGGACAGATATGGACGATGGAATGAGAAAACTTACAATTTCTCAGGAATAGTACATTGAGACCATACTGGAGCGGCATAGCATGGCAGACTGCAAACCAACAAAGACTCCAATGGCAGCCAACTTACAACTTCCAATATTGACAGAAGCCGAGATCAACATCATAGAATATCAGAGATACATTAGATCTCTGATGTATCTGATAATATGTACATGTCCCGACATAGCATATTCAGTTGGAGTACTCTCACGTCATGTCGCTTGTCTTGGAAGAACTCACATGCAAACTGTCAAACATGTTTTCTAGTATCTCTGTGAAACAAGTCACTATAGACTTGAGTTCTAAGCCAACAACTCAAATTACACTTTACCAATAGTTTATGTTAATTCAGATTGGGAAGGAGACCACATGGACAGGAAGTCAATTTTGGGTTTTGTAGTATTGTTGGATAGAGGGACAATTTCATGGGGTTCTAAAAAGCAGACATCAGTGTCACTATCAACTATTGAGGTAGAATTTATTGCCACGTCAACAGCTGTCAAGGAAATTCTTTGGCATCAATCTTTATTTAGCTCACTTGACATGACATTGACAAGTCCTACTTCACTTCTTATCAACAATCAAGGTATCCTGGATCTCATCAAGTCTGGACAAATCAATGATCGCATAAAACATATTGACATTAAATTCAGACATGTCTGTGATTAAGAGGATCAAGGAACGATCTTGAGTCAACATGTGGCTATGCAAGAACAGATTGCAGACATAATGACAAAGCTGTTTGGTGCTGAGAAGTTCTTATATTTTTGAGAAATAATTAGAGTATATGCATAAGAGATCTTTAACGAGAAGGGATGTTGAATATATTCTCTGTGGACTATTATTTTGTCTCTATTTTCTCTCATCATTATCTTCTGATTGATTAGTAAGCAAGTATGTCTGCCAGTGCAGATTTTTTCTTATACCTTAGTTCTGCATACTTCAGACTGAGGTAAAGACTTTTATTAGACTGTTTCTATCACAAATGGCCACTTACTAATTTGTGATTGGTTGATTTGATATTCAAAAGGCTCAAAAAAGCAAAGTTTAGACAAGCAGCAAAGATGTTGTTAAGTCTGAGGTCTAATCCTCAGACTATG
>Ga0153964_1000170_pt1 | contig 13124 bp, 8 predicted proteins | sample TSFL048MetaG_FD_104726 | JGI IMG/M metagenome (GOLD analysis project Ga0153964, IMG submission 104726) | Attine ant fungus gardens microbial communities from Florida, USA - TSFL048 MetaG | ecosystem: Host-associated > Fungi > Mycelium > Unclassified | place: USA: Florida, Withalacochee... | reverse complement strand
ATCAGTTTCTAGTTGTAACTTTTGTTTAGGGTTTGGGATTGCTAGCATAGGGAGATTTGTCATCTTGTTTTTTAGCTTATTGAAGGCACTCCTCTCCTCCTCTTACCATTTCCACTCTTTCTTCCCTATCAGTTCTATCAGTGGTTTGGTGATCTGTGTGAATCTAGAGAGGAATCTACAATAGAAGTTACAAAATCCTAAGAATTGTCATACTTCTCTTTTATCTTGAGATTTTAGCTATTGGGCTATGTCTTTTATTTTTGCAAGATCAGCCTCTACACTGTCTTATGATATAATGACTCTAAGGTATTTGATCTTAGTTTTGTAGAACTTGTACTTTTTGGGGTAAAGTAATAGCTTGTTGTTAGCTAATATTTGCAATACCTGTTTTACTATATCTCTGTACTCCTCTATAGTTTGGGTAAAGATCAAGATGTTATCTATGCAGATCACAATCTTCCTCTTCATGATCAACTTACAGAATAGAATATCTATCATGAGCTAAAAGGTTGTAGGCAAGTTACATATGCCAAAGTATATTACTAGGGGTTTGAATAAGCCTTGGTTTGTTTGAAAGACAGCCTTCTATTTGTCTTCTTCCTTTATCCTCATATTGTTATATCCCCATTAAATGTCAAGTTTGGTAAAGTATCAGATCCCTTATACTTTATCAATTAACTCTTGAATCAGTAGTAAGGGATATTTATTTTTTATTGTTGCTTCATTGAGTTATCAATAGTCTTGTACTGGTCAGAGTGATCCATTCTTTTTTTTTACAAAGAAGAATAGAGCTGCATAGAATAATTTAGATGGCCTAATTCTTCCTGACTTCAGGTATTTATCAAGGAACTTGTTGAGTTCTCCTTGTTCTTTGATGTTTAGTGGATATACCTTGCAGTCTCTTAGCATTGCATTGGGTATTAGTTCAATGATATAATCCCATTTAGACTAATCTGGTAATCTTTTGAATACTGCTTTGTTGAAAACTCAATCTTTGAAGTCTTTGTACTCCTTTGGTATATCTTCCTCTGGTTCTCTTATGACTTCATTTCTATTCCTAATGTTCAACCCTTCTCTTCTCTATGCTTCTTTCTCCAAGTTAATGAATAGCACCTTCTTATCTTTTCCTATTGTTTTCTCTCCCATCTTTTTTCCTTCTTCATCTTCTTCTGGCTCCTTTGGCATATTTATTTTTCTACACTATTGCTAGCAATTCTGTAAGCTGATCAAAGAGTTCCTTCAGTCAATAGATAGATTGTGCTTTTTTAACTAGTCATATCCTAGGAACAGGTCTGTCACAGAAAAGTAACTACTAAATAGTATCATAGAGATATAACAAAATACCTGTTCAATGAACTACATAAATAGTTGAACCTTTGTTAGCAAGTAGCCTTACTAACATCGCCCTTTTGGTGTAGTGGTAAACCATATAGTATGTAACTGCTAGTTCATAGCACAATTATGACAAGGTCATAGTTGCCAAGGTTTGTTACCAATAGCTGAATTAATTCTTGGTAGTCATTGATAGTCATGTTTATTTTGATAACCTCCATAATATTTCTATCTCTATTTGTAGAACCATTGGCATTGTAGCAAGTGATTGGAAATGGCAGTTTATGGGTATTAAGATTATTTTCCTCTACAAACTTTTGACTTATGCACAAGCTTGAGCTCTCTGAGCTAACTAGTACTTGTTTGCAAAATATTTGTTAGGTGTTTGTTATTGATGTCTTCTATTTTTCTGAGTATAAATAGTTCTTTTAATATCTTCAGGACTGCTAGTACTTTGTCATTTATCATTCCATTTAATTCTTTTAGTTTTCTCTTTGTATATTCCTCTACTCTTGAACTGGGAGCCCAGACTTTTACTATTCCTAGTACTTTCTCTTTATTGCTCCACCAAATTTTTTGGGCTACCTACTCTACTAAGGAATTTCCTTATACTATAATAGTCCAAAAATTCTCTTGTTGATTCATCAGGTAATCAAATTTTTGAGTCTACAAAGACAGATGAGTTAGTGCTCACTCCCTGTCCTGGGAAAAATCCTCTTTTACCTCCTCTATTATTCTTATCTCTATTCTCCCCTTCTTTGGTCTGGTGTACCTTGCAGCAAGATAACTTGTTTTTCTACAATTATAGCACTTCCTCTGTTCTTTGCATTTATCTACCTCTATTGTGTTTGGGTCTTGTCTCAGAACATCCAATACTGAAGTTGTCCTATCCTTACCTAAATTCACTTTGACCCTCCTATCACCTCTGGACTCCTTAATTGCCTCTCTTCTTGATCTTTTGAAACTTAATGCCTTCTTATACCAATTGTCTAATAAGTCTAAGTTCTTTAGCTGGCCAATTTTAATTAATTTCCATACCAATATTAGATGAATTTCTTTCTTGAATAAGCTCACCAATGCTACTTTGTTAGTTCTCTCCAGGTAATGAATTCTGTTCAATAATTGTCAAATAGTTTACTTCTCTGTTTTAACTTGATTAGCTTCTTGATTGCATGCATTTGTATTTCTGTTGATATAAAAAACTATACCATTTTATTGGTCATTTGCTCCCAAGTCTTGAATAGGAACTTGTTTGTCATGGTCAATATATTGGGATCCTTGTTGTTGTTTAGATTGATCCTCTTCCACTTCTTTTGAAAAGGTAAAAACTTTCTAATCTATACGTTGAGCTCAATTCTCTTTTTCTCTCTTAATCTTTTCTAATGCTATCTCAATTCTTTTCCATTCTTTCAGGATATCATTGCTTTGGAAGAATAGTATCATTGTCCTATACCAGGCTCTTACTTTATCCAAGTCTTCTTCAAAATCATTGGGTTCTTTCATTCTTTGTTGAATGGGTTCATCAAAGAAGTCTTTTCTGACTTTTTAATGAAGTTTTGTATGCTAGTTACATAGGTGTTTTTGGTTTCACTTCTCAGGTCTTTTTAGGTGTTGGATAGGGAGTTGAAGAAAAAGACTATGATAGTTGTTAGAAAAGCAATGACAGTGGCAAGTAGAATCATGTTGAATAGTATTGTAGTGCTAAGTATATTTTGGAAATCTTGTTCTTATGTTATAATCTTTCCTAAACCCAGTAGTTGAGTTAAAAGAAAGATATATTAACTAGAACAAGGTTAGGGTCCTTATGACTTCTATGACTACTATATATACTACATACAAACTTCTCCTTATGCCTTCCTCAAGACATTGTATCATATCTCATTACAGATAGGAGGCAAACATATGTATATTACATGCACTCTATCACCAAAAACCCTCTGTGTTTTTTATGTCATAGTAAACCTGATAAAGGTCAAGAGAACTTCAGTTGCTGTTGTTATCATCCTGATAATTCTTTTTTGTGTGAGAATAAGTTGGCAAAATATGCTGGAATACTTCCATAAAGACACTTTCAATACTGGCTTATATTTTATCAAGGTGTGTTAGATTCAGCCAATAACCATGGAGAGGGAGTAGTACTCTAGAAACTGATTTGATATATATGTCCACTATTAACACAGATATCCCAGTCTAGAAAAAACAATCAGCTGGTTGGTTAAGTATTGTACCATCTTCAAAGCCTACTAAGACTTCAACTAATTTTGATTATCAGTTGTCTTTATTGAAATCAGATTCTACAAAATATAACTGTCATATTCCAGAAATCTGACAATTATGTAATTTATTTCTCCTAATAATTCTCCTGAAATTATAATTAGTAGAATATTGTAGTAGATTACTTTTCTCTTATTCCAAACTTCCTATAAGTACTGAGTAGTTACAGTATATTCTCTCAGTTTGTAAATTAACATCATTTGGTCCTAATCCTATTTCTGTCTACTCTAGTCTCTATTCTATATTCGTAGAACCTTTGTTCTGATAACTTCCTTCCATTCCAAAATAAGCAACCAATCTCACAATGGGAAACTAGAATACAACACATAAGTTGAAGCCAAGGTCATTTATCAAAGTCATACTCTGCTCTAACGTCTTTATCTGTCCACTGGAGTCTTCTTTTGGTTCCTTTATCATTCATCTGTTCTATCTTTGATAGAATTTACAAACTTACACTAGTTTCTATCATGCTATAGTTCTGATGTCTTGTCATTTTGCAGCTCCCTCTTTCAGGAGTAATTTTATTCCTCTTGCTGACCAAACTATCAGTCATTTTACTTCTGGCCTCCCAAGGAGGTCAAGACACCTCGTACTCTGGTATATCCCCTGTTATCTCCACTTCTAGTGAACTCTTTGAAATTCCACAATATAGATTCTATCATCATCTCTTATGTTGACAATGACCCAAACTAGGTCGATGCTCCTATTCCTACTCCTAATCTCATTTTCCAAACTCCATCTCCTATTGCTGATCATAATCTCTTTAATAACTAATTAGCTGAGGCTCTTTGACAATTGTCTGAAAACCTTAACCAAGAATTGGTATCAAAGCCTCACCAATCAAAGGCCTATATTCTGGACACCTTCAATGGCTCTAATCCCCACAAGCTCAATCACTTCCTATTGCTGTGCTAATGCTCTTCAATTTCCCACTGATGAAGAAAAAATCAATTTTGCAATGACCTATCTCTCCAGTGTAGCACAAGATTGGTTTGAAGTCACACTACAACAGGAAGACCTCAGCTACATATAACTCTAGCTCTTTACCTGGCAGCTTTTTGTAGACAAACTCTGGGTCCATTTTGGACTCTTGGACCCAGTAGGAGATACTGCCAATCTTATTGATAACCTCCACATAAAGCCAAGAGATAAGATTGCAACTTATAATATAGAATTCATACAATACATAGTACAGTTGAAATGGGGTGATTTAGTCCTCTGCCATTGTTTCTATTAGGGATTGCCAAATCATCTTCAGGATCTGATAGCAAACTGGGAACATAACAAATCCACTTTCTTCCATACTATGTACTAACTGGCAATCACCTTTGACAATCGCCACTGGGAATGAAATCGTGAACGGGATTGTCTTCAGAACATAGAGAGAGAGGCAACAAACAGTCACAACTGAAAACAGAGTAATATGACTTAGTATTCTACCTTTTCACAAAGCTCTGCTCCATTTTGCTCCCAGTCATCCACAATTCCATCATAATCTGTGCTCTCATGGAATTCCCTAAAACCCCCCAAACTAATATCTGCTATTACTAAGTCACCATCTCTATCTACTCTGTGTGTTGACCTCTCTGACAAACTAGGCAAAGACAATAAATTGAATAGTAATGAGCATAAGCACTGTGTTGACAATAGCCTCTGCCTATATTATGGATCAAAGGACTACAAAGTAGATAGATGTCCTAGAAAACAACTGATAAGGGCATAACTAACTACTCTGAAGGAACAAGAAACTCTGCTCTCTGAGAACCTCTTAGAAAACTAGAGTACAACCCTCAAAACTCAGCACAAACTAGAGGTTGCATTGAACTTATTTGTGTAACTATAAGCCTAATACGTCTCAACGTGTCTACTCTTTCTGATCCCAACTCTCTTTGTATATCCCTAGTTTCTCCTCTAGTGTATGCTCCAGACTATCTCTAGCCTATACCCATCCAAATACTGGTAGATTCCAGATCTACACATTGTTTTTTGGACTTTGCTTTTGTTCATAAATATTCTCTGTTTACTACTCCTACTCCACCTGTGAAACTATGCTTATTGGATGAAACCTTGAATAATAGTATCTCTGAGATAGTATTGTTGCCTGTAACATTCCCTTCCAGTGAATACATGACTCTTAACTTCTATGTCACTCCACTTAATTCTTGTTGTTCTCTAGTCTTAGGTCACTCTTAGCTCACCTGCTACAATCCATTAATTGACTGGGTTTCTGGGTCAATATCCTTCCAACTACCATCTTTACTTTAATGTCTAGCTTTTGTTCCTCTTATTGAAACCTTGGTAAATCCTCTGTTCTCTCTAGTGGAAACCTCTCTATAGTTCATCCCATCTGAGATGTCCTTGTCTAACCCCAAGTAACCTCATATTGCAATTATCAATGTGCCTGCTCTACTCCAGGCCTTACACCTCTCCAGGCCTTACACCTCTCAGGCTCAACAGCATTTTTCCTCTAATTCCATCCCACAATATAGGCCAAATCTACTACCATCTCTAAAAAGATCGACTTATCTTTCATTCCAGAGAAATACCACAAGTATGCCAATGTTATTAGCAAGTCCAAAGCAGAAACACTCGCTCTCCACCACCCTTACAACCTCTAGATTGAGCTGGAAAAAGATTTTTATTCTCTGGTAGGAATTATCTATTCCCTGTCTAAATTCAAACAAGAAACACTAAAGGAATTCACTGACAAAAATCTTACCAATGGATTCATCTACTCTATATCATCTCCTCATAGAGCATTAGTCCTATTTGTAAAAAAGAAAGATGGTTTCCTCTGACTTTGTATAGATTTTTGCAAACTTAATAAAATCACAAAAAAAGACCAATACTCACTTTTCCTAATCTCCGACCTCCTAGATTCTCCTTGTAAGGCTTATATTTACACCAAGATCAACCTCTGACATACAGACTAGATGGTATGTATTACCAAAGGAGACAAATAGAAAACTGCCTTTTGAACTCGCTATGGAGCCTTTGAATGGTTAGTAATACCATTTGGACTAACCAATACTCCAGCTGCCTTTTAATGCTTCATGAACAACATGTTCTCTGATCTCTTGGATATGTGTGTAGTAATCTACTTAGATGATATCCTGATCTACTCCGATGATATCATGCAACACTAGAGCTATATCAAAGAAGTATTGAAATGACTCCATAGATTAGGATTATATACAAGAGCAGAAAAATACAAATTCCATTTAGACTCTATAGAGTATCTAGGCTATGTTTTATCACCATCTGGCTTGACTATGTCCAACGCTAAAGTGAAAACTATTCAGGAGTAGCCAAAACCAAAAAAAATAAAAGATATCTAATTCTTCCTAGGATTCACCAACTTTTACAGGTGTTTCATTTTCAATTATTCAGACATAGTCATTCCACTCACTCATCTTACTAGAAAAGACACTCCATGGAATTTTGACAACAAATGTAGAGTAGCATTTAATACCCTAAAACAAGCCTTTATCTCTGCTCCTATTCTTATGCATTGGGTTCTAAACATACAACTTGTTATAGAAACCAATGCCTCAAACTATGCTCTTGCTGCTATTCTCTCCATTATGACTAAAGAAAATAAAATCTACCCTATAGTCTTCCATTCCCAGATGTTCTTCGCTCTAGAGCTCAACTATAATGTCTATAACAAAGAATTACTTGCAATATTCAAAGCCTTCAAAATTTGGTGATATTATTTAGAAGGGTCTACTTCACCAATTAACGTTGTAACAGATCACAAAAACTTGGAGTATTTCTCAATAATCAAGATTTTAACTTGCCAACAAGCAAGATGATCGGAATATCTCTTCCAATTCAATCTCATAATTTGCTTCTGCCCTAAATGTCTTGGTACCAAACCAGATACACTCACTAGATAATGGGACATCTATCCAAAAGAAGAAATAATAGCTATGCTTCAGTAAACCCTCATAATTTCCATCCAGTTTTTACTCATAAACAAATTGCAACATCTCTCTGAGCAACTATTCTCACTACTCTGACACTTTGCACAACTACAATATTGGACCAAAACCAACTTTACTCTAATATCCTAGTAGCACTTCCCTCTGACCTCTCTATCTCTGATCATTTAATCTATCTGGAAGGACATTGGTTAAAAGACAATACAGATTTTCTTAGACTTGATAACAGAATGTATGTTCCAGAAACTACTAACTTATGCCTCTGAGTTCTTCAGTATTACCATGACCATGTTCAAGTAGGACATCTCAGCCAAAATAAGATACTAGAGCTTGTATGAAAACATTATACCTAGCTAAATATCTGCAATAACATACAAAAGTTCTGTAAGTCTTGTGTTACCTGTATGAGATCCAAATCACAGCATCACAGACTATATGGATCCCTCTAACAACTTCCTATTCCAGAACATCTATGGAATTTAATTTCTATAGATTTTATTAAAAAACTCCCTTCTTCCTCTAGTTTCGACATTATCCTAGTCATAGTAGATTGCCTGTTGAAACAAGCTATATTCATTCCCACTCACAATACCATCACTTCAGTGGAATTAGCATACCTTTTTGTTATCTATGTCTTTTTAAAATACAGAGTTTTATCTCATGTCATGTCTGACTATAGCTCTGAGTTTGTCTCTTACATCTTCCACTCTCTAGGTACTGCCCTGGATATAAGACTTCACTTTACCAGTGGCTACCATCCAGAGGTAAACAGTCAAGTGGAACAGACCAACCAGGCATTAGAACAGTACCTCTATATATATTATAACTACCAACAGGACAACTGGTCTGAACTATTACCCCTGGCAGAGTTTACTTACAACAATGCTCCTAGTGCTACTACTGGCATCTCCCTATTCTATGCTAACAAAGGATACTATCCTAACCTCAGTGTATACCCAGAACAAGATATAGCTTCCTCTCATGCCTGCGATTTTATAATTGATCTTGATGAACTACAAGGCATGCTCAAAAAGGAAATTGCCAAAGCCTAATAACAATATCAACCCTTTGCCAACTCTCATCAATAACAACCACTGGACTTCTAAGTTGGGCAATCAGTATTCACTAGAGCATAATACTTCCAGATGACTCACCCTTCAAAGAAACTCTCCAAAAAGTACCTTGGACCATATAAAATAATTGCTTAGCCCAGTCCACAATCCTTCACACTTCATTTTCCAGACACCATAAAAGCCGTTTATCCTGTGTTCCATATCTCTATGCTCAAACCAGCTATACCTAGCACCTTTCCACAGTATTCTGAGCTAACGCCAGTACCTGTAATCATCAATGGAGAACCAGAATATGAAATCTCCAAGATAGTTGACTCTAAGATTGACTGCTGGAGGGCATGCAAATTACTATACAAAGTTATATGACTGGGATATGAAGATATTAATAACAACTCTGAATGGTTACCAGCAACAGAACTAGAACATGCAAAGAAATTACTGAACGATTTTTATCTCAAATATATCTCTAAACTGGAACTATTACAACTCTGATAATACTTTCATTCCACTTCTTAGCTTCCATTTCTCTATACTCACTCCATTTTAAAAATAAAAAAAATTTGTTGAGTACTTGTATACATCTCGGAGTGCAGTTTCTGTTGCACTGACTTACTTATTTGTATTCAAAAGCAGTCTTCATTGCAAAAAACTAAAGTACTTGTATTCCTCTGCAGTCCTCTCTTATGGTTATTCAATACTTGTATTCTTGCTTTATTAATTATCATCACTTACATCCACTTTGTACCCACAGAAAAGATTAAAAGTTTCTTCAAAACTATCTAGCTCTAGAGTATATGACCAGAGAAAAACTACTACTTTCTTCTTCTATACTCTCCATTCTATTTTTCTCTTCTTGTCCTCTAACTTCTTTCTCCTTCTCTGTTTCATCTAACCTCTGCTCTCTTTGCTTTCTCTTCTTCTTGCTTCCCTATACCTTTGTCTCCTCTCCCTCAGACTCTAGTCATAAAATTTGTTTATCATTGGAATCCTGGCCCTCTATGCCAGTCAACTTCTCTAATGCTATTGCAATCCTCTAAATATCCTTTCTTAAACCCTGCAACTCACTCAAGTCCTCTAACTTTCTTGAAACCTCTGTCTTCTACTTTGTATCCATTTGTTGCTTTATCTTCCTTGCTTTGGACCTTTGAACTGCTTCTGCCTTAGCCTTTGTATATGCCTTGTCAACATCAAAAGGCTTACAGGTAACCTTAGCCTTGGCATAGAAAGCACATAACATTGCATGACTATGAAACTTAACAAAGTAACAGAAATTAAGTAAAAAAAAAGAACTTATAGCAAATTTTGGGGGTATACACAAGATTCTGAAGTCTGTGCATCTCTTGCAAGGACTTTCTCTACCAATAACTGCCACTTCTATTTCTTTTGCTAACTCCTCACATCATTGGCAGGCCTCTAGAGTTTCTTAGGGCAAATATCAAACACACTACCTCTTAGTCAAAGGTAGAAGATCAATAAGGTTTATTTTCTCATTGAAAGGAGGATTTGAGGGGAGCAAGAAAGTCTTGGACCAATTTTTGTAACATTGCTATTCGACAGCAACAATGTAGTCCATCTTAAAACAATAAGCCAGATCTCTCTAGTGTTCTTTCTCTTTTCTCTGTGCCTCTTCTTCCTTCTCTTTCCTCTGCACCTCTTCCTTCTCCTCTTTCCTTTGTGTCTCTTCTTCTAATCTTTTCCATTTCACAATTTTTGCCTCTCTTCAGGCTTGATGCTCAAGCCATTTTTTTCCTTTCTGTTGGCAAAGCAAAGCCTCTGTCTTAGCACGTTTTCTAGCTAGTTCAATCTCATACTACTTATTGTCAGAATTAAAAAGAGTAGTACTTAAAGTGGAATAAAGGACATAGTAGTAAAGTTTCAGGTTGAGAGTATGCAAAAAAGAGATTTTTAAGACCAGAATCAGGTGATATTTGAATTGCTTATGTATGAAAGCTTTAAGGGCACAGTCTTAGAGGGAAAGTACTATCATATTCTGAAAATCTAACAATTATGTAATTTATTTCTCCTAATAATTCTCCTGAAATTATAATTAGTAGAATATCATAGTAGACTACTTTTCTCCTATTCCAAACTTCCTATAAGTACTGAGTAGTTATAGTATATTTTTTCAGTTGGTAAATTAACATTATTTGGTCCTAATCCTATTCCTGTCTACTCCAGTCTCTATTCTATATCCCTAGGACCTCTGTTCTGACAACTTCCTTCTATTCTGAAATAAGTGACCAATCTCACAACAGGAAACCAGGGTGCAACACATAAGTTAAAGCTAAGGTTATTCATTAAAGTTGTACTCTGCTCCAACATCTTTATCTGTTCACCAGAGTTTCCTTTTGGTTCCTCTATCATCTGTCCATTCCATCTTTGACAACAACCACCATCATAAAATACAAAATTAGTATAGCTAAAATTCAAAAAAATCAATACAATGAGTTTATTAGCACATATTTCTAGCTCTCTCACTAATAAGATCCTTGTTCCAAATTGCTTAAAGGTACATCCTACATAATACATCTCAGTAGTTAACTGTTACAAACTTTATTTGGACCTATCTCTGTTAATTTTTCAATGATTTCTATGGTTTTAATAGTACTAGAAATATTATGACTTGGCAAAATAGCTAAGTCAATATTTATTTTTCTTTTCTTTTCTTTTCTTTTATTATTAGGATGTATAGAATACTAGCTAGGGTTAGTGTTAGTATTGTGTATAAATAGTACAGTAAATCTAATGAGAACTCTATTGAGTTCTCTTTATTAACTCAGATAAGAAGGGTATTTAAGTTATCTCAGACTAAGTTATTATACCAGAACTCAATTCCTTCATTGGCACTACTGTTGCAAGATAATGCATCAGTGTATCAATATAGGAGACAAATACATTTGATTACTTAATTAGTGTATATCATAAAATTGTCTAGTGTAATTCATTTTTCTTTGGACTTCATATTTGTTTACCATACATTACATATACTACAAGATATTTACAATAGATTATGGGTCCTAAATGTGACCCAGTTACCAATGTCTGGTCTTTTCCAAAATTAACTAAACAAAACTATTTTACCTGGTCTGAGCAGATGAAAGCTACTCTCCAGGCTCACTGTCTCTAGCAGTATATAACTGAAGATGAACCTAAACCTCCTAAACTATCTGTCTCTTCTCCTAGACCAACTACCTTATCTGAACCTACTATCCCCTTGAAGCCTTCTACCACTGGAGGATCAAATGGAGATAAGGATATATTTTTCTATTCCCCAAATTATATCTGCTAGAAAAAAGATTAGGAGCATTATCATACTTGGGTATAAAGCAAGGGACATATGTCTGGAACTACTACTTTAAAGAACATATAGGATCAACTATATCAATTGCATTTTATTATTAGACAAGATTTCAATGTTCATTACTATATCTAAGAGTGTTAGAAAATCAAGCCAATACTGTGATCTTGTAGAAGTTTCTAGAACATTTTGTTAGTATATAAGTTTGTAATTAGTTAGATGTACTCATTGGTTTGCAATAGGATACATCTTATTCCAAGTCAAACCAATGTGCAACTAGGTCTCTGTGACAAAGAGATCTAGAACAAATGTTGGGATGAGTACATTAAAAGGATGCAAAAGGGAATTAGATACTAGGACAAATAATAAGATATGGTACCAGCTCTTAATTGTACACTAAAGGTTTGAGGGAAGATAACTGAAATAAAGGTTTTAAGTTAAAAGAGAAATTAGATATTATATACAGCTTTAATTTAGATAATAAATGTTTGTTTTTTCAAAAAAGGTAAGATCTCTCTAGATTATTATTGTATAGTCTTCCTAAGGTGTCAACCTTTACACACCATAGCACTGGCTCAACTAGAAAATACAGTTAGTTGATTACTCATGGACTCTCCACACTCAGTTGTCCCCTTGTTTGCACCCCCAACACTCTTACAGGTGTGATGCAATCCAAGTATACACCTAGCCAAGCTTTCCTAGTCTGCTGTCTTCTCTGAAGCCTGCCCAAGTTGCATCTACTATACTTCCCTAGATTGAGTTCTAGGTATATTCTGTGTTTCTCTCAAGACATCCTATTAATTCTGAACTCTTACACTCATTAGATTTGCATTTCATGATTCCAGAGACAGTGATGATAGAGGTAAGTACCAAGAGGTTCCTCTTCTTTATCCTTGCTCTCTAGATACTCTATTGACTCCTTCTCTCCCTAAGTTCCTCTAAATTCCCAAGGCTTACACATTCCCCTAGGTCCTTCCTATCAATAATGATGTATCCCCACCATTGTTTTCTTCTAGAATCTTCTTTATACTTTGTTGTTCTTCCTTCTGTTATTGGCTTGTGATTTAGAACTCCTTAGTTACCTGTCAATTGTTTAGTAAGCTCCAACTACTGCTTAATTTCTCTAAGTTGCATTCTAGATGTCATTTATCTAAATATATCTGATCCAATACTATCAATGCTTATTTGCAATCAGAGGCCTAT
>Ga0153964_1000167_pt1 | contig 13207 bp, 9 predicted proteins | sample TSFL048MetaG_FD_104726 | JGI IMG/M metagenome (GOLD analysis project Ga0153964, IMG submission 104726) | Attine ant fungus gardens microbial communities from Florida, USA - TSFL048 MetaG | ecosystem: Host-associated > Fungi > Mycelium > Unclassified | place: USA: Florida, Withalacochee... | reverse complement strand
GTGACATAGTAGAGGGTTCAAGTTGGGCCAAAGGCCCAAATGAAAACTGTCAGCAACTGACTTAAGATCCTAGTCTAGGGTTTAGACCAAAAGGGCTCTTCAGGGTTAGAAAAGAACTTGATAAAGTTCTTAATCAATTGTTCTACATTATATATACAAGTTACACTATTTGTTCTTGTTTGATCTACAAGTGTCTATTGGTCACTGGTTCAATTCCAGTCTATGTCTCTTTTCTTAGTCATAGTAACAATACCTTCTCTTAAGAATTCTCATCCTGAGAATTTCCTATAGTTTGTTGTATAGGTTCTATAGGTTTCCTATTTCATCTTTTTCATTTCATTTTTCTATCTTGCTTTCTTGAATCTTTTCTCCTTTTTCTTTTTCTCAAATGGTTTCCAGTCTCCTCTTTCTTTTCTATTTTTTCCAGTTTTTTTCTAGTTGTCCTTAATATTCTCTGTCAAATCTCTTATTGTTCCATCTGTATAATATTTTTTCCTGGAAATTCTCCCTTGTGGTCTTTCTTATTGTTTCTTCCTCTTGCTTATCTTATTTTTCTTTCTTTGAACTGATCCACTGTTTCTGCTGGGATTACAAAGTTATCCATGTAATTTGCTAGGATTCCTTCATATAGCAGTTCTCGGAATATACTTGTTATCATCTATTGAAATGTTCCTAGTGAGTTGCATAGTCCAAAGTACATCACTTTTGGTTTGAATAGTCTTTTGTTTATCAAAAAGGCTGCTTCTATTCATTGCCTTCTTTTATCTGTATGTTGTTGTATCCCCAGATTAGGTCCAATTTGTTGAAGTATTTTGCATCTTTAAGTTTGTCAATTGCTTTGTTGATCAAGGATAGTGGCATTTTGTTCTTTATTGTGTATTGATTTAGCTATCTGTAATCTTGTACCAATCGTAGTATTCCGTCTTTCTTTGGAATAAAGAAGCATGGTACCACATATCTTGAATTTGACTTTACAATGAGTCCTATCTTTAGTTGTTTATCTAGCTATTGACTAAGCATTTCTTCTTTTTTGAGTGTTATTGGGTAGGCCTTTGTGTTGAGTTCCTTTGGTACTTCTTCTATTAGATTGATTTCATGGTCCCATTCTTGTTGATCAGGTAGTTTTTCAAATTTCTTCTTGTTGAATAAGTGCGTGAATAGTTGGATGTATTTTAGAAGATCTTCAGGATTTGTTAGATTGGGTTCCTTGTCTCCTCCCTTTGATTCTCCTTTTTCTTTTGGTAGTAGTCTCCTTGACCATGGGGTAAATTGTATAGATTTATATTCCATTTTGCAATGTTCTGGGCATCTTGTAAACCATATGACTTCTTCTTTCCAGTCTACTTCTGGGTTGTGTTCTACTAGCTAGTTGTGTCCTAGAAATAGATCTATTTCCTTGATTTCTGATACCACTGCATTGATTTGTTTGATATGTCCATTTGAGTTGATTTCTAAGGGTACAAATTCTTTGATTGTCTTTTCCCCATTTCTTGATCCATCTGAGTTATATACATCAAATGGTTTTGGGAGTAATTTGGTGGGTATCCCTTTTTCTTCAACTATTTTCCTAGCGATAGTGGTATTCGTACATCCAGAGTCAATTGATGTCTTGACCTTAAGTTTTCTTCTATCTTTTGTTTTAATTGTTGGGTACACTATAAGTTTCCTTGTATGTTCTTTCCATTGTGGAATAACATATTGATTCTTGGCAGAACTATTTACAGTAGTTCGTTATATTGTGTCTACTCCAAACCTTCAACAAAACCCTTCTATTCTATATTATTTGAGTCTTTCTTCTGTAAACTTCTGGTTTTCATTTGTTGAGGTACTCTATACCCTATGGTAATATGTCCTTCTTTACCACACTTGAAATATCCTTGTGGTTTCTTCTCTTTTTTTGGCTGTTGGTAGTCTTTTGCTATGTGTCCAAATCTGTTACAGTTGTAACACTTGGCTTTGTATCCTTGTCCGTTATTCTGTTATTGTCCTATTTCCATTGGTTTACCCATTCCTCCATAGGTTATTTCTGAACCTATTTTGTAGTTGTAGTGGATATTGGTCCACTTGTATCCTTGTCCAACTACTGTGATTACCACCTTCTATTGTTCTAGACTCTTTGGGGCTTGAGCTAGTAGATATGCCATTATAGCTCTGATAATTTCCCTGTTTATGTTCTTTTTTAGCAAAATTATTGCATACTGATTATCTGTCTGTGCTTTGCTTGCTAAAGCCATGAATTCAATAAGGAAATTCACGATGTGTTTCTTTTCTTGTGTGAATGTTTTGATATACCACTCTGCATCTGCTTCTTTTGTCTTGTTGCTATAGACCAGTTGTAATTCTATCTCAAAGGCATCCCAACTTGAAGTGTCATCTCCTCCATCTATCTTGTCGAGTTTCTATTGAGCAAATGCTTCTGCAGTTTCTCCTCGGAACCTGCCTAGTACTGCAATGATCTTCTCGTTGGCATCTGTGACTTTGTTTGCCCTAAGGTAGAGTTTCATTGCTCTCTACCAATCTTCAAATGTCTTCCTATCTCCATTGAACCATCTAGGTTTTGGAACCATGGATTTGTGGTTTACCACCTCTGTTGGTGCTGATGCTAGTGCCGTTCTAACCATTGGTGCTAGTGTACCTGTTTGTGTTCTGGACATGTTTTGCTTTGGTTGTTCTACCAATAGTGCATTGCTTAACTCATTAAGTTCTTCTTTGTTGCCTATTTCATTAGTCTCTAATTTTGTCTCTGGTTCATCCTGTTCTTTGGATTCTTCTTGGTACTCTGACCGTTTTTCACTGATGTGAACTGAACTAAGTCATTCTTCAAGGTCTTCTACCTTCTGTGCTCTGATTATATGTTCAGCAGCAATCTTTGCAATATACTGACGGCTGGTCTGCTAGTTTGCCATCCTCCTAGTTGCAAGGTGAGTTGGTGATGCTTTACCAAATGTTACGACCTTGAGAAGTAACTTAGATTGCAACTTCAAGCAAAGACTTGAGAATGATATAAGAGTTGAGGAAAAAAGGGAATGATACAATTGGTAAAGCATAAGGAATACAAAAGAGTATCTACTGTATATATACCTATATACCATGAGGTGGAAATAAGAAATACATATGGCAGACATGAGGTCTGCTGAGTAAAGAACATGTCCTACTAGTGAGGTGCTGACTGAGCCATTAGATATATGAAGTGATATAAAACAAAGAAGCAGTCCATGTGTAAAATACCTGGAGTCAATGAGGCTGATCATTACACCAAACTGGTCAAATTAGTCAAAAAGTGAGCATTGAAGATGAAGAGGACTTGGACACATACTACAGGAAATTCTAGATTATTACAGCAGACCTGGTAGAAGCAGATGTTATCAACAAGAAGCAACATGATGAATACTTTTGGAAAGGACTTCCTCAAGAGCTGCAATATGCAATAAGTAACCATTTAGAGGCCCAAAATCCTGACTTTGAGAGTGACCAGGTCCCAGAAGTAGAAAAGGCAATAGAAGTAGGCCATTTCATGTTGAGAAAGGCATCAGTGAGAGGAGGATAGGGGCGAATATTGAGAAAGAAGAAAAAAAGGAAAAAAGGAAAGTTAAGTGATGAGGAGTCAAAAGATGAGGTGATTGGGGTAGAAACAGGGTCGGAATCGGATAATGAAGAGGAAGAGAGGAAGAAGAGGAAAAAGTCTACAAAGAAAGAGGTAAGAGTGAGGAAGGTATGGTTTGAGGATAAGGAGAAAAAAAAGAAAGAGGGGTAGAAATAGGTAGACAAACTTACTAGGAAGCTCCTACAGTTAAATATGAAAAACAATGCATATGCAATAGCTTATGTATAGCTATTTGTCCTGGTCCCAAAGATGACTGAGAATCTCCTCCCACACTCTCATTTTAGAGCTTTTACCGTTATTTCTGCAAGAAAGCAGACTGTCATTTGAGAACATGCCTAATAACTAAAGAATATGTTTAGTTATGACGAGTTTTAAGACAATAAAATAGGTACTACACATATCCAGATAGGTCGTTGATTGATGCTCGCTATCCTGGGGGACTCAAAGGAGCAATAGGTGCAAAGCTCAAGAAGAGGGACACACCACCTCATTTGACTAGGACAACAACAACTCCTACAAAGCTTAGCTCATTTGTTGAAGCTACACAGGTAGAGAAAGAAGAGTTGGTATAGAGGGCTATAGTAGAATTGGAGAGTGAAAAGGAAAAGATTAGAGAATTGGTGATAACAAGAGCACAGGGGAGAAAGGAAGTAGAGAAAGAGGCAGATAAGAAAGGAGAAGGCAAAGAACAACAGACTAATAGAAGCAGAAAGGAGAAGACAGAGAGGATATGGCAACCTGCATACTGTTAAGAGCTATGAATTATAGATGCAGAGGCGCCATACTAGATCTTGTAAAGGATACTGGAGGTAGAGATACCTAATATCTGAATTCGAGACTTGTTGGTACTCAGTGGGGACCTGTGATGGGAGATGGTAAACTAGACATATATGCAAAATAGGATGTCAGTAGTTGGAGCTACCTTAGTTACTATGCCTGGGACCCTACTAGAGTTTGTGGCACCACTGCGAGAGATGGAGGTGGTAGTTATGGGAAGACAACAAGAGTTGGGGTTATTAGATGTGGGGTCAGAAATTGTGATCATTTGAGAGGACCTATGTGATAAGCTGGGGTTAGAGGTAAACAGAAAGAGAAAAATGACAATACAAACAGCAAATGGAAGGAAGGAGGAGTTATAGAGATATGTGGAGTACTTGGAATTAGAAGTAGGAGAGGTAAAAACATACACACATGCGTTCATGGTACAGCCAGCACTGTACCAGTTGTTACTGGGGAGACTATGGCAAAAGGATGTAAAGCTGGGGAAAATTGAGTGAACAGATAGTAGTATGGAAGTGGAAATTTTGGATTCAGAAAATGAAAAAAGACAAGTGTTAGTACCAACAAAGGAAAGAATCGGGGACAGATTAAGGAACGGGATGTTGGTGATGAGAGGTATAGACAGAGAAGGACAAATAACGAAAGGAGGGAAGGATTTTCTTATGAAGGTAGTCCTTGCATCGTCCTTTATATACGACAGTGTGACACAGTGCCTAGCATATAAGAGGGTAGCTATAAAGGTCCAACCAGTACCAGGAACGATGCCGTTAGGCATAAGGATTGTGAGATGGTTTCCAGAAGATCCACTAGAGACCTTACCATCAATATCTCCATATCCACCCTTGTTTGTGCTGGGGATCTGTCTAACAAAGGAAAGAATAGAGGGCATAGGACTATTGTCTAACACTTTCTTGTGACCAGAGGAGCAGACATTAGCAATAAGGGAGATGAAGGAGCACATAGCTATCTTGGATATATTTGTTATTGCAGTAGGCTTTATATTGGCCCAGCTAGATGCAAAAGGACAATGATGACCTGCAAGGTTTGGATCAATTTCATGGAACAAACAAATTTCGAGGTACTCATAGGCAAAATTGGAGTTGTATAGATTATTTTGAGCCCTAAACATAACAAAGTTATGAATAATAGGAGCAAAGAAACTAGTGGTCAAAGTCAATGCTCAGTACATAAAAGAGATATTAAATTGTGCATTAAACAAGTAGACACTGGTGAGATAATCAAATGAAAAAGAGAGCTTAAAAACAGAAGGAATAGAGAAAAAAACTCAAATAACCAAAAGAAAGAATAATAAAGATTTTACAAATCTACTCAAGGTAGATCTCACCATAATAGGCTCTCTAAGACATGTATTTATCTCATGTTGTGACACTACTGCCCTTATCTAGTCTAGTAGTCTGGCTTGCTATCAATACAGCAGAACTATCTAAAACTTCCGTGCCATCATGTGGGCTCATCTTCAGCTGACCATACAACTAGAAGCCGACTCCAATAACATATAGTGAGCTATTAACTCCTAGCATAAGCAAATGCCCAAGTCTGTTGGGGCTCAAATTCCTGTTGAGGAAGAGATTTTGTGGTTGTTAAAAATTAAAGGGGAACACTCAGAAAAATAGAGACTCAGTCACTCAAAATAGCCATTAAGCTCTAGAGCAACAGAAAGGGATAGTAGTGGTAGTATAATAATTGAGTTCCCCTCTGTGCCCTAGAGTATTTTATTATGATTATAAAGCAAAGAGACAACAAAGAAAGTGACACAAAGAAAACCTCCAAATTCCCAAACATAGCAAGGCTATAATGATGAAATGGTGCCTTCCTAAACACTGGGTGATCACTTTCTGATCCTCTAACCCTACTCCAAGAATTCTTCTCTACATGGTGGTCAGGTCTTGAGCCTCTTGCTAGGCTGTAGATGGAGATGGTGATCTCAAGTTGTCTTGCCCTTGAGCATATTATCTTTATTTAGTCTTTCTACTGTCTCTCTCTTCAGCTTCTCTGGTCTTTTCTTCTACCTCCTCTATGTCCTCTTGCACTTCTAGTTTCCGATTTCCTTCCACTGCCATTATGATGTGACTCTGCAGTGGCTTGACTCTCTTGATCTTACTACAATTAGCCATCAGTGATGATGGCTCGGCTCTGATCATAACTCTTCTATGAATAATGCTGCTGGCCACCAAGATATGACATTACTCAGGCCATGTTAACCTATCTAAGTTTGCCTCTGTCCTCGAGGGCACTTCTAAAAGGGAAATCTGTTGAAAATCTGGTATGAGGTGCCTGGGCAAGCATCTATGAGGTGTATATAATGGTGGTCATAGCCACTACTCTGCTACTCAAGCTAGATGCTCGAGTCCACAACTGGGTGTTTAAAGGAACATCTCTGGGGGGCCGAGCTCTTCTCTTGAGCTAGTTATTCTGATTATTAGGGTATAAATTGTCACTTATTTTGTCTAAACGTTTGTATAGCATGACAGTGCCCCGGTCTCCGATTGTGAGGTAGTCACATATTTCGAAGTAAAGAGAAGTCGTCAGGGAAAAGGCCCTTAAGGAAGTGAACTAGGAATCCAGGGTGGACAGGAATAGTGTTAGAACCAGATGATGTTAATTTACAGACTAAGCAAATACACTGTAACTACTCAGTACTTATAAGAAGTCTGGAATAGGAGGAGAGTAGTCTACTATGCTATCCTACTAATTATAATTTTTAGGAGAATTATTAGGAGAATTAAATTACATAATTGTCAGATTTTCAGAATATGACAGTACCCCCCCCTTTAAGGCTGAGCCCTCAAAGCTTCCATGCATAAGCAATTTAAATATCACCTGACTCCAATTTTAAAAATCCTTTATTGTGGACTTTTAACCTGAAATTCTACTACTATGTCCTTCAAGTCTACCTCGATTGCTAACCTCTCTGACTCTGATGATGAGCTCTATGAGGCTGAGTTGGTAAGAAAATGCACTGAGGTGGAAGCCCTGCTTTGACAGCAGAAAGAAAAGAAACACCTTGAATACCAAGCCCAAAAAGAGACAAAAATAGCAGAGTGGAAACAATTGGAGGAAGAGGCATGAAGAAAACAGGAAAAGGAAGAGGCACGATGGAGAGAAGAAGAATGCCAGAGGGATCTAGCTTACTATCTAGAGGCAAATCACATTGCCACTATGGAACAACAACAGTGCAAAAATTGGACCAAGACTTTCTTGTCTCCCACAACTCCTTCCTCCAATGAGGAAATAAATCTTATTGACCTTCTGTCTTTGACCAAAAGGCAACGTATTCGATACCTGTCACAAGAAACTCCAGAGGTAAGCCAACGACATGAGAAGTTGGCAAGAGAAATAGGAATATCAAGTGTTGGTGGAGAAAGTCTGTGTGAGAGATGTATGGACTTCGGAATACTTTGTATTCCCCAAAATTTGCCATAAGTATTTGTTTGAATTTTTCTTCCTCCGCTAATTGTTTGTAGTCATGTAACTTCATGTGCTCCTTGTGCCAAGGCCAAGGCTGCCTGTAAGTCCTTCGATGCAGACAAGGCTATAAGCAAAAGCCAAGGTGGAAATGGCCCAAAGATCAAAAATAAGAAGAGTAAAGCAATAGACAGATACAAAGTGAAAGGTGAAGATCTTGAGGAAGTTGGAGGATCTAAGTAAGTTGAGGGGATTGAGGAAAGACATCCAGAGGATTACAGTGGCATTGGAGAAGCTGGCTGGCATAGAGGACCAGGACTCCAATAAGAAGTTATTGTTATGGCTGGAGTCTGAGTCTGAGGACACAGAAGTACAAGGGAGTAAGGAGAAAGAAAAGCAGAGGCAGGAGAAAATAGACAGAGCAGAGGAAGAAGAAGTCAGAGGACAGGAAGAGGAAAATAGAATGGAGAGTGTAAAAGAGGGAAGTAGTAGTTTCTCTCTAATCACATTTTCTGTCAGTACCAGAGCTTTTTAATGTTTCTTTTTTGAATATTATTTTTTTTTGATCTGTGGGTAGAAGTGAATGTGAGTGATGACAATTGATGAAGCAAGAATACAAGTATTGGATGACTACAAGGAAGACTGTAGAGGAATACAAGTATGTAAGTTTTGCAACAGAGACTGCCTCTGAATACAAGTATTAGATTGCAATGGAAACTGCAGAGTGGAATACAGGTAAGCAATTCAGTGCAAAAGAAACTGCACTCCGAAAGGTATATAAGGACTCATTATTATTATTATTATTATTATTATTATTATATATATATATTTTTTATGGAGTGAATACAGAAAAACAGAGTCGAGAAAATGGAATAAAGGCATTTCAGGGTTGTAATGGTTCTGGTTTAGAGAGATACTTGAGATGAAAGTTGTTCAATAATTCTTTGGCATGTTCCAGTTCTGTTGCTGGTAACCATTCAAAGTTGTTATCAGTATCTTTGTATTCCAGCTATATAACCTTGTAGAGCAGTTTGCATGCCCTCCAGTAGTTAATCTTAGAGTCAACTATCTTGGAGATTTCGTATTCTGGTTCTCTGTTGATGATTATAGATACCGGCAGAGGTTTGAAATGCTACTGGAAGGTGTTGAGTATAGCTGGTTTGAGCATAGAGACATAGAACATAGGATAAGCAGCCCTCATGGTGTCCAGAAGGCAAAGTGTGAAGGATTGTGGACTGGGTTGAGCAACTATCTCATATGATCCGAGGTACTTTTTGGAGAGTTTTTTCAATGGGTGAGTCATCTGGAAGTACTGTGATCTGACGAATACTGATTGTCCAACTTGGAAGTCTGGTGGTTGTTGTTGATAAGAGTCGGTAAAGGGTTGATATTATTTTTGGGCTTTGGTGATTTTCTCTTTGAGCATGCCTTGTAGTTCGTTAAGATTAAGTACAAAGTCACAGGCACGAAAGGAAGCTATATCTTGTTCTGGGTACATACTGAGGTTAGGATGATATCCTTTGTTGGTGAAGAATAGGGAGACACCAGTAGTAGCACTAGGAGCATTATTGTAAGCAAATTCAGCCAGGGATAACAGTTCTGACTAGTTGTCCTGTTGGTAATTGTAATATACGTGGAGATACTATTCCAATGTCTGGTTGGTCCGTTCTGCTTGACCATTTGCCTCTGGAAGGTATCCACTGGTAAAGTGAAGTCTCATATCTAGGGCGGTATCTAGGGAGTAGAAGTGAGAGACAAACTCAGAGCTATGGTCAGACGTAACATTAGATGGAACTCCGTGTTTTGAAAAGACATGTATGACAAAGAGGCATACTAGTTCCGCTGAAGTGATAGTATCGTGAGTGGAAATGAATATGGCTTGTTTTGACAGGTGATCCACTATTACTAGGATGGTGTCGAAACTAGAGGAGAGAGGGAGTTTCTCAATGAAGTCCATGGAAAATTCCATGGGCGTTCCGGAATAGGAAGTTGTTGGAGAGATCCGTATAGTCTATGACACTGTGGTTTGGATCTCATACAGGTAACACAAGACTTACAAAACTTTTGTATGTTGTTACAGATGTTTGGCCAGGTATAGTACCTTTGTACGAGTTTCAGTGTTTTGTTTTGGCCCAGATATCCTGCTAGTACATGATTGTGGTGATACTGGAGAACTCGGAGGCACAAGTTAGCATTATCTGGAACATACATTCTGTTGTCAAGTCTAAGGAACCCTGCGTTGTCTTTCGACTAACGTTCTTCCGGATAGAGTAAATAGACAGAGATAGAAGAGTCAAAGGGGAGTGTTGCCAGAATATCAGAGTAGAGTTGGTCTTAATCCAATATCATGGCTGTGCAAAGTGTTGGAGTGATGAGGATGGTTGCTTAGAGAAATGCTGCAATTTGTTTATGAGTAAAGACTAGATGGAAGTTATAAGGGTTCACTACAGTATAGCCATTATCTCCCCCTTTTGGGTAGATGTTCCATCATCTAGTTAGAGCATCCAGTTTGGTACCAAGACGTCCTGGACGGAAATGAATTACAAGGTTGAATTGAGAGAGGTACTCTGACCATCTTGCTTGTTGGCATGTTGAAGGGGGCAAAAGAGACTATTAGCCTGGCATGAGCTAAAGATGTGGTACCAGGTCCCAATTGCATGCTAAAGAGTTTGTGGGAATAAATCAAGAATGAAGATATTAAAAAGAGAATATAGAAACTTAGTGTGATAATTAAGATAAAAATGTTTAAAAGAATTGTAAGCTCGATCTAGATCCTCCTTGCATAGTGTCTCTAAGGTGTCCACCTTTACACACCGTAACAAGCTCACTATCAAAGTAGTCAGTAAACTACTCATGGGCCTTACCACACTCAATCAAGCTCTCATTCGTACCCCTACACCAAACCTTATGGGTGTGATACAATCTGAGTCAATGATTAGTTAGGCTTTTCAGGCCTGCTACTTTGTAAAAGGTTATCTGAGCAACCGCTATATCTTGTCTCTTAACCAAGTAGAGTATAGTGTTCCAGTCTCCTCAACAGCCCAACCACTTTACTTAGAACTCAGAAAAGTACCATAAGATAACTCTCAAGCCCTTGAGATGGCGGCAGATATCAAGATTCCATTGCCTTTCTCTTAGGCTCTCTGAGTGTTATATTAAAAGTATAAACTGATAAGACTCAATTAAAAATAAATAAAAAAGGAAACTTTTTCTTCTTCCAGCTTCTCTTACTTCTCTCCTCTATGACATTGCCATGTGGACATGACAAATGTCACCTCCCTATCTTCCATGCTTACTAGCCATAGTCATATACTTCTACTCCACCTCTATACTTCACTTCTACCCAACATCCTCTAATCTCCAAACTGGCTTCCTTCTACTCTGAATACAATCTAGAAACACATGCAAGTGCATACAAAGGTAATCAATATTCCTGTTGCTCTACAGCGTGTCTGCTTCTTGACTGAGTCTAGTAGTAATGGGATCATTAGCCATTGATAGACTTTTGATCTGTCATCTTGGTATCATATTAGTTCAAGTCCACTCTAGATTGAAATTCTATTGCATTCCAGAGGTATCCTTTAACATCTGAGTTCTAAAGTATCAACATTGATAGTCTATCTCTGAGAAACCTGATACTAGCTCATCAGTCTTGCCTCCTGAGGTATATGCTATTCTAGCATATGGTAGCTTAGCAACTACCTAATAGAAGTACCCAATCTTGGGTCTAGATTATGTCTAGGGCTTGTAGGAGTTCTCTAGAGTAGGTTCCAATAGTGAAATCCAGGGTTATAATTTTTATCCCATGCTACATTTCCACAGAAAATTCTCTAGTAGTGTAACAACATTAGAATCTTGGTTGTTGAGAAATATTCCAAGTTCTTGTGATCTGTTACAACATCGATTGGTGAAGCAGAACTTTCCAAATAGTATTGCCAAATTTTGAAGGCTTCAAATATTGCAAGTAATTCTTTATCGTGGACGTCATAGTTGAGTTCTGGAGTGGAGAACATCCTGGAGTGGAAGGCTACAGGGTGGATCTCATTATCTTTAGTCATAATGGAAAAAATAGCAGTAAGGGCATAGTCTAAGGCATCGGTTTCCATGACAAGCTGTATGTCGGGAACCTAGTGCGTAAGGATAAGAGCGGAGGTAAAGGCTTGTTTTAGGGTATTAAATGCTATCCTACAATCATCATCAAAATTCCAAGGAGTGTTTTTTCTAGTAAGACAGGTGAGCAAAATAACTATGTCTGAATAATTGAATATGAAATGTCTGTAGAAGTTGGCAAAACCTAAGAAGGACTGAATATCCTTTATTTTCTTTGGTTCTGGCCATTCCTAAATGGTTTTCACTTTAGCGTTGGACATAGTCAAACCAGATGGTGATAGAACATAGCCTAAATATTCTACAGAATCTAAATGGAATTCGCATTTTTCTGCCTTTGTGTATAATCCTGCTTTACAGAGTCATTTTAATACCTCTTTGACGTGGTTCCGATGTTGTGTTGTTATGCTACTAGAGAATTTTCTGCGGAAATATAGCATGGGATAAAAATTATAACCCTGGATTTCACTATTGAAACCCACTCTAGAGAACTCCTACAAGCCCCAGGCATAATCTAGACCCAAGATTGGGTCCTTCTATCAGGTAATGGCCAAGCTATCACATGCCAGAAAAGCATATACCTTGGGAGGCAAGACTGATGAGCTAGCATCAGGTTTCTCAGATACAGACTATCAATGTTGAAGCTCTAGAAATTAGAGGCTCAGAGATATCTTTGGAGTGTGAGATAATTTCAATCTAGAGCGGACTTAGACTAATATAACACCAAGACAGTAGATCAAAAGTCTATCAGTGACTAGTGATCCCATCACTGCTGGACTCAGTCAAGAAACGGACGCGCCACCAGATGACGATCGTATCGCTAATGCTAGGACACACTGTCATGTGTTTCTAGACCTTATTCAGAGTAGAAGGAAGCCAGTTCGGGGTTCGGGGAACAATGAGCAGGAGTGAAGTATGGAGATAGAGCAGGATCACATGGTCATGTCTGGGAGGTATGGAGGACAGGAAGGTGACGGCTGTCATAGCCACATGGTAGTGTCATAGAGGAGAGACGTGAGGGAAAGTGGTAGAATGGAGAGTTTCCTTTTCTATTTTTTTTTAATTGAGTCTCTAACATTTGTAATATTCTAATATATTTCTCAGAGTGGAGATTGATGGGGAGAGCCTTCTTGGCCCTTGCCTTCATTTCAGAAGCTCTTGAGGTTGTAAATGCGATTCTCTTGAGTGTGTAAGGGGTGATCTTGGTGAGAGGTTGAGTTGGTGAATATTCTCTATCATATACCCTATTCTTTCTGGAGCCAAGACGCAGTGGTCACTCGGGCAACCTTC
>Ga0153964_1000162_pt1 | contig 13277 bp, 15 predicted proteins | sample TSFL048MetaG_FD_104726 | JGI IMG/M metagenome (GOLD analysis project Ga0153964, IMG submission 104726) | Attine ant fungus gardens microbial communities from Florida, USA - TSFL048 MetaG | ecosystem: Host-associated > Fungi > Mycelium > Unclassified | place: USA: Florida, Withalacochee... | reverse complement strand
GGCAAATTGAGTCAATAGTAAACATGAATCACTACAATGATAAAGGAGCCACTACTCCCAAAAACATACTTGGGAACAAGAAAAAAGGAAACAAAGAGGAGTGTCCATGGATAGACAAAGCCACATCTTTTTCTTTTTTTTTTAAATCATCAATTTATTACATGGGGCGCAAAGGCAGACTGTGGTAAGTACACAGTACCTACTTAAATACATAGAGAGGAAAAAGGATGAGAGAGAAAATGAGAAGAGAGATAAATGAAGAAGAAAAGTGCTGTGCTTTTACTCGAGAGAGTCACACCGTGATAAGATCTCAACCATTGTCGAAACTGAATGCGCTAGGGTTGTCTGCTAGAAAGTGAACGAAACTGTTTATGATGATGTTGCATAGGCATGTGGAAGGGTCATGTATATTACATTCCATGATAATGTGTTCTCATGTTTGAATCTCGGCTTCACTGCACAGGCAGCTAGTGGGGAGGTAAGAAAAGAATCTTTGTTAGTATTCCCCAATGGGAGCATGGCCGGTAGTCATGTGAGTGAAATGGGCACATAGCAAGTTGGTGAAGCCTATGGAAGGGAGCCATGAGCTGCCCTTAGTGTATGTCAGTTTAATAACATTTTGATTTTCGTCTTCAAAGTCGAGGAAGCACTAGCCTCTTTTAGGGTTGGACAAGAAGGATTCTTGCCATTCCTGGAGGATGTTATCACATTCTTTCTTTTTGTTGAATAGGTGCGATTCTTTGCTGGAAAAGATGGGAGTGCAGTTATTGGCTTTGACTTGGTCATCTACAAGTTTATGTTTGGGCCACTTGGCTTTGCTGGGGCAAAACCAAAATTGAATTTTGTTTCTGCTGTCTTTCCTGAAGAAGGAGTTGATTTCCGATGTGACTGGGATGAACATGTTTTAGAGAGGATCAGTTTTAGATTCAAAGATTTTCTTTGTTGCAGCAATAGAATTGGTGATGACAATGATGTTATGAATGTTTTCCTCCTCTATAGCAGGTATTAGGCCTAAGCAGATGGCCATGAGTTCTGCTTCTATTGATGTAACATTTATTGAGTTGACTTGCAAACATCGGACGATGGAATTGTCAGTCCAAATGTGCATGACTGCAGTGGCAACTTGCAATTTTTTTATACCTCCATCTACTATGATGGCAATGTTGTGAGGTGATATCTGAGAAGACCTGAAGGCTTGATCAAGGTTCCAGAGGTGATGGAAGAGATCTTCATTGGATGAAGAGGGAGGAGAGTGAAAACTAAATCTACTAGAAAAATGATTGACTACTCTTGAACCTGGAGAAAAGAGAGGAAAAAGTGGATTGTAACAATCTCTAACACCATTGAGACGTTTGTTAACATCCTTGATGGGACTTTTAAGGTTAGATCGCTGTTTGTTAATGAGTTTGGAGGTTGCAGCTTTATATAGAGGGTGATTTTTTGCGTGTTGTGAATCTAGTAGTGAGTTAATTGCATGTGAGGATAGGATAGAGCTGTATCTAAGGTGATGTCTGCTATTGAGTTTGCGCATGTAGAGAGTGATAGGTATGAGGCCTGCAATAGCTTCAATGCCATCAGAAAGAGATGTTTAAAAGGCACCAGTAATCCAAAGAGCTGCCTTGCATTGCATTTTTTTAGTTTATTGACATTTTTAACAATTGGGGCACCTTTGAAAAACCACAGGTTGAATCCATACATTGCAATGGGTAGGATGCAAGTTCTGTATAAGAGTTGTTTTTGCATAGGGAGTAAACCTCGTGAGGAGTTACCTAGCATTTTCATGGTACTGAGAGTGGAGAGGCATTTAGTGGCATAAAAGTAAGTATGGTAATGAAAGTTTAGTTTTCAGTTGAAGAAAAAACCTAGGTATCTCCAGATAGGTTTCAGGTTGATAGTGGGGCCTCCTACAGATGTTAGATTAATGGAAGGGTTGGGGGAATGTTGGGCTCTTGTGAAGTGGAAGATCTCGGTCTTGTTGTATTCTATAACGAGACCGGCATCGATAAGGATTTTTGATATAATGTTGTAGCTACATAATAAGAAGGAGTTAGAAAGAGAATAGCTCTTCTCCTAAGAAATCAAAAGTCTGTCGTCAACAAAAGAGAGAATGTCTGTAGGAATTTCTTTATTGAGGTTTTTAATTCTTTTTTTGAATGTTTTTATAATTGGGGCTAGATATAATGCTGATAAAATAGGAGAAAGAGCAGAGCCTTGACCAACACCAATGTTTACGTTAAAGGAGGAGGAAGTGAAGGAGTTCCACAAGTATGAGGTAGAGTGATCTGAGTGGTAGCTGTTGAAAAAGTGGATAATATTAGTATTGAGGCTAGTTTTTTTGAGGCACAGTAAGAGAAATTGGTGGTTGAGGGAAGGGAAAAATTGAGTGATATCAAAGGCAAGAACACTCGTGTGGCATTGTCGAAGCCAACCTGTCCTGATGAGATGAGTGAGGTATATGCTTGTATCTATTATGGATTGTTGGCAGATATCTCCAAACTGATAAGAGTCGAGGAAGCCATTAGCTGATAAGTGGAATTGAAGCCTGTTGCTAATAACTTTCTCGATGAGTTTGCCTGTAGTGTTGAGTAAAACAATAGGACAGAATGATTTGGGGGAGTTGTAATTGTTTTTGTTTGGTTTAGGTATGACCACCATATTGGATGATTTGAAATGGGATGGCCAAAATTCTAAGTCAATACATACATTAGCAATTTGTGTAATTTTTAGAAGACATCTGTCATTTGCAATTAGTGATTTGAGATGTCTCCAGGAAATGTGGTCTGGACCAGGAGTTGACGAAGATGAGCACTTAGCTATAGCGTCTTTGAATTCTTGTTTCAAGAAAAGAGACCATAGGATTTGGTCAGCTTGAGGGATTTCATTTAGGAAGGAGGTATTTATAGGTCTGTTTTTGGCTGAGTTATAAGACAAATATATGGCATACCACAAATCTGGTAGTGTATTGCATGATTGACCTTCATATAGGATAGATTCGATAGTTGGTAAAGTTTTCCTCTTCACCTAGCTCATAAGGTCCCATGGTTTTTTATTTGAAGAGGCGATTTCATGAATTTTATTGTCAAAGAATGTTCTTTTTGCTATTTGGGTGTTTGACTTGAATTCTCGCCAATGTTCAATGTAACCTGTATTACGATATCTGTTTAGACTTTCAGTATATGCATGTGTTCACCACTCTTTAGAATGTTTTGTGATGTGTTTCTTTTTGGCTTAGGAGTACCATACATTGTTGAAGATGTTTGCAAGTCATTGGACAGTTATTTTTAGGTTTTCTTTGGACGTGATATTTGAGGTATCGAGGGCGAGTATATTGTTAGTTATAGCTTTGATAAAGTTCTTTTCTTCTTCGCTATCTTTGCATATAGACCAGATGGTATTATCAATGTTAGACTCGTTGATGCCAACTTCGATAGTGAGTAGAATGTGATCTGAGGGTCTGCATAATTCAGGATGAAAGGAATGTTAGCCGAAACCTGGATTATTGGGGTTGATGAAAACTAAGTCTATAACAGAGTTAGTATCATGCGGGTTATCTGCAAATCTGGTTGGACCGGGGTTGAGGGGGGGTGAGAGTTCTAAACCTAGGCTTTCAGCTAAAGTGACTAAATCCTCAGTATGAATAGAGTGATGAGAAAAGTTGGGATCCCAATCGTTATCTCTTATGTTGAAATCACCTGTTATGACAACAGTATCATTTAGATTAATAATGTTTCGATTGAGGAACATTAGAGTGTTTTGGTTGTCATCAGAATAAATGTTTATGGTTAATGCGTTGGCCAGAATAGAAGGCTAGAACATTGATGTCTCAGTAATTGATTACCTGAGCTGGGTCCTGTCTGATAAATAAGGTCCAGTCAGGATGGTTAGAAGTACTATATATTGGGTCTCCTAGAGGGTCAGTATGACTCGGAACGTGTTGGATAAGGGACTTAGGTGGTTCTTGGACGAGGATGACATCCGTGGTGTTTTTGTTGTTTTCTAATATAATGCTCATTAGGATTTTGTTTTTTCTGACGTTCTGTGAAAATATTTTTAGGGTTTCTTTAATCATTGTTTCTTACTACCTATGGCTAGGCAAATTGAATTAGCCCTAGTTTCCTGGGTTTCCTGTGCCTTCTTTAAGTGCTAGTCTCTGTTCTTTAGTAGAGACACTTGTAGTCATCAGCCATATGTTCGCCTTTACAATTGATGTATTTGAAGGAGTGAGAGCATAGTAGGCCCTGGGCAGTTTCGAGTCAGGGGGGGGTTTAGTTTGAAGTTAGCCTTGCAGTACCATGCTAGATCTCTGTGGTATTCAAGTTTGTGTGGTCTACTGCACTTTTGGCATTGTGATCTATAAACTCTGCAAGAATAGGTGAAATGGCCCCATTTCCAGTAGTTGTGACACTGGGGGACCCCTTGGTTCATGTTAGTTGCTCTGACCATGGCAATATATCGACCTAAGTTAAAAAAATAATAAATTAACAGTTTGGCTTTGGAACCATTCTGGGTGTCCCATATATCAAACCATATGATGGCCATATCTGACTTGGGGGATGCTTTGATAATGCATGGTTTGGTGGCCAGGGGAATATTCTTGAAAAGGTCTAAGTATTTCATGAAGTCTATGATGTTCTCACTGGTAATTTTGTTGCCATCAGCTCGTAAGTAGGGAAGGCCCATGATTTTCAGGTACAATTTTGATTGAGGAAGTCGGGGACTTGGAATATCATTGCTGTTAATACCCTTGACTGACTTGAAATATTTTTCTATGACAAAAAGGTCACTAGGGTTTGGTACATTGTTAGTAATAATGGCGATTCCACCAGAACAAGGACGGATGAATTCCGAACACATTGATAATTTGATGTTCTTCAGCAGGGCATTGATTTGGAAAATATGGGTACTGGCATCACCTATAATGTTTTCAGCCAGGTCGTTGGGTACCGGGATGATGGCCTGTTTTCTAGAAGGTCCTTTTGTAGTGTATTAGACTTTCTTGGTTTTGTTGACAGGTTGTGCAAAAGCTGTGTTGTGCATTTCAAGAACTTTCTTATTTGGTAGAGCGGGAAAAGCTTCTTTGATCTTGAGGGCGTTTGTAATGTATGATGCAGCCTGAGCATATGAAACGTGGGAGTTATCTTTAGTAGAGATGCTTCATTGGAGTACCTTTGTCTTTTCCAAGACTTTCTTTAAAGGGCAGGATGGGATAGGGGGGGTACCTTACTGATGTAAGTGCCATAACGAATGTTTTCTCTTAATGGGAGATTGGTTGCCTTGCCAAATTCTTTTGTGATGTTACCTCTGATGGTTGACTTGTTAGCAGTTATAAGAATATCCTATCCTGATTTGAAGATGGCCAATATGAAGTCCCAGGCTGATTGTTCAAAGGGGTCTAGTTGTTTAATGTTGTTTCTGTTGTATCCTTTAAGATTGTATTGCCTAAGGAAGCATGCCATGTGTTGAAGTGAACAAGAAATATTATTGATGTTACTATTTAGGAACTCATTTGTGCCAAATAGGAATGTAGCTGTGAAATTGCCATCCCACAGAGTAGGATCAGCAAGGATATTGGTGCTGTAAGGGATGACCGTGGGAGGGGAGGGTTCTGTTGATGTGATTGTATTAGTTGTTGGGGTAAGGCCAGGGTTCTCCTTGTTGGAAACATGTAGAGTTTGGGAGAGGGGCAGTACAAAGTCAAATGATAGAACGTTTGAGAGGGGAGAGAGTAGACAACATCTTCATCTATGTTGTTCTGAGAGGTGATGTGGGTAGTGTAATCCTCCTCTAAGAGCATGGAGTTATCATCCATGGGGGAAACGGGTTCTCTAGGGATGTTGGTCTCGTGTTATGTGGAAGGTTGGTTCACTTCTATGTTGAAAGCGATGTTGTCAGGTCTAACAGTTGTGTGATCAATATTTGGATTTATGATGGATAATAGTTTCAAACAGTAAAATATGCTAGACTACACTTAGGCACTACCAACGATGTTGGTGATAAGAGTGAAAGAAGCATCTGTGAGACAAAGCCATATCAAGAGCTCTACCTTCTACCAAAGGCAAAGTAAATAGATAAAATCCTTTGGCTACAAGATGAGATCAATAATAACCATCAGTCTTAATATTGAATACCTGGTGGTTCTTAACCACTTTTTTTTCTTTAGGAAGATCTACAACTTCATAGATATTTCTATCTTTGAGTGATTTTAGTTCCTCAAGGTAGGACTCAAGCTATAACAACTTCTCCTATTTATGTCTACCTCATACATGACACATGTTTGTACATGTATATGAGACCCTTGTAGTATAGTGTTCCTTAGTATTGACCTAGTTATATATATCCTGAATTCCCTAATATAGGGTTTGAGATCATAACATAAGATCAAGACTAACCTCAATTATCTTTCTCAGACACAACACATATCTATATTCCAATTTTCCCCTACCTAACACTTAGTCTAGAAAATTCACTCAAAAATCTGTCATGATACTCACCAAATATGAACCTACTCTCTGGACAATCACCTTGACACTCGAAATCATACTTATTACTATTGGAATTTATTAGACCTAGAAAATTGACTCTCAACAAAATAGAAGCTCTAATAACACAACAAAAATGAACTTAGACTCTCTGATCAATCTATCAAGAAACCTTAGCATATTAATAGACAAAACCAAACTGACACCCCTAGAAATCAGAGTAACCAGTTGCAAAATGAACTTAACCAAAGGAAGAAACTAAACAATAGTCAAATCTATTGGGATTTCAGATTTCTTGCAACAACTCAAAGACTTACTAGACTGGGCATTCAGAATAGTTATTGATGAGTTGAGAAAGCAAAACATAATAAAGAGAATAACAAAAGAAGAACTAAGAGCAATTATTGAAGAGATAAAGAGAAGGAAGGAAATTTCAGTTTTAACAGTTCTGAGACAAGGGTTTATGACAGAAAAAGAAAATACCCCTGTTGCAAGGTGCCTAGAATCAAAGGAAAAGACAGAGAAGTTGATACTGATAATTCCAAAGCAAGGTCTCATGATAAGAAAAGTGAAGTTACCAAAAATATCAATAAAAGAGCTTCTAGAATACTTTGGGAAATGAGATTTTGGAAGGACAAAAGAATATACTGCTGAATGGATAGTGAAGAGGCTAAAAGAGAAGAATACAAAGACAGCAATTGAGATCTTTAAAGTATGGGCTCACCAATTAAGAAGAAATAAATGCAATGAAAAGAAAATAAGAGAATTGAATGAGATGATAGATAGAGAAGTTATCCTTGTACTCTGATTCCTAGAAGAACCTCTGATCTTGAAACAGATGGGAAACAAATAACTTAATATCAAGATATACTTAATGACCATTGATACCACAAAATCCTTTACAAAAGTAGTACTCATTGACTTAGGCTATACCAGTTTATGCATCAGTAGGAAATTTATTCAAGAAAATAGAATTAATACCTAGAAGTTGCCATTTCCAATTACTTGCTATCTAGTATGTATGCTGCACTGAACGTGGGATGATGCCTGCTTAGCCAATGCTTAGCCAATGCTTTACAAGCATTAGTCAGCATTCTCTCTCTTTTCACTCAAAAATGCAAATAAATTCAGAATAAATTCAAATAAATTAGGATAAATTAGAACAGGCAGTGAGAAAAGCGAGCTGACTGTGGCCTTACTGTTGTAGGAAGGGAGCAGAGCAACCTGACTTACAACAGTGCAAACTACTAGTGTAGGAAGGGAGCAGAGCGATCTGACTTACAATATTACTTACTGTATCATAGACTATTGTTGGAAGGGAGCAAAGCGACCTGATAGACAATACTACTTACTGTTACATAGACTATTGTAGGAAGAGAGCATAGTGGACTGACTTTAGCACAAACTTAATAACACAGAATTAGTAGAGGGTTCTGGATGGGCTGGAGACCCAGATGAAAACCTTATAATGCTAATAGGACAATCAATAAATCAGGAAGCATTACAAATACAGTTAATATAAACATGATAAAAGATCATATTAAGAGGATTCAATTCTCAGTGACTGATCTTGGAGAAAAAGATGTATTTCTTGAACATGAATGGCACTAACAGCATAACCCATCTATTGACTGGAAATCATCAAAGCTATATCTTGACAAATGCAGACATTGGTGTAGAAGAGTATCTATTAAGAAAGAACCAGAAGACATTAAAGAGAAAACAAATGAAATTGAAGAAGGAGAAAGAATATTGTTTGTCAATATGGAAGAGAAGGTGTTAAGACAGAATGAAATAGAGATTAAAAGTATTGAAAAAGAAAGTGAAAAAGAAAAATTTGAAGATGTAGTACTAGAAGAATATTAGGAATTTAAGAAAGAAGTATTTGATAAAAAGGCATTCAACAAATTACCCTTTTGAAGATCCTGGGATCACACTATCAAACTCATCCCTGGAGCTACTTTGAAGGACTGTAAAGTATATTCTCTGAGCATAAAAGAACAAAAGGAACTAGATTACTTTTCAAAATTACCTTGTGCAGTATTACTTCTTTGTGAAGAAAAAAGATAGCTCACTCAGACCAGTCCAGGACTATAGATAACTCAATAAAGTAATAATAAAAAACAAATATCCCTTACTACTGATCTAGGAATTAATTAACAAAGTCAAGGGAGCTTAGTTCTTTACCAAACTTGATATCTAATAGGACTATAACTGTTAAGACTCTAGACCTTACACTTGAATACATTCAACTTAAAGCCTATATCTAACACTTAATATTTTCATGCTCCTTGTTAGAGGGTCTGGTTAAGGTTTTTAGTAAAGTTATATTGGAGGAGAGATATAACTATTATAAATGGTCACTTACTATTTGTGATGGGTGCTTTGATACTTTAAAGAGTTCAAAAATACAAAGTTAGGCAAGTGATAAAAGATATTGTTAAGTCTGAGGTCTAATCCTCAGACTATAAGTCCTTAAATACAGGAAAGTGATGGTTTGTGCACTAGGACAGAACATTATATGCTACTACCTATTATTTTACATATAGTAGTGCCTTTGTACTTGAAAATGCAATAACTTAACCTTATGGAGGCTATTCTTTGTTCTAAGAAAAGGACAGATAACTATCTATGGGTAATTAATAAAGTCCATATACAAATATTTGTTAAAACAAAGTTATCTAGACAACAAATCATTGTTGTTGTTGAGAATAAGTTTGTTTTGTTTCTGTTGTCTCAAATATGGCCATTTTAAATATGTTGTTAGTAGCATAGATATGTGCCTACAGTTTCTTAGTATAAAAGTCATGTATTGTCTCTCTTAGGATCCAGCCTTCTTATCTGGATCTTAGGTATGTAGTATATGTGCTTACTATTAAATAAGCTTTCTTATCTGGATCCTAGGTGATCCAAATACACACTTTACTCTGTTCTGATATTACTTGTACAATTTATCCTTATTAACATTAAGGTCTTCATATCTCCACTAATATTAATTGCCTTAAGGTTGTTTTAAACTCATTCTGAGCATTATGAAGAAGGCTTCTGCTAAGCCTAAAACCAAAGCATTGATCATGGCAGTTTCTGAGATATTGGTGATTTAATAAACAGTAATATAGTGGTTACCAGTTGATTTGCTTAATATCTTGGCCATTACTGATTGTCTTGAGACATGACTAGTATCAATCAAAAGGTCTTTTTAAGGGCTTTTGGGTACCATTGATACCATGGGAATTGTTGAAGAATTGATGGAGATATAGCTGAATAAAGTTTGTAATAGAGAAAGTTAAATCAAATACTAGAAATAAAGAGTAAATTGTCAATGGCGTTCTATCCTCAGACAAATAGACAAATAGAGAGGGTCAACCAAGAGTTAGAACAGTACCTCAGAATGTTTATCGACTATAGACAGAAGCAATGGCCTAAATGGTTGGGGACAGCAGAGTTTATGTATAATAATAAAACATACTCGAGTATACAAATATCGCCTTTCAAGGCAAATTATAGACAAGATCCCAGAATGGGATTTGAGAGGAGAAAGAAGGGGAAATATGAAAGGGTAGAGAAATTCATCAAGAAAATAAAGGAAATACAGAAGGAAGTAAAAGCGGTGCTAATAAAAGCATAAGAAGAAATGAAGAGATATGCTAATAAAAGGCAAGGGGAGATAGACAACTATAAAGTAGGGGACTTGGTAATGTTGAGCACTAAGAACCTAAAGTACCAAATGGCTAAAAGAAGGACAGAGAAACTTATAGAAAGATTTATTAGGTCTTACAAAATAAAGAAAATCATATCATCAAACATAGTAGAATTGGAACTACCTAATATAGTAAAAATACATCCAGTAGTCAATGTCAGTAGGATATGATAATATGTAGGGCAAGTAGAAAGGCAGAAGAAGGAGTAACCAGCTCCAGTTATAATCAAGAGAGAAGAAGAATAGGAGGTAGAGAAGATATTAAACAAGCAATGAATAAAAGGGAAGAATAAGTACCTAGTACATTAGAAGGGATTCATGGCAGAGTCCAATACTTGGGAAAGAAGAAAGAATTTAAAGAATACAAAAGAAGTAATTAAAGAATTTGAGAGAGAATATCAATGAGATATGAAAGATATGGCAAGACAAGAACATGAGAAAAGGACGTTCAGAAGAAGAGAATTACTAGGATGTCATATTCCAGAAGTATGATAATTATGTAATTTATTTCTCCTAAAATTAATAATAGTAGGATAGCATAGTAGACTATTCTCCTTCTATTCCAGACTTTCTATAAGTACTGTTTCTCACTTCTTCCGCTCCCTTCTTCCGCTCCCTAGATACTGCCTTAGATATGAGACTTCACTTTACCAGTGAATACTATCTGGAGGCAAATGGTCAAGTGGAACAGATCAACCAGATGTTAGAACAGTACCTCTATGTATACTGTAACTACTAACAGGACAACTGGTCAGAACTGTTACCTTTGGTGGAATTTGCTTACAACAACGCTTCTAGTGCTACCACTGGTGTCTCTCCATTTTTTGCCAACAAAGAGTACTACCCTAACCTCATGGTATACCCAGAATGAGATATAGCTTCCTCTTATGCTTGTGAATTCATAGTTAACCTTGATGAACTACAAGGTACACTTAAAGAGGAAATTGCCAAAGCCTAAAAATAATACCAACCCTCTACCAACTCTCATTGACAACAACTATCAGACTTCCAAGTCAGACAATCAGTATTCATTAGATTACAGTACTTTTAGATAACTCGCCCATCGAAGAAACTTTCTGAAAAATACCTCAGACTATATGAGATAATTGTTCAGCCCAGTCCACAATCCTTCACACTTTATCTTCCAGACACCATAAGGGCTGTTTATCCTGTGTTCTATGTCTCTATGCTTGAACGAGCTATACCCAATACCTTTCAGCAGCATTTTGAACCTCTACCAGTACCTATAGTCATCAATAGAGAACCAGAATACAAAATCTCCAAAATAGTCGACTCCAAAATTGATTGCCAAAGGGCATGCAAACTGCTCTACAAAGTTATATGGCTAGAATACAAAGATACCAACAATGACTTCAAATGGTTACCAGCAACAGAATTAGAACATGTAAAGGAACTACTAAACAATTTCCATCTCAAGTACCCATCTAAACTGGGACTATTACGACCTTAAAGAACCCTTTATTCCATTCCTTGGCACCATAACTCCATACTAAATCCTGCTTCAAAAAAAAAAAATGAATGATAATAATAATAACAATGATGAGTACTTATACACACTTTGAAGTGCAGTTTCCTTTGCACTGATTTGCTTACTTGTATTTTGCTCTGCAGTTTTCATTACAAGCTGATACTTGTATTTTAGAAGCAGTCTCTGCTACAAAATTTGCACACTTGTATTCCTCTGCAGTTTTCCCTTGCAGTAGTCAAATACTTGTATTCTTACTTTCTCAATTATCATTACTCACATTCATTTTTTACTCATAGACAAAAAGCAAAAAAATAATATTCAAGAAAAAAGAATTTATAAAAATCCAGTACCAACAGAAAATGTAACCAAAGAGAAACTACTACTTCTTTCTTCCATACCTTCCATTGTGTTTTCTTCTTCCTGTCCTCTGACTTCTTCTTTTTCCTCCGATTCATCTATTCTCTCCTCCTTCTGCTTTTCTTTCTCTTTTCCCTTGTCAATTCTCTCTACTGTCTCTGTTTCCTCCCCTCCAGATGCCAGCTAGGAAATTAAGTCATCCTCCAGAGTCTTTGACCTAATCTCTGCTATCCTCTCTAATGCATCTACAACCCTTTTGACCTGAACAACTAACTCATTCATCTTCTTCAACTTTTCCAACACCTGCTCTTTCCACTCTGCATTTGTCTATTACTTGGTTTTCCTTGCTCATGCTCTTCTAGCTGTTTCTTCCTTTGCCTTTTTTCATGTGCCATCTGCATTGAAAGGCTTGCAAGCTGTCTTTGCCCTAGTACAGGAAGAACAAGATGTTGTATTCCTAAAACTAATTGGACCAATGATTCTACTCTAAAGGATACAAAACTTATGGAAGGTCCTGTAGTAAACACAGTATACCAAGATTGGCACATTGCTCATAGGGATTTTCCCCACCCATTGGCTTTATTTCCAACTCCTTAGCCATTTCTTCTCTCTCCCAGCATTAGTCCAAAGTCTCCTTGGAAAAATAACAGACTCATTGCCTTTTTGTCAGAGGGGGAAGATTAATCAGATTCATCCCCTCGTCTAATGGTAAAACTACCACTGGTTCTGGATTCATCTTTTTCAACCAATTCTTCCTCTGTGCTTGCATGACTGCCGCCTGTTAATCTACTTCCTGATGAAAGGCATTGTCTGCCTCTTTTTGCCTTTATCACTCTTGCTTTGCCTTGATTTGCCTTTTCACTTTCTCCTTTTGCTATCTCTTCTCTTTTGCTTGCCTTTTCACTTTCTCCTCTTGTCTCTTTTTCTTGGCCACCCTTGCCTCTTTTCTTGCTTTCTGCTTTGTCTATTTTTTCTCCTCTTCCTCCTGGAGCCTTGCCTCTACCTTCTGTCTTCGTTTTACAAGCTCTTGCTCTGTCACAAACTTCATTCGGTCATATCTCCACCAATTCTTCGACGATTCCCACGGTCTCAAAGCCAGCTTAAAGCCCTTAAGAAGACCTTTAGATCGATGCCAGTCACGTCTCGAGGCGATCAATAATGGCCGAGATATTAAGCAGATCAACTGGTAACTACCATGTTACCGTTTATTAAATCGCTAATATCTCGGAAACCGCCGCGATCGATGCTTCGG
>Ga0153964_1000161_pt1 | contig 13323 bp, 8 predicted proteins | sample TSFL048MetaG_FD_104726 | JGI IMG/M metagenome (GOLD analysis project Ga0153964, IMG submission 104726) | Attine ant fungus gardens microbial communities from Florida, USA - TSFL048 MetaG | ecosystem: Host-associated > Fungi > Mycelium > Unclassified | place: USA: Florida, Withalacochee... | reverse complement strand
TTATTTGATTTATCTCCCCAGTGCCTACTTGTTTAGTGCACAATTGTGAAGCAGTTTGGAGATTTCGTCTCTCTGACCTTGCTTTCACCTTTGTTTTGTGATCAAACCTTTTGATCCCCATCAGCGGTGTAACAGTAGTGAATATAAAAGTTTTTAATAAATAAAATGTGTGATCTCCTAAGAAAGTATCCTAGTCAACATTATATCAGCATAATGTACCTTATGTAAATTCATAGGGAAATGAATTCAAAAGTTGAAAGTGAAAAGAAGTTATTTAAATAAAGTTCTACTAATATTGGTAGCAGTAATGTTTGAAATCTGATTCTCAATTTTAAACTACTATTCTCATCCTGTGCCTGAGTTTTGCCTACCTGGTATTGTTCTAATACCCTGTTTCAAAGTTATTCTTATAGTAGCACTCTTTAGTTATGTGATCAGACTATTCTCACAGTAGTACTCTTGACTATGTGATCAGATATGAGACTTTGAATTCTCCTTATATAACTTAACTTCCTAGCAATGCCAAACTCTGTTTTAGAGCTCCTATGACATTGTCCTTATAGTTAAGTCACTTGTAGTCTCTTTGGTTTTGACTTAGTCTTGAGTCAAAGCAACTTAATCACTGATCTAATCACTCTAAAAATAGATTTCCACTTTGAAAACCCAAATAGAGAAGAAAGACAACTGAGATTGCTTATTCTCTTTCTACTAAGTGGAAGGTTTTTATAGGTTTAGAGAAATACAAAAGAAATATACAAAAAATAGAGAAAATAATAAAAACCCAGTCATAAATCTATTATTACAACAATTGTTCCAGTAGTGATAGGAAATCCTACATCTCCTTGTCTTTTCTCAATTATTTCCAGGTTACCTACTACTGACTATGTGATAACCTTCCTTTTCTTTGGCTTATCTTAGCAACTTAGGACCTGTCTCTTTTCTTTCTTGCCTAGGGAGTTTCAGGTGTTATCTCTATAGCTCTCTAAGGCTCTTTGTTACTCCTTTGTTTCTGATTGTAGTAGATCAATTTTGATGCACTCTTATTCTTAGCCATTACTGATTGAATGATGCCATGGCTATTCTTATTTTCTACTGGGCCGCTAGTCCTATTCCTTTATAATAGATATTTTTCTGGACTTTTCTACATGAGACTTCTTTTTCCTGACTAAGCTGCTATTCTTAGAAATAATACAATAGGGCCATGGGCTCAACTCCACTGGTTCTTAAGTGATTGGCCTATTGGTAGTAGTAACCTTATGTTAAGACTCTAGACTTTACAATTGAATATGTGTTTCAACTTAAAGCTTATATCTAACACTTGATATCTTCATGCTCCTTGTTAAAGGATCTAGTTAAGGTTTTCAGTAAAGTTATATCAGAGGAGAGATGTTAACGAGACTTTGAGTAGCACTCTTGAGATTGTCCTAAGATGAGTAAGAGTACTGATTCCTCAGAGTAAGATGGGAATACAAAGAGGAATACAGAAAGAGAAAACTTGCTATTCCCTTCTCTTTTTAGTCTGTATTTATTCTAACTAGGTATTGTGACTATGTTACAATGTGGTAATACTAGTTGTAACTATAGGTGACTAGTTAAGTGATAGTCTAGTGACAGAAGTGATAAAGGTGACAAGTTGAGTCAGTGTCTAATAATGGGTTAGTCCAATGTTGTCCCATTTAGCACAAGTCCAAAGACTAGAAAGAGAAAGATAGTCTGAGATTTCTCTGAAGAGTCCTATTCATTCTGTGAGTCTATTATTTCTTAGAGTTCTCAGACATTCAATGCATTACTGCATAGTAATATTCTCGTCTAACATTGCCAGCATCTTGTCTACTAACCACTCATTATTAGACCATGGCTGATAATAGTTGTAGTCTCACTTAATGTTCATAACACCTTATGTTTCTAGGTATATTGCTACATAGTTTAGTCAGCTTTTGGTGGTGAAGTCCTCTGTGTCTTTCTTGCTACCTATCAGGTGATTCCATCTTAGTTCTAATTTTGGGGTATGAAACAGCAAAATTTGTTTGATTTTAGGCCTGAGTCTATTTTGGATCTCACAATGCTTTTGACACACTAAAGACAACCTTTATTACAGTACTGGTTTTAGCCTATTGGAATCCAGAAGTACCTATTACAGTAGAGATAGATGCCTTGGACCATGTCTTAGCCACTATCCTGTCTATTCATGTAAAAGGAGATATCCACCCCATCACTTTCTATTCCAGAACATTTAACTTAGTAGAACTAAACTACAACATATATAATAAGGAACTACTTGCAATCTATGAGGCTTTCAAAAAATAGTGTCATTACCTTGAGGGAACCCCAAGACCAGTGGATATAGTAATAGACCATAAAAACTTAACATACTTCAGTAGGTCCAAACTCTTAACAAGACAGCAAACATGCTGGTCTGAATATCTAGCACAGTTTAATCTCTTGATCTGATTCAGGCCAGGATGTCTAGGTATGAAACCTGATGCTTTGACATAAAGACTAGACCTATACCCTATAGGGGAAAATAAACTCTCCAAAACTAGAGACCCCTTCAACTACTACCCATTGTTTACTAAGTAGCAACTAGCACTTCCATTGAGAGAAGTTTACCTAAGTAGTCCATCTTTATCAACAGAACCTCTTCTAGATACTGAATCCCTCCATAATGACATCAGGCAATCTCTTTTATATAATCTAATATCATTCTCACTTCTCATAACCCTGGTAAGTAATTAAGAAACCAACTGGACTGTTGGAGAGGATGGTCTCATATGTTATCTCAGAAAGATTTTTATATCTAATGCAGGTAACCTAAGGTTGAGAATCCTCAAGTAAAAACATAATCACATTATTATGCTACTAGAGAATTTTTTGTGGAAATGTAGCATAGGATACATATTATACTCCTGGGTTTTACTATTGGAACCTACTCTAGAGACCTCCTACAAGCCCTAGACATAATCTGGACCTAAGATTGGATACTTCTATTAGGTAGTGGCCAAGCTGCCACATGCTAGAATAGCTTATACCTTGGGAGGCAAGATTAATAAGCTAGTATTAGATTTTTCAGATACAGACTATTAATATTGAAACTCTAGAAATCAAAGACTCAGAGATATCTCTGGAATACAAGATAATTTTAATCTAGAGTAGACTTAGACTAATATGACACCAAGACAACAGATCAAAAGTCTATTAGTGACTAGTGATCCCATCACTGCTAGACTCAGTCAAGAAACAAACATGCTGCCAGATGACAATTGTATTGCTAATGCTCACACATACTGTCATGTGTTTCTAGACTGTATTTGAAGTAGAAAGAAGCCAGTTCAGAGTTTGGGGAATGATGGGCAAAAGTGAAGTATAAAGGTAGAGCAAGATTACATGGTCATGTCTGGAAGGTATAGAGGACAGAAAGGTGACAGCTGTCATGGCTGTATGGTAGTGTCATAGAGGAGAGATACAGAGAAGAGTAGTAAAATGAAGGATTTCTTTTTCTATTTCTTTTTAATTGAGTCTCCAACATTTGTAATATTCTAATATATTTCTCAGAGTGGAGATTAATAAAGAGAGTCTCCTTGGCCCTTACCTTTATCTCAGAAGCTCTTGAGGTTGTAAATGCAATTTTCTTGAGTGTGTAAGGGATAATCTTGGTGAGAGGTTGAGTTAGTGACTGTTTTATATTATATACCCTATTCTTTCAAGAGACAAGATGTAGTAGTTGCTTGAACAACCTTCTATGGAGTAGCAGGCCTGAAAAGCCTGGCTGATCATCAACTCAGATTGTATCACAACCATAAGGTTTGGTGTAAGGGTACAAATGAGGACTTAATTAAGTGTGGTAAGGTCTATGAGTAGTTTACTGACTATTCTACTAGTGAGCTTGTTACAGTGTGTAAAGGTAGACATCTTAGGGACACTATGCAAGGTGGATCTAGATTGAACCTACAATCATTTTACCTATTTTTATATTACAAATAAGCTGTGCTTTTTATTTTAATTTCTTTCTGATACCCCCTACTTCTTTCTTCTCCTTATGAACCCTTTAGCATGCAATTAAGAACTGTCACCACCTCTTCTACTTGCTTGTCACAGTAAACATCTCTTTTGTCCCTTTCAACATACTAGCTGGTTATTTTGGTCAGGAGAAAACATAACTATTGATTAAGCAGGATTATTTCTGACCAGGATTACAATATTACATTAAGGGCTATGTCAGGTCCTGTAATGTGTGTTTATGCAACAAACCATAACATCATTGACCTTATAGTTTCCTCAAACAACTCCTAATTCCTCTCTAACCATAGGAATCTATCTTAATAGACTTTATTAAGTAGCTCCCTATATCAGATGGATTCACAGATATTTTAGTGATAGTAGACCATCTAACAAAATAGGCTATCTTTATTCTAATATACCAAACTATTGACTCACTAACCCTTGCTAAGCTCTTTGTAACATATGTCTTTTTCAAGCATAGAGCACTCTCTCATATTACCTCAGACTGGGGATCAGAATTTGTTTCAAGGTTCTTTTGTTTTTTGGCAGCTACATTAAACATAAGACTGTACTTTACTTCAGGTTATTATCCCAAAGGAGATAGACAGACTGAATAGACCAACCAGACCCTTAAGCAGTATCTCAGAATATACTACAATTATCAACAATCAAACTGGTCTCACCTACTTTCTTTAGCAGAATTTGCATACAATAACATGATGTCTGTGACTATAGATATATCCCTCTTCTTTACTAATAAGGGGTATTATCCCAAGTTGCAGGCCTAATCTGATCTCAATCTACTATCCAATTCAGCATACTTCTTCATAGCAAAGTTGTATATGGTTCATGTAAGGCTAAAACAGTCAATTGTGAAAGCACAGGCACATTGTTATGCTGCAAGCGAATTTTCCACAGAAAATAACATTTGATATGCTTTATACCAATGGATTCTTAATTAGAATTCACTCTAGAATCCTTTCTATATCCTTAGAATGTAATACTATATAATGAATACATGGAGTAAATGATAATCGACCTAGAGCTTGTGTTAAGACCTTGAGAGGCAACTAGGATAAGCTGGCATTGGATTACGAAGAAAGTTACTAAGGGACTATGCTCTAGATCTACCTTTGAGTAGGCTAGCTCAGAAAGATGACAGACTTGTACTCTAGAGCCAATAGTACTTAGATGACAAACTTAGACAGGTAGACTTTGTACTTGTAAATAAGCATTGATGGCATCAGATCAATTATATTTAGATAAATGACCTCTAGGGCCCAACTAGAAGATATTAGACATTTATTGGGGCTTACTAACTGTTTAATAGGTAATCAAGAAAGTTCAAATTACAAAGTAGCATCAAGAGAATAATAGGATGAGAAAGAAGAATATTCTAGAAGGAAGTGGTGATGAAGATATGTTATCTTTGATAGAAAGGACTTGGTGAGAGAAGGCGTCATTACAAAGAAAGGAGAGAGATATATAAGCTTTAGGAGTTTGGAGGGAATTAATAAGAGAAGAAGTTAATGGAAATCCAAAAGTAGCAATAGTTCTTTTTTTATCTTTATTCTTTGAGTTTCAGCCATTTGTAATAACTTTAATATAGTATTCAGAGTGCAGTTGGATCAAAGAGAAACCTCTTGACTCCTACCTTCATCTACACTATCTCTAGAATTGTGAATACGGATCTATTGAGAGTAAAAAGATTGGGACCAGGAAGATGTCTTGAGAAGAATACAGAATATACCCAGAACTTGATCTAGAGAGAAATAGCAAATGCAACTCGGGCAGGCTTTGGAGAGAACAGTAGGCTAGAAAAGCTTGGTTAGGTGCATACTTGGACTATATCACACTCATAAGGTTTAGTGTTAGGGGTGTAGACAAAGGGGCAACTGAGTATAGAGGGTCTATGAGTGATCAACTAACTGTATTTTCTAGTTGAGTCTAGTCACAGTGTATAAAGGTTAATACCTTAGGAAGACTATGTGACAACAATCTAGAGAGATCTTACATTTATTTCACAACAACCAACATATATTTTATCAGAGCTGCATTTAATTCTACTTTTACTTAGAACCTTTATCTTTGATTATCTCCCTTCAGACCTTTAGCACACAATTGGGAGCTGGCACATTATTGTTTTGTTTGTTCCAGTGTGCAATTCCCTTTTGCACCCTTTCAATGTTACCAAGGTCCCATAGACACAAAACACTCCATACCCCCCAATATTAAGATAGAGGACCAGATATTTATCTTAGCTAGAAATATTTGGACTACTCAACTCTAAAAAGCTATCTAAATACTACTTGGGACCTTTTGTAGTCATAGGAAAACTGGGATCCCACTCATACCAAATCTAACTACCTAAACATATGCAATCAGTATACCCTGTATTTCATATTTTTCAACTTGAAGTCACCTTACCCAACACAATATCTCCTAGTAGAAGTTGACAGTATGATTGAGTATGAAATTGTACAAATACTCGACCCAAAAATGGATTACAGAAGAAGACCTCTATTAATATATTATGTATAGTAGACTAGCTATAAGAGAACAGCTAATGAGTACTCTTGGCTCAGTGCATGGGAACTTGATAATGCAGTAGAGCTAGTATAGGACTTCTATGTGCAATACTCTAACAAACCAGGCCTTTACTACTACTACTAACCTGAAACTCTGTCACTGCATTTTGATGGCTAACAATGTGTTGGTCTTAGAGAGAAAATACTGTTATTTCCTAGTATGGCCCCCAGACTTAGCAGTATATTACTTAAGAATTAGTCAGCACACATAAAATGAGACTGTATTAGTCAGATACTTTAGCTTTATTCTTCCATAGGCAAACTTTAGTTTTGTTTTCTTTAGAACTATCTAAGTCCTTGACCTATAAGCTTTCCCTCTGTCATGAACGTGTGGAGCAGGGACAAAATAACCCAGAATGGAATAGGGTTATTCTGAGGAAAAAGGGAATTGATAACAAAATTAAGGAACAATCTTGGCCTTAGCTCGTATATTGTGTTTTAATCTGCTGTCTATCACAAATGGCCACTTACTGATTTGTGATTGATGATTTGGATATTTAAAAAGCTCAAAAAAGCGAAGTTAGACAAGTAGCAAATGATGTTGTTAAGTCTGAGGTCTAATCCTCAGACTATGAGTCCTTATATACAGAAAAGTGATGGTCTGTACACTAGTACAGATCATCACCTAATTACTACCTATTGTTCTACATATGATAGTGCCTTTGTACTGGAATAGTGATAACCTAACCATATGGAGGCTGTTCTTTGTTCTAAGAAAAGGACAGATGACTATCTATAGGTAATTAATAAAGTCCATGTGCAAACATTGAGACCTTCATATCTCCACTAATATTAATTGCCTTGAGGTCTTTCTAGGCTCATTCTGAGCATTATGAAGAAGGCTTCTGCTGAGCCTAGAACCAAAGCATTTATCTCAGCAGTTTCCGAGATATTAGCGATTTAATAAACAGTAACATGGTGGTTACCAGTTGATCTGCTTAATATCTCGGCCATTATTGATTGCCTCGAGATGTGACTGGCATCGATCGAAAGGTCTTTTTGAGGGCTTTCCATAGCCTTTGAGACTGTGAAAATAGTTGAAGAATTGATGGAGATATGACCAAATAAAGTTTGTGACACTGTCGCATATGGTTATATATTTTAGGAAGATAGAATTGTTGCTAGGAGTTGTGGAGAGAAATGGTATATAGATTGATGGAAGTGAAGGTAGAACACATAAGAGATGTTAATCTATGAACTAAGGAACCAGGGTGTAACTAATGGAGTACTTATACTATATCTGGAATAGGAGAAGTACAAGTAACTAGTCTACATCATAATCCTATAGGAGTAGACAACAGAAGTTCAGGAGCAAATTTTAGTAATAAATAATATATAAAAGAAATTATTTTTATTAAATTATTATTTTCTGTTATATGACACCCTCTGTCTTATTAAAGCCCTGAGACTGAGGACTAGTCTCTCCTTAACATCAATTTTCCTTTCTATGAAGTTTTGGTTCTTAACAACTTTAGGATAACCTATAGAGAAAAGGGTTAGAGGTTAAGGGCTTCATATTCAGAGCTTAGCATTTTTCTCCCAGTCTATCCTATTTGCAGAAGTGACTACCTGAAGTTCCTTTCTGTGAACCAAGAGGCTTATGACTTGATAAGTCTCTACTAGGTCAAAGGTGCTGAACATGTGGTACAATGCTCATGTATCTAGCATAAAATAGAAAAAGATGCTATCTTAAAGGACAGGTAGAAATAAATGTCGGAAGGTGAATAATGACAATATTAGTATAAGAGGTTTGGTAGTATAGTGGTTTCCCTGACAACCATTACAGCCAGAAAGGAGAAGATAGTGGTGGTTAAAGGAAGAGAAAAAGTATAAAAGTAGGAATAGTTTAACAATTTATAAATATTCAAGTTTCTTGTAAAGACACTGACTGTAATAAGGTCATAACAGATAGAGATAGTAACTACTTTGTACTAAAACAGGATTATCTATAGCTATTTTCTATAAATATAATAGGAGAGGGTGAAAAACTCTAAGTTTTTTTTTTTTTTCTAAACTCTTTGGCTTGAAAGGATACTCAAGACCTTTTCTTCTTTAGTAGTATAGTAGTATTCTTTGAGCGAATATTGACTAGAAGATTTCTGAATATACTCTTGTTTAAAGACCCTAACAGAACATTACATCAAGTAATAGTACAAGAAATATCTATTATCCTTCAGTGACAATTTTATTTGAAATCTAAATCATAGCAACCTATCTAGAATAACAGAATGCTATCACAAAATTCTTCTCCTAGATTCAAGTTTCTGAACAGGATAGCTAGACAGTGTTAAGGTATGGACTTAGAACTAAAGTTCTAACTCTAATCAGTGATAATTGAAAGAAAAGAACTTAATAGAGTTCCCTGTTAGATTTCTACTACTACTTATACATAAACTATATGATCTATGCTCTTATTTTCCATGATTACATGTCTTTTACTAGAATGTTCTATGATCACATGTTCTAGACACATGATGATATTTATATAAGTTTTCTATGCTATTATAGTTTAATCCTATTGTATGTTTTGAGATTGTAGATTAGTTGTTCAAAGGTGTGGGAAATTTTTTCCTCTTTGGGTTCCTCATAAAATAGCTTTCCCTTCAAGATTTCTTGTCCTGAGGAATTTTTCTATCACTTCTAATTTTCTTTCTATCTTCTCTTTTTTTTTTTTGTATCTTCTTTTCCCCTATTTATACAATAACTTTGCTGTAAACTCCTTTGGTAGTTCTTGGTTAAACTCTTTCTTTTCTTTTCCTAGCTTCTATTACCTAATTTCTTTGTTCTCTTTCCTATACTTTCTCTCAAACTCTTTTTCATATTCTCTAGGTTTTCTTGTTCTTCCCATGTGTCTATCTCTGCTATATATCCCTTTTATTAAACTAGAAACTTGTCCTTTCCTCATATTTTTCTTTTATTCAAAATCTTTTCTACTTCAAAATCTTTCTCTCTATTTATTACTATTAGTTGTAGTACTACCTTCTGGCCTTTTACTTGTAGTTTGTACAGTCATACTTTACTTACATTAACTACTGGGTGTATTTTAATAGTAGCTGGTAACTTGAGTTTGACTGTATTTGCTAATATAACTCTTTTTATTTTATAGAGGCCTACAAATTGCTTTGTCAACTTCTCTGTTCTCCTCTCTTTCATTTGCCATTTCAGATCCCTTGTACTTAGCATTACTAAGTTCCCCTTATGATATTTTTTGTCTTTCTTTTTTCTTCTATCTACATCTTGCTTTATTTTCTTCTGTGCTTTCTTTAGTACTACTCTTGCCTCCTCTTAGATCTTCTTCATTCTTTCTACAAATTCTCTCACTGTCTTGTATTTTCCCCTCTATTTTCCCTCAAAGCCCATTCTTGGATTTTACTTGTAGTTTGCTTTAAATGGTAAGACTTTTGTTACCAAGTGAATTTTGTTGTTATAGGCAAACTCTGCTGTTCCTAACTATTCTGGCCATTACTCTTGCCTATGGTCAATAAACAAAATACTGCTCCAACTCTTGATTTACTCTTTTTGTTTATTTATCTGTTTGAGGGTAATATGTTATTGACAACTTTATTTCAATTTTTAGTATTTTATTTACTTCCTTTACTACTCCTACCACAAACTGAGGTCCCCTGTCTAATACAATACTCTTAGGTAGTCTGTGGAGCTTTTATATTTGGTCCTAAAATATTCTTGCTAGCCTCTCTACTAATGTTTTTTCTGTAGTAGCAATGAAGTGTACTATTTTTGTGAGTTGATCATATACTACTAATATCACATTGAATCCCTGAGCCAGTGGTAATTTAGTAATGAAGTTAACACTAATATATCTCTATGATTTTTCTTAGATTATGTTTGGCATTAGTTTTCCTGCTAGAGCTTCTATACAGTTCTTGTTTCTTTGGTAAGTATCATATTCATCTATATATCTTTCTATCTCCTTCATTATCCTTGGCCACTAATAGTTTCTTTCTACTAACTCTACTATTTTCCATCTTTCTCCATGCTCTCCTACCAGGATATCATGATATAGTCATATTATTTCTACTCTCAATTCCCTTTTCTCTGATACATAGATTTGGTTCTCTTTTAATACTAATCCTTTCTCTATTAACTATTCTTTCTCCTTTAATGTTTTTATTCTTGACTTCTTTAATTCTTCCACTACTTTAACTATTCTTTTGTTCTTTTCCTCTGCCTTTTTTATTTTTTCTTTTAATTCTTTTTTCTTAAGTAGCATCTCTTTCTCTTGTCTTATTTATTCTAGTTTTGTTAGTATCCTATGCTTGTTATCTCTTTCTACCCCTTCTTGCTAATCTGCTCTCCTACTTAGTCTATTTTCTTTCTCCATACTTCTTCTTGGCATATACTTTAATGCAAAGTCAAATCTAGATAAGTACAATACTTATCTAGCCTACCTGTGATTTAGTTTTTGACTAGTCATAAATTTTAAACTGTACTTTTGCTTCCTCTAAGTAATGTCTCCATACTTTTAGGCACTTAATCACTACTATTATTTTCTTGTTGTAAATCTCATAGTTTCTTTCTATTGGATTCATTGATTTGGACAAGAATACTATTGGTCTCCACATCTTCTACTAATAATACCTCTCTCATTACATAGTCAGATGTATCTGCTTTTACTCTTATTTTTTTTATCCAAGTCTGGTATTGCAAGTATTGGCTTAGATATAAATGCTTTCTTTATTTGTTGGAATATCTTTTCTTGATCCTTTTCTTATCTCCACTTTTCTTCTTTTCTTACTAGTAGGTATAAAGGTGCTGCTACTCTGGTAAAGTCCTTAATGAACTGTTTATAGTAGTTGGCTAGTCCTAGAAATTTTTATACTTCTTTCATGTTTCAAGAGGTTGGCCAATTTAATACTTTTTTTACTTTCTCTTTCTGTATTTCAACTCCTTTAGAACCAATTACTACTCCTAAAAACTCCATTTCCTTGACCTTCCATTTGCATTTTTCTAGTTTTACAAATAAAACGTTCTTCTCCAGCTACTTTAATACTTTCTCTACAATTTTATCATACTCTTTTTCTGTTTTTGTTATTACAATAATGTTGTTGATAAAGGTTGCTATAGTTTCTTAATTAACCATATCTTGAAATAGATTGTTCATCATAGTTTAGAAAGTAGCTAGAGAGTTGGTGAGCCCAAAGTACATAACTGTTGGCTCATATACTTTTATATATGTCATGAATACTGCTTTCTATTTATCTCCTTCTTTGATTCTGACATTATTGTACTCCTATCTCAAGTTCAACTTTGTGAACACCTTTTCATTTCCTACTCCATCTAGGATGTCAGTAATTAGTAGTAGCAGGTACCCACTTTTTTACAATCTACTGGTTTATATGTTTATAGTTCTGTACCATTCATTATTTTCCATCTTTTTTGGCCACAAAGTGTACTGGGGATGTTTGTAGTAATTCAGATAAGTGGATATATCCTTTGTGCAACTAGTTCTCTACAAATGCTTATACTTCTTCTTGCTCTTCTCTTGATAGTAAATATACTTTTTTTTTGCATGAATTCTTCTTTTAGCTCTATTACATGACCCCAAGTTTTTTGTACTAGCACACATTTTGATTCTGCTTTTCCAAATACCCTCTTTTATTTCCAAAACTTTTTTAGCACTAGCTCCTTTACTACTTCTTTATTTATTTTTTCTTCTCTCTTTATTTCCTCTTTTTCTTTGCTTTCTTTTTTTCTTTGGTTTACTCCACACAAAAGTGGATATCTTGTCATTTTTACTTTTCTCTTCTCCCAATCAATACACACATTTATCTTCATTCATTCCACATTGTTGAGGGACTATAGTTAGGAGCGTTGCCACATCTGTTATGTTTCCTGAAAATTTTCTTGATCATCTACTTACTCATTTTCAATCTCTCCTAGCTATGAGTATTCCACTGTGTTGGAGTTTTTACATTCTATAATAAATATGTGCATACTTACAATCTGGTATTTAGGTAGTTACTTTGTATCCCTGAGATTTAGTCTTTGTCTCTGAATCTTAGTATCTTGAGTGACACACTGCACAAATATATAAATATATTCTCCTTCACATATGCCCTTTATAATATAAATTATACTCTATCTCATGTATTTTCCCACTGTTGTCTATTCTGTCTATATTTCTGATTTGAATGGGTTTTGCTAATTTTTCTTTTTTGAATCCCTATTTCTTCACAAATTTCTTATTTGTGAATAGCCCTGTTGTTCTACTGTCTAATAGTATTTTAATAGATACTCATAAAGGAGTATCTATCTTTTCTTACTTGCATCTATACTTCCCTCAGCAACTTCTATCACAAATGACCACTTACTGATTTGTGATTGGTTGAATTAATATTCAAAAAGCTCAAAAATGTGAAGTTAGACAAGTGACAAAAGATGTTGTTAAGTCTGAGGTCTAATCCTCAGACTATGAGTCCTTTTATACATGATTGTGATGGTCTATGCACTAGAACAAATCATCACATGCTACTACCTATTGTTCTACATATGGTAGTGCCTTTGTTCTAGAAATAGTGATAACCTAACCATATGGAGGCTGTTCTTTGTTCTAAGAAAAGGACAGATGACTATCTATGGGTAATTAATAAAGTCTATGTGCAAACATTGAGGCCTTCATATCTCCACTAATATTAATTGCCTTGAGGTCTTTCTAGGCTCATTCTGAGCATTATGAAGAAGGCTTCTGCTGAGCCTAGAACCAAAGCATCGATCA
>Ga0153964_1000156_pt1 | contig 13637 bp, 18 predicted proteins | sample TSFL048MetaG_FD_104726 | JGI IMG/M metagenome (GOLD analysis project Ga0153964, IMG submission 104726) | Attine ant fungus gardens microbial communities from Florida, USA - TSFL048 MetaG | ecosystem: Host-associated > Fungi > Mycelium > Unclassified | place: USA: Florida, Withalacochee... | reverse complement strand
TGGAGAAATAGAAACAATAGACCACATACTAACAGAATGCAAACTAAACAAAAGCGAAGACATATGGCAAGAAGCAAAGAAAATGTAGGAGAAAAACAACAAAAACTTCCAATGGATAAAACCTAATGTTAAAATACTAAGAGGTCTAGAAGCAATAAAACTAAGAAAAAAGGAAAAACTAGCACTATGTCATGACTTGGCAAAACGGCTAAGTCAATATTTAATATTCTTTTCTTTTTCTTTTCTTTTATTTTCTTATCGATAGATGTGTGAGATAAAAGTGATTCATAAGGAAGTACAGGACTTTAGCATAGGGTTAGGATCAGACATTTGTATAAGTAGAGTAAAAAATCTAACGGGAGCTCTATTAAGTTCTCTTTGTCTAATGCTAAACAAAGAGCAGTTGGCTTAATTCCGGCATGGAGTTTGGCTCTCTGACACTAGAACTCGATTTCACATTGTGAGCACTGTCTGCCTTGGACTCTGCTCAACCTTATTCTCATCTCTTATCAACCCTCAGCCACTGATCGTTACGATCAGCAGCCACCTCCATACATAGCCAGGCCCTTGGCTTAAGGGGACTTTGCAGTCAGTTAGAGACTGCAGGTGAAGACACAGTACCAAGCTCAGGTATTGTGTTCAAGACTTGCAATTGAGTGGTACTCGTTAGTATACTTGTATCTTTCTTCTCAGTATAAACCTTGTGCTGTAACTCCATTGTGAGTTGGTACACGCAGAGGATTGACAGTTACCACTAGTGGGCTGTCTAGATTAGGGATCTCCCCTGAGGAGTGATAGCCAAAGTATTATTAGTGCAGTAGTAAGTAGGGCAGTAGGACTCTAGCTGGGTGAAGATCTTGTGCCCCAGTAGACATAGTACTAAGTAAGATCAAATCATTAACTCCGTTGTTATGCCATACAAACTTTTAGGCCAATTAAGTGACATTCTGAACCTTAATTAAGGAAATAACCAGCTCGAGAGACAAGCTCGGCCCCCCAGGAACGTTCCCCTAGATGCCTAGTCGTGGACTTGAGTATCCAGCTCAAGTAGCAGAGTAGCGGCTGCGACCACCGCTACATACGCCTCATAGACGCTTGCCCAGGCGCCCCCATATTGGATTTCTAACGGATCTCCCTTCTAGAAGTGCTCTCGAGGACGGAAACGAGCTTAGGGAAGACTACGCGAGTCGAGCGACGTCATGCCGCAGCCATCGGAATGGCTATTTAAGGAACAGTTACAATCAGAGTTGGGCTGTCGTCACTGATGGCTAATTATAGCAGGATCAAGAAGGTCGCGCCGTCGCAAAGTCGCCTCATAGTGGAAGTAGGAGGAAACCGGAGGGTAGAAGAAGGAGAAGTGAATAATAGAAGTAGGAGAAAGGACTGGGAAGCTGAGAAGAGGAGTAGTAAGGGGATTAGATGAAGACAACGCGCGCGAGAGCAAGACGGCTCAAGACCGCCGTCTCTGTCTACGGATCGTCGAGAGACTCAAGGCCTGACCATTGTGCAAGGAAGAGTCACTGGAGTAGGATCAGGATATTAGGGAGCGGTTAGTCGGTGTTTGGGAGGAGCGCCGTACCATCATTACGGCCTTACTAGAATTGGGAAGTTGGAGGTTTTCTTTGTCTCACTTTCTTTGTTGTCTTTTTGCTTTGTAATCATAATAAAATACTCTAGGGCACAGGAGGGGAATCAAGAATCATACCCCCACCATCATCCCTCTCTGTTGCTTTAGAGCTTAACGGCTATTGTTGAGTGACTGAGTTTCTGCCCCTTCTGAGTGTCTAGCTTCCTTTCTTAAAAACTTCACCCAACCCTCCCTCGACGGGAATTCAAGCCCCAACGGACTTGGGCATTCGCTTACGTTAGGGGTTTAACAGCTCGCTATGTGTCATTGGAGTTGGCTTCCAACTGTATGGTCAGTTGAAAAAGAGCCCACACGACGTCACGGGAGTTCTAGGTAGTACTGCTGTATCGACAGCGAGCCAGGCTACTAGACTAGGTAAGGACAGCAGTGTCACAACGCGAGACGAACGCGCATCTTAGAGATCCAATTACAGTGAGATTTACCTCGAGTGGAATTTCGATTCTCTATCATTGTTCTTTTGGTTTCTTTTGAGTCATCTTTTACCCTTTTCCCCCCATTGTAAAGCTCTCCTTTTCTATTTGAATACCTCCCCAGTGCCTACTTGTTTAGCGCACAACTGTGAAACATCTCGGAGACTTGCTATTTCCATTTGTTATCACCCTTGTCTCGAGATCTAATTCCCTTAGATCCCCCCATCACTGTACCCCTCTTGAGATGTTATCATTATGTCTCAAGAACAATACAATACTTTGCTGAGCAACTTGCTCAAAGAAAAACACACCCTTGCCAAACTGAGGGTAGAATTAGAGAGAAGGAAGGGGAAGCTATGTCGAAGCTGTAAAGGGTTCGGGCACCTGGCCCAAAACTGCAGAAATGAGAAAAGAGAGAAAAAGAGGATGGTTATTCTCCAAAATAAATTTGAAGTGTTGAGTAGTAAAGTAATGCAGTGCGGAGTGGAAGAGAGAGTAGTGAAGAGTGTAAGGACAGGAGATCTAAGATGCTTCAAGTGCGAAGAAGAGGGACACAAGTGCAGGTGGTGTCCGTTGTGGAAGAAGGAGAAAAGAATGGCACACCCAAAAGAGGGAAAAGTGCACCAAGAAGATAAGAGGAAGCCAGTGTGCCTTGAAAGAGGAAAAGTGCAGGAAGGAGAGAAGAAGTTGAGGAGGGTCAAGGAGGATGAAGCGGCATACGTGGCTAGGCCATGAGAAGTGCAGCAAGGAGAGTGGAGGAGGAGTTTGTGGAAGGATCTGAGGAAGAGGGCAGAATGGTACTGTGGACTGACAGTGCCGTGAGGCGCAGTAAGAGAAGAGAAAGCGGCGCAGCCCAGAGAGGCAAAGGTGCAGTAAAGCAGCATATGGTCAGGGGAATCGGAAAGCGCAGCAAAAGAGAAAGAGAGTGGTGCGCCCACAGAGAGGAAAAGTGCAGCAAGAGAGGAGAGTAGTCGAAAGGAGGTCAGGAGAACCTTCAAAATGCTAAGAGAGGTGTGGTTAGATATTGGAGTAGAAAAGGTAGACACACATGAAGGCGTGATGATCAAAGCGCTCTTGGATAGTGGTGCAACGGGGATGTTCATGGACAAACAGACAGCAGCTAGGCATGGGTTCAAGCTGCAGAAGTTGGAGAGACCATTAGCTGTCAAAAATGTAGACGGTGTAGGGGTAGCCTTTGGGCTACCTGCATAATAGTGTGTGCTTCATTATCTCATTCTATTTCTATTTCATTTATTGGTTTTCTCATTCATTTAATTTCTATTTCAATTCTATTATATAATTATGTAATTATCAATAGTAAAAGTGATGCAACACAAAAATATATAGAGATCCTTTTTACCTTCAACTACTAAACTCAAAGATCACTTTCCCCTCCGAACTTGTTATCCTTCCCACAACAGTACCAGTAATAGCGGAGGGGCTATAACGCACAAAGTAGAGTGCAATGTATACTACAAGGGCCATGTAGAAAGAATGAGGATGGACATGTGCGACCTAGGAAAGACGGAAGTGATTCTGGGGATGCTATGGTTGGCAGTACACAACCTAGAGATAAACTGGGAAACAAGAGAAGTAAAGATGACAAGATGCCCGCCCTTGTGTGGTAGAAGGAGTCAAAAAAAGGAGAAAGTCAGGATGACAGCAACAGAGAAAGAAGAGAAAATCGTCTGATAGGCGATAGACGACAAAGAAGACTGGGGAAGAGAGAAAGAAATAGAAGAGGACCATAGGAAAATTGAGGAGATGGTCCCAAAGAAATTTTTAAAGTGGAAAAAAGTGTTTGGGAAGGTAGAGTCTGAGAGGATGCCGACTAGAAAGATTTGGGATCATGCAATAGATCTCAAAGAGACGTTTAAACCACGAAAAGAAAAAATTTACCCTCTGTTCAAGAATGAGAGAGAGGAAGTTCAAAACTTTGTGGAGGATCAGTTGAGGAAAGGGTATATTAGGCCCTCAAAGTCACCTCAAACGTCGCCTGTATTCTTTGTAGACAAAAAGGACGGAAGTAAGAGGATGGTTATGGATTACCGTAATCTAAACAACCAGACAGTGAAGAATAACTACCCGTTACCATTAATCACTGAGTTGATTGATAATATAGATAGCAAGAAAGTCTTTACAAAAATGGATCTTAGATGGGGATTCAATAACATGAGGATAAAAGAAGGAGACGAGTGGAAGGGAGCATTCACAACATATATCGGTTCCTTCGAGCCAACAGTCATGTTTTTTGGGATGACAAATTTGCCAGCCACATTTCAGGCAATGATAAATGAGATCCTGAGGGACCTAATAAATGAGGGAAAGGTAGTGGCATTTGTGGACGATGTGTTAGTAGGAACAGAAACAGAAGAGGGACATGATGAGATTGTGGAGGAAATATTAAGGAGATTGGAGGAGAATGACTTGTATGTCAAACCGGAAAAGTGTGTGTGGAAGGCAAGGAAAATAGGGTTCCTAGGGGTCATCATAGGACCTAATGGAATAGAAATAGAGGAGGAGAAAGTGGATGGAGTACTCAGTTGACCACAGCCGAAAACTGTGAAAGACATTAGAAAGTTCTTAGGCCTCGCAAATTACTATAGGAGGTTTATTAAGAATTTTGCTTGAGTAGCAAGGCCACTGAATATGCTGACAAGGAAAGATGAAAAATGGCAGTAAGGAGAAGCCCAGCAGAAAGCCTTTAACGAGTTAAAACAGGTTTTCACAATAAAACCAGTACTAGCAGCTCCAGACTTAGACAAAGAGTTTAGAGTAGAGGTTGATGCCTCAAACTATGCTACTGGGGGAGTACTCTTGATGAAGTACTCAGACAAAAAATAGAGACCAGTGGCTTTCATTTCCAAATCTCTTAGTAATACAGAACAAAACTACGAGATACATGACAAGGAGATGTTAGCAGTAGTTAGATGCTTGGAAGCGTGAAGGCACTTCTTAGAAGGAGCAGTAAAGAAATTCAAGATTTGGACAGATCACAAGAATCTCGAGTATTTCATGAAAGCACAGAAATTGAATAGGAGACAAGCAAGATGGGCTCTATACCTATTAAGATTCGATTTCACGCTAAAACATGTTCCAGGAAGTAAGATAGGGAAGGCGGACAGTCTGAGCAGAAGACCAGACTGGGAAGTTGGAGTAGAAAGGGACAACGAGGATAAAACGTTGGTAAAGCCAGAATGGTTGGCTATAAAAAGGACAGAAGTAGTAGAAATAATAGTAGACAGGGTAGATCTACTAGAAAAAGTGAGGAAATCGAAAGTAAAAGACGATGAAGTAGTAAAAGCAGTAGAAGAAATGAAGCAGGCAAGGGTAAAAATGCTGAGAGATGAGGAATGAAGAGAAGTTGACAGCATTATGTACAAAGAAGGGAAAGTCTACGTACCAAAGGATGATAAGCTTAGAGCAGAAATAATTAGGCTACATCATAACATGCCAGTAGGAGGACATAGGAGACAGTGGAAGATGGTGAAGTTGGTCACTTGTAATTTTTGGTGGCCAGGAGTTACAAAGGAGGTAAAGAGATATGTAGAAGGGTATGATGCTTGCCAGTGCAATAAAAACCACACAGAGCAGCCGGCAGAAAAGTTAATGCCAAATTCGATTCTAGAGAAATCTTGGATGTACATATCGGTGGACTTTATCACTAAGCTGCCTTTAGCTTAAGGATATGATAGTATTCTAGTAGTAGTGGATCGGTTAGCTAAAATGGTCCACTTTATACTGACTATGAAGAAAACATCGGCAGAAGGATTGGCAAGGTTGTTCAGAGATAACATGTGGAAGTTACATAGTCTACCCGAAAGCATCATATCAGATAGGGGACCACAATTCGCAGCAGGAATAATGAGAGAGTTGAACGAGATGTTAGAGATCAAAAGTAAATTGTCGACAGCATTGAAAGGGGCAAAAGAGATGTTTACTGTGACAAGCAAATAGGAAAGGTGGTGACAGCTCTCAATTGCGTGCTAAAGGGTTCGTGAGGAGAAGTAGGAAGTGGAGGTATCAGAAAGAAATTAAAAAGTGAATACGCAGCTTATTTGGAATCTAAATATAGAAGGAATGATGGGAGCTCAATCTAGATTCTATCCGCATGGTGTCCCTAAGGTGTCCACCTTTACACACCGTAACAAGCTCACTAGTAGAATAGTCAGTAAACTACTCATGGGCCTTAGCTCGCGCCGTCTTTCAAGCCACTCAAGATTTCTATAAACAGGGTATTGGCATGCAAAAAGCCACTGCTCGTGCCTGTTCTGTCTCTACACTCGAGGTCAGCTTGCTGTTTGCCTTCTCAAATGTCTTGCAGGCTATCTATTGTCTTGAGAATGCCACTAGGAATTACAGGGTTGCTACTGAAGAGCATAACCGTTTGACTGCCATTTATGAGGCTAAGACCGCTTCTAGATCCACTAGATGAGCTGCTTTTTTGTTTTCTTTATTGTTTGTAGCCTGTAGTCTCTTTGTTCCGTAACTGGGCTGTTATAAATTTGTGATTGTGTCTGTGTTCTCTAGAGGGATCTCTTCCCTTTCAGCCGCAAGTTTCTTTAAGTCTTCTTCTGAGATATCTAGAAGTCCTTGGACTTCTCTGGTAAAATCTATTTTTTTTCTTGGAAGGTAGGATATAATCCAAAAGGCTGCCACCCTATTTTGCCAAACTGAGCCATCTAGTTCTGCTAAAATATAGGCACCTCCACGTAGTTTCCTTACTACTACCATAGATCCTAGATATCTTGGCTTTATTTTTCTGTCTGCCGACATTTCTATTGCTGAGTTCTTTACTAGGACTAGACTTCCTGCTTCTAGATTGAATTCTTGTATCTTATGTTGTAAATCTCTTTCTAGCTACAGAGTTCTCTGTATTTTCTCCTTAGTTACTTTCTTTCTCATTTCTTCTACATGAACTGCATGTTTTGTGAGTGCAGTTGCTCATAGTCCTATAAGTTCTGATCTAGATAACATTCTTTCCAGATATCTGACCAGCCACGTTGCTTCTATTATATCTAGAGGTAAGGTTGGTTGTGCTCCTGTCACCATAAAGTAAGGTGAGCAACCCATCCCTTTTCTCACTGTAACTCTATCTGCCCACATGATGTGATGTAAAGACCAAAACCATTTCTTTATATTACCTCTGGTGGCTTTGTATAACATCTGTTTGAGGTCCCAGTGGGGCCTTTCTACAACTTCATTGGCCTGGGAATTATAAGGCGATATAGTCACTCCTTTTATACCATATTTCTCCTCTATCCATTTGACTACCTTCTTGAAGGGTGCACTGTTGTCTGTGATAATCTTGACTAGGCTTCCCCATCTACATATGATGTCTTCAAATATCCATTGTCCAATAGACTTGGTATTCTCTTCTCTTAACGCTCTAGATTCCATCCATGATGATAATCCATACCAACCATGTACTACATACTTGCATCCGTTTAATGGTGGATTCATGTGCACAGTATCCGCATGTAACACTTGAAATATAGACGGCATATGCGTTACCACAGGAGGTATTTCTAGAGCGCATTTCTGCCTGATCTAACATAAGTGGCATGTCCTAACATACCAAATGACATCTTCCTCTATTACTGGCCACCAGAATCTCTGTTGTAGTAGCTTTCCTGTCGCATATGCACCTTTATGTCCCATATCGTTGTGATATGATTTAAGTAAGCGCATTCTATTTTCTTCGACCACTACTAGCTGAAGACCATTATTTTCAGTGTTTTTCTTATATAGTCTACCATCCTCTTTATCTAGCCAGTAGTGTGATGAAGTATGCACTAAACTGGCTTGCTCGGCTGATAAAGTTTTGAGCCTTCCTATGCCTCTAATGGCTAGCAGTTCTTGGACCTTTATCAATCTATTCTCCAATCTTTTTGCACTTTCACTTCGTCTATTATCATCATATTCTTCTCGATCTGTTTCTAGACTGTTTTCTGGATCAGCTTCTATAGTTTCAGTGAAGATCTCCACACAACCTATCTTCTTAGAGTGATCACTGTCTTTAGTAAACTATATTTCTAGGCTTAACAACCTATCGTCTCTAAGAATCTCCTGTAAGAAGCCCTCTCTAGAATCTATTTCTTCATAGAATTCCTCTAATTCTAGGGGATCTGGTTCTTGAGAATTGTCTTTTCTCAGTACTATGTCTCTGGCTCCATCATCAGTACCATCTGTAAATTCCTCAGGAGGTGGATCTCCTGGGTACCATTTCCTCCTAGATAGTCCATTTGGTCCAAACGTCTTTCCCTTTTTATGTACAATCTCAAAAAAGAAATTGGTGCAGATGTAGTCCACCCATCTGTTTATGGTTGCATTAGGCATCTTCCCTGGGTTATTCAACATACTCATTAGATACTTCACATCTGTTTCCACAATAAAATTCCTGCATCCTCTGAACAGATAAAGTTCTTTCTCTAGAGCTCGTCTTAGCCCACACAGTTCTCTTTTGGGTTGAGAGTATCTCTGTTGTCTTGGGTCTATCAATAGTGAATTAAACTTTACATAGTGAATCTTTTTGGGGTCTTCTTCGTCTCTCTGATAAATATAATATCCTACCGCTCTCCAAGATGTGTCAACTGCCAAAACTAGAGGCTGATCACTTGGATTTCTGGTATGAAAACACTCTTCTATAAGTGTTTTCAAGTCTTGTTGTGCTTTCTGCTGTATAGGTCCCTACTCAAACGTTATATTCTTCTTTACTATCTTATACAAAGGGGCTGTCACTGTTACAAAATTGGGTATGTGATTTCTACACTGTACTGCTGTTCCTAGGAAGGCCCTTATGTCTGTGGTATCTTCACAGGCCTTCCACTGCAGTATCTTCCTGATCGCATCACTAGTAGGTCGTCTACCTTTGTATGAGCACTCAAAACCCACTATAGTGATTTTATCACTATAGATCATTGTCTTGGGACCAGAGAACGTCCCTCCAGCATATTTCATTCTCTGTAGAATTCTATTAACTGTTTCTAGATGTTCAAAGATGAACTTCCATATCCCTGGATTTTGTTCTAGAGTCTCTACACTACCATCTGGTAGTTCATATCTAGTTTCCGGTCCTCTTATAGGAACATCATCAATATATGGTAAGGTATATCTTGGAATCTCTTGACGTAATATGTATGTCACATCGTTATGGAATATAGGTACTGAGTTTGTCCACCCCATAGGTAGAGTCACTAATCTAAGTGCACCAAATGGTGTTTGAAATGTTGTCAAGTCTCTAGATCTTTCTGCCAGTACTCTCTCATCGTATCCGACGTATAGATCTAATATACCACTGCAGGCTCTTCCTGCAAAGTATATAGCTAGCTCTTCAGTTGCCAGAGGCAACCCTGAGTGAGCTATAGTCACTCTGTTCAGTGGTTCTAGGCTATGGACAATTCTGAGACTTTTCCCGTTTTTCTTTATCACACAAAACTATCTAGATCGATATGATGAATTAAAGGGCTCATATACTCCAGCATCTATCTTTCTTTTGATCATTTTGCATACTTCCTCATATATTGCTGGTGGAATTCTAAACGGTTTCTCTACCCATGGAATATGGGCCACTGTGGGTATTTCAACTGGTAGGAAAAACTCCTTCTTGAATTTTCCCCACTCTGTGTCATCCCATGCAAAGGCTTCATTTTGTTCTGCTACTAATCAATGCATCAGCTTCCTTTCTTCTGGCCACAGAAATCCTGCTGGATGTATGGCGTCTAGCTTTTCTTTACAGTCTAGATTGTAGTGCCTCTTTGTCTGGAACTCAGGTGGTCGCTCCGGTAGTCTGGGCATATTCTTCAATAGATCTCCTACTATCTCTCTAGTGATTCTAAACCTTTCTGGTAACGTCCCTAGTACTGGTTTCACCTTTAGTGTGACTGGCTTGTATTTCTTCGCAAAACAGTCCACTATCTGGGTAGGTTTGTCTGGGTTATCTAATTCTTCTTTAACTGACATTACCTGTCATCTATGGGTTTCTGACATCTTTATCTCTTGTAGAAGTCGATCTAGAAGCAAGCTATCCTCTTGTTTCAAGGACTCCGTACTCTTTTCTAAGTATAGTATTCTTAGTTCATCTAGAGTCAGTTCATTTCCTTCTATGGGCAACACCTCACTGACAAAAGGGTTCCTGTTACAATCTAGACTGATTATGCAAGGAACCTCTTCTCTGTGGGGCATCTCAAACTCCTCGAGGTTTACCAAAAATTTGCCAGACCATCTACCCTTCTAGGTAGGGCCCCTCTTTTATAAGTTGGTATCGTTACTGTTGCTCCAGTATTTGGACAGGTGATACAAACTGTCTGGTTTCTTTCTCGATCATTTATAATTCTACTTTCTGTAATAGAGTCAAAAGGACGCCCTATCAACACAGTGTAAGGCACCTCCTCCATAATATGGACTTGTAACAGTACTGTCACTTCTCCCAAGGTAAACGGCACATTCCTAGCTAGTCCACAGGTTCTAGAAAGCAACCCATTTGCACTCTGCATTTGGATGCTGAGATTTGGGTCCCAAGTGACTTTATTTGCAGCAGCGACTTTCTTGGTCATTGATATAATCTGAGAACTACTATCCAACAGTACCTCTTTTTCGCCGATTCCATTAATAATAGCTGGCACCACTCTAAGGTAGGCCATGTCTGGAGCCGACTTCTCTAATTTCTCTTTCTCTTCTAAAGTGAAAACCTGACAGTCTTTCTCTTCTAGTCTCAATTTCTCTAAGAATTGTAGGACTGGGTCAGCTACTGCCCACACCTCCACAACTTCTCCATCTTCGATCTCGATTATTTCTTGTCTCTTTTCGGGGCTTTCTAGGCTATTGACAGACACTAATTTCTGTTGGGGCCGATCATTATCTATTTCTAGGTCTTGATTAGGTTCTTCTCTAGTAGATCTCTTACTCGTAAGAATCTCTTTTAGAGCTGTGCATAATTTTGGTGCAATGGCCCATAACTCTTTGGGGGTAACTTTCATTTCTTCTTCTAACATTCTATCCAATATATCTTCTGCCTTCACTCCCTCTTCGATTGGTGCCTTATTCTTTAGGGGTAAGTCTTTTCTAGGAATCTGCCTGAAGTATTTGGCTGGGAGTGGCGGGACATTGACTACCAGTACTTGGGTGGGTACCTTGCAATAAGAGAACTCATGCTTTTGACTTGTAGTTGATGTCCTAATTCTACTACGAGTCCCTTCTTCTGTGTTTGTAGCTGAGGAGGAATCCTCATCTAGATTCTGTTTATTCACCTCCAAAACCTTACCACCTTGAAAGTGAACCTGTTTTTCGAAGGGGGGTTTCTTCATTGGTGGCTCTAAAAACCCGATCTATTTTTAGTTACAGGGTCTTTTCTTGTCTGGACGTATTTAGCAGCCATTCTCTTCAAGAACAACTCCATGTCCTTTTCTTCTGGTTCTGGAGTCGGCTCTCTCTCTAGGCTCATCTTCTGTAACATGACCTCAAGGCTACCAACTTTCTTTCTTAGTTGGAATAGCTCTTTCAGTTGTCCATTCAATCTAGATTGTATTTCCACTTGCCGTCTTACTGGCTGAGGTGATATGACAACTCCTCCAGTATTGGGTTCCTGATCCCACACACTGTAGGTTTCTAGTTCTGGATCTCCCCACATCATTACTGCAATAGAGGATAGCAGGTATTTTCTGACACAGTCCTTAATGGACATATTATGCTCTGTTGGAATGGGCTCTCCATTCGCAAATCTGACAGTAAATTTGTCTACTAGAATTAGACCTTTCCTCTCATCTTTTGTCTTAGCTGGACAGAAAAGGAACAAGTGGTCTGGTTCAAAACAGTAGAAACATTTTCTAGGAGGCCTTGGCGGCCCTGTCTACAATGGCCCAGATCCGTATCTATTTGACGGACCTCCCATTTCTTTCTGTGTCTGATCCTGAGTTTGGATCAGTGTATGGATACTATCTAGAGCGCCTTGCACGCTTTTCTCATGCCTTTCTCTAGTCTTCTCTTGTATCTCATACATTGTTTTCAAAGTATTAATCTCCTGTTGCAAACTTTCTACATCTGCATTAGGTTCTATCTTTCTAACTGATTCTTCTTTAGAGAACGATACTTGTCCTCTAGATTCCAGGTTTATTTTATTATTTCTAGACATGATTGTTGGAGTATGTTTGAGTGCCCGAGCAATCGTCTTTCCACTAACGAGATCTACCACCTTCTGAATAATATGTTCTAGATCATAGGGGTCTTCTATACGACTTTTCTCTAGTGCGTCTACCTTCAGGGTACCCTGTACACTTAATCTGGCATTCAGGGCATCTTGAAACAAGTTATCTAAAGATCTAACAAAGAGCTCAACAAGCTCTCGGTTTCCAGTGATAGCCGGGGGTTTCAAACATTTCTGGGCGATATACATAAACCATCGTTTGAATTCCATCAGCCATTCTTTATCCAACAGGGAGATGTCTGAGTACTCTCTGCATAATCTGTGCAGTTGTCCCATTGTCCCTTGTTCTTTGCTCGTAAGCTCTGGATATTCTATCTTCAGACAATCTAGAAACTAGTTCCAAGATCTAATCTCGAATTCTGGGAAGCTCAACCATTGGTCAGCTATATCTACCTCAACATAGCTTATCAGCTAGTCGAGTTTTTGTCTATCATCTGATATTTCTGCAAGTCTAAATAGCTGTTCTACAATTCTGAGAAAATTCCTGAGCGTCTTCATTTGTTCATCCCACTTAGATGCGCTCGGGCTAAGGGGTATTGGCATCTGAGTTTTTGAAGGCATTTTTGATTGAGTTGTTGGTGGAGCAGGTGTCGGAGTGTTGGATTGCGTAAGTGGTAACCGAGGATTGCTGTTGGCTTGATGCTGAGCTAAATCTAGATCATGCTCGATGAAAGGCTCTTCAAGAATCGCGGTGGGAATTGAAAGTCTGAACCGTCCAGGAACTACAGGTCCAGAGGGATCTGCGTTGCGGTCGAGAAAAGGGTTCAGCTCGATGTCAGAAGAGGATCCAAGCGTCGGCGGTGCAAAGCCTAAAGTATCAGATTCAAGGTTCAGATCTACTGCCTACGTACCTGTCCTTCTATACCTCCTATGTAAAAGTTGTTCTGGGTTGTTGACCGGTGATGCTAAACCAGCTTGCTATGCTGTTGAAGTCTGTTGACTCCTAGTTCTTTGGTCTGGGTTAGACTCCGCTCTAGAAATTGATGTGAAGTTCGAAATTTTGAAAAGTGCAAAGTAAAAGTGAAAGTAGCGGAATCAATGAGAATATCCTCAAACCTGAAACTCCCCTCATGGTGGGCTCCAGATAAAAGGGGCAAAAGAGATGTTTACTGTGACAAGCAAATAGGAAAGGCAGTGACAGCTCTCAATTGCGTGCTAAAGGGTTTGTGGGGAGAAGTAGGAAGTGGGGGTATCAAAAAGAAATTAAAAAGTGAATATGCAGCTTATTTGGAATCTAAATATAGAAGGAATGATAGGAGCTCAATCTAGATCCTATCCGCATGGTGTCCCTAAGGTGTCCACCTTTACACACCGTAACAAGCTCACTAGTAGAATAGTCAGTAAACCACTCATGGGCCTTACCACACTCAATCAAGCC